>Ga0081455_10001061_pt1 | contig 34632 bp, 37 predicted proteins | sample TabmetS3T2R1_FD_70207 | JGI IMG/M metagenome (GOLD analysis project Ga0081455, IMG submission 70207) | Tabebuia heterophylla rhizosphere microbial communities from the University of Puerto Rico - S3T2R1 | ecosystem: Host-associated > Plants > Roots > Rhizosphere ...
CGCGTAGCTAGGTGGCACCAAGCCTCACCGGCGAGTAGGAGTCGCCAGAGGGGGCCTGGGCCGCGGAAACCACTGCTGCAGCGACCAACGACGCCGCCCATATCTGCCGATCTCGCGCCCCGACGTTCTGGGCACGTCGTGGCAGGAGTCTGGACGCCCGACTCACCCCTCTTCACTCCCTGCCGTCCTGGTGTGAGTGGCGACCACATGGTTCGCCGCCAGGCACCCAGCGCGATCCAGAACCAGAACAGCACGTTGAAGCCCACGCCGACGATCAGTCCGAACGACACGCCGGCGCCGAGGAGTGCAAGCATGCCGCCGACCACGGATGCCACGAACATGAGTCCCGCCAAAGTTGCGACGAGGCCGCATCCGTAGTCCCTGATGGTCGGCTTGGACCCCAGCTCACTCTCCACAAGCCGACATCATGGTCGACCGCGCGCCAGATCTGCCGGTACGCGTCTGCATGTGGGACCGTGGGCCAGTGAGTGTGAGTGTCCGGCTGTGCCGGCAAATCGAGCGCGACTTCCCGGGCGGTTCGGATGAGGTGGAGCGACTCTTAGCGACCGTCGAGTCGGGCAACCAGGTCCGTGAACGCGTACTCGCTGCGGTTGTCTTTATCGCCCGCGGCGACGTTGCACGGCTCAGGCAGGCAATCGCGTTGTCTAAGGAGGACTGGCGAGATGTTCTCGTCGCGGGCGGTCTCGCTGACGCCGACTGGCCATCGGTCCTTGACGCGCGGCTCGGTCCGCTCACGCCATAACTGCCGTTAGAGGCGTGGATCACCTCGTCGCCGACACCTCGTCGGTAGCGACCTGTGCGTCCTCGACTGTGGGGTCGCGGCCGACGGGGGTGATGGGTGAGAGGCCGGGCGGGTCCTCGAGGCGCACGTAGGCGACCCACGGTCCGACGTCTCGAGATGACCGTGAGTCGGCATCGCGCCAAACCGTTGACGTAGCCTTCCCGTGCCGGGCGGACCGGCGGGAAGGCGGAAGGTGAGATGGTACGAAAGGTCTTCGGCGCGGGCACTGCGCTATTCGCGGCGCTAGCGGTTTCGGTCGGGTTGAGTGGCCCAGCATCGGCTGCAGATCCGCACGCGAGCTGCTCGGGACTTGCCGCGTCGAGTCTTGCCGGTCAACCCGGGGCTCGCGCCGAGGTCATCCGGAACGCTAAAGCGGACGCGGAGGAGCACGGCATCACGTTCGGGGCGCTCAACAGCGAGTTCTCCCGGTTCCATGACGGCTCAGCCGAGGCCTGCTTGGGGTAGTGGCCGGCATCGGGCTCACGTCGCCGGGCGGCTCGTCGCCACACGCCCGCGGATAGCTACCGGGCCGCCCACACCTCGTCGGTCGCCAGCTGCGCCGCCTCGACGGTGGCGAAGCAGCCGACGGTGGTGATGCGTGAGAGGCCGGGCGGGACTTCGAGGCGGAGGTAGGCGAGCCATCCGTCGCCGTCCGTCGCGGGGAGCCTTAACGCCTGCCCCGGTGGCCGTTAGAGCGACTCGGACCGCCGGAGGGTCCTGTCGATGGCGTTGGAGTCGCTGGCGTATCCCCCTCGCAGAGAGGTCCGCTGTGCCGTCCGTGTATCGAGGTTCGATGTCAGATGCTCGATCCTCGACCCCTGGTGAAGGCGCCCCACCGTCGCGTCTGTACGAGTCTGAGGGATCAGAACGTCCGAGAGTCACCCGGGGCGCGTCGCGTTGTGCCCCTCCGGCTGACCAGGGCCCGGTAGATCAATAGCGCGATCACGGCACCGATGATGGACCCGAAGAAGCCAGCGGCCTGGAACGCGCCCTCATCGAAGTCCTCGTTGAAGATGAGGTACCCGAGAAAGCCACCAATGAACGAACCGACGATGCCGAGCAGGACGGTCTGGACGAAGGACATGGGATCGCTGCCCGGGACCAGGAGGCGGGCGAGGTAGCCGGCCACGATTCCGACAAGGATCAGGTAGAGGATGAATCCAAGCATTAGTCCTGTCTCCAAGGTTGTTCGGCCGTCCATACGGCCGGCACGCAGGTAGTTCCCGTTCGCGCCGAGTTGTATGCGTTCTGGCGGCTCAGGTCTGCTTGGCTCGCTTCGCTGAGATGCTCGAGCTGGCGGCGATCGCCGCGAACCAGCTGATCACCCAGGCAACTGCCATGAACGCACGCCTTAAGCGCAACGTGCGGCGGACGGCCGCCACGATCCGGTCCTTCCTGCTTTTGCGACGGAACAGCATCATCAAGTCCTTCCACTCCACGTGGCCGGCGTCTTCTGGCGACCCGATCGGCTGCGAGACGACGCCTTGCGAGGTGACCGGCTGCGGGACGACCCGTTGCGAGGCGACCGGCTCCGAGGCGCTTGAATGTGCGATGCCCGGGACGACTTCCCGTCTTTGCCGACGTGTTGAGAGGCAACCCGACCGGCCTCGACAGCAAACCGCTCGGCCTCGCGCCCCGCTCCGGCGGCGGCCTCAAGCGCCGCCTTGGATGCCTTGCCGGCGAGTTCCTTTGCCTGGGCAAGTTCTCGCGTCGCTGCACTCACGGCTTTCTCCGCCCACTCACTTGCAGACTGCTGCGCCTGCTCTGCCTCGGCATCGGCCTTGGCTCGTGCGGCAGCGATCACCTTGTTGGCGTCCTGCTCGGCGCTCTGACGTTGTTGGGTGACGCGCTCGTCGGCCTTGCGCTTGGCGTCCTTGATCCGCTCGTCCGCTAGGCGCTTGGCGTCCTTGATCCGCTCGTCTTCCTCGCGGCGCAAAGTGTCGACCGATCCGTAGGCCTCCCTACGTACGTGATCGACTTGCCGGCGGACCTGTGCCTTGGCTTTGCGCTCGGCGTCGGTTGCCCGCTGGCGGGCGGCTCTCGTTATGCGCTCCGCCTCGTTGGCAGCCCTGTTGGCCTCCGCTGCCAACTTCAAGGCCTTATCCTCGGCCGCACGAGCTCCTTTCGATGCGCGGTGGGCTGCGTCGATGAGTGCCGCGACCGAACCGTTGTCGCGGCCCACGTCCGGAGCGGCATCGACGACGGACCGCCCGGCGTCCGCAATGGCCTCGCCCACACTGGTCCCCGCTGCGCTTACGGCATCGGTCGCTCGGTGCAGCGCCATCCTGGACGACTGCTGCGCCGTTCGTGCGAGCCAAGCAGCGTTACTCGGCATGTCCTTCACACCGGTCGTAGCCCGCGTTCTCAACCATACGACGGGATGGTGCTGGGGCATGGCCGCCTCTCGATTCTGCCGAGCCGCGGATGGCTACCCGCGTCGCGGCCGGCCAAACGCGCAGCGTAGGGGCAGCGTCCCGGGGCGCCGACAATGCGTCCCGCGAGGCTGCCGGGGCAGTCATGGTCACCGTCCTCAGAGGACGCTGGGGTCCGCCCGTCGCGCCCCCAGCTGCCCCATCCCCCCGGCATTCGTACGGCTCATCACCGGTCTGAGCCGGACACATAGAGATCGCGCCGGAACCTTCCTCCGTTACCGGGCCGCCCACACTTTGTCGGCCGCGACCTGTGCCTCCTCGACGGTGGCGTAGCGGCCGACGGTGGTGATGGGTGAGAGGCCGGGCGGGTCCTCGAGGCGGAGGTAGGCGACCCAGCCGTCGCCGGTGACTGGGTGAACCGCCGATCCCGCCCCTCTAGTCTGAGATCCATTGGCGTATCTCTTTTGGCGGGGTCCAGCGATGACCCTGAGGGGGCACCAGGCAGCCAAGAGCGATGGCACAGGTTCTAGCGGGGGACGGTAGGGGGTGTCGTGTATGTCGGCTGACGACCAATCCTTCGATTTGCTGCGCATCATGGCCGAGCACTACGGCTCGGAGGCCATCATCGTCCTTGAGGGCGAGTTCGACATGACTGGGACAGAGCGGTTCTGGGCTTTCGTTGACGAGGCGCTGGCAGCGGAGCCGCGAGAGGTCATCGTGGATGCCAGCGGCCTCGAGTTCGTCGACTCGTCGGGACTGCAGGCGTTGATGCGTGCCCGGGACGCAGCGGTTGAGGCTGGCGCCGCGTTCACTATCCGCAACCCATCGGCTGCGCTTCGGCGGATCGTCGAGCTTGCCGGTCTCGAGGAGCTGCTGTCGCCGGAGTAATGAAATTTCGTGTTTGGTGGGCTGGTGGACGGGCAGGACCCATGCACGCAGGAGAACGGGGAACCCATGGTGTCCGAGCTGCTGCAGGTCGAAACCACGGCCACCGGGACTGAAACCGTCATAGCTATCGCCGGCGAGTTCGACATCACTAGTGCCGAGTGGTTCGGCGCGTGCATTGGCACCGTGCTCGAAAAGCGTCCCGGATTGATGACGATCGACGCCCGCGGTCTGACATTCGTCGACTCATCTGGTCTCCGGTCCTTGTTGGTTGCTCGTGATGCGGCCATCCAGGCAGGAGTGTCCTTCCACATTCTTGAGGCGTCACCCGTGCTGCGGAGCCTGGTCGAGCGCACCGGGCTCGGGCGCCTGCTTCTGGACGATTGACGAAACCAGCGCCGGCCCCCCGTGCAGGAGAGGAGAGCACGGGGGCCGGCGGGGATCTGGCGCCTCGGGTACCCCACCGACGCGGCCGTTGCAGCCGCTCGCCTCAGAGGGATCTAGGTGCTCGGTCCGCGGTCTGCCCGTTCGTGTCGACGCGGTCGGAGTACGGCTCGCGGGTGCCGAGCTTCGCCAGGCCGCGGCTCACGATGTACGCGACCGCCACCCAGGCGATGTACTTCCAGCCCTCGTTGGCGCCGAGGTCTGCGTCGGCGACGTAGGTGGCGATGAGAATCGCCACCATGGCGGCCAGCGCCACCATGAACTCCGTCGTCTTGAACCCGGCCTTGGTCTCCGTGAACGTCCTCCGCGACGCATAGCCACGGGTCTGTCGGCCGGGAGCTACATCGGTCTCAAGATTCATGCGATTAGTAGCCATAACCACTCTTTCTTATTGGGGGTGCCGCCCATCATTCCCGCACTGGTGAGGGCTAAACGGGCGTTTTCGCTTAATCGCGAGGTCGTGTTTTGTCGCAATGAAAAATCGCGGCAGGACGCCTACCACAGGTAACGACCCGCCTAACGCATGTGCGCGGGTGGTATCACCCAAGTGAGCCGGCGGGGGCACCACCGGTCACCTAGTCACCTCGGCCCGTTGATTGACGGGGTGGGGCTGGTGCGCGACGTTGGGTCAGGGCACGCTGGCGGGTGTCGCGGGAGGTGGGCCGTATGTCTGAGGACGGGCAGCCCTCTCAGGCCAGGCCGCTCCGCGTCGAGGCAGAGTACGACGGGCCTGAGGTGACCATCATCATCGAGGGAGACCTTGACCTAGGCGGTGTGGGTGACTTTCTGGCATGCGTCAGAGAAGCCCTCGAGAGACTCACCCGGGATCGATCAGTGACCATCGATGCCCACGGTCTTACGTACGTAGATTCCTCTGGCCTCGCAGCCTTGCTTCGTGCTCGTGCCGCGGCTGATGACGTAGCAGTGCCGTTCGGTATCAGTGAGCCGTCCCGCGAGCTTCGCCGTATAGCTCAAGTCTCCGGGGTCGCCGATCTGCTGCCCGACGAATGATGAAACATGAACGGTCCCCTGGGAGCGGCGAGCAACCAGGGGACCGTCCACTCGGGGGTCGTCACCCGGACAGCCGCGGGCACTACGCGTCAGTGTCCGGCCTCGCCAAGCGGCCGGGCGTGGGCCCGCAGCCGGATCTCGTCGACCATCACCGACGCCATCGTGATGGCGTTGCGGCACGACCTCGCCCGCTCCGGGTGAAGCTGCTCGGTCACGTCCCGCACCTCGGCGATGAGCTCGGTGATGCGGGCGGTGATCTCGTCGACCCTCGCTCGGAGTAGGTCACGTACATTCGGGTCTGGCATCCGGGAACCTCCGGGTGTCCGGCCCCGGGGTGTTCGCGCACCGCCGGGGCACTGTTCGTCAGGAACAATCCCGAGCTACAGAGCTCGCGACTGACCTGCGGAAACGTCCCGACCTACAGAGTTCACCTCCCCCAATCCCGAGGACTGGTCGCAGCTCAGGTAGGCCATCGTTCGACAAGAAGCGCGTCAACGCGGCCCGAGGGGGCGGGGGGCCGGGGTGCGACGGCCAACGACCCACCCCCGTGACCCGACGCCAGCGTCGCGCACGTTTGTAACGACGAATAAAGGTCTGGGGCGATGTGCCCGCAGGGGTCAGCAGGTCCCGAAGGTAGGGTTCGGTCGCCCTCGCCGGTTCTGTTCGGACGAGTGTCGGCGTCGGTGGCACGCGGACACGTCGATCCTCCGGAACGAGTTGGCGTGGCGGCTGTTGTTGCCGAGCTCTGAGTACAACACGGCTGAGGCGGCGCGGCTCACCGAGGTGATCGCGAGACGGCGCTGATCCTCGAACGCGGCGCGAGCATGCCCCAGATCGGGCATTGGGCGCGTACCAGCTTGCATCCTCTGGGATGGACGCAGGGTCATGACGACGGAGGGTGGCGACGCGACACCCGTCTGCGCGACGGTTGCAGGGATAGCACCGGCCTTCTCCAGACGGAGGTTGTCGTGAATAGCAACGTCGAAACCGCCATGGAGATCCGTCCGTTCCAGGTCGACATACCTGATCAGGCCATGGATGACCTCCGTCGACGCATCGCCGTCACGAACTGGCCCGAAAAGGAGACGGTCGCGGATCAATCGCAGGGCGTGCCGCTCGCAATGATTCAGAAGCTCGCCCGCTACTGGGCGACGGACTACGACTGGCGCAAGTGCGAGGCGAACCTCAACACCCTCCCGCAGTTCCTGACCGAGATCGATGGGCTGGACGTTCATTTCATCCATGCTCGCTCGGAGCATGAAGATGCCTTGCCGCTCGTCATTAATCACGGGTGGCCCGGCTCGATCATCGAGCAGCTGAAGATCATCGATCGGCTGGCCGATCCCACCGCGCATGGTGCGAGTGCAGCGGACGCTTTCCATGTGGTGGTTCCGTCGATGCCGGGCTACGGGTTCTCGGGCAAGCCGACGAGCACCGGTTGGGGCCCGGAGCGGATGGGTCGAGCCTGGGCTGAACTGATGGGGCGCCTCGGCTACAGCCGCTACGTCGCGCAAGGCGGCGACTGGGGTGCGTTCGTCGTCGACCAGATGGGCTTGCAGGCACCTGCGGGATTGCTCGGCATCCACACCAACATGCCGGCGACTGTTCCCGCTGACGTCGACAAGGCTTCCCAGGCCGGCGACCCGCCGCCATCCGGTCTCTCGGCTGAGGAACGACGCGCCTACGAGCAGCTGATCAGAACGTTCAAGCAAGTCGACTACGCCAGATTCATGGCCTCGCGCCCGCAAACCCTGTACGGCATCGCGGATTCGCCCGTCGGCCTGGCCGCCTGGCTTCTCGACCACAACGATGCCGACGGCCAGCCGGCCGCGGCGGTTGTGTCGGCTCTGGACCGGACCACGAGCACCACGGGCGAACTGACGCGTGACGAGATCCTCGACAACATCACGCTCTATTGGCTGACGAACACGGGGGTCTCGGCGTCTCGTCTGTACTGGGAATACAAGGGAGGCTTCTTCAACGCCAAGGGCGTCTCCATTCCGGTGGCTGTGAGCGTCTTTCCCGGCGAGCAGTATCAGGCGCCGCGGAGCTGGGCAGAGCGCGCCTATCCCAACCTCATCTACTTCAACGAGGTCGACAAGGGCGGCCACTTCGCCGCCTGGGAGCAGCCACAGCTCTTCAGCGAGGAGATCCGCGCCGCGTTCCGCTCCCTGCGGTAGCACAAGAGGAGACGGCCCACGTGAGCATGCCGTCACCTGACGACGCGCATAACTGATGCGATGAAGGAGCGGGGCCTCCGCTCCCCGTGAGGATCCGAGTCGATCCAGACTCGGCTTCACACAACCAACCTCTGCCGAAGAGGAGGAGGCCCCTATGGATCGACAGTACGTCGGTATCGACCTTCACCGCCGTCGCTCGGTCGTTGTGCGGATGAGCGCGTCGGGCGAGAAGCTCTCATGCGTCCGGATCGCCAACCACCCGATGGCTATCGCCGCGGCGGTGGCGGAGGCGGGCCCCGAGCCCGAGGTCGTGATTGAGCCCACCTACGGCTGGTATTGGGTGGTCGATCTGCTGCAGGCGAACGGCGCCCGGGTGCACCTGGCCAACCCCCAGGGGCTCAACTGGGGCCAGCGCCGGGTCAAGAACGACGAGCGCGACGCGATCGACTTGGCCGACATGTTGCGCCTGGGTCGGCTGCCCGAGGCGTGGATCGCCCCGCCGGCGACCCGGCAGCTGCGGGAGCTGGTGCGCTATCGGGCCAAGCTGGTGGCGTTGCGGTCGGGGCTCAAGGCCCAGGAGCAGCGCCCTGATTCGACCAGCTCGGCGCGACGGCCGATCCGGCGCCGATACCGAACTGCCGATCTCGCGCCGCGTCGTTCTGTACCCGGATCCGGCGGGCAGCGGGCGCTCGAAGCGGGCAATCGGTACGCGCTTCGGGCCGGACGGTCATGGGTTTGGTCGTCGGTGCGACCGAGGCCAGCGACCGCGACAGATCGCCGAATCGGACGCGCCGACGAGGTCAGGTCAGGAGATCCGGCGCTTGATCCACCAGAAGGTGACGCCGGCGAGGATGAGGGCGAGGAGCGTGAAGATGATCGCTTCGCGGATCTGGAGTCCCCAGAAGTGGTTGTCGGGATGGAGTCGGACGATGTCGGTGAGCCCGAGGCGGTTGATGCATTCGATTCGTTCGCCTTCGCTGCTTCCGCTGTCGATGGTGATGCCGCAGACCCGGGCCATCTGCCTGCCGAACTCGCCGGCATACACGTCGTGGACGGCTCGTCCGGCGGCGTCGACGGGGTGGCTCGAGAGAACCCACCCGTTGAGCGCTGAGGATCCGTCTTGGACGCCAAACTCGTTGGACGGGCGGCTGGCGATGACCGGGGCCCGGAGGCGTGGCCGCACGACCCATTGGAAGGTGAATCGAACGACGAAGAAGCCAGCGAGCGTGGCTGCCATTGCTGGGAGCGTTCGTCGGATGATCGCGCCCATCAGCGTGCCGAGCGCGAGGGCGAAGAGGGCGTACGCGACGGGGGCGACGCCGCGTTGGCCGAAGTTGGCGGTGCCGACTCGGTTCCCGAACTGGTCGAGTGGGACCGACCACCAGGTGAAGGTGGCGCTGAAGAGGGCCGCAGTAGCGACGGCCGCGACGGCGGCGACGGCGAGCTTGATGGCGAGCCACCGTCCGCGGGTGACGCTCTGGGTCCAGACGAGACGGTGGGTGCCGGTTTCGAGTTCGCGGGCGATCAGGGGTGCACCCCAGAAGGCGCCGACGAACGCCGGAAGCCCGATCAGCGCGGTGCCGAGGAGCTGGAGGGAGTCCAGTGCTGTGGAGATGTCTTCGGTCCCCGCAACTCGAGCGAGCCGGTCGCGAGTGAGCACGAGCGTCACGACGATGGCGGCGGTCGCCGCTGCTGCGAGCAGGGCCTGGGTGCGGAACTGGCGCCATGCCAGCCAGCTCATGCCGGCACCGGTCCGAGCGCTCGAGTGGGGCGATCCCCGGCAGACGAGGACATGTAGGCGAGGACGAGTTCTTCGAGCCCGATGGTCGAGACGACCCAGCGGGGATCGAGCACCGGTTGAGCGGTGCGGATGACGACGGTGGTCTGTCGATCGGTGTGGCTGACGCGGACGATCTCCTGGCTACTGGGCAGCGATTGGACGTCGCGGCGAGGCCCGGTGAGGATCTTGTGGTCGGCGAGCAGCTCGTCGACGGCTCCGTGGAGCCGAACCTGGCCGTCGGCGAGCACGATCAGGTAGTCGCAGACACGCTCCACGTCGGAGAGCAGGTGCGATGACAGCACCACGGTGGGTGTCAGATCGGCGGCGAGCTCCATGAGGTCCTGCAGGAACGCCCGCCGCGCCAGCGGGTCCAGGCTGGCGACGGGCTCATCGAGCGCGAGCAGCTCGGGCCGCTTGCCCATGGCCATCGTGAGCGCCAGCTGTGACCTCTGCCCCCCTGAGAGGCGCCCGGCGCGTTGGCCAGGGTCGAGGCCCAGACGACGGACACGATCAGTGGCGAGCTCGCGCTCCCACCGAGGGTTCAGCCGCTGACCGAGGCGGAGATGCTCAGCTACGGTGAGCGAGCTGTAAACGGGCGCGTCCTGGGCCAGGAACCCGACTCGCGAGAGCTGTTGGGGTCCTGCACCGGGTCGAGCGCCGAGCGCGGTGATCGTTCCTGCGGTGGGGACGAGCAGGCCGACGGCGAGGTGCAGGAGCGTGGTCTTGCCGGCGCCGTTGGCGCCGACCAGTCCGACGATGTGCCCCTCGGGGACCGAAAGGGTGCAGTCCCGCAGCGCCCACCGTTGTCCGTAGCGCTTACCGAGGTGGTCGGCGTCGATGGCGATCACGCGATGTCCTCTTCGGCCGTGCCGCGAAAGGTGCTGTCGAAGAGCGCTGTGATGCTGTCGTCGTCCAGGCCGGCACGACGCGCCTTCACCAGCCAGCGACTGAGTTCGGCGCGCAACGCCTTGTGAGCGGCCAGCGTCGAGTCCGTCAACGACCGGGTGACGAACGTGCCCAGGCCGGGTCGCCCCTCCGCCAGACCCTCGTGCTCGAGTTCCCGGTAGGCCTTGAGCACCGTGTTCGGGTTGATCGCCACTTGACCCACGACCCCCTTGACCGTCGGAAGCTGGTCACCCTCGTGCAGCAGACCCAGCCGAAGCGCCTGACGCACCTGCTGCACGAGCTGGCGATACGGCGCGACACCCGAGCCCGGGTCGATGCGGAACTCGATCACCGGTTCCACCAATACACTAGGAGCATAGGTGAATAGTGCTATGTTCGCCGAGGACGCGTCAACCAGAGGCGAATCCTGACGCGGGGCTCTCAGCGGACGGTGAGCAGTGCGAGCGGAACAGCGACGCCAAGGCTCTCAAGCAACGGCTACCGGCCGCGCCAGACCGTGCCGTCCAGAACGACGGTTCTCGAGCGACTATCCGGGCGTCGCGTTGGCGCAAGCCGAGGCGAGGTGGCCTGGCAGATCGATACCGATCTGCCGCTCGGCGCTACGGCGTTCTGTACCGCCCGCCGGCAAGCGACACGCTACGGATGGTTTCGGGGCCACCCTTGTTGGGTACGGGCGGATCGAGGCGGGACACCGCGGGGGAGGTGTCCTCTCATGCGACGATCGTCCGGGTACCCCGACAACGTTGCGCGTGAGGCCCGCGACGAGGGCCTCCGGGCACGAGGCCCTCGGGAGCCGACGCTCCTGGCGGCCTCGGGGACCGGTGCAGCGAAACGGTGGCGTCGGGGGCTCGCGGCGCCCGGCGCCCGATCATTGGGACGCGACCGTCACTATCAAGAGCGGCCAGGTGGATCCGACCGTCGTCATCAAGACCGGTATCGATCCGGCGCGGCAACCGGCCAGACGCAGCAGGGGAAGGAGCTGCCGTTGTCGGTTGGTCCGCTCCTAGCCGCGGTCGAACAGCGCCAGGGCGTGATGATCGCGACACCGCTGGGCATGCTGCATGATCCCTTGCCTACCGCGCTGGTCGATCAACTCGAGGCGCTGGTTGCAAGAGCGCCAGTGATCGTGGACCTGAGCCAGATCACGTTGATATCGCCCGCACCCGTGATGGGCCTCGCCGCTTGGCTCGTGGGTGCCAGCCACCACCCCGACCGGTGCTGCCTGGTGTGTCCCCGGGCCACCGCCCAGGCCCTACTACGCAAATGGCACATCACCCATTGCCTCGCCACCTTTGGGTCAATCGGTGACGCCCTCCAAGCCCGCCGCTTCCATGAGGAGGGCTACGGGGAGGGCTGGCATCCGGCCCCCACGCCCGGGGCGCGACCGGAGTTCTGGCCAACCGATTGAGTGATCCGAGAAGACCGACGGCAGCGCCACAGATCTGCCTGATGGAGGATCTGGGCGGGCGTTGAGCGTGGGCTCGTAGCGTTCTCGGGCCTGGGCCGGCTGGCTCTCGAACTGCCTGTTGCTCGCGTGTGGGGTTGGCTTTCGAACGAAGCGCCAGCCGGTCGAGGTTGGGTCACGGCTTGGCTCGTAAGAGGCGAGCACCACCTGCATCCAGGAGTGCCCGTCGTGATGCTCACACGCGTCCACGAGGAGGACTTCCATGACGGTGATCATTGGTATCGACCCCCACAGGTCGACCCACACGGCGGTGGCGATCGACCGCGCCTCTGGCCGCGCCGCTTCTCGAGGGTGGCCCGGCTGTGTGCCGGCACCTTCGGCGCCGACAGGGCTGTCAGGTACACGGCGACGGCGGCTCTTTCGGCTCGCCGGTCGCCTCGTTCCGTCGAACGATCTGCCTTGCGCCGCGGCATCGTTCCCTCCGTCCGCCGGCCAGATGCCTACCATGCCGGCCCGGCCCGGCGGCGGTGGCCATTCGGGATCAAGCCAGACTGATCCAGCCGGGAACCGTTTCAGGTTCTCTTAAGGCTTCGGGCTTAACGTGCGTGGCCCGGCGTCGCGGTGGGTGACGCCGAATCGGCGGACAGGAGCAACGGACATGAAACGACGCGCAATCCCGGCCGTGGCGGCGGTCGCAGTCATGGCTGTGCTGGTGGTGGTCGGCCTAGCCGGGCCCGCTCAGGCCGGCCCGCCCCTGGAGCAGGAGAACTTCCACGACGACTTCACCGAGTTCGAGGAGGACTTCTGCGGCGTCGACGGGCTCAGTGTGGAGATCCACAATGTGATCGACGGGACGTTCAAGTTCAACACGACCGGCAAGAACGACGTCCCCCATCTCGTGGGAACGAGCCACGGCACCGTGTCGTTCACGAACCTCACGACCGGCAAGTCGTTCACCAATGTGTTCAACGGCGTCGACAAGACCCTCAAGATCACGCTCAACAGCGACGGCACTACCGTCACAGTCGTCGAGCTGATTACCGGCGGAAGCCGGTGGTACGGACCCGATGGCAAGCTCTTCGACGACGACGGCCAGATTCGGCTGGAGCTGGTGGTCGACTTCGGCGGCACGCCGTTCGACCTCAGCGACGACGTGTTGCTCAGCGAGCGGCTCATCTTCGGGAGTACCGGCACCAACGACACCGACGGCCGCGACTTCTGCGAGGACTTCCTCGCCATAACCGGCTGACGCGGGACGGTCCCCCGACGGGGATGCCGGGGGACCGCTGTACCGGTGGGGTTCCAGCCGAACAGCTTGCGAGACAGTCGGCCAGTGAACTTCTCGCAAACCCTCATGACGGCTCCGGTTCGACCAAGGGGCGGGCGTGGGCCTGCAGCCGGATCTCGCCGACCATCACCGACGCCATCGTGATGGCGATCCGGCACGACCTCGCTCGCTCCCGCTCGAGCTGCTCGGTCACGTCCCGCGCCTTCGCTATGAGCTCGGTCATGCGGGCGGTGGTCTCGTCGACCCTCGCTAGGAGCATGTCGCGTGCTGTGGGGTCTGGCTCCGGGGTTCCTCCGGGTGTCCGGCCCCGGGCCGTTCCGGCGGTGCCGGGGGCACTGTTCGTCAGGCACAATCCCGAGCCCACAACGCTCAGGACTGACCTCCGAAAAGTCCGGTAGCTACAGCGTTCACCTCCCTCCATCCCGAGGACTGGTCGCAGCTCGATTCGGGGAAGCCCGCAGGTCGCAGGCCATAGTTCCCAGCGCGTAGCCGCCCGCCTACCCGGAGGCCGAGGGGCGGTGTCCTCAGGCGGCGTCAGCTCCTACTCCAGCGCCGAAAAGCTGATGCCGGCGAGGATCGCCGGTGTCGCGACCGCCGCTCCGACTGCAACGGCGGCGAACAGCGCGGCCCACAGAAGGCGAAGTCGTCTGATCGTCAGCTCCTCAGTCGATCGCGTTGAACGAGATGCCGGCGAGGACCACCGGTGTCGCGCAGGCAGCCGTAGCCGCTACGACAGCGAAGAGGGTGGCCCACGGGAGGCGGATTCGTCGAGACATCTCAGGCTCCTTTCACGGCGGCTGTCTGCCGCCGCCGCTGTTTCGGTGCGGCGACCGATCGCGGATCTGCCGGCTGCCATCCCGAGGCTGTCGGATGCCGGGCTGCGCGTATTCCGCCAACGCCGTGTCAGACGGGCAACGGGCCGCCGCGCCAGGTCGGCATCGGCCGCTGTCCGACCGCGACTTGGAACGCGGCACGCGCGAGCAGCCGGGTGGAGTCCAGGACCGGCAACGGCGAGGTATCCGGTCCGACCAGCAGCGGAATCTCGGTGCACACCAGTGCGACGGCGTCGCAGCCGTCTCGCTGGAAGCGCTCGATCACCTGCACGTAGGCGCGCCGCGAGCCGTCGGTGAAGACTCCGTTGACCAGCTCGTCGAAGATGATGCGGTCGACGACCTCGCGGTCGTCCTCCGCCGGCACCCGATGCTCGATGCCCCGGTCGGCCAGCTCGCGAGGGTAGATCCATCCGTCCATCGTGAACCGGGTCCCGAGGATTCCGACCCGGCGGCGTCGCTCACGAGCGGCGGACTCTGCGACCTCGGCGGCGATGTGCACGCCCGGCAGCGGCAGCGGGTCACCCGGCTGTTCCAGCGCCACGTGCGCGGAGTTGTCCGGGCAGGCGAAGAACGTTGCCCCCGCCGCTGCGAGTGTGGCCGCACTGCGCGCCAGGACCGCCCGAACGCCTCCGTAGTCCGCGGACTCCCACGCCGGCATGCTTTCGGCCAGCGCGATGCAGTCCAGCGTGACATCGGGATGCGCGTGCGGGCCGAGCTCGCGAAAGCCCTCGGCCGCGAACGCGCGCAGGCACAGAGCCGCCCCTTCGACGCTGTGGGCCAGTATCCCCGCATGCTCCATCAAGCGAGTATGGCGCCCACAACGACCTGGGGCATGACCGATGAGCCTGGCCTATCTCGCCGCCCATACCCGCTTGGCGACGGCGCGGCGATCCCTAGAGGACCGACCGAGACTTCTGCAGCGCGTCCTGCGCGAGAGAGATGGTGTCGGCGATGTCCAGGACCGGTACCACCTCGAACTCCAGCCACGGTCCCCACACGGCCAGGTCGCTGAACAGCTCGGCCGAGTTGTCGGTCTCGACCACGGCGAAGCCTCCGGTCCCGTCGCAGCGCTGGACCCACTGGTGGATGGTCGCCGCGTCGCTCGGTGACCAGTTCGCAAGCAGCTTCTGGGCCGCCTCACCAGCTGCGACGCGCTCCTCGACGGATCCGCCGACCCGCTCCCTGTAGGACAGCACGAACTTCATGCCCGATCCTCCCGCTCAACGTGTTTCGCCACCGATTGTGGTCGGGAGCTTGGTCCAAGTCCACAGAGAGCGGTGAGTTTCGGGTCAGGCGGCCACGACGAGCGGTCGATCCCCGAGCTCACAGGAAAGCTGCCGGGACCGACCGCTCACGTGGAGTACGCAGCCGACGCCGCTGCGGATGCATCGCTGGCCGATTCGTTGCGGACGGGCCACGGCTGACGTGGCCATCGCCTCCGAACCGCCGGCGCAGTCAGTCCGGGTCGACGGGACGGCCGCGGACCGCCGCCAGGACCTTCTCGGCCTCCCGCAGGTGGGTGACGCCGGCGTCGACCGCGGCGCGTGCGACGTCGAGCGCCGTGACCTTGCGGCCTGAGCCATCGTCGACCACGGCGGTGCGCGTCCAGTCGCCACCCGGCACGTGTTCGATGCGGTCGGCCATCCCGTCGGCCTCCGCCCCCAGCTCCGCGACGAACCCGTCCACCGGGCCGGGGGGAGCGTTGGGGCTCGACGATGCCGTCGGATCGACGTCGGCGGCCGGAACCGTCGGCGAGTCAGCGGTGAGGATCCTGGCCAGGGCACGGTTGGCCCCGGCGATGAACCGGGTCGCGGCCACGGCGTGGTCGATGGCCGACCAGCCCCCGGCGCGGCGGCGCGCGAGGTCGTCGGGCGACTCGTCATCGTTCAGGCCGGCGAAGAGGCCGCGGTAGCGGCGCTGGAGACTATGCAGCGCGACGACCGCGTCGGAGGGGGAGAGCTGAGACAGGTCCATTTCGCTGGTTCTAGCGCGTCGAACCTTGCCAGCCTGGCCGAATGACGATCCCGGCGACGGAACCGCCCGCCCCGGCACTCGCGACGCGCTCGCACGTGGTGCGGGGCTACGTGCAGGTGATCGTGGCGGCGGGGCTGTTCGGCGCCAACGCCAGCATCTCCAAGGCGGTCCTCGACGCCGGGATCGCGCCCCGCCAGCTGGCCGCACTGCGCTGCACTGGTGCCGCTGTCGGGTTGTTCGCCGTTCTGGCCGCGCTGCGCTCGCTGCCGCGGCTGCGCGTGCCGCGGGCCAGCCTGCCCCACCTGGCGGTGCTGGGGGTGGCCGGCGCCGCGCTCATCCAGTGGTTCTACTTCGAGGCGATCGACCGCCTGCCCGTGGGGATCGCGATCCTTCTCGAGTTCACCGGCCCGGTCCTGGTGGCGGTCTACGCCCGGGTGGTCCAGCGTCAGCAGGTCGGCGGCGGCGTGTGGGTGGCGCTGGCGCTGTCACTGGCCGGGCTCGCCCTGGTCGCCGAGGTCTGGACGGACGCCCGGCTCGACGCGGTCGGCCTGGCCGCGGGCTTGGCCGCCGCCGCCTGCCTGGCCACCTTCCTGCTCGTGGGCCGGCATTCGTCGGGAACGACGGACCCCCTGGCAACGGCTTTCTGGACGTTCGCCTTCGCCAGCCTGTTCTGGGTGCCGCTGGAGCCGCTGTGGCGCGTCGACGGATCGGTCCTGGCCGAGGCGACCACGCTCGGGGGGCGGCTCGACGGAACGGACGTGCCCGTGTGGGTGGCGCTCGGCGCGGTCATCGTGTTCGGGACGCTGCTGCCGTACCTCCTCGACCTGGCCGCGCTCGCCCACCTGTCGGCCACGACGGTCGGCGCCGTCGGCATGCTCGAGCCGGTGGTGGCCAGCGTCGTGGCGTGGGCCTGGCTGGAGCAAGCGCTGAGCCCGGCGCAGGTGCTCGGAGGACTGGTCATCCTGGCCGGCGTCGGCATTGCCTTGCGCGTGGGCACCGACGTGTCCGCGACCCCGGACACGAGCCGACCCGTACCCGAACTGGGCCGGTAGCTTGCCGACATGTCGATCTATGACGTGAGCATCAGTTCGCTGGATAGCCGCCCTGCCGACCTGCACGACTACGAGGACCGGGCCATCCTGCTCGTGAACGTGGCATCGCAGTGCGGGCTGACGCCGCAGTACACGGGGCTGGAGGAGATCCACGAGCGGTTCGTCGACCGCGGCTTCACCGTGCTCGGCGTGCCGTGCAACCAGTTCGGCGCCCAGGAGCCGGGCTCGCCCGAGGAGATCGCCACGTTCTGCTCCACGAACTACGGCGTCACCTTCCCGCTGACCGAGAAGATCGAGGTCAACGGCGAGGGCCGCCACCCGCTCTACCAGCAGCTGGTGGACGTGCCCGACGTCGCGGACGGCCACACCGGTGACATCCGCTGGAACTTCGAGAAGTTCGTCGTGGCCCCCGGCGGCAAGGTCGTGGCCCGCTTCAGCCCCCTGGTGGAGCCCACCTCCGACGACGTGGTGGCGGCCATCGAAGACGCCCTCCCCGCCTGACCCTGGGGTCGCAGCGGTTCCGGCGTTCGCATGCACCGCATGCCGGCGCTCGCGAGCGCCGGTCGGGGAATCCCGCGGTCAGCGTCCCCGTGCCGAGCGCAGGACCCGTCCCACGTCGAGCAGGTGGTGGCTGCCCTCGTGCACGGCGATGACCGCGACCTCGGCGATCGTCGCCGGGTTGCCCCGGCCTGTGATCGTCGGTAGTCGCCACTCGTCGTCGGCGAGCTCCGACAACACCGTGGCGAACGTATCGGCGGCATCGTCGAGGTCGTCGGCGACCTCCACGCGGTCGAGCGTCGGCGAGGCCGCCGCCACCTTCCCCTCCCAGTCGACCACCGTCTCCGAGGGATCGGTGCCGGCCAACGCACAGCGGACCCGGTCGTCGAAGACGCGGAAGATGTCCCGCACGTGCGCGCTGTACTCAATCGCCGACCAGACGTCGGCCGACGGCGCCCGGCGCACGATCTCGTCGAGGTCCTCGCCCGCCAGGCCCCGCGTCAGCGGGGCCCGGTAGCGCCGACCGTAGGACCGGATGGCGACCGGCAGATTCCTGGGGCGCAGCTCCGCGGGATCGAAGCCGCACTCGTCGCATCGCTCCATGCCCATGAAGGCTCACCCCCCTCCGGCGCGCCCCGACATCACGGTGCCGCCTCAGGCCTCCTCGCCCACTTCACGCCTGACGGAGTTCACCAGGTGGCTGGGCAGCACGTCGTAGTGATCGTGCACGGCTCGGAACCGACCGCGCCCGCCCGTGAGCGAACGCAGCTCGATGGCGTAGCGCTGGATCTCGGACGTCGGCACCAGGGCGATCACGGTCTGGGTGCCGACGCCCTCGGTCTCGGTGCCCTGCACGCGGCCGCGCCGGGCGTTGAGGTCGCCCATGACGTCGCCCTGCAGGTCGACCGGCACGGTGACCTCCAGCCGGCTGATCGGCTCGAGGATCACGGCGTCCGCCTGTGCCAGGGCGGCGCGGAACGCGAGCCGACCGGCGACCTTGAACGCCATCTCGGAGCTGTCGACCGAGTGCTCCTTGCCGTCGATGAGGGTGACCTTCACGTCGACGACCGGGTAGCCGTACGCCCCGCCCGAGTGCATGGTCTCCTCGATGCCCTTCTGGACCGCCGGGATGTAGCCCCGCGATATGGCGCCGCCCACGATGTGGTTCTCGAACTCGAAGCCCGTGCCCCGCGGCAGCGGCTCGACGTCGATGACGCAGACCCCGAACTGCCCGTGGCCCCCCGTCTGCTTCTTGTGGCGCCCCTCGACGCCCTTGGCCGCCCCGGTGATCGTCTCCCGGTAGGGGACCCGCACCGGCTCGGTCTCGACGTTGGCGCCGAACTTGCGTGTCAGCTTCTCCATGGTGATCTGGAGGTGCGTCTCACCGGTGCCCTTGAGGAGCGTCTGGTGCGTCTCGTCGCTGCGCTCGACCACCAGCGAGGGGTCCTCCTCCTGGAGGCGGTGGAGGGCGGGGGCCAGCTTGTCCTCGTCGGCCTGCGTCCTCGGCACGACGGCCACCGCCAGGTTCGGCTCCGGCTGCTCGATCTGGGGCACGACGACCGGCTTGCCGCGGGGGGCGAGCGTGTCGCCGGTCATGGTCCCCGACAACTTGGCGACCGCGCCGATCTCGCCGGCCACCAGCTCACCGGCCGTCTCCTGCTCCTTGCCCCGGACCGTCAGGAGGCCGTGGAGCCGTTCGTCGCCGCCGGTCCGGCTGTTGGTCAGGTGGTCGTCGGGCCGGAGGGTCCCCGACAGGACCTTGAAGAGGCTGACCTGGCCCACGTAGGGGTCGGCGATGGTCTTGAACACGATCGCCAGGGGGTCGCTGGTGGCGTCGGCAGCGATCTCGACGTCGCTGTCCCCGGCGATCACCGACGTGGGTCGGTCGAGGGGTGAGGGGCCGATCTCGACCAGGAAGTCCGCCAGGCGGTCGATGCCGATCTCGCGCGTCGCCGAGCCGACCACCACCGGGAACACCGTGGCCGACGCGATGCCATCGTGCAGGGTGCGCTCGAGCTCCTCGACGCCGGGCACGTCGCCATCGAGGTAGCGCTCGAGCAGATCGTCGTCGGCGACGACGATGCCCTCGACGAGGTTGTCGCGGACCTCGTGCTCGCGGGCCTCCATGTCTTCGGGGATCGCCTCGGTGCGGGGGCGACCTCCCTCGTAGATGTGCGCGGTATCGGTGAGCAGGTCAGCGATCCCCCGGAAGTTCGCCTCCTCGCCGATCGGCAGCTCGAGGGGGGCGATCCCGGCGCCCAGCCGATTCCGCAGCTGGTCCAGGGTGGCATCGAAGCTGGATCGCTCCCGATCGAGCTTGTTCACGAACACCATGCGGGGCAGGCCCATGTCGGCCGCCATCTTCCACACGACCTCGGTCTGGACCTCGACGCCGTCGACGGCGCTCACCACGAAGACCGCCAGGTCTGCCACCCGCAGCGCGGCCGCGACGTCGCCGATGAAGTCGGCGTAGCCCGGCGTGTCGATCAGGTTGATCTTGTGGTCGCGCCATTCGAACGGGGCCAGCGACAGCGACAGAGAGATGGTGCGGCGCTGCTCCTCGGGGTCGTAGTCCGACACCGTGGTGCCGTCCTCGACGCGTCCGAGGCGGTTGATGGCGCCGGAGCGGTGGAGCAGCGCCTCGACCAGGCTGGTCTTGCCCGAGCCGCCATGGCCCACGAGTGCGACGTTGCGAATGTGATCGGTCGCATACCGCTTCACCAGGACCCCCTGTGTCCACGAGTCATCGGCGCCGTGAAGGCGAGGCTAGCGGCACGCCCGCGGTGCTTGCGCCGGGCGGGGCCGGGTGGTCGCTGCGAGCGGGCACGCGGCGTTAGCCTGATCACGCACGCAGTGGCGCGTGCCCAAACGGGAGACACGATGTTCGACGGACGCTGGCGGAGCACCTTCGAAAATGGCTTGCGGCCCATCGGTGCCCAGATCAGGCGCACCGGGATCACGGCGAACCACCTGACGCTCACGGGCCTGGCCATGGCGACGGCGGCGTCGCTCACGATCGCGCAGGGTTGGCTCCGGGCCGGGTTGGTCCTGCTCATCCTCACCGCCATTCCCGACGTGCTCGACGGCGCTGTCGCCAAGGCGTCGGGCACTGCGTCGCCGAGGGGTGCGTTCTTCGATTCGGTGATCGATCGCATCAGCGACGCGCTGCTGCTCGGCGGTGTCGCCTGGTACCTGGCGTCCACGCAGCCCGGCCGGGTTTCGGTGCTGCCCCTCGCCGTGCTGGCGGCGTCGTTGTTGATCTCCTACGAACGGGCCAAGGCGGAGTCGCTGGGCTTCGACGCCCGCGGCGGGCTCATGGAGCGGGCGGAGCGGCTCATCGTGCTCGGGTTCGGGCTGCTGTTCGAGTCGCTGCTGGTGCCGGTGCTCTGGGTGATGCTGGTGCTGACGCTGATCACGGCCGGCCAGCGGTTCGAGCGGGTCTGGCGCCAGGCGTCAGCCCCCCAGGTCCAGCCGCTGGCGGTGCGCTGGCGCGCCCGCCGCGTCGCCCGTTCGACGCAGCGGACGTGGCGTAGGCAGGCGGTCGGACACCGCCGTCGCCGCTGAGCGGGACGTCGGTCCACAAACGGGCTTCGCCTGACGCCGGCCACCGATCCCACCCATTCGCGCTGATGGACGTCGTCACCCCCGCATATCGAGGCGCCTTCGCGATCGCCCAGGTGCTGCCGGGCTCGGTGATCGACGTCCTCGCGCCCGGCGTGGCCGGGTTGGCGGCGTTGCGGCCGGGCGACCAGCGCGCCATGGTCGAGCGGCACCAGCGCCGCGTCGACCCCGGCCTGGGAGGCGCGGAGCTGCAACGGCGCGTGCGTGAGGTGTTCCGCTCGTACGGCCGCTACTACGGCGAGTCGTTTCGGCTCCCGACCATCGGCGCCGACGAGCTCGACCGGGGCCTCACCCGCGAGGGCTTCGAGCACGTGGAGGAGTCGTTGGCGCGCGGTGTCGGCCCCATGCTGGTGCTGCCGCATCTCGGGAGCTGGGAGTGGTGCGCCTACTGGCTCACGCGGGTCCGGAACGTGCCGGTGACGGCGGTCGTGGAGCGCGTGGAACCGCCGGCCCTGTTCGACTGGTTCGTCGAGTTCCGCGAGCGCATCGGCATGAAGATCGTGCCCCTCGGTCCCAACGCCGGTCGCTCGATCGTCAAGGCCATCAAGCAGGCCCAGGTGATCGCCCTGCTGTGCGACCGCGACATCGGCGGCGGCGGCACCGAGGTCACCTTCTTCGGGGAGACGACGACCCTGCCCTCCGGCCCGGCCGTGCTGGCCCTGCGGACCGGGGCGCCGCTGATCCCAACGGGCGTCTACGACCAGGGTGGGGGGCACCACCACGCGATCCTGCGGCCGCCGATCCCGGCTGAGCGCCGGGGATCCTTCCGCGACGACGTGGCCCGCATCACCCAGGCGATGGCGTATGACCTCGAGGGCCTGATCCGCCGGGCCCCCGACCAATGGCACCTGCTCCAGCCCAACTGGCCCAGCGACCGTCCGGGCGCCCGCCGCGTGAAGCTGTGACCGCGGGGCGTCCGTTCGCCCGCTGCCCGTCGCCCACCTAGCCTGACGGCGTGCGCATCGGGCTCGTCTGCCCTTACAGCCTCACGGTGCCCGGTGGCGTCCAGGCCCAGGTGCTGGGCCTTGCTCGCACGCTGCGGGGCCTGGGCGAGGACGTGCGCGTCCTCGCACCGTGCGACGGCCCGCCGCCCGACGGCGGTGTGACGCCGCTCGGCAAGAGCGTGCCGACGGCCTCCAACGGGTCGGTGGCGCCCCTAGCACCCGACCCCGCCGCCCAGCTGCGGACCATCCGGGCCCTCCGGGACGAGGCCTTCGAGGTGATCCACCTCCACGAGCCGTGTGTCCCGGGGCCGACGATGACGGCGCTGCTGTTCCGCAACGCGCCGATCGTCGGCACGTTCCACCGGGCGGGGGACAGCGCGGCCTACGCCGTGCCCGGTGTGCGCTGGCTGGCGCGCAGGCTCGACCTGCGCTGCGCCGTGTCGAAGGACGCCCTGGCGACCGCGCGCAAGGCCCTCGGCGGGGAGTACGACCTGCTGTTCAACGGCATCGAGATCGAGCGGTTCGCCAAGGCGACGCCGACGCCCACCGCCGGTCCGACCATCTTCTTCGTGGGCCGGCACGAGGACCGCAAGGGCCTGGCGGTGCTGCTCGACGCGCTGCGGCTGCTGCCCCCGGAGGTGCGCGTCTGGGTCGGCGGTACCGGGCCCCAGACCGAGGCGCTCCGGGCCGCGTACGGCGGCGACCCCCGCATCGCGTGGCTGGGACGGCTGAGCGAGGCCGACGTGGCCTCCCGCATGCGGGGCGCCGACGTCTTCTGCGCCCCCTCCCTGCACGGCGAGTCGTTCGGGGTCGTGCTGCTGGAGGCGATGGCCGCCGGGGCCGTGGTGGTGGCGTCGGAGCTCGACGGCTACTGCAACGTCGCCACCCCCGGGGTGGATGCGCTCATGACCCCGCCGGGCGACAGCGACGCTCTCGGACGGGCGCTGTGGCGCGCGCTCGACGACAGCCGACTACGGGCCGACCTCATCGGGGCCGCCGAGCTGCGGGCCCAGGCGTTCTCGATGGTCCGGCTGGCCGAGATGTACGTCGAGCGCTACCAGCGCCTGGTCGCCTGACCGCATCGGCTGCGTCATGCGATCGATGACCCCGACCTAGGATGCGCCCGTGCTCGCCCTGATCATCATCCTCGTCATCGTGGTCCTCGTCGGGCTCTACGCCGTGTTCAGCTACAACGGGCTGGTCTCGCTGCGCAATCGCATCGAGAACGCCTGGGCGCAGATCGACGTGCAGCTCAAGCGCCGCTACGACCTGATCCCCAACCTGGTGGAGACCGTGAAGGGCTATGCGTCCCACGAGCGCGAGACGCTCGACGCGGTCATCGAGGCCCGCAACGCCGGCATGAACGCCAGCGGGCCCCACGACCAGGCTGAGGCCGAGAACCAGATCACCGGGGCGCTCAAGTCCCTCTTCGCCCTGTCGGAGGCCTATCCCGACCTCAAGGCGAACCAGAACTTCGCCCAGCTCCAGGAGGAGCTGACCGGCACCGAGGGGCGCATCGCCTACGCCCGCCAGTTCTACAACGACACCGTGTACCGCTATAACACCAAGATCCAGAGCTTCCCCTCCAACGTGCTCGCCAACGCCTTCCGCTTCTCCGAGCGCGAGTACTTCGAGGCCGACGACGAGTCGCGCGGCCCGACGCAGGTGCAGTTCTGAGCGCCATCGCTCATCGTCGGTCCTTCGTGTACGACCAGGTAGCGTCCAACAAGCGCCGTAGCTGGCTGCTCATCGCCGGGTTCGTGATCCTGGTCGCGGCGGTGGCGGTCGCCTTCTCCTACCTCATCAGCGGCGGCCCGGCCGGCATCGTGATCGCCGTCGTCATCGCGGTGGGGACCAGCGTCCTCGCCTACTGGAAGTCCGACGCCGTGGCTCTGCGCATGAGCAGGGCGCGGCCCGCCCCCGTCGAGGAGTTCGCCCGCTACCACAACATCGTCGAGGGGCTGTGCATCGCGTCGGGCCTGCCCAAGCCCCGCCTCTATGTGGTGGACGACCCGGCGCCCAACGCGTTCGCGACCGGGCGCAACCCCCGCAACGCCGCGGTCGCGGTCACCACCGGGCTGCTCGAGAAGATGAACCGGATCGAGCTCGAGGGGGTGCTCGCCCACGAGCTGTCGCACGTCAAGAACTACGACATCCTGGTGTCGACGCTGGCCGTCACCATGGTCGGCATCGTGGCCCTGCTCGCCGACCTCGGCATCCGCCTGCTGTGGTGGGGGATGGGCCGCAACCCGTACGGCGACTACGACCGCGACCATGGCGGCAACCAGGGCCCTCTGGCCATCCTGTCCTTTGCCGGCTTCGCCCTCCTGTTGCTGTCGCCAGTCATCGCCACCGTGATGCAGCGGACGATCAGCCGGCGTCGGGAGACGCTGGCCGACGTGTCGGGTGTGGAGATGACCCGGTACCCACCCGGGTTGATCTCGGCGCTCGAGAAGCTGCGTGACGACTCGACGGTGGTGCACGCCACCAGCCGCGCCACCGCCCACCTGTGGATCGAGCAGCCGGCCGCGCAGACCCAGCGCGAGGGCCGGCTGTCGCGCCTCAACCGCCTGTTCGACACCCACCCGCCGCTGGAGGAACGTATCGCCCTCCTCCGGGAGCTCTAGCCCGCGAACTGGTTGTCGGTGTGCGGTCATACGCCGCACGCCTACAACGAGAATGGCGGGGACTCCGTGAATTGGACCGGGAAGTGGCCGGGGACCTCCGGTTGGGTCGCCCATAGACTGAGCTCATGAGCGAGCCCGCAGGTTCCCCCGTTCCTGCCCACGACACCGGCACGGTCCGCGTCAAGCGCGGGTTGGCGGAGATGCTCAAGGGCGGCGTCATCATGGACGTGGTCACGCCCGAGCAGGCCAAGATCGCCGAGGACGCCGGAGCGGTGGCGGTCATGGCCCTCGAGCGGGTGCCCGCCGACATCCGGCGCGACGGTGGGGTGGCGCGCATGAGCGACGCCGAGCTGGTCGAAGGCATCATCGCCAGCGTCACGATCCCGGTCATGGCCAAGGCACGCATCGGCCACTTCGTCGAGGCGCAGGTGCTCCAGGCGCTGGGTGTCGACTACGTCGACGAGTCCGAGGTGCTGACCCCGGCCGACGAGGCCCACCACATCGACAAGTGGGCGTTCACGGTGCCGTTCGTGTGTGGCGCCACCAACCTGGGGGAGGCGCTCCGGCGCATCAGCGAGGGTGCGGCGATGATCCGCTCCAAGGGCGAGGCCGGCACCGGCAACATCGTGGAGGCGGTGCGCCACCTGCGCTCGATCCTGGGCGACATCCGGAAGATCACCCAGGCGGACTCGGCCGAGGCCTACGACTGGGCCAAGCAGCTGCGGGCGCCGGTCGGGCTGGTGCAGGAGATCGCCGAAACCGGCACGCTCCCGGTACCGCTGTTCTGCGCCGGTGGGATCGCCACCCCCGCGGACGCCGCCCTGGTGATGCAGCTCGGCGCCCAGGCCAACTTCGTGGGGTCGGGCATCTTCAAGAGCGACGACCCGGCGCGGCGGGCCAAAGCGATCGTCGAGGCGACCGCCCACTACGACGATCCGGGGATCGTGGCGAAGGTGAGCCGTGGCCTGGGCGAGGCCATGCGGGGCCAGGAGATCGCCCAGCTCGACACCAAGCTGGCCGAGCGCGGCTGGTAGCGCCACGGACCACGGGGCCCCAACCCCTGGAGACCTAGCGGTCGATGGTGTTCGACTCCCAGATGCCGACGCGGCCGTAGTCGGTGCCGGCGATGAGCACCCGGTCGTCGTCGATGACGATGCTGGTGACCGACTGCCTGCCCGTGCCGCCGAGCTGGGTCTCGCCGCGGTCGCGGCGCGAGATCTCGCCGTCGTCCCCGAGGCGCCACAGCGCCACGTCGCCGTCGCCGACCGCCGTGTCCGTGCCGCCGATCAGCCAGCCACCGCTGGGCACCGCCGCCGCGGCGCTGGCCCACTGATCGCCACCGCCACCGAGCATGCCCGACTCGGTGCGGGTCCATTCGCGCCCGTCCTCCGACGTCCACACCCGGGCGTCGGCGTCGCCGCTGCGGTCGTCCGAGCCGACGACGATGAAGCCGTCCTTGCTGGCAGCGCACCCGTAGGCCTGCTGGTTGCCGTCGCCGCCGAACGTGCCGTCGTGGGTCACCTCGGACCACTTGCCGTCCTTGGCACGGAAGCGCACGAGCACGTCGGAGCCCCCGGCCCCGCCCGAGCTTCCCACCGCGATGGCGGTGTCGTTGGCGACACAGACGTCGCGCAAGCGCTGGGTGCCGGCACCACCCGCTCCCGGATTCTCGCCCTTGAGCGTCTTGCCATCGGGCGACGTGACCACGATCGGGTCGGCGTCGCCCGCCACGTACGCGACACCGACGGCGATGAAGCCGTTGCCGATCGGCGCGGCGGCGTCGAGCGATCGCACGCCGGGGCCACCCGCAGGTGCCGTGGTCTCGGGGGGCTGGCTCGCCAGGATGCCGGCGATGACCGGCGCCTGGTTGGCGTCGGGGTTCTCGATCATCTGGAGATCACCCTCGGTCACCTCCGACAACACGGCGCCGAGGCGGGTCCACTTCCGGCCGTCGGGTGACGTCCACACCAGCCCGTCGGGTTGGCTGTCGCCCAGGAATTGGCGGCCGGCGGCGACGCCGAAGTCCTCGGTGCCCACGGCCACGAATCCGCCCTTGAACGGGACGATGTCGGTGAGCTGACCGGCGGCCAGCATCTTGCTGTCGATGGCCTCCCAGCCACTGGCGCCGCGGTCGAGCCAGATCTGCCCGCCGAAGGTCTCGCGTGTCGTCCCCTTGGGAGCGCTGTGGCGATAGCCCGCGGCGACCGTGGCTTTGGGCCCGACCGCCAGCGAAGTGGCGAAGGGCTGGGTTCCACCGCTGGGGAAGGCGTCGCCGGAGGCGTCCTGCCAGCGGTTGGCCGAGTCGATGTAGAGGACGCTCGGCTCGCTGCCGATCGCCACGCGCACCGCGCCCGACGCCGCGGAGTCGACCAGTGCCACGCCGTCGCCGAACAGCCCCGCGTGTACCGGGTTGGGCAGCAGCTTCCACGACTGGCCGCCGTCCGTGGACCACCACATGTGCGGGCGCCAGTTGTTGCCGCCGCTGGCGGTGATCCCGGAGTCGTCGACGGACAGGCCGGTCACGCTGTAGTCGGCCGCAGCCGTCCGTCCGTCGCTGTCGAGAGCCAGCGGCGCCGAGGGGTTGGACCACTTGGCGCCATCGGCCGACCGCCAGATCACCGCCTGGCCCTGGCCGTTGCCGTCGCTCGCGTAGCCACCGGCCACCACCGCCTCGCCGGTCCAGACCACCGACTCGAGCGCCTGGCGGCCCGGACCTCCCAGGCTAGGCGCCTCCACCCTCGACCACGTCGTACCGTCGGGTGAGAACCAGGCGGCGCCGTCCTGGCCGTCGCCGGTGGCCGACCCGACGGCGATGAACCCCTTGCCCACTGCGGCGACGTCGCGGATCGACTCGTCGCCGGTGGAGTCGAACGGCCCTCCGGCCCCGGCGTCGACGCTGTGCCATGCGTCGCCGTCAGCGCTGAACCAGAGCCGAGGCCGAACCTCGCCCCAGGCGTTCTCGCCGCCCGCCACCAGGATCCCGGTGTCGTTGTTGGCCACGTCGAAGGCCCACTGCTCGTGGTCGCCGCCCATGGCCTCGGGTGTGCTGAGGGTCCAGCCCTTGTCGTCGCCTCCCGCCCGGTAATGCCAGACGGCGGCGTCGGACTCGGGCTCGTCGCCCACCCAGCCCACGGCGACCAGGTTGCCGTCGGCGTCGCGCTGCCCAGCCGACATGACCTCGTTGCCCTTGTGGTCCGGTTTCACGTCCGACCGCTTCCAGCTGCGACCGTCGTCCGCCGACCACGTGGACGCCACGGTGGTGCCCGACTTCGGGTCGTAGACCGATCCCAGGATGAGCCACGGTTGGCCCTCGGCGGCGGGGGCCAGCAGGTCGGCCACGTCGGCCACGGGCTCCTCGTAGGTGATGGAGGAGCCCGCCGCGCGCTCGAACGTGGGGTCGGCGTCGTCGGGGGATGCGCTGGAGCCCCCGGCGCACGCCCCGGCGACCAGGGCCAGCGCACCTGCCGCGACGGACCACTGCTTCGCCGTGCCCCGTCGCGCCGTGTTTTCCGCTCTTGCTGCTTCGCAGCGGGCCGCTCGGGCTTCCGCGCCGTGTTCTCCGCTCTCGGCGCTCCGCGCCGGGCCGCTCGGGCCCTGGGCCTCGCCGTGCGGCTCGACCTCGGGGGCCGCACGACGGCCGGCGCTCGTGCCGGTCGTACGGCCGCTCAGCTCTGGCCGCCTCATGCCGCGGGTCTTGGCGTGCACGGAGAACCTCCGGTCGTCGGTCGAGTGCCTGTCGAGCTCCCCCAAAGTCCCAGTCGGTGTTCGATTCTCGTCGCTGGGGACTGCCCCGTACAATCGAACCGTCATGTGCGAGGCAGCGAGGCCCCCAGGTGAAGGTCGGTGTGCTGGCCCTGCAAGGGGCGTCAGCACGGCATTCGACCATGCTGTCACGGCTCGGTGTCGAGCCGGTGGCCTGCCGCCTGCCGCCTGATCTCGACGACGTCGACGCCCTTGTGCTGCCGGGCGGCGAGTCGACGACCATGTCGATGCTGCTCGAGTCTGCGGGGCTGTTCGAGCCGGTGGCCGAGCGGCTCGAGGCGGGGATGCCGGCGTTCGGCACGTGTGCGGGAATGATTCTGCTCGGCCGCCAGATCCTCGATGGGCGAGACGACCAGCGCTGCTTCGACGCAATCGACATCAGCGTCCGCCGCAACGCCTTCGGCCGTCAGGTCGACTCGTTCGAGTCCGATCTCGACGTAGCGGCTCTCGGCGACGGTCCTTTGCATGCCGTGTTCATCCGTGCGCCGGTGGTCGAGGCCGTCGGCGACGAGGTCGAGGTCTTGGCAGCGGTTGATGGCGGACCCGTCCTGTGCCGTCAGGGTCACGTGCTGGTGGCGGCGTTCCATCCCGAGCTCGGCGACGATCCGCGGCTCCACGAGCTGTTCCTCGACGAGGCGATGTGATGTCCGGCCATTCCAAGTGGGCGACCATCAAGCACAAGAAGGCGGCGACCGACAAGGCCCGCGGCAAGTTGTTCGCCAAGCTCCTCCGGCAGGTGGAGGTGGCGGCGCGTGAGGGGGGCGGCGACCCGGAGGCCAACCCCACGCTGCGCACGATGTTCCAGAAGGCGCGGGACAACTCGATCCCGATGGACACGATCGAGCGCGCCATCAAGCGGGGCACGGGCGAGCTGGAAGGGGTCACCTACGAGGAGGTGACGTACGAGGGCTACGCCCCGGGAGGAGTGGCGGTGATGGTCGACGTGCTGACCGACAACCGCAACCGCGCCGGCGCCGACATCCGCAACATCTTCACCAAGAACGGCGGCTCCATGGCCGAGCCGGGCGCGGTGGCCTGGCAGTTCGACCGCAAGGGAACCATCGTCGTGCCCCGCTCGGCGGACGAGGAGGAGCTGATGCTCACCGCCATCGACGCCGGGGCCGAGGACATCGTCGACGATGGCGATTCCTGGCGCGTCATCACGCCGCCCACCGAGTTGCACGCCGTCCGCACGGCCCTCGAGGGCGAGGGCATCGGCGTCGAGTCGTCGGACCTGACGATGGTGCCGCAAACCACCATCCCGCTCGACACCGCCGATGGGGCCAAGAGGGTGCTGCGCCTCATCGACGCCCTGGACGAGCACGACGACGTGCAGGCCGTGCACGCCAACTTCGACATCCCGGACACCATCCTCGAGACCGTGGAGGCGGCACCGTGAGCGACACCGTGGCTGTGGGCGGGCCAGCGCCCGACTTCACCCTGCCGGGCACCGACGGCACTCCCGACGGGCACCGCGACTACACCCTGTCGGAGTTCAAAGGCCAGCCGGTGGTGCTCGTCTTCTATCCCGGCGACAACACCCCGGTATGCACCCGGCAGCTCAACAGCTACACGGCCGACATCGACCAGTTCCGGTCGGTCGACGCCCAGGTGCTGGCCATCAGCCCTCAGTCCGTGGAGAGCCACGACGGCTTCAGCGCCAACCAGGGGGGGTTCGCCTTCCCGCTGCTGGCGGACACCGACAAGGCCGTGGGCAAGGCGTACGGCATCCTCGGGCCGGTCGGGTTCTACCGGCGGTCGATCTTCGTGGTGGATGGGGAGGGCACGGTTCGCTACGTCCACCGGGCGGTGGCCGGCCTCTGGTTCCGGCCCACCGACGAGGTGGTCGAGGCGGTCCGCGGCGCGTCGGTTTGAGGCCGCGCGAACAAAGGCGCGCGAAAAAGAGGCCGAGCGGACAACGGACCGAGCAGATGGGCGCCGAACAGTACGAGCTCTGACGTCGCCGGGCATCCACCGGGCGGCGACGCGGGTCGGCTAGCTTCCGAACTCGTGTTCGTGCTCGGTATCGATCCCGGCCTGTCGCGCTGCGGCTACGGCGTCGTGGAGCAGCTCGGGCGCGGCCGGTCCCGGGCGGTGGCTGCCGGCGTCCTGCGCACCGATCCCGCGGCGGACGTTCCCCGGCGGTTGGCTGACCTGCAGGCCGACCTGCGCTCCCTGCTCCGGGAGCACCAGCCGGCGGTGATGGCCATCGAGCGCGTGCTGTTCCAGGCCAACGCCCGCACGGCGATCCCCGTGGCCCAGGCGGCCGGGGTGGCGATGGTCGAGGCGGTGGCTGCGGGATGCCAGGTCGTCGAGTACTCGCCCAACCGGGTCAAGCAGACGATCACGGGCCACGGCGGTGCCGGCAAGGACCAGATGGAGCGCATGGTCCAGACCCTGCTCGGCATCGCCAGGCCGCTGCGACCGGTCGACGCCGCCGACGCGGTGGCGGTGGCGCTGTGCCACGTGGCCCATGCGCCGCTGCAGGAGCGCGTCGGCACCCTCTCCGGCGGCGCGACCGGGGCCATCGGGTTCAGGGCGGCGGATCTCGAGGCATCGGGCTCGCGGACCGGAACCGATGACCTCGGGCTCCGGGCAGCCGAACCGACGGCCTCGGGGGTGCGGGCGGAGGTGTCTCCGTGATCGGGTCGTTGCGTGGCCGGCTGCTCGACCGGGGGGCTGCCGACGGCGTCGCCGGCGAGGTGCTGGTGGAGGTCGCCGGCGTCGGCTATCGGGTCGTAGTGGCGCCCACTACCGCCGTGGCGCTGGGCGACGTTGGCGACGAGGTGTTCGTGTGGGTGCACCATCACGTGCGCGAGGACGCCGACACTCTCTACGGGTTCGGCGGCCGCGACGAGCGGATCACGTTCGAGGCCCTGCTCGGCGCGCATGGGGTCGGCCCGTCGTTGGCGCTCGCCATCCTCTCGGTCCACGACCCTCTGGCGCTGGCCCGCATCCTGGCCGAGGACGACGTCGGGGCGCTGTGCCTGGTCCCGGGCGTGGGCAAGAAGACCGCGGCCCGCCTGCTGGTCGAGCTCAAGTCGCGCCTGCACGTCCCCGAGATCGACCTGCACACCGGCGCTGGGTCCCGACAGGCATCGAACGCCAACGGCGCCGGCGCCACCCATCAGCCGTCCGTCCGCACCGACGTGCGGGAGGCGCTGGCCGGCCTGGGCTACTCGGCCGACGAGATTCACGGCGCCACCGTCGAGCTTCCCGACGACGGTGACGCCCCGCAGCTCCTGCGCCAGGCGCTCCGACACCTCGCCAGCGAACGCGCGGTGTGACTTCCATGCGCGAGGAGCTGCTGGATCCCGAGTCTCAGCCCGAGGAGGCGTCGGCCGACGCAGGACTGCGGCCCCGGCGGCTGGCCGAGTTCGTGGGCCAGGCCGAGCTCAAGGCCCACCTCGACATCGTGCTCGAGGCGGCGCGGCGGCGGGGCCAGGCGCCGGACCACCTGCTGTTCTCGGGGCCGCCGGGGCTGGGCAAGACCACCCTGGCGACGATCATCGCCAACGAGCTCGACGCCCACCTGCAGGCCACGTCCGGCCCCGCGCTGGAGCGTGCCGGCGATCTGGCGGCCATCCTCACGCAGCTCGACCACGGCGACGTGCTCTTCGTCGACGAGATCCATCGGCTGCCCCGTCCGGTCGAGGAGGTGCTGTACCCGGCTATGGAGGACTTCCAGGTCGACATCGTGCTGGGCAAGGGGCCGGCGGCCCGCTCCATCCGCCTCGACCTGCCGCGCTTCACGCTGGTGGGCGCCACGACTCGAACGGGTTCCATCACGGGCCCGCTGCGTGATCGCTTCGGCCTGGTGGCCCGGCTCGACTACTACACGGCCGCGGACCTCGAGGCCATCGTCCGGCGGACGGCCGGGATCGTCCAAGTCGGCATCGACGAGTCCGGCTGCGCCGAGATCGCCCGCCGGGCCCGTGGCACGCCGCGGATCGCCAACCGCCTGCTCCGCCGCGTGCGTGACTTCTCCGAGGTCCGCGGCGACGGCTCGGTCGACCGGCGGACGGCCGAGGATGGCCTGGCGCTCTTCGGGGTCGACGGGCGGGGGCTCGACAAGGTCGACCGCTCGCTCCTCTCTGCGGTGTGCGAGCGCTTCGGCGGCGGACCGGTGGGATTGTCGACGCTCGCCATCGCCGTAGGGGAGCAGACCGAGACGGTGGAGGACGTCTACGAGCCGTTCCTCATCCAGCAGGGCCTGCTCATGCGCACCCCCCGGGGTCGGGTGGCGCTGCCGGCCGCCTGGGAGCACCTGGGCCTGGCGCCGCCGCCCGGCGGGGGATCGGGCGCCGCACCCACGCTGTTCGGGGGCTGATAGCCGACCTGGGGCGCCGGTAGCGTTGCCACACCCCATGGACGTGGCCGACTTCGCGTACGAGCTGCCAGAGGCTTCGATCGCCCAGACGCCGATCGAGCCGCGTGACCGTGCGCGGTTGCTGGTCGACCGGGGCTCCGGGGCGCCACCCGAGCATCGCATCGTCGCGGACCTGCCGGCGTTCGTCCGCCCCGGCGACGTGGTCGTGGTCAACAGCACGCGGGTCCTGCCCGCGCGGCTGCACCTGACCAAGTCGACAGGGGGCGCAGTCGAGGTGCTGCTGCTCGAGCGGCTCCCCAGCGGGGAGTGGGAGGCGCTGGTCCGCCCCAGCCGCAGGGTGGCACCGGGGACCGAGCTGGCTGGGGGCGCCGACCTGCGCGTGCGGTTCGGGGGCCCGGGCGGCAGCGGGGCTACCCGGCGTGTCCAACTGTTGACCACAGACGGCGCCGACGAGATGGAGTTGCTGGACCGGCATGGCGAGGTGCCGCTGCCGCCGTACATCAACACCCCGCTGGCGGATCCCGAGCGCTACCAGACGGTGTTCGCCGACCGGCCGGGGTCCGTCGCCGCCCCTACCGCCGGCCTCCACCTCACCCCGGCGGTCCTCGACGGTTGCCGGGCCGCCGGGGTGCGCGTCGAGATGGTGGACCTGGTCGTGGGCATGGGCACGTTTCGCCCGATCTCCGCCGTGAAGGTCGAGGACCACCAGATGCACGCCGAGCGCTACCGGGTGGGCGCCGGGACCGTGGCGGCATGTGAAAAGGCGCGGGCCGCCGGCGGGCGGGTGATCGCGGTGGGGACGACCACCGTGCGGGCGCTGGAGTCGGCGGCGCTGTCGGGCCAGCTGGAGGGCCGGACCGAGCTTTTCATCCGCCGTCCGTGGCGCTGGCGCGAGGTCGACGTGCTGCTGACCAACTTCCACCTGCCCCGTTCGTCGCTGCTGGTGCTGATCGATGCCTTCGTCGGGGCCCGGTGGCGCGACCTCTACGGCACGGCACTCGCGGCCGGCTATCGGTTCCTGTCCTTCGGTGACGCCATGTTGCTCGATCGGAGCCTGTAGTGGGCGCCCACGGGACTTCCGTGAGGGTCCACTAGCCGGTGGCCCTCGACTTCAGCGTCGACGCCCGGCTCGGGACGGCGCGGACGGGCACCGTCCGCACCGCCCGCGGCACCTTCCACACGCCCTGCTTCATGCCCGTGGGGACGCGGGGCGCGGTGCGCACCCTGTCATCGGCCGACCTCGAGGGCCTGGGGGTCGAGGTCGTCCTCGGCAACACCTACCACCTGATGCTCCGGCCCGGCGCCGAGGTCGTCGCCCGCTGGGGCGGGCTCCACGGGTTCGCCGACTGGCCGCGCAACATCCTGACCGATTCCGGCGGCTACCAGGTGTTCTCGCTCGGGCCCCGCGTCGACGACGAGGGTGCAACCTTCGCCTCCACCTACGACGGCAGTTCGCACCACCTCACCCCCGAGGGGGCCGTCGATGCGCAGGTGCTGTTCGGCAGCGACATCCAGATGGTGTTGGACGTCTGCCCGCCGCTGCCGTCGCCGCCGTCGGCGATCCGTTCGGCCGTGGACCGGACGGCGCTGTGGGCCGAGCGTGCCCGCAAGACCTTCCTGGCCCACGAACGGCCGGACCTCAGCCAGTTCGGCATCGTCCAGGGGGGCGTCGACGCCGGCCTGCGGTCCGAGAGCGCGGCGCGCACGGTGGCCATCGGCTTCGATGGCTACGCCGTTGGCGGGTTGTCGGTGGGGGAGCAGCGCTCCGAGATGCTCCCAGCGTTGGCGGCCGCCCTGGCGGACCTGCCCGAGGATCGTCCCCGCTACTTCATGGGGCTGGGCGATCCGCTGGGGATCGTCGACGTGGTGGGGCTCGGCGTGGACATGTTCGACTGCGTCCTGCCCACCCGTCTGGCGC
>Ga0081455_10001062_pt1 | contig 34599 bp, 29 predicted proteins | sample TabmetS3T2R1_FD_70207 | JGI IMG/M metagenome (GOLD analysis project Ga0081455, IMG submission 70207) | Tabebuia heterophylla rhizosphere microbial communities from the University of Puerto Rico - S3T2R1 | ecosystem: Host-associated > Plants > Roots > Rhizosphere ...
TCTTCGATTGCATCCCCGAATGAAAGGCGGAAGACCGTGATGGGTGCCACCGGCATGCTGACCGTCAAGGAGCTCGAGGAGCTGGCCGACGCCGGCGAGATCGACACCGTCCTGTGCATGTTCACCGACTTCCAGGGCCGCTTCGTCGGCAAGCGGATCCTGCCCTACTTCTTCCTGGAGGACGTGCTCGGGGAGGAGGGTCTGCACGCCTGCCTGTACCTGATCGCGATCGACATGGAGATGGAGCCGCTTCCGGGCTTCGAGTTCGCGAGCTGGGAGACCGGCTACGGCGACTTCAAGATGATCCCGGACGTCTCCACGCTGCGTCTGGTCCCGTGGCTCGAGAAGACCGCGATGGTGATCTGCGACGTCGCCGACGAGCACACGAACGAGCTGGTGGAGGTCGCCCCCCGCACGATCCTGCGCCGACAGGCCGAACGCGCGAAGGCGGCCGGCTACACGTTCAAGACGGGCTCGGAACTGGAGTTCTACCTCTTCAAGGACTCGTTCGAGGAGGCCGCGCAGAAGCGCTATCAGGAGCTGCAGCCTTCGTCGCCCTACATCATGGACTACCACATGCTGCAGACCACCAAGGACGAGTGGATCATCCGGCAGATCCGCAACGGGATGCTCGGGGCCGGGATCCCCATCGAGTTCTCCAAGGGCGAGTTCGGCAAGGGGCAGCACGAGATCAACATCACGTACTCGGACGCGTTGACGACGGCGGACAACCACGCGATCTACAAGCACGGCGTCAAGGAGATCGCCGCGTTGAGCGGCGCCGCGATCACGTTCATGGCCAAGTGGACGATGGAGGAGGCCGGCTCCTCGTGCCACATGCACGCGAGCGTGTGGAGCGAGGACGGCTCCGAACCGCTGATGTGGGACGAGGCCGGGCCGAACCACATGTCCGAGACGTTCCAGCACTTCCTCGGCGGCCAGATGGAGTCGGCCCGTGAGGCGGCGTGGATGTATGCGCCGTTCGTGAACTCCTACAAGCGGTACCAGCTCGGCTCGTGGGCGCCGACCGCGATCGTGTGGAGCAACGACAACCGCACGTGCGGGTTCCGGGTGGTCGGCGAGCACGGCGGGTTCCGCGTCGAGTCCCGTCTGCCCGGCGCAGACGTGAACCCGTACCTCGGGTACGCGGCCACGATCGTGACCGGCCTGCACGGGATCCAGAACAAGGTCGAGGCCCCCGCGATGTACGAGGGCAACGCGTACGAGGCCAAGGACGTCCCTCGGGTGCCGTCTTCGCTGCACGAGGCGATCGACGCGATGGAGAACAGCGAGATCCTGCGCGAGGGGTTCGGCGACTACGTGTTCGGGCACCTGCTGAACATGGCTCGCCAGGAGCAGATCATCTTCGACAACAACACCGTCACCGACTGGGAGCTGGTCCGCTACTTCGAGCGGGGCTAGGCGTCCGAAGGGATATGTGATCCGGAAGGCCCGGGTCGGACCCTTCGTCGGTGAGGTCTTGACAATCGAACATATGTTCGATAGGCTCGTCCTTCTCCTCCCCCGTGACCGAACGAGGTCGCGGTGCACGAAGACGACGACGACGTGCTCATCAAGGACATCGACGCCGAGCATGCCCGGATCGCGGCGGCGCAGCGTCGGATGCTGCACCTGATCGCACAGGCCGACCATCGCAAGAGCTGGATGGACGCCGGCGCCCGGGACACTGCGCACTGGCTGTCGATGCGGTACGGCATCTCGTACTGGAAGGCGCAACGGTGGATCGCCGCCGCGCACGCGCTCGAGGGTCTGCCAAACGTGTCGGACGCGCTCGGGTCGGGCGAGCTGCACCTGGACAAGGCGGTCGAGCTGACGCGCTTCGCGACGCCCGAGACCGAGTCCCGCCTCCTGATCTGGGCGGGCGGCGTCTCCTGCGGGGCGATCCGTCGCAAGGCCGACGTCGCCACGCGCCGGACACGGGACGACCTCGTCGACGTGGAGCGGAGCCGGTCCCTCACCTGGTGGACGTTCGACGAGGGACGGCGGTTCGGGCTGCAGGGAGAGCTCCCCTCGGCGCAGGGTGCGGTCGTGGCCAAGGCGCTCGACCGTCTCGCCCGGGACGTGCCGGTGATGCCGGACGAGGAGGGTCCGGCGGGCATCGAGGCGAGGCGCGCGGACGCGCTGGTCGCGCTGTGCTCGACCGGAAGCCGACCCGAGGACCAACCCGACCGGGCGACCGTGATCGTGCACGCCCGGATGGAAGGGACGGACGGCGAGCTCGGCGAGTGCGAGATCGAGGACGGCCCGGCGATCGATGCCGACGCCGCACGCCGGTTGGCGTGTACCTCGAGGCGACAGACGGTGGTCGAGGACCGCAGCGGGCTCCCGGTCCGCCTCGGTCGCGTGACGCGCGAACCGCCGGCGTGGATGGTCCGGCACCTGAAGTACCGGGACGGCGAGTGCCGCTTCCCGGGCTGCGGCTCCAAACGCTTCACGCAGGCGCATCACATCGTCTGGTGGGAGCAGGGCGGGCGAACGGACCTGGAGAACCTGGTCCTCGTGTGCACGTTCCACCACCGGCTCGTCCACGAGTACGGCTGGCGCGTCCGGCGCGAGGAGGACGGGACCGTGACGTGGTTCCGAAGGGAAGGACAGCCCTACCGGTCCGGGCCTCCCCCGCCGCAGGAGCGGCTGATCGCCTCGTGAGCGGACGGTTCAGGCCGAGAAGACGGGAGCGAGCGCCGCGTAGAGGTCGCGATAGCGCCGGTAGGCGTCGTCGTAGATCTCGCGGCGTTCGGGATCGGGGGCGTGCTCCTCGGGCCGGTACGCGACGAAGGCCTTCACCGCGTCGGCGACGGTGGCGTGCACGCCGGCACCGACGGCGGCAAGGATCGCGGCGCCGGTGGCCGTGGTCTCGACGCTCGTCGGAACGCGGACCGGCAGGCCGGTGACGTCGGCCTTGATCTGACGCCACAGGGGTCCCTTCGCGCCGCCGCCCACGATCGTGAGGCGACGGACGTCGAGGCCGGCGTTCGACATCGCCTCCACGATGTCGCGCAAGGCGAACGCGCTTCCCTCCAGGATCGCCCGCGTCATGTGCGCGCGGGAGTGCGCGAGCGTGAGCCCGTAGAACACGCCGCGGGCGGCGCCGTTCCATTCGGGGGCCATCGCGCCCTGCATGCACGGCAGGAAGATCAGGCCCTCGGCGCTCGGCGGGATGCGCTCGGCCTCCTGCGAGAGCAGGTCGTAGGCGTCGCCGAGGCCCTCGGCCTCGGCGCCGCGCTCGATCGGGGCGAACTGGTCCCGCCACCAGCGCAGGTTGCCGCCCGAGACGAAGCCCGGGTTCTCGAGCAGCCAGGCGTCCGGGTCGGCGTGCGGGTGACACTCGACGAGCATCGTCGGGTCCTCGCGGGGCTCGCTCGAGGCCGCGCAGACGGGCTCGGCGGTGCCGACCACGTCGCACACCTCGCCGGGCTCGAACACGCCGGCGCCGAGCGTGGCCGCCATCTCGTCTCCGCACCCGACCGCCACGACCGTGTCCGGCGACAGGCCGGTCGCCTCCGCGAACGCGGCCGTGATCGTCGAGATCGGGTCGGTGGCCGCCACGACTTCGGGCAGCATCGGTTCGGGGACGTCGATCGCCGCCAGGGCCTGGGATGACCAGGCGCGTGAGCGGGGATCGAGCAGGGCCATCGATGACGCGTTCGAGTAGTCGACCGCGAGGCTGCCCGCGATCTCCTTCAGGACGTACGAGCCCGGCGTCAGCAGCCACGCCGCCTTCGACCACAGCTCCGGCTCCTCGTCCCGGACCCACAGCGCCTTGAAGATCGCGTGCGACGAGTCGAGGTTGGCGCCGACGGCCCGATAGAAGTCCTCGGGCGAGATGCGTTCGGCCACCGCCGCGGCCTGCGCCTCGGCACGCCGGTCCATCCAGATCATCGCGGGGCGGAGCGGGCGGCCGGAGGCGTCGCACACGACCATCCCGTCCAGCTGAGACCCGAACGACAGTCCCTTGACCGCGGTCGGACCCTCGGCCACGTGCTCCAGCAGCTCCCGAACACCGTCCGCGACGGCCGCGGGCCACGTATCCGGATCCTGCTCGGCCGCGCCGGGGAACGGGAACGACAGGTCGTAGGTCTGGTACGAGGACGCGACCAGCGTGCCGTCGGCCGCGTACAGCGCGCAGTTGGTCCCCTGCGAGCCGACGTCGCAGCCGATCGCGTACGGGCCGGTCAAGGCAGGATCACGACCTTCAGGCCGGTGCCCCCGCGGATCGTCTCGAACCCCTGCTCGATGTGGTCGAGCGAGAACCGGTGCGTGACCACGCGCGCGAGGTCCTCCTGGCGGCGATCCAGGTAGTCCATCGTGATCCGGTACTGGCGGTTCGTCGCGCCGTACGCGCCCAGGATCGCGAGCTCCTTGTAGTGGAGCTCGTTCATGTCGAGCGGGCTCACCGGGTCGTGCTTCGGCAGGCCGGCGAAGTAGACGACCTTCGCGCGCTTGGCGGCCATCTCGAGCGCGGCCTGCTGCGCCTGCTTGGACGGCGCCGCGACGCTCACCCGATCGGCGCCCACGCCGCCGGTCCTCGACCGGACGGCCTCCACGCCGTTGTCCTCGCCCGCGACGAATGCGTCGTCCACGAACGCCCCCACGATGCCCATCGCGATGTCCAGCCGATCCTGCTTCACGTCGGTCATGTAGATGCGGCTCGCCCCGCGGTCCCGGCACATCACGGCCTGCCAGCAGCCGATCGGCCCGGTGCCGAGGATCACCACGGTGTCGCCGAGCCTGACGTCCAGCACCTCGATGCCGTTCAGCGCGCACGCGAACGGGTCCGCGACCGTCGCGAGGTCCGACGGCAGGTCCTCGGGCAGCGGGATGAGGTTCTTCGTCGCGATCGGCGGCACGGCCGCCCACTCCGCGTACGCGCCGGGGAACGGGTCGTAGCCGTACAGGAGGTGGTGCTCGCACAGGTTCTGGAACCCCTCGAGGCACCAGCGACACTCGCCGCAGGTCAGGATCGAGCCCAGGAACACGCGGTCGCCGGCCGAGACGCCGGGCGGGAGCACGGCCTCGGGCCCCACCTCCTCGAGCACGCCGACCGGCTCGTGCCCGAGCACCCACGGCGCGGGGGCCTTCGGGTCGCCGTTGAAGAACGTTCGGGCGTCGGTTCCGCAGATGCCGCAGGCCTCGACCCGCAGGATCGCGCCGCGGGGATCGAGCTTGGGCTCCTCGGTCTCACGGACCTCGACCGCGTTCACGTCGGTCATGAAGGCGGCCCTCATCCGGACACCCTCCCTTCGCGCGAGCGGATCTCCACGTGCCCGCTCACGACCCGAGCTCCTCCACCAGGGCCTCGTGCGCCTTGTCCGAGCTCCACCGCTCGCGGATCACGCGCGACAGGGCCCGGGTGATGGCCTCGGGCGACTCGTGCATGAAGATGTTCCGGCCGACCGAACACCCGATCGCGCCCGCCTCGACGGCGACCTGCATCCGCCACAGGAGTTCCTTGTCCTGCAGCCGGGAGCCGCCGGCGAGCACGACCGGGATGCCGTTCGTGGCCTCGACCAGCTTGCCGAAGGACTCGGGGTCGCCCGGCCAGTTCGTCTTGACGATGTCGGCACCCAGCTCGGCGCACAGGCGCACGTTCCGCCGCAGGTACTCGAACCCGTACTGCTGCTTGAGCTCCTCGACCGTCGCGTACGTCGTGGGGAACTCCGCCTCGGCGATGAACGGCATGCCGAGCGCCGCGCATTCGCGTCCGACCGAGGACAGGATGTCGAGCATCCCGGTCTCGGTGTCGCCGCCGAGCGCCGTGAACAGCACGACCGCGTCTGCGCCGAGGACGAGCGCCTCCTCGACGTCGGCGATCTGCACGATCTCGGGACGGTCGCCGCCCGGATCGGCCGACGCCGAGAGCAGGAGCGCGAGCGAGGTCGTCGGCGAGAACGCCGGCTCGGCGACCCTGATCATCCCCTTGCTCATCATGATGACGTTCGCCCCGCCCGCAACGGTCTCGCGCGTCCGCTGCTCGATGTCGGCGAGCGGTTCGAGGAACGTGGGCGAGGTCATCCCGTGGTCGAGCGCGCAGATCACCGAGACCCCGGCGGGGTCGATCACGCGCTTGAGCCGCATGGCCTTGCCGGTCTTCGTGGTCATGAGACCTCCTCCTTGATCGGGGGCTACCGCTCGCGTGTACGCTCGCTCCTTGAGCCCCCGAACCCCTTCGTGCCCGGAGCATGCCAGAGGAGGCCGGTCCCGCGCGAGCCGGGACGGGGCCGCCGCTAGACTGGCGCGATGCGGCCGGTCCTGCTGATCGGGCACGACGACTGGGAGACGTTCGGGGTCGCGCCCGGCACGCTCGAGGAGGACGGCGTGCCGTGGATCGGGTTCCTCTCGCACACCGGCAGGCCGCTCCCCGACCTGTCCGAGATCTCGGGGCTCGTGATCTACGGCGGCGTGATGAACGTCGACATGACCGACGAGTACCCGTTCCTGGAGGCGGAGCGCCAGCACGTGCGCGCCGCCGTCGACGCCGGGATCCCGTACCTCGGCATCTGCCTGGGCGGCCAGATGCTGGCCCGCGCGCTCGACCACGCCGTGTACTCGGCCGGGGTGCGCGAGATCGGGTTCAACGCCCTGCATCCGACCGCCGAGGCCGCCGGGGACCCGCTGTTCTCGGTGTTCGGGGACGGCGACCCGGTCTTCCACTGGCACGAGGACACGTTCGACCTGCCGGAGGGGGCCACGCTGCTCGCCACCGGCGACGAGGTCCGGACGCAGGCGTTCCGCTACGGCGAGCGGGCCTGGGGCACGCAGTTCCACTTCGAGGTCGACCGCGCCGAGATCGACCTGTGGCTCAAGACGGCCGGGGACGACGAGGTGCGTGCCTGGGGCAAGACCTCGGAGGAGATCCGCGCCGAGGCCGAACGCCTCATCGACGACCACGAGGCCCGCGCCCGGAGCCTGTTCCGCCGCTTCTGGAAGCTGGTCCGCGGCTCCTCCTGAGGGCCGACGGCATCCCGGCCCGACCCTCACGGCATCCCGGCCTCGCGCCAACACACGCCCCGGGCTTACGATCGCGAGGTCGAACCTCGAGGAGGCGGTCATGGCCGACCTGAACGTCGTGAGCTTTCGACCCGAGCGCAGCGACTTCGCGTGGACCTTCGGCGGCGTCGAGCCCGTGATGAAGGTCAAGCCCGGGGACGTCCTCGAGGTGTGGACCGAGGACTGCTTCGCGGGGCTGGTGCAGACGGTCGACGACCTCCCGTCGCAGAAGATCGTCGCCTTCAACCCGCAGACCGGGCCGTTCTACGTCGAGGGGGCCGAACCCGGCGACACCTTGGTGCTGCACTTCGTCTCGATCGAGCCCTCGAGGGACTGGGCGATGTCGACGACCTTCCCGCTGTTCGGCGCGCTCACCTCGACGCTGCGAACGGTGACGCTGCAGGACCCGCTGGAGGAGATCGTGTGGCGCTACGACGTCGACACGACCAAGCGGCTCGTTCGGTTCGAGGCGCGCAACGGCGACTTCGCGACCGAGCTGCCGCTCGACCCGATGCACGGAACGGTCGGCGTCGCCCCCGCCGGCGGCGAGGCGCGCTCGTCGTTGGTCCCCGACGCGCACGGCGGCAACATGGACACGCCCGAGATGCGCGCCGGCACCACCTGCTACCTGGGCGTGAACGTCGAGGGCGCGCTGTTCTCGCTCGGCGACGGTCACTGCCGCCAGGGCGAGGGGGAGACCTGCGGGGTGGCGGTCGAAGCCGCGATGGACACGGTGCTGGTCGTCGAGCTCGTCAAGGGGCGCGCGACGCCGTGGCCCAGGCTCGAGACCGACGACCACATCATGTCGACCGGGTCGGCGCGTCCGCTGGAGGACGCGTTCCGGATCGCGCACGGCGACCTGACGATGTGGCTGGTCGACGAGTTCGGCCTGGACAAGCTGGACGCGTACCAGCTCGTCTCCCAGATCGCCGAGAGCCCCGTGGCCAACGTATGCGATCCGAACTACACGTTCGTGGCCAAGGCGCCCAAGCGGCACCTGCCGAGCCCGGACGTCTACACGCGCACACGAGCGGCCGTGAAGGAGGTGGCGCAGGCCTACCGGTCCGAGCGCGGTCTCGGCTGATCGGTTCCCCCGCAGGCCTTTCGGGCTGTGACTTGCGGGCCGGTCCGGACCGGTTCAGGATGGAAAGACGACTGCTGGTGGGGGCGCGCCCGCACCCGAGTTCGGTCGTGCTCGCCCCCACGCGAGGGAAGGGGTGAGGGATGGCGGCAACCGCCGACGAGAAGGCCATGATCTCCGAGCGGGTCGCACCCGTCCTGGTAACCAGGACGCTCGGGCCGTTCGACCTGGTCGTGATCTTCGTCGCGATCGTCCTGTTCATCAACAACGCGGCCGGTGTGCAGTTCGCCGGACCGTCGATGTTCATCTTCTGGATCGTCGCGTTCGCGACGTTCCTGATCACCGGGGCGTTCGTGACGTCTCAGCTGGGGCGCATGTTCCCGGAGGAGGGGTCGCTGTACGTCTGGACCCACAAGGTCCTCGGGCCGTTCTGGGGTTTCTTCGCCGGTTTCGTGGCGTGGTGGCCGGGCCCGATCTCGCTGGTGTTCATCGGGATCTTGTTCGCGAACTACCTCCAGCAGTTCGCCGTGCTGGCCAAGCCCAGCTGCGAGTTCCCGTGTCTGTTCACCGAGAACTGGCAGATCGGCGTCGTCATCCTCGGCGTGATCTGGTTCAGCACGCTGATGTCGTACCTGCGGATGCGCGTCACGCAGAACTACGTGAACATCCTGTTCTGGTTCTACGCGGGCGCGATCTTCCTGATCGGGTTCGCCGGCGTCTGGTGGCTGTTGCAGGGCAACGGATCGTCGACCGACTTCGGGACGGGGTGGAACCCCTTCTCCGGAGATGAGCTCGCGCTGGGTCTGCCCGCGAACCTCACGTTCTTCTCCTTCGCGATCCTCGCGCTCCTGGGGATCGAGACGCCGCTGAACATGGGCGCCGAGGTGACCGGCGGCGAGAAGGCGATCCGAACGTTCCTGCTCTGGGGCTGCATCATCGTGATGGTCGCCTACCTGTGGGCGACCTGGGGAAACATGATCGTCATCGAGGCCGGCGGGGCGAACGGGACCACCGGGGGCGCCGAGAGCGTCGGGCTCGCGCTCGGACGGTGGACCGGCGCCGCCGTCTCGCTCGTCCTTGCATGGGTCGTGCTCACGGTCGCCGTCGTCTACAACTACTCGTTCGGGCGACTGCTGTTCGTCTCCGGCCTGGAGAAGCGGCTGCCGCACCAGTTCGGCCGGGTGAACAAGAACAAGGTGCCGGCGAACGCGATCACGCTGCAGGCCATCATCTCGACGATCCTCACGGTCCTGGTCTTCTTCGTCCTGGGCCGCGGCGAGACCGACCCGTACAAGTACTTCTACATCCTGTACGCGGGCGTCACGATCGTGTGGTGCATCTCGACCGCGCTGCTGTTCCTGGACATCTTCTTCGCCAAGCGGGCCGAGCCCGAGCGGTTCGAGCGCGAGCGGCGGGTCTCGCTCGGCTGGCTCTACATCTGCGGCGCGGTCGGCTTCATCGTCAACATCCTGGCGGTGCTGTTCATCTTCGTCGGCTCGTGGTACCCGGCGGGCTTCCCGACGCTGGCCGAATGGAACGCGTGGATGATCGGGTTCACCGCCGTGTCCGTCATCTCCGGCATCGTGATCTACGTCATCTCGCAGAGCACGAGGAGGGGCAAGACCGACGTGGAACTGATCGCCGCGGGCGCGGCGCAGCAGGAGATCGCGGAGGACTCGGCGCCGTCGGGCTGATCCTCCCGCGGGTTCGAAGGTCGCCGAGGGGCACGCGGGACGCGTGCCCCTCGGCCGTATCGGGCTGCGTCAGGCGTTCAGCCGGTGCAGCGCCTGGCAGCTCTCGCCGAGCACCATCGCGCCCAGGCGTTCGGCGTGTCCGGCCGTGACGTAGTCGCGCTCGACGAACCCTTCCAGGACGCGCTCGAGCGCCCGACGCGCGAGCAGCGCCGAGATCCAGAACGCCTCGGGCTCCCCCGCCTCGTCCGAGCCGTAGAGGAGCTTGGCGGCCGGCACGGTGCCGACCAGCATCTCGAGCGCCCACTCCACCTGCCCGAACCCCCAGGGGATCAGCTCGGACAGCTCCAGGTAGACGTTGGGCAGCACCGAGGCGATGTACGCGGCCTCGCGCACCCACGGGTACCCGCTGTGCACGAGCACCACCGGCTGGTCCTGCACGTCGGTCAGCAGGCGGAACAGGAACTGCGGCTTCGCATGGACGAGATCGATGTCGGGATCCCCGCCCCCGCAGTGGAAGTGGAACGCCCGGCCGTTGTCCTTGGCGACCTCGAGCGTCCGGCGGATCAGGAAGTCTCGCACGGGCTTGGCGTGCTCGCGGGTCTCCTTCCACCCATCGTCCCTCCACGCGTCGAACGCCCCGCTCGCCTCCGCGAACGACGGGTCGCCGACGTCCAGGCCCGTCCGGTACGCGACGATCGACTTGTACGCGACGCAGTTGGGATCGGAGCCGGCCTGGGTCGCCTCATCCATCACGCCGGAGACCAGGTCGTCGAAGGAGCCCTCGCGATGGGTGAGGATCCACGGCTCCAGGCGCGCCACGCGGTGCACCTTCACGCCGATCGAGGCCTCGAACTCGGGGGCGGTGATCGGCGGCTGCGGGTAGCCCTCGTCGGACAGGATCGCCACGACGCCCGCCGCGTCGAGCAGGCCCTTCGTGTAGCCGACGGGGTCGGCGCGGAGCGCCTGCGCTCGCGCCTGGACCACGGCGGCGCGGTTCGGCTCGCAACCCAGGTGCCGCGCGAGCCACCGGTGTAGCGCGATCGCGAACACCGTCGAGCCCGACAGCGCGTGCACGAACGGCCACAGCTCGTCCTTCATCTGCGAGGACGAGGCGAAGGACTCGCCCAGGAACATCATCCGCGTGTCGAACCCGTCCGGGTCGCGTTCGAGCACGTCCTCGAGCCGGTAGGGATGCGTGTGCGCGTCGACGATCGGGACCCCCGACAGATCGATCGCCGCCACCGCTCCTCCCCTCAGTACCGCCAACGATGCGCACGGACGACGGCGTCGTCGTCCATCCCCTCGAACGCCGCCAGCTCGCCCTTGCGCGTGGCGACGAACGAGTCGAACAGCATGTCGCCCATGGCCCCGCGAAGGACCGTCGAGCGCTCGAGCTCGGCGATCGCGGCGCCGAGCGAGGAGGGCAGCTGCGCCACCTTCGCCTTGCGGCGTTCGGCCGCGGTCAGGGAGCCCGGGTCGACGGTGACGGGGTCGGGGAGCCGGAGATCGCGCTCGAGCCCGTCGAGCCCGGCGGCCACGATCGCGCCGAGGGCCAGGTACGGGTTGGCCGAGCCGTCCACCGGCTTGATCTCCAGGTTCGCCTCCCGGGGGCGGTCGCCCCGCATCCCGGTGATGAAGCGCAGGCCCGCCTCCCGGTTCTCGAGGCCCCAGCACGCCCACGGACCGGACCAACGGTGCGGTTGCAGCCGCAGGTAGCTCGCGACCGACGGGCAGGAGACCCCGACGATCGCCGGCAGCGACGCGAGCACGCCGGCGGCGAAGGCCTCGGCCTGCGGCGTCATCCCCTCGGGCCCGTCGCCGCCGTCGAACGCGTTGCGGCCCCGGCGGTCCCACAGGCTGAGGTGCAGGTGATCGCCATTGCCGACGAGCCCGGCGAACACGACCGGTGCGAACGACACCCCCATCCCGTGCGCCTTGGCCACCGCGCGGATCGTGTGGCGCGCGATCAGGTTCGTGTCGGCGAGTGCGACGCCGGGCCGATGCGGGACCGAGAGCTCGAACTGCCCCGTCGAGTACTCCGGGTGGAACTGCATCACACCGGTCCCCTGCGCCTCGAGCGCCCGGATCAGGTCGCCGGCGAACGCCTCCTGGTCGATCAGCACCGGCGCGCTGTACCCGGGGCCCTGGTGCGAGGGCGTCGGATCCGGCTCGTCGGCCTCGCCGGGCCGCGAGCGCCACCCGAGGAAGAACTCGAGCTCGTACGCGCCGCGGAGCTCAAGGCCCGCGTCCTTCAGGCGCTGGAGCATCCGCCGTGCGAACGATCGCCCGCACGGCGGCCAGGTCTCGCCGTCCTGGGTCCGCTGGTCGACCGCGGCCATCGCCCATCCCGGCGACGCCGCGAGCGCGACCGCGGAGGCCGGGTCAGGGATGAGCCGCGTGTCGCCGGCCGGCCCCTCGATGCCGGGGGCCGAGGTCATCGTGTCGTTGACCAGGAAGACCGAGAACGCGTTCGACAGACCCACCCCGACCGTGGCGACCTCCTCGAACCGCCGGAGCGGGACGATCTTCACACGCGTGACGCCATCCGGCCCGACGACGGCGAGCGCGACGGCCTCGACCCCGGCCGCGGCCAGCCGTCGCGCCACGGTGGCCGCGTTGGGTACGGCCGCCGCCCTCGGCCGGGACGAGGGCGTCTTCCGGGTCCTCGCTGAAGGGCTCAGAACAGCTCCAGGTACTCCGTGCGCTCCCAGTCGCTCACCCAGTCGGCGAGGCGGGAGAGCTCGTATCGCCGCATCGTCGTGTAGGCCGTGACGAAGTCCTCGCCGAAGAAGTCGCGCGTCGCGGGCTCGGCCTCCAGGGCGTCCAGCGACTCGGACAGGTCGATCGGCAGCTTCTCCAGGGACCCGTCCTCCTCGGCCGGGACGCCGGGCTTGGACGGCGCCGGCGCCTCGAGCTTGTCCTCGATCCCGCGCAGGCCCGCCTGGATCAGCGCCGCGCCCACCAGGTAGGGGTTCGACAGCGCGGAGGGCGCCCGGTACTCGATGTGCTTGGTCGCCGGCGAGCCGCCCTTGACGCGGATCAGCGCCGAGCGGTCCTCGTGTCCCCAGGAGATGTTCGACGGGCTGAACGTGTGTCGCCGGCGCCGCCGCAGGCAGTTCACGGTCGGAGCGATCACGGCGTCGATCGCCTTCGCGTACGTGAGGAGGCCGGCGATGAACGAGCGGCACGTGTCGGTCATGCCGTCGGGGTCGCCCTCGTCGCCGAACGCGTTCGCCCCCGACGCGTCCACGAGCGAGATGTGCGTGTGACACCCGCTGCCGGCCGAGTCCGCCCACGGCTTGCTCATGAACGTGGCGAGGTACCCGTCCTGCTTGGCGATCTCCTTCACGCCGTTCTTGAACGTGAACGCGTTGTCGGGCCCCGCGAGGCCGATCCCGGGCGCGAAGTTGATCTCCCACTGCGAGCCGGCGTACTCGCAGTTCGCGGTGATGATGTCGACGCCGACCTGCGGCATCTCCTCGACGATCCGGCGGATCGTGGGCACGTAGTCGTTCCGCAGGGTGTTGAAGATCTGGTAGCCCCGGAACAGCGGCTCGTGCGTGTCGGCGGTCAGCAGGTAGAACTCGAACTCCGAGCCGATCATCGGCGTGAACCCCATGCCGGCGGCCTTGTCGAGCGCCCGGCGGAAGACGTTCCGGGGCGTGGCGTCCAGCGGCGAGCCGTCGTACCACTGCGCGTCACAGATGAAGCGGGCGGTGCGATCGGCCCAGGGGACCACCTGCGCGGAGTCGGGGTCGGGGAACAGGAGCTGGTCGCCGTAGCCGACCTCCTCGTGGTACAGCGTTCCGGGGACCACGTCCGAGCGCGCGTCGAGCACGCTGACGCCCCCGTACATGTTCAGGCCGCGTTCGGCGTAGTCGTCCGCGTGGGCGATCGGGATCGTCTTCGAACGCGAGATCCCGTGCATGTCCGGCAGCTCGAACCGGACGAACCCGATCCCGTCCTTCCGCCAGCCCTCGAGGATCTTGCCGACCTCCGTCACGCGTCCTCCTCTCTTGCGGCCGTTCGTGCGACCGTCGTGGAGACGATCGTGCGTCGTCGGCCGCCCCGGACGTGCGGGCCCGAGCGGGAGCGGAGCTTGGATCGTAACGCGATCGACCGGAGCCACGGCGGGGACCCTGGCGAGGCGGTCCCGCGGTAGGCTTCGGGCGTGGTCGTCCCGACGACCCGGCCCTGCGTCCGTCCGGAGCTCGAGGAGGCCGAGTGGTCCAGGATGTGATCGACGCCAGCCGCACCAGGGTGCTCCCGCTCGAGTTCTCCCGCGGCTACCCGGTGATCGTGCGCGGCGACGGCGCGTGGGTCGAGGACGCCTCGGGACGCCGGTACCTGGACGCGATGAGCGGCGGCTCGATGGCGGCGACGCTCGGGCACGGTCGTTCGGACATCGTGGCCGCGGCGAAGGCGCAGGCCGAGCGCCTGGCGTTCGTCCACAACGAGCGTCTGACGAACCCGGCACAGGAGCAGCTCGCCCGCGAGCTCGTCGAGGTCGCGCCCCAGGGGTTCGCGCGCGCCCGCTTCGTCACCAGCGGCTCCGACGCCAACGAGATGGCGATCCAACTCGCCCGCAGCTACCACGTCGAACGCGGCGAGCCGCAGCGCTGGCAGGTGATCTCGCCCGCGCAGGCCTACCACGGCCCCACGATGGAGACGCTCGCGCTGACGGGTCGGCCCGGCCTGCACGGCCCGTTCGGGCCGTACCTGGCCAGGCACCTGCACATCCCGCCCGCGACGCCGCGGTTCGACCCGACCGGAGAGGCGACGCTGGCCGCGCTCGACCGGGCGCTCGAGCAGGCCGGCCCCCAGACCGTGTCGGCGTACTTCTGCGAGGGGATCAGCGCGGCGGCCCTGCCCGCCTACACGCCGCCCAAGCGCTTCTGGGAGGGCCTGGCCGAACGCCGGGACGAACACGGCTTCCTCGTCTGCTTCGACGAGGTCGTGACCGGCGTCGGCCGGACCGGCGAATGGTTCGCCGGCAACGTCACCCCCTGCACCCCCGACATCATCGCGACCGCCAAGGGCCTCGGCGCCGGCTACGCCGCGATCGGCGCCGTCCTGTGCCACGAGCGGGTCTTCGACGCGATCGCCGACGGTTCGCGGCGGTTCCCGCTCGGCCACACGTGGGACGGGGCGCCGCTCGCCTGCGCGATCGGGCTGGCCGTCCTCGACGCGCTGCGGACGGAGCACCTGATCGAGCAGGTGCGCGAGCGCGGAGCCCGGCTGCGGGACGAGCTGGCGCAGGCGCTCGACGGCATCGACATGGTCGAGGAGGTCCGAGGGTTCGGGTACCTGCTGGGCGTGTCGTTCGTCGATCCTCGCGACGGGACCTCGTGGCTCCCGCGCGAGCTGCGCGTGGCGGGCCGGATCGACGAGGCGGCGTTCGCCCGCGACCTGATCACGCTGTCGACGCAACCCACGCGCGACGGGTACGCCTCCGACCAGACGCTGTTCGCGCCGCCGTTCACGACCCCCGAGGAGGACCTGGGCGAGATGGTGTCGCGGTTCGCCGACGCCGTGCGGAGCGTCGCCAAGGATCTCGACGCCGAGCTCTCGGAGACCGCGAGCGCGGGCGGTGCATCGTGACCGGGGGTCGGCTCAAGGCGCTGATCCTGCAGAAGGAGGACCCGACGCCGCCCGGCCACGTGACCGAGTGGCTCGCATCGATCGGCGCCGAGGCCGAGACGTGGCGCACAGACCTCGATGACCGGGACGTCGACCCCACGGCGTACGACCTCGTGGTCTCGCTCGGTTCGGAGTTCGCGGCCTTCGACGACTCGAAGCCGTTCGTCCGGCGGGAGGCCAGGCTCACGCAGCGCGCGATCGACGAGGACGTGCCGGTCTTGGGGCTGTGCTTCGGGGGCCAGATGCTCGCCCGCGTGCTCGGCTCCGAGAACTACCGATCGGACGAGGCCGAGATCGGGTGGCTCCCGGTCAGGACCTCGGAGCCGGACCTGGTGTCCGAGGGTCCGTGGTTCCAGTGGCATTTCGACGTGTTCACCACGCCGCCGGGCGCGCGCGTGGTGGCAGAGACCCACGTCGGGGTGCAGGCGTTCGTCGCGGGGAGGTCGCTCGGGCTGCAGTTCCACCCCGAGGTGACCACGCAGATCATGGACGACTGGGTGCGCGAGTACCGGCACGAGCTGGACGAGGAGGGTGTCGACGCCGACGAGCTGCTCGCCGAGACCCGGCGGCTCGAGGAACGGAGCCGCGCGAACGCGATGGGGCTGTTCGACCGGTTCCTGCGCGAGGTCGCGCGCCTGGAGCCGACGAACGACGAGGCCAGCGCGACGGGCTGAGCGGAGGGGCATGGTCCGGACCGACGAGACGAGCGTGTTCCCGCGCTTCCTCGACCTCGACTACCCCAACGTCGAGCGGGGCGAGGGCGTCTGGCTGACGACGACCGACGGGGAGCGGGTCCTGGACGCGTGTTCGGGCGGGGCGATGGTCGCCTGCCTCGGCCACGGGGTGAGGGAGCTCGCGGCGGCGGCCGCCGAGCAGGCCGAACGCATCTCGTACTTCTACAACCACCACTTCACGAGCGAGCCGCAGGAGCGGCTTGCCGAACGGCTGCTGGGGCTCGCGCCGGAGATGGCGCGCGTCCGGTTCGTCTCGGGCGGGTCCGAGGCCAACGAGACCGCGCTGCAGCTCGCGCGGCTGTATCACGTGGACCGGGGAGACGAGGACCGCTGGCGCGTCATCTCCTTCGCGCAGGCCTACCACGGCTCGACGATGGGAACGCTCGCGCTCACGGGCCGCGACGCGGTTCGCGAGCCCTACACGCCGTACCTCGCGTCCCACCTGCACATCCCGCCCAGCCGGCCGAACGCCGACCCGGACGGCGAGGCCGCCCTCGAGGCCCTGGACCGCGCGCTCGAGCAGGCCGGCCCCGGCACCGTGGCCGCCTTCTTCTGCGAGCCGGTGAGCGCCGCCGCCCTTCCCGGCTCGTCCCCCGCCGACGGGTTCTGGCGGGGACTTGCCGAACGCCGCGAGCGGCACGGGTTCCTGATCGTCTTCGACGAGGTCGTCACGGGGATCGGCCGCGTCGGCGCGTGGCTCGCCGCCCATCAGCTTCCGATCGAGCCCGACATCGTCGCGGTGGGCAAGGGGCTGGGCGCCGGACACGTGCCGCTCGGCGGCGTGCTCGTCCGCGAGGAGGTCTACGACGCGATCGATCGCGGCTCTCGCGAGTTCGACCTCGGCCACACGTGGGACGGCGCGCCGCTGCCGTGCGCCGTCGGACTCGCCGTCCTGGACCTGATCGAGAAGGGCGACCTCGTGACCCGCGTCCGGGACCGGGGGCCGGGCCTCCTGTCCGAGCTGGCCGAGGCGCTCTCCGCCTCCGAGCTGGTCGGCGAGGTGCGGGGGCGCGGGTACCTGCTCGGGTTCGAGCTCGTCGACCCGCGCGACGGCTCGTCGTTCCTGCCCGTCGAGCTCGACGCCGCGTCGCTCGTCGACGACGTCGCGTTCGAGCACGGGGTCCTGCTCACCTCCACCCATCCGCAGGCGGACGGGTTCGCGGGCGACCAGGTGCTGCTCGCGCCCGCCTACACCAGCACCGACGAGGAGCTCGCGCAGATGGTCGAGCGCACGGCAGACGCGATCGCCGACGTCGAGCGCCGCGTGAAGGACCGGCTCTCCGGCATGCCGAACGGGGACGCATGAGCGAGGAGTTCGTCCTCCTCGGCATCCCGGACATGCACGGGTCGATCCGCGGCAAGGCCCTGCGGCCGGACGCGTTCGAGTCGGCGATCGATCGCGGGACGGTCTCGACCGACCTGATCCTCGGCCTGGACCCGACCGACACCCCGATCACCGACTACGAGGACTTCGGGATCCGCCTCGGCGCCCCGGATCTGATCGTCCGCCCCGAACCCGACACGCTCCGAACGCTCTCCTGGCGCCCGGGCTGGAGCGTCTGCCTCGCGACGCCGAGCCGCCCGGACGGCTCGCCGGTCGGGTTCGCGACGCGCGAGGTGTTCCGGTCGGTGGTCCAGGACGTGGCCGGGCTCGGCTACGACGTGATGTCGGCGATCGAGTACGAGATCCGGATCTGGGACGAGCACGGCGACCCGACCTCGACGGGCATCAGCTACAGCCTGAACGAGATCGGGCGCTACGAGGCGTTCCTGGACGCGCTGGTCCCGGCGCTCGACGGGCTCGGCGTCGAGCTCTCGGCCGTGCACACCGAGGCCGGACCCGGCCTGCTCGAGCTCAACGTCGCGCCCGCCCGCGGCCTGGCCGCCGCCGACGGCGCGGCGCTGCTGAAGTTCGGCGTGAAGCAGGTCGCGGCCACGATGGGCCTGCACGCCAGCTTCCTGGCCAAGACGAACCCCGGCGAGGAGGGCTCGAGCGGCCACGTCCACCAGTCGCTGTGGGAGGAGGAGACGAACGCGTTCGCCGGCGCGGGCCCGGACGACGCGCTCCCCCGCGTGTTCTCGTCGGCGATCGCCGGCGTACTCGAGCACCTGCCGGCCGCCTCGCTGCTGCTCAACCCCACGATCAACTCGTACAAGCGCCTGGTCCCCGGGTGGTTCGCCCCGATCAACGCGTCGTGGGGGTACGAGAACCGGTCGTGCGCGGTGCGCGCGATCCGTTCGGAGCGGCCGGAGCTGTGGCGGTACGAGTGCCGCCGCCCGGGAGCCGACGCGAACCCGTACCTCGCGCTCGCGGCGATCGCGGCCTCGGCGGCCGACGGAATCCGCTCGGAGGCCGAGCCTCCCGGCGACATCGTGGGCGACGCGTACGCGCTGGCGGACCTCCCCGAGCTCCCCGGTTCGCTCGAGTCCGCCCTGCGCGTGTTCGAGGAGGACGCGGCGCTGCGCAAGGCGCTCGGCGAGGGGTTCAGCGAGTACTACGCGACCTCGCGCGCGTGGGAGCTCAAGGCCTGGCGCGAGACCGTGACCGACTGGGAGCGCGGGCGCTACGACCGTTCGGTTTAGGCCTGCGAGAAGTAGATGTTCTTGACCTCGGTGTACAGGTTCACCGCGTGCATGCCCATCTCGCGGCCGATCCCGCTGCGCTTGTAGCCGCCGAACGGCGCCTCGGTGTGCACGCTGTGTGACGAGTTCACGCTGATGACCCCGGTGCGGATGCCCTTGGACACGCGGATCGCCCGGCCGAGGTCCCTCGTCCAGATCGAGCCGGACAGCCCGTACTCGGTCTCGTTGGCCAGCCTGATCGCCTCGTCCTCGGTGTCGAACGGGATGAGACACACCACCGGGCCGAAGATCTCCTCCCGGGCCACCCGCCAGTCGTTGTCGACGTCGGCGAGGACCGCCGGGCGGATGAAGAAGCCGCCCTCGGCGCCCTCGACGGTGGGGATCTCGCCGCCGGTGACCAGCCGAGCGCCCTCCTTCTGCCCGATCTCGAGGTAGTCGAGCGTCGTCTGGCGCTGACCGGCCGAGATCATCGGGCCGAGCTGTGTGTCCTCCTCCAACGGCTTGCCCACGCGCAGCTCGTCGGTCCGGCGCGCGACCGCGCTCACGAAGTCGTCGTAGGCCGGGCGCTCGACGAACACCCGGCTCCGGGCGCAGCAGTCCTGGCCCGTGTTGCCGAACACCGCCCACACGGAGCGCTCGACCGCCACGTCCATATCGGCATCGGCGAACACCACGTTCGCGGACTTGCCGCCGAGCTCGAGCGAGACGCGGGTGATGTTGCTCGCGGCGAGCGCCATGATCTTCGAGCCCACCTCGGTCGAACCGGTGAACCCGACCTTGGACACGCGCGGGTCGGTCACGAGGGCGTTCCCGACCGCCGAACCCGGACCAGGGAGCACCGAGATCGCCTCGGCGGGCAAGCCGGCCTCGATCAGGATCTCGGCCAGCGCGAGGATCGACAGCGGCGTGTACGAGGCGGGCTTGACCACGATCGTGTTCCCGCACGCGAGCGCCGGCGCGAGCTTCCAGGTCGCGATCACCAGCGGGAAGTTCCACGGCGTGATGAGCGCGCACACCCCGACGGGTTCGCGCAGGGTCACGTCCAGGCCGGGGTCCTGGACCGGGACGGTCTCGCCGAAGATCTTGTTCGCGGCTCCGCCCCAGTACTCGAGCGTGTTGGCGACGATGCCGAGCTCGTCGCGCGCGTCGGCGATCGGCTTTCCGACGTTGGTGGCCTCCAGGCGCGCGAGGGCCTCAAGGCGCTCGCGCACGATGAACGAGGCTCGCAGGAGCACCCGCCCGCGCTCGGTGGCCGAGGTCCGCGGCCACGGGCCCTCCTCGAACGCGCGGACCGCGACGTCGATCGCCCGTCTCGCATCCTCGGGCCCCGCCTCGGCGACCTGAGCCATCGGGGCGCCGGTCCCCGGCTCGATGACGTCGAAGGTCTTCTCCTCGGCGGCCGCCACCCGCTCGCCGCCCAGCACCAGCAGTTCGGTGGTCATCGCGCTCTCCCGGTCGATGTGAGGCGGCGATGATAGCCCCGGCCCGAGCTAGCGTGCGCGGCGGCCCAAGGGGTGGCAAGCTTCGGCCGTGGCGACCGAGACGGACCCGAGCCCGACCGAGGCCGCCTCCCCGGTCGAGGCTGCGAAGCACCACATCGGGGACCTGGCCGAGGTCCTGGACAACCTCGGCGTGTTCGGGATGCTGGCGAACGAGCTCGTGGCGCCGTGCCCCTCGGGGTTCCGGCGCGTGCCGATCAGCCAGGGCGCCGACTACTACCTCTCGCTGCAGGGCTTCACCCCCAACCAGATCGCGTACGCGCACACGCACCCGGATTCGGAGGAGTGGTCGATCGTGCTGAGCGGCGGCGGGCAGGCCCTGGTGGCCGAGAACCCCGTGGCCCTGGCACCCGGGCTCATCATCGGACGGGCGGCCGCGCATCCCCACGGGTTCCTGAGCGACGACGCCGCGCTCCTGCTGCTCTCGGTGCAGCTCCCCCGCCCCTCCGAGGGCACCACGACCTGGGATCAGCCGGGCGAGACGACCGAGCCGAGGGACTGCGCGGTGGCCGGCACCTGTCGTCGCTGTTGGCGGTGCGGCGGACACAGCCTGAACGTCCGGGCGGACGTGTTCCTGTGCGAGAACTGCACCCTGGAGTTCTAGCGACCCCGATCCGTTCGGTCGTCGGCGATCGCGCGGATACACTCGGCCGCATGAGCGCCGACCGGCCCGAGATCGGCATCGTCTCCTACCACCTGCGCCCCGGTCGGGTGACCTACTGGCTGGTGGGCGGCTACGGGCTGCCCGAGAACTACGTGGACGCCGTGCGCCGGGCCGGAGGACGCGCGTCGCTGATCCTTCCCGGGGACGACCGGACGCCGGCCGAGATGCTGGCAGACGTGGGCGCGCTGCTGCTGATCGGCGGCGGCGACGTGGAGCCGGCCCGCTACGGCCAGGAACCGAGCGACACGGTCTACGGGATCGAGCCGGACCGCGACGAGCTGGAGATCGCCCTGCTGCGCGAGGCCGACGCACGCGGCACGCCCACCCTGTGCATCTGCCGCGGGATGCAGGTCATGAACGTGGCGTTCGGCGGCTCCCTGATGCAGGACCTGCCGGCCGAGGGGCGGTTCACGGGCCACGGCACGCCGAGCGGCGCCGACGCGATCGCCCACGAGGTCAAGCTCGCGGACGGCAGCGCGATCGCCGCGGCCGCTCGCGCCGACGTCGTCTCGTGCTCCTCCCACCACCACCAGGGCGTGGACCGGCTGGGCGAGGGCGTCCGGGCGACCGGGTGGAGCGAGGACGGGCTGGTCGAGGCGATCGAGCGCGAGCACGGCTGGATGGTCGGCGCCCAGTGGCACCCGGAGGAAACCGCACCGAACGACCCCGCCCAGCAAGGCCTGTTCGACGAGCTGGTGCGCCGCGCCGTCGGCTGAGCCGCAGGGGCGGGCCTAACCGAGGAGCCGGGACAGGGCGAACGCGAAGGGCGTGGCCACCACCAGCGCGATCACGACGATCAGGGCCACCCAGCGCCACCAGGCCCGGCGAACCGGCAGGGGCTCCTCGTCGAATGCTGGGACGTCCTCGCCGGGCAGGTCGGGGACGGGCTCGAGATCGCGGTCCACGGCCGAACGATACCGCCGCCGCTCCCTCGGGCCCGTGCCTACCCCGGTCCGAGGCGTCCGTGCTATACAAGCCTGGTCTCGAACCACCGTTCAAACGGGGTTCGGAAACGATCGGAGACGGGGGGCGCCGGCACCGGCTCGCCCCGGGGGTGACTCGAGGAGGAGCGATGAAGCAGCCGAAGGTCTTCCGCCTAGGCATCGCGCTCATGCTGGCGGCAGCCTTCGTGAGCGCGGCGCTGGCGCAGGTGGCGTACGCCCAGGAAACGACGGGGGCGACCGGCGCCACGAGCCAGAGCAACGACCAGAAGGTCGTGTTCACGTGGGCTCAGACCGCGGAGCCGGACTCCGTCAACCCGATGACCGGCTACTCCGCGATCGAGTTCTACTTCTGGACGGCCAGCCTGCATCTCCTGGTCGACTTCGGCACCGACTTCGGTTCGGAGCAGCCTGACCCGAAGTTCGACGGCTTCAACTCCGGCCTCGTCACCGATATCCAGGTCAGCGACGACTCGATGCACTTCACCTACACGATCCGCGACGACCTGTTCTGGTCCGACGGCGAGCCGCTGACGGCCGACGACGTCGCGTACACGCTGAACCTGTACAAGAACAACCACGCGTATCTGCCTTCGACGTACACGTCGCTGATCGACGGCGAGGTCACGGCGCCGGACGCGACCCACGTCGAGTTCAGCACCACCGAACCGACCGGGCTCTACAACGGTGACAGCCCGTACATCTACGCGTACATCCTGCCCAAGCACATCTTCGAGCAGACCGAGCAGGGCGTGTGCCCCGGCCAGCCGGAGACCGAGCGCTGCACGCCGAAGGCGTACAGCTACGTGCCGCAGGTCGGGAGCGGCCCCTTCGTGATGGCGGAGTACAAGGTCGGCGAGTTCGTCCGCATGGAGCGCAACCCGTACTGGCCGGGACCGAAGCCCGCGATCGACGAGATCATCTACCGGATCTACAAGAACGACGACGCGATCGCCACCGCGCTCCAGACCGGCGAGATCGATCTCGGGTACGTCACGACCCCGAACATCTTCAACACGCTCAAGAACGCGGACAACGTCGACACGATGGTCGGATCGATCCCCTCGTTCTCCGAGATCGCGATGAATTCCGGATCCGCGTACGAGAAGGCGGAGGGGGCGTTCGTCCCGCACGGCGACGGCCATCCGGCGCTTGCCGATCCGGTCGTCCGTCGCGCGATCCGCATGGCGATCGACAGCGATGCGCTGAACAAGCAGGTCCTGCTCGGCTACGGCGTCCCGGGGGACACGCTCGTGCCGCCGGTCTCGGTCGCCGGCGCCCGATGGGAACCCACCGGCGCCGACAAGCTCGGTCCGAGCATCGACGGCGCGAAACAGCTCCTGGAGGACGCCGGCTACGTCGACTCGGACGGAGACGGCATCCGGGAGATGCCCGCCGGCTCACCGGACCCGGGGAGACCGCTCGACTTCCGCTACTTCGTCCGGACCGCCGAGCAGACGTCCGTCGACGCCGCCCCGTTCGTGTCGGAGTGGCTCCAGGAGATCGGGATCAAGACCGAGGTCACGGCGGTGAACTCGGCCAAGCTCACCGACATCATCAACGCGGGCGACTACGAGCTGTCCTCATGGGGTTGGTACCCGGACCCGGACCCGGCGTCGATCCTGTCGTACTTCACGTGCGACCAGCGTCCGCCGGACGGGAGCACGTACGGCAACAACGACGGGTACTACTGCAACCCCGAGTACGACAAGCTCTACCAGGAGCAGCTCGGCCAGACCGACGCCAACGCCCGCTGGGACATCGTTCACCAGATGCAGAAGATCTTCTACGAGGACTCCCCGTACGCGATCATGTGGTACGACCCGGTGTTCTCGGCCTGGCGGTCGGACCGGTTCACGGGCTACATCCCGCAGCCGCAGCCCAACGGCGATCCGCTCGAAGGCTGGGGCGGCATCAGCGAGGTCTGGCTGTCGATCCATCCCGTCTCCGGCTCCTCCGGTGGCGTCGGGGCGGAGACCAAGGGGATCTCTCCCGCGGTGTGGGCGATCCTGGCCGCGGTCATCGTCCTGCTGGTGGCGGTGTTCGTGATCCGCCGACGCAGGGCCGCGGACGAGGACGTGTAGGAGACCGATAGCGGAGGGCACGAGCAGACGGGGTGGGCACGCGCCGGTACATCGTCAGCAAGGTGCTGCAGGCGATGCTCACGCTCGCCTTCGTCATGGTCTTCAACTTCTTCCTGTTCCGCGTGATCCCCGGCGATCCGGCGGCCCTGCTGCTGCGGGGCACGGCGGCCTTCAATCCGCAGAACGTCGAGCGCGTGACCCACGAGCTCGGCCTCGACAAGCCACTCCCCCAGCAGTTCCTGATCTACGCGCAGGACACGCTCACCCTGAACTTCGGGGACTCGTTCTTCCTCAAGGGGCAGGATGTGAAGCAGGTCATCGGCGAGCGGATCTGGCCGACGATGTTGCTGGTCGCCACCTCCACGCTCGCCTCTGCGGCCCTGGGACTGCTCATCGGGATCTACGGGGGTTGGCGTCACGGGAGCAAGTTCGACGTCGGGTCCCAGGGGTTCACCCTGTTCGTGTACTCGATGCCGGAGTTCTGGTTCGGGATCCTCGTGCTGATGGCGTTCGCCGGTGGGATCGGACCCTTCCCGTCGTTGTTCCCCGCCGGGGGCTATGCGACGCCGGGCGCCGACCTGTCGGGGCTCGGGCACGCGGCCGACGTGCTGAACCACCTCGCCCTGCCCTGGTTCGTGCTGGTCGTGGCGTACATGGGCGAGTACTCGCTGATCATGCGCAACTCGCTGATCGACGTGATGAACGACGACTTCGTCATGACGGCCCGAGCCAAGGGGGTCCGCGAGAAGCAGATCCTGTGGCGCCACGTCGTGCCGAACGCGCTCCTGCCCACGTTCACGGTCGTCCTGCTGTCGCTCGGGTTCATCTTCGGCGGCGCGATCACGATCGAGTACGTGTTCTCCTATCCCGGCCTGGGTCTGCTCACCGTGCAGGCGATCGACTCGAAGGACTTCCCGCTCCTCCAGGGGTTGTTCCTGCTGTTCTCGGCCGCCGTCATCATCGCCAACCTCGTCGCCGACATCCTGTACTCGCAGCTCGACCCTAGAGTGAGGGCCGCCTGATGCGACCGCCCGAAGCGCTCCCGACCTACGAAGAGGGCCCGCCCACCGGGACCGAGCTCGAGCCGGGGCCACCGCCCGAGGTCCCCAGGGATCCCAGCAGGATCGCCTGGACCAGGCGGCGCGCGTCGGCCGGGCGGATCTGGCGGACCTACCGGAAGAACACCCTGGGCATGATCGGCCTGGCGGTGCTGATCCTGTTCGCGCTGGTCGCGATCTTCGCCCCGCTCCTGGCGAACAAGGAGGGCCTCAAGGCGACGTGCCCGTGCAACGGGATCCCGTTCTCGCCACCGTCGCTCCAGTATCCGCTCGGGACCGACAACTACGGCCGCTCCGTCCTGACCCTCACGATCTGGGGGTCTCGCGTCTCGTTGACGGTCGGGCTGCTCGCGACCGCGATCTCGATGGTGATCGGGTCCTTCATCGGCATCGTCGCCGGGTACCGAGGGGGCGTCTCCGAGTCCGTCCTGATGCGCCTGACGGACTGGTTCCTCGTGATCCCCTTCCTGCCGCTGGCGATCGTCCTCGCCTCGGTGCTGAGTCCCTCGTTGGGCGTCATCATCGTCGTCATCGGCATCACGTCGTGGCCCTCGACCGCTCGCATCGTTCGAGCGCAGGTGCTGTCGGTCAAGACGAGGCCGTACGTGGAACGCTCGCGTGCGCTCGGAGCCAGCGGCTGGCACCTGAACACGCGACATATCCTGCCGAACGTCGGCCCGCTGATCTTCGCGAACACGATCCTCACGGTGGCGGTGGCGATCCTGTCCGAGAGCACGCTCGCCTTCCTGGGGCTCGGCGACCCGCTCTCGACGTCGTGGGGGACGATCCTGGAGAACGCGTTCGGGACGGGGGCGGCCTATGCCGGCCAGTGGTGGTGGATCGTCCCGCCGGGTCTCGCGATCGTGTTCGTGGTGCTCGCGTTCACGTTGTGCGGGTTCGCGTTGGACGAGATCCTCAATCCGAAGCTGCGCCAGCGATGAGCGTCCTTTCGGTCCGCGACCTCGAGGTGACCTACGCCACCCAGGCCGGCCCGATCCCGGCGGTGCGGGGCGTGTCGTTCGACATCGACAAGGGCGAGGTCCTGGGCCTGGCCGGGGAGTCCGGCTGCGGCAAGTCCACGGTCGTGAACGCGATCCTGCGGCTCCTGCCGGCCGGGGCCACGACGAGCGGCGAGGTGCTCCTGAACGGCGAGGACGTGCTGGCGATGAAGGCCGGCCGCCTCCGCGCCGTCCGGTGGACCGGCGCCTCCGTCATCTTCCAGGGCGCCATGCACGCGCTGAACCCGGTCCAGCGGATCGGCGACCAGCTCGCCGAGGCCATCGTGATCCACAAGCTCTCGGCGGAGAGGGAGGCCAGGCTCCGCGCCGGCGACCTGCTCGAGAAGGTCGGGCTCCCACCGCGGCGGCTGCGCGACTACCCCCACGAGCTCTCGGGCGGCCAGAAGCAGCGCGTGATGATCGCGATGGCGCTCACGTGCAGCCCGAGCCTGATCATCGCCGACGAGCCCACGACGGCGCTCGACGTGATGGTGCAGGCGCAGGTCCTCAGCCTGCTGAACGAGCTGCAGCACGAGATGGGGCTCGCGATGCTGTTCATCACGCACGACCTGTCGGTACTGGTCGAGGTCTGCGACCGGCTCGCGATCATGTACGCGGGCAAGATCGTGGAGGAGGGACCCTCGGGTCCGGTGTTCGACGAGCCGGCGCACCCGTACACCGAGGCGCTCGCGGCCGCCTTCCCTGCGATCGGCGACGCGCGGTTCCGCAAGTCGCCCTCGGGGCTCGGGGGCGACCCGCCGCAACCGGACGCGATCCCGGCCGGGTGCTCGTTCCACCCGCGCTGCCCCGTGGCGTTCGACGAGTGCGCCACGGTGAACCCCGACCTGTACGAGGCCGGCGAGCGGCGCCGGGCCGCGTGCCTGCTCGTGAAGCAGGCGGCCGAGGTCCCCTCGTGAGCGAGCCCGCGCGCGCCGAACCGGCGGCGCCGAGCGACGAGGATCCGGTCCTCGAGGTCCAGGATCTGCACGTCACGTTCGCCGGGCGCGTCGGGCTCGGGGCCGGCGTGGCCGGCAAGAAGGCCGCCGTCTCGCGCGCGGTCGACGGGGTCGACCTCACGCTTGGCCGCGGCGAGGTCCTGGCGCTCGCCGGAGAGTCCGGGTGCGGCAAGACCACGCTGGCCCGCACGATCATGGGCCTTGAGACGCCGAAGCAGGGCCAGATCCTCTTCATGGGCGAGCCGCTCGGGACCAGCACGAAGGTCCTGCGCGAGTACCGGCGCCGCGTGCAGATCGTGTTCCAGGACCCGACCGCAGCCCTGAACCCTCGCCAGACGATCTACGAGTCCGTGGCCGAGGGCCTTCGGATCCACGGGGTCACCTCGCAGGACGGGATGAGCGAGGAGAAGCTGGTGGCGCGCGCGCTCGCGCGGTCGGGGCTGCGACCGCCGGAGACGTTCTTCCTGCGATACCCGCACGAGCTCTCGGGCGGGCAGCGCCAACGCGTGGTGATCGCGGGGGCGCTGGTGCTCGAGCCCGAGATCATCGTGGCCGACGAGCCGGTCTCGAGCCTGGACGCGTCGGTTCGCGGCGAGATCCTCAAGCTGCTGCTCGGCCTTCGCGACGACTTCGGGATCGCGATGCTGGTGGTCACGCACGACCTCGGCCTCGCGTGGACGATCGCCGACCGGGTCGCGGTCATGTACCTGGGGCGCATCGTCGAGATCGGCCCCGCCGAGGACGTCCTCACCCGACCGCTCCACCCCTACACCAAGGCCCTGCTCGAGGTGGTGCCCGAGGCGGGCGGCCTGAACCGCCCCTATCTTTCGGGTGAGCCGCCCGACCCCACGCGGATCCCCGAGGGATGCCGGTTCCACCCGCGCTGCCCCGAGGTCTCCTCGGGCGCGGCCGCGTCGGCCGGCGTCGAGCCCAAGTGCCTCGGCGAGGACCTCGGCCTGGTCGAGCTCCAACCCGGTCACTTCGCCGCCTGTCACCTGGCGGCGGCACGCCAGGGCGAGGCGGTCTCGACCACCTCGGACTGATCGCTCGACCCGAGGTCATCTCGGCTCGGCGCGTCCCGCCGCTCACCCGTGGGAGACTGCGCGCGATGCTTCGCATCCAGGGCGCGCGCACGTGAGCTCGAGCGAACCGCACGACGCGATCGTCGTGGGTGCGGGCCACAACGGCCTGACCGCGGCCTTCTACCTCGCGCGGGCCGGCCTGCGAACGCTGGTGCTCGAGCGGCGCGAGATCGTGGGCGGCGCCTGCGTCACCGAGGAGATCGCGCCCGGCGTCCGCGCCTCGACCACCTCGTACATCGCGAGCATGCTGCGCCCCGAGATCGTCGATGACCTCGGGCTGGCCCGGCACGGGCTCCGGATGGTGCCGTGCGAGCCGGGGCTGCAGGTGGTGTTCGAGGACGGCCGCGTCCTCCCGTGGTGGTCGACACACGAGCGCACGGCCGAGGAGATCCGGCGGATCTCGGCCCACGATGCCGAGGCGTTCGGCCGCGTGACCGAGCGCCTGCACGAGCTCGCGCGCTACCTGCAGCCGTTCTTCCTGGAGGAGCCGCCGAACCTGTACGCGCGCGGCTGGGGGCGGGTGCGCGAGGGCCGGCGCCTGTTCCGCCGCTTCCGCCGGCTGAGCGGCGACCAGCTCTCGGACCTGATCCGGTTCGCGACGGGGTCGCTCGGGGACTTCGTCGACCGGTCGTTCGAGTCCGACGAGGTTCGGCGCCTGTACCTGGCGAACAACGTCTACGGCATGCACGCGCCGCCGTACCGGCCGGGGACGGCGATCGGGCTGCTCTTCCACATGCTCTCGGGCGGCGAGCACCACATCCAGGGCTTCAACGGCCACGTGATCGGCGGCATGGGCTCGATCACCGGGGCGATGGAGGCGTCCGTCCGGGAGTCCGGCGCCGAGATCCGGCTGTCCGCGCCGGTCGCCAGGATCGACGTTCGCGACGGCCGGGCGACCGGCGTCACGCTCGAGGACGGGACCGAGATCGCGGCGCGCGTCGTCGTCTCCAACGCCGACCCCAAGCGGACGTTCCTCGGCCTGGTGGACAAGGCCGAGCTTCCGGAGGCGTTCCGCGCCGACGTGGCGGCCATCACGATGGCGGGGCCGTGCGCCAAGGTGAACGTCGCGCTGGACCAGGAGCCGCGATGGAACGGCATGCCGGAGGACGCGGACCCCAACCGCCGCTCGCTCGCGACGCTGGTGCCCACGCTCGAGGGCGCCCAGCGGATGTACGACCAGCACCGCTGGGGGGAGATCCCCGACGAGCTCTGGGTCGACTGCGTGACGGCCTCCAACGTGGACGACACGCTCGCGCCGCCGGGGACACACGTGATGACGGCGTTCGTGCAGTACGTGCCGTACACGCTGCGATCGGGCACCTGGGACGAGCGGCGCGACGAGCTGGGCCGCAAGGTCATCGAGACGATCTCCCGGTACTCCGACAACGTCGCGGGCTCGATCCGGGCGATGCAGGTCCTGACGCCCCTCGACCTCGAGCGCACCTACGGGCTGACCGAGGGCAACATCTTCCACGGCGACCTCAACGTGGACCAGCTGTTCTTCATGCGGCCGCTCCCCGCGTGGTCGCGCTACCGAACCCCGATCGACGGCCTGTACCTGTGCGGTGCGGGCGCCCACCCGGGCGGCGGGGTCACCGGGGCGCCGGGCTACGTCTCGTCGCGAGCCGTCCTGAGGGACAGGGGGCGGCGGCGCGGATGACCCTGCGGATCCCCTGCCCGACCTGCGGCGAGCGCCCGCACACGGAGTTCACGTTCGGGGGCGAGGCGCGGCCCGCCGTCGCCGAGGACACCGAGGCGGACTTCGCCCGCGTGTTCCTGCCCGACAACCACCCGGGTTCGGCGCGCGAACGCTGGTTCCACGCGCTCGGCTGCCGGACCTGGTTCGAGCTCACCCGGGACGCCACGACGAACCGGATCGGATGACGCAAGGCTCCCTGCGGTTCGAAGGACGCGAGGTCCCGATCCACGACGGCGACACGGTCGCCTCCGCGTTGTTCCGGACGGGCGTGCGCACGTTCTCGCGCTCGCTGAAGTCGCATCGTCGTCGCGGCCTGTACTGCGGGACCGGCGAATGCCCCAACTGCACGGTGACGGTCGACGGCGTGCCGGGCGTCCGTTCGTGCGTGACGCCCGCCGGGGGCGGCATGCGCGTCGAACGCGGCCGCGGCTGGCCCTCGGCCGAGCACGACCTGTTGCACGTCACCGATCTCATGCACCCCCTGATGCCGGTGGGCTTCTACATGAAGACGTTCGTGCGGCCGAGGTTCGCGTGGCCGGTCGCCGAACGCGTGATCCGGCGTCACACGGGTTCGGGGCCGTTGCCTCGGCGTCGGGAGCCGGCCCGGACGACGTCCAGGCACCTGCACGTCGACACGATCGTGATCGGCGCCGGGACGTCGGGGCTGTCCGCCGCGCTCGAGACCGTCCGCGCAGGCGAGCGCGTCCTGCTGTGCGATGCCTTCGGGGTGGGCTCGCAGGTTCCCCGGCCGAGGCGGGACGCGATCGGGGCGCTCGAGGCCGAGGCTCGGAAGGAGCCGGGGATCGAGATCCTGGAGGGCTACGCCGCGCTCGGCGTCTACGAGGGCCCGACCGTCGCCCTGGCGTCGCAGGACGAGCTCGTCCAGGTCCACCCGAGCCGGATCGTCGTGGCGACCGGCGCCGCCGAGACCCACGAGGCGTTCCCCGGCAACGACCTGCCCGGCGTGTGGCTCGGACGCGCCGCCTCACGGATGGCCTCGGCCCACGGGGTGCCTCCCGGCTCCCGCGTCGTGTTCGTCGCGTCGACGGGCGAGGGGCTCGAACACCTCCTCGCCTTGGTCGCCGCCGGGACGAACGTGACCGCCGCGGTCGTGCCGTCTGCGTTCGTGGACCGCGTGCCGCCCGCCGTCGAGGCGATCGCCGACGGCGAGCTCGTGTCGGCGCACGGCCGGGGGCGCGTCCGGTCGGTGGTCGTCCGCGAACGGGGGCTGGAGCGGCGCCTGCGGTGCGACGCGTTGGTGTTGTCGACCGGGCTCTCGCCGCGCGACGAGCTCGCGAGGATGGCGCCGGACGAGCCGGTCGAGGTCGTGGGCGACGCCGCGGGCGACGGCGACACCCCGCGCGTGACGGGAGGCCACCTGTGCCTGTGCGAGGACGTGACGGTGCACGACGCCGAGCAGGCGTGGGCCGAGGGCTTCCGTTCGGCCGAGATCCTCAAGCGCTACACGACGGCCACGATGGGCCCCTGCCGCGGCGCGATGTGTGGACGGGCCCTGACGGCGTTCGCGGCGGCGCGGTCGGACGAGGGCGATCGCGCCGCGGTCGCGAGGACCACCGCCCGGCCGCCCGTACGGCCGGCGACGCTCGAGACGCTCGCCGCGTCGGTGCACGAGATGATCGAGAAGCGCACCTCGCTGCACGAGACCCACCTGGCCGCGGGCGCCGCTCTGGGGTGGTCCGGTGGCTGGAAGCGCCCGTTCTCCTACGGCGACGCCGCCGAGGAGTACGCGGCGGTGCGCGAACGCGCCGGCTTGATGGACGTCGGGACGCTCGCGAAGATCCTGATCGCCGGCCGCGACGCGTCCGCGCTCGTCGACCAGGTCTTCCCCGGCCGGGTCGCCGACCTGCCGGCCGGCCGGACCCGGTACGTGCTCGCGCTCGACGAGGCCGGGTACGTCGCGGACGACGGCGTCCTGTGCGCGTTCGAGGACGGCTCGTACCTGCTCACCTCGACCTCCGGCGGCGCCGAACGCATGGACGCGCGCCTGCGCGAGTGGAGGCACCGGCTGGGCCTCCACGTGCACCTCCTCGACCGGACCTCGGAGCTCGGCGCGATCCTGGTCGCAGGCCCGAGGGCACGGGACGTGCTCGAACCCCTTTCGGACGACCCGATCGACGCGGCCGCCCTCTCGCACGCCACGCACGCGGACGTGACGGTTGCCGGCGTCCCGTGCACCGCGATCCGCACCGGCTTCGTCGGCGAGCTCGGCTTCGAGCTCCACCACCCGCGTTCGCGCGGCCCCGAGCTCTGGTCGGCGTTGCAGAGCGCGGGCGAGGCGTTCGCGATCCGGCCGTTCGGCCTGGACGCGCTGGAGATCCTCCGGCTGGAGAAGGGCCACCTGTACGTCGGCCAGGACACGCTGCCCGACGACACGCCGGCCAAGCTCGGGCTGGACCGACTCGTCGACATGGGCAAGGAGTGGTTCGTCGGGAAGGCCGCGCTCGAGCGGCTCGCCGCGATGCCGCTCGGCCGCCGCCTGACGCCGCTGACCTTCGCCGGCGGGCCGCCCGACACGGACGGGCTCCGCGGGATGCCCGTCATGGCGGGCGGGGACGTCGTGGGCCGCGTCACCTCGGCCGCGACCTCTCCGGCCCTCGGACGCGCGATCGGGCTGGCCTGGATCCGAACCCACGGCGGTGAGCTCCCCACGGATCTTCGGGTGGGCGAAGCGACCGCGACGATCGCCGAGACGCCGTTCTACGACCCGGATGGAGAACGCCTCCATGGCTGAGCTGTCGACGTCGGCGCCTTCCGTGACCGCGATCCTCGCCTCCGCGGAGGCATGCGAGCGCGTGAGCGCGCTCCCCGGCGCGTGTCCGGTCTCGCCCGTCGAGGTCGCGATCGTCGGGGACGCATCGATCACCGCGTTGCGCCAGGCGGTGGAGCGGATCGACCCCGACGCCCTCGTCAGCGACGTCTCGGACGGCTGGGTCCTGCACACGCTCGACGGGCCGGGGGCACGGGACGCGTTCGCCCGCCTGTCCGAGCTCGAGCTGCCCTTCTCCGGGTTCGTGCAGGGAGCGGTGGCGAGGATCCGCGTCCGGGTGCTGGTACAGGGCGACCGCGTCGACATGCTCGTGCCGTCGATGCTGGCCGCGCACCTGCTCGAGCGGATCCAGGACGAGTGCCGGGAGCTGCTGACGTGACCGGGCTGCTTCGGACGACGACGTTCCTGCGGCAACACGAGCTGCGACCGGCTTACGACGTCGTGATCGTCGGCGGCGGGGTGAACGGCCTCTCGCTCGCGTACCACCTGGCCGAACGCCACGGCATCCGCGACGTCGCCGTGCTCGAACGGTCGTACATCGGGTCCGGAGGCTCGGGGCGCAACACGCAGGTGCTGCGCGCCAACTACAACACGCCCGAGACCGTGCCCCTGTACGAGGCCAGCCTGGAGATGTACCGGACGCTGTCGCAGGAGCTCGGGTTCAACGTGCAGTTCAGCAACCGGGGCGAGCTCGACCTGTGCCACACGCACGACTCGCTGCAGGTCGAACGCGAGAAGTCGCGGCTGAACCGCGCGTTCGGCGTCCGGACGGACATCCTCACGCCGGAGGAGGTCGCGAAGGTCGCTCCCCTGGTCGACCTCACCGGCGGGGGCGAGCTCCCCGTCCTGGGCGCCTCGTACCACCCCCCGGGCTCGTTCGCGCGCCACGACGCCGTGGTGTGGGGGTACGCGGCGGCGGCCGGACGCCGCGGCGTGCACGTGCATCAGGGCGTGACGGTCACCGGGATCGACGTTCGGGACGGGCGGTGCGTGGGCGTTCGCACCGACGCCGGCGACGTCTCGGCGGAACACGTCGTGAGCGCGGCCGCCGGCAACACCAGCGTCGTGGCGGGCATGGCGGGCGTGCGCCTTCCGATCTCGACCCACGCGCTGCAGGCGTTCGTCACCGAGCCCTACCGCCCGGTGCTCGATGGCCTGGTGTCGTCGATGGACCTGTACGTGTACGTCTCCCAAACGGCGCGTGGCGAGCTGCTGGTGGGCGCCGAGGTGCTGCCCTACCCGACGTACTCGACGCGCTCCACGCTCGACTTCCTGTGCGAGGCCGCCAAGCGGACGATCCAGATCCTGCCGTTCGCGCGGACGGCGCGGGTGCTCCGTCAGTGGACGGGGCTGTGCGACATGACGCCGGACTCCTCGCCGATCCTGGGAGCGACCGAGGTCGAACGCTTCTGGGTCATGGCGGGCATGGGCACGTGGGGGTTCAAGGGCGCCCCGATCTTCGGCAAGACGATGGCCGAGCTGATCGCGACGGGCCGAACGCCCGAGCTCATCGCACCGTTCGCGGCGACGAGGTTCCGCGAGGACCGGATGGTGCCCGACGCCGCGTCCGCCGGCACCCACTGACCCCGGCTTCTAGGGTCCGGCTGCCTGGTCCTGCTCCTCGGTCAGCACCGGCTGCGCGGCGGGATCGCCCTCGGGTTCGCTCTTGAGGACCCCGAGGATCGCCTCCATCTCGGTGTCGCCGAGCGGCGCGTCGCGGCCCGAGCCCTTCGCCGCCGCCAGGAGCGTCCGCAGGTTGGTCTCGGCCATCTCGGCCCGCCCCTCGAGCTCCTTGACCCGTGCCGAGAGCTGTTGGGCGCGCCGTTCGGCCTCGTCCTTGGCCTCGCGCGACTCGCGCGCCTCCTCCCGAGCCGTGCGCAACGCGCCGCGGAGGGTCCCCACCTCCCGGCCGAGCTCGATCGTCCGCTCGACCACCTCGCGCCCGATCTCCGAATAGGTGGCCCGGCCACTCGATGCCTGCTTGGGCTGCCGCGACTCGCGCCGGGCGGCCCGCCTGGCCCTGGGGACCTGCTCGCGCTCGCCGGCCTCGATCGGCCGAGCGTCCAGCAGGCGGTAGCGGCCGGCCACGG
>Ga0081455_10001063_pt1 | contig 34585 bp, 32 predicted proteins | sample TabmetS3T2R1_FD_70207 | JGI IMG/M metagenome (GOLD analysis project Ga0081455, IMG submission 70207) | Tabebuia heterophylla rhizosphere microbial communities from the University of Puerto Rico - S3T2R1 | ecosystem: Host-associated > Plants > Roots > Rhizosphere ...
CCACAGACAACACCCCTTCGATCCCCCCTGGCTCGACACGAGCCAGGCTTCGACCGACAAGGGGTCAAGATTCGGATGCCGCACAGTGATCAGTTTTCACGTGCCGTCGACAGCCAGAAGGTCAGGCCAGAAGGTCAGGCCAGAAGAAGGTCAGGCCACTAGGTCAGGCAAGAAGAAGGTCAGGCCACACAGGCCAGGCCACAAGGCCAGGCCACAAGGCCAGGCCACAAGGCCAGGCAAGAAGGTCAGGCAAGAAGAAGGTCGGGCCAGAAGGTCAGGGCCAGGTCGCAGCATGAGCTGCCACAGACCAACGCCAGCCAGAACGACACGGACCATCCACGCGACCGGGATGACTCGGCCACTGGACCAGTCCAAGCGGCCCGGACCGCCGGATCGGCCCGCCGGGACGGCCCTCGAGCCACGAACGGCCGAACGACGCGGACTAATCGCGCGCCCGGGATGGCCTGAGTCCACCGGAGCAGCCCGAACGGCCGGGTTGCCGTGGGCCAGGAAGTAATCGGCCCGCCGGGACGGTCATGAGCCACGAGCGGCCAATGCCGTGGCCACAGAGAGGCCCGGCGGGCGTCCGCGCGGTAGGCGCGGGTGATCAACGCCGAGCTACTTCCGGAAGACCGGCAACAAGTCGGCGTTGATCATGGGCGGGACGGGCCGGTGAACGTTACTGGCCAGCGCACAAGGCGGACATGGACGATCCAGAGCGCTGCGGGAGCCGTGGATGGGAGCACTCCTGCGCGGCGGTCGAGCGGCGCATGCGGCGGGGCCGGTGGCGCGGGGAGCCGCAACGGCCGAGCCGGTCGGAGCGGCATGGGCGGGTGTGGCTCGAGCGGTAGCGCCACGACGCGGCCGACTGAGACGGGGCGGCGCGACGCGGGCGGCGGGACGGGGCGGCGGGACGCGGACGGCTGGAGGGCGCGAGTCGGAGCACCATGTGCGGGCGCGGGTGGGCGACCCGGTCGCGACGGTCCAGGCGGGGCGGCGTGGGCAGGGGCGGTGGGATGTGGGGGTTAGGTGCGGCGGGTGGCTACTTTGGTGCCGCCCCAGACGAGGGCGGCGGCTATGGCCAGGGCGAGGCCTACTTTGCCGATCTGGTGGCCGGGGCCGGGTTTGTGGGCGGCGGTGGGGGTGCCGCCGCCGGCCTGGGCGGCTCGGGCGGGGGGTGAGGTGGGGGTGGTCGGGGAGGCCAGGGTGCCGAGGGTGATGTCGTGGACGGGGGCGGGGCGGCCTTCGGTGCTGGTGAGGAGGTCGCGGCCGTCGGGGGTGAAGGCGATGGCTTCGCCCTGGGACGTGGCGGGCAGTGGCATGCGGGTCGGTTTGGTGCTGGTGAGGGCATGCGCGATGTCACCGTCGGCGGCCTGCCAGACGTACGCGTCGGTGTAGGTGCGCAGCGCGATGCGGGTGCCGTCCGGGGAGACCGCGCCGCCGGTGACGGTGAGTTGACCGATCATGCCGACCGGGCCGCCGGTGGTGCCGGTCGGGGTGAGCTGGATGGTGGTCACCTTGCGCAGGGAGGTGGTCACCCCGGCGGTCGGGGTGGAGGCCGGGGTGTAGACACCGCTGGCGCCGAGGGCCTCCTTGGTCACGATGTACGGGTTGCCGGACCGGTCCAGCAGCAGCGCCTCGGCGTCGTGCGCGCCGTCGGGGTAGGCGAAGCGGAACAGCCGCGCCGACCCGGACTCGGTCAGCAGCTCGATCGCGACCGTACGCCGGCTCTTCTCGTTGTCGCCCAGGTCGGCCAGCCACAGCGTGCCGTCGGCGGAGCGGGCCAGGTCCTCCACGTCGTACGGGTCGATGCTCGCCGTGATGGCCCGCAGCACCTTGCACGAGCTGTCCAGGACGTACACGCGCAGTTGGCTGCCGCCGTCGTTGACCGTGTACAGCCGCTGGGCCGTGCCGGTGCCGGAGACCGCCAGGCCGCTCGACTCGGTGATGCGCGGGTCGTTGATCGAGCAGCGCACGGTCGCCTTGCCGGGCGCGGACTCGGTCGCCGACTTGTCAGCCGGCGCTCCCCAGGCCGCCGGCGCCCCCCAGACCGGCAGCAGGAGCGTGCCGGCGGTCAGGCCCAGCATCATCCACCTGCTGCCGCGACGCATCGCCCCAGTGTCCCAGCCGACCCCCGAACAGCCAGTGAACGACGCGCAGCACCACCAACCCGAGCGCGAGACCCGCGAAGGTGTCGCTGAGCCAGTGGTAGACGAGCAGGACCATGCCCGCCGCGGTCAGCAACGGCCCGGCCACGGCTACCAGCCGTAGCAGCCAGCACCAGAATGCTGGCAGCGCGTAGTCAACGGCGAGCCAGGCGGCGATGCCGCAGGTCACCACGGCGACGGCGCTGTGGCCGGACGGGTACGACCGGCCGCCGGCGCGGACCAGGTCGACGATGCCCGGCGCGGTACGCCCGACCAGGTGTTTGCCGACCCACACCGCGGCCAGCACCAAGCCGAGGCCGACGCCGGCACGCAGGACCGGCTGCCAGGTCCGGCGCCGCCAGGCGAGCCAGCCGACGAACGGTACGAACAGGGCGCAGATGCCGAGGACGTCGCCCGGCATCGTGCCCGCGTAGATCACCAGTGCGCGGACCAGGTTTCCATGCCGGAAGTTGCTGGCCCACGCCCAGTCCGCGACCCGGTGGTCGAGTCGGGTCAGCGCGGCATGGCCGAGTACGTCCGCGGTGACGGCGGCCAGCACGGCAGCCGCAACCAGGACGGTCGCGAGGGGAGCCCGGGGGTGGGGCGAGGGGGTGGGTCCACTCACTCCGTGGTGCGGCGCGACGGCTCCTCGCTCGCCGAGGTGCTCGGGCGTACCACCGGCTCGCCTTCGATCACCGGCGGGCTGGACGGCCGCGGGCGCTGCTCCTCGCGGGCGGCGGCGCTGTCCTCGCGCATGCTGCCCACCTCGGACTTGAAGATGCGCATGGAGCGGCCGACCGAGCGGGCGGCGTCCGGCAACTTCTTGTAGCCGAACAGCAGCAGCACGACGATGATCAAAATGAGCCAGTGCCAGGGCGCAAGCGAGCCCATAAGGATCCTCCTGTCATGGACCTTGACGGGCCCAGCCTACGCGGTAGTTGAGTCGATGTAAGGCGTCAGCAGCCCGGCAATATCCCCCAGTACACGGACATGGAGGCGGGTGCCCCGCTCGGTGTGGCTGCTGGTCAGCACCTCGCCCTCGGCGTGGATGCGCGCCACCAGGTCCCCCCGGTCGTACGGCACCAGCAGCTCCAGCTCGACGCTGGGCCGGGGCAGCCGGTCGGCCACCAGTGCGCGCAGCTTGTCCAGGCCCTCACCGGTGCGCGCGCTGACCAGGATCGCGTCAGGGAAGGCCGCGCGCAGCCGGTCCAGCGTCTCCGGGTCGGCCGCGTCCACCTTGTTCAGCACGATCTGTTCGGCCACCTCGCCCGCCTCCACGTCGGCGAGCACGGTGCGTACGGCCGAGACCTGGGCCAGCGGGTCGGGGTCCGCGGCGTCCACCACGTGCAGGATGAGGTCGGCCTGCGCCACCTCTTCCAGGGTGGACCGGAACGCCTCAACCAGCTCGTGCGGCAGGTGCCGGACGAACCCGACGGTGTCGGCGAGGGTGTAGACGCGGCCGTCCGCGGTGCGGCAGCGGCGTACGGTCGGGTCGAGGGTGGCGAACAGCGCGTTCTCCACCAGCACGCCCGCGCCGGTCAGCCGGTTGAGCAGCGAGGACTTGCCGGCGTTGGTGTAGCCGGCGATCACCACGCTGGGCACGGCCCGCCGCGTACGGGAGGCGCGCTTGGTGTCCCGGGCCAGCTTCATGTGCGCGATCTCGCGGCGCAGCTTGGCGGTGCGGGTGCGGATGCGGCGCCGGTCCAGCTCGATCTTGGTCTCACCCGGCCCGCGGCCGCCGATGCCCAGACCGCCGGCCGCCCGGCCACCGACCTGCCGGGACAGCGACTCGCCCCAGCCACGCAGCCGGGGCAGCAGGTACTGCAACTGGGCCAGCTCGACCTGCGCCTTGCCCTCCCGGCTGCGGGCGTGCTGGGCGAAGATGTCGAGGATCAGCGCGGTCCGGTCGACCACCTTGACCTTGACCCGGTCCTCCAGGTTGCGCAGCTGCGCCGGGGACAGCTCGCCGTCGCAGATCACGGTGTCCGCGCCGGTCGCGAGCACCACCGAGCGCAGCTCCTCGGACTTGCCGGAGCCGATGTAGGTGGCCGGGTCGGGCAGGTTGCGCCGCTGGATGAGCCCGTCCAGCACCTCGGAGCCGGCGGTCTCGGCCAGCCGGGCCAGCTCCGCCAGCGAATTCTCCGCGTCGGCGAGCGTGCCGGTGGTCCAGACGCCGACGAGCACCACCCGCTCCAGCCGGAGCTGCCGGTATTCGACCTCGGTGACGTCGGCCAGCTCGGTCGCCAGGCCTGCCACCCGGCGCAGTGCCTGGCGCTCTTCCCGCTCGAGCTCTTCCCGGTCGGTCACGAACAAAGATTCAGTCATCGTCCCTCGATGGTGACACGGCACACCGGTCGGCGGCACCCGAATAGCTGAGGGCCAACTTTCTGGCGGTTGGCAACAAACCGACCCGTACCCGGCGCCTGTATCTCGGTGAGACCGCGACAACGGAGGCGGTCCTCCCGGAGGGAGACAGGATGTCACGCAGACCCTGGTTCGGCGTTGCGGCGACCGTGCTGGCCGCCGCGCTGGCCGTACCGCTGGGCAGCACCCCGGCCTCGGCCGCACCCGCGAGGCCGGCGAAGGCACAGGCGGATCCACTGCGCTGGGTCACGCTGCCGACCGGCGACCGGGTCGCCTTACGCCCCGGCGCCACCGCGACCCGGCCCGCCCGGCCCGGAAATGTCCTGGTACGCCCGGCAGCCGGTCGCGAGCGGATGCGGTTCCAGACCTACACCGACCACGGCGACACGCTGGTCGTGCCCGCCGACGCCGCCCCGCTGATCGCCGCCGGCCGGCTGGACCGCCGGCTGTTCAACCTCACCAAACTCATCCGGTACGGCTACGACGACGCCCACCGCGGCGACCTGCCGATGATCGTGGACTACGCGCCGAGCGCCGGCCTGGTGCCGGCGGCGAAGGTGCGGATCGCCGCCGCGGGGGCGCGGGCGTCCCGGGACCTGCCCAGCCTCGGCGGCCAGGCCGTCCGGGCCGGCAAGGCCACGGCGCAGCGGTTCTGGGCCGCGGTCCGCGGCGACCTGGCGCAGCAGCACAGCAGCGGCGTGACAGCGGTCTGGCTGGACGGCCCGGTCCGCGCCAGCCTGGACCAGAGCGTGCCGCAGATCGGCGCGCCGACCGCCTGGCAGGCCGGCCAGACCGGCCAGGGCGTACGGGTCGCGGTGCTGGACACCGGCCTGGACGCCAGCCACCCGGACCTGGCCGACGCCGTGGACGCCGCCGAGGACTTCACCGGCAGCGGGTCGGGCACCGATGACCGGGTCGGCCACGGTACGCACGTGGCGTCGACGATCACCGGGAACGGCGCCGCCTCCGGCGGGAAGTACAAGGGCGTGGCGCCAGACGCGCACCTGCTGATCGGCAAGGTGCTGGACGACTTCGGCTTCGGCGACGAGTCCGGGATCATCGCCGGGATGGAGTGGGCCGCCGCCCAGCACGCCCGGGTGGTGAACATGAGCTTCGGCAGCCCGTTCGGCGCCGACGGCACCGACCCGGTGGAGCAGGCGCTGACCCGGCTCACCGCGAACGGCGGCCCGCTGTTCGTGGTCGCCGCCGGCAACGACGGCCCGTCCGAGGAGACGATCGGATCCCCGGCCGAGACCGACGCCGCGCTGACCGTGGGCGCGGTGGACAAGCAGAACAGGCTGGCCACCTTCTCCAGCCGCGGCCCGGCCCGCAGCGACCTGGCCATCAAGCCGGAGATCACCGCGCCGGGCGTCGACATCGTCGCGGCGAAGGCGGCCAACAGCGCCATCGGTACGCCCGTGGGCGACTCGTACCTGAGCCTGTCCGGCACCTCGATGGCGACCCCGCACGTGGCCGGCGCGGCCGCGATCCTGGCCGGGCAGCACCCGGACTGGACCGCGGAGCAGCTGAAGTCGGCGCTGGTCGGCAGCGCGGCGCCGCAGCAGGGGCAGACGATCGACCAGCAGGGCGCCGGCCGGGTGGACGTGGCCCGGGCGGTCAGCCAGCCCGCGTACGCCGTGCCCGCCGTGCTGAACGTGGGCATCGCCCGCTGGCCGCACGCCGACGACCCGGTCATCGACCGCACCGTGACCTACCGCAACGCCGGCACGCAGCCGGTCACCCTGGACCTGGCCGTGGCGACAACCGGTCCGGGCGGCCAGCCCGCACCGGCCGGCATGTTCACCCTGGACCAGACCCGGGTCACCGTCCCGGCCGGCGGCAGCGCGAGCGTACGGCTGCGTACCGACACCACCGGCTCCGGCCCGGACGGCCGGTACACCGGCGTGCTCACCGCGACCGCCGGCGGGGCCGGCGGCACCGCGATCCGTACCCCGCTGGCGGTCACCAAGGAGGTCGAGAGCTACGACGTGACGCTGCGCTTCCTGGACCGGCACGGCGACGTCACGCCGAACTACGGCCTGCGGTTCGTCGACCTGGTCCAGCCGAAGGCGTACCTGCCGTACGACCCGTCCGGCACGGTCGTGGCGCGGGTGCCGAAGGGCCGCTACTACTTCGAGGCGTTCGTGCAGACCCCGCTGAGCCCGGAGCCGTTCGACCTCGACCTCACCTACGTCTTCGAGCCGGAGGTGGTCGTGGACCGCGCCGGGACCATGACCGTGGACGCGCGGCGCGGCCGGCCGGTCGGGGTGACCGTGGACCGGCCGGATGCGCGACCGGGCCAGGCGTTCACCGAGTCGACACGCGCCACCGCCTGGGGCTTCACCGGCCTGATCTCCTTCGGCGTCAACTTCGACAACCAGTACGTCGTGCCGTCGGCCACCGCGGCCACCCCGGCCGACCGGTACGACTTCGCCGTCGGCGGCAAGCTGGCTCGGCCGGACGGCACCGGCAAGCCGTTCCCGTTCGGGTTCATCGGCAGCCCGTACCAGTACGCGGTGAGCTGGAACGAGCCCGGGCGGGTGCCGGCCAACCCGACCCGGCACCTGCGTGACCGGGACATGGCGCGGTCGCGGGCGCTGATCGCCGGGCCGGCGGGGCCGCTCACCGACCGGGTCATCACCCTGGGCGGCGGCGTTGCCGGCCCGTCCCGGCTGCCGGCGTCGATCACCGAGTTCCACACGCCGGGCACATGGTTCGGCGACATGTTCGAGAACCTGCCGAGCGGGGACGGGCTGAGCGCGCAGGTCAACAGCGGCCGGCCGTACGCGGTGGGCCGGGCGCCGGACGAGCGGTGGAACGTCCCGGTGTTCGCGCCCGCGTTCCCGCCGGGGGCGGGGCAGTTCGTGGCCCAGTTGAGCGACGGCCTGTTCGTGGATGTCCCGCTGTACTCCGACCAGGTGGCCGACCACTACGGGTTCTCCGTCGAGGACAGCGGCAGCACCACCCTGTACCGGGACGGTGTGCTGGTGGGTCGCGGGGAGTTCGGTGGCAGCGGGTTCTTCCCGGTGCCGAACCAGGCCGCGGCGTACCGGCTGGTGGTCGAGTCCACCCGCAGCACCGCGCCGCTGTCCACCCGGGTCAGCGGGGTGTGGACCTTCCAGGGCCGGCCGGCGACCACGGAGAGCGGGGCGGCGATGCCGCTGGCGGCGGTGAAGTTCGCGCCGCCGGTGGACGCGCAGGGCCGGGCGCCGGGCGTTCCGGTGCTGGCCGTACCGCTGACCGTGCAGCGGCAGGACGGCGGCGGGTTCGGCGCGGTGGCCACGCTCGGTGTCCGGGTCTCGTTCGACGGCGGCGCGCACTGGCTGCGGGTCGCGGTGACCGGGCGCGGCGATCACCGGGTCGCGCTGGTCCCGCAACCGCGGCACGGCGGGTACGTGTCGATGCGGGTTACGCTCGCCGACCGGGCGGGCAACAGCGCCGATGTGACCGTGATCCGGGCGTACCAGGTGCGGTAGCCCCCTGAGCGGCTGCCCGGCGTCCCGTCCCACGGCGCCGGGCAGCCCCCTATTCGCGGGTGGGGTCCGGGTGGACGGCCACGAACATCGAGTACGGCCGGCCCTCGGGCGTCGGCGGGCGGCTGGCGTACTCGTCCAGCAGGCCCTTCAGCCGCAGCCCCAGCTCGGCCAGCTCGTCGGTGGTCAGCCGCAGGCCCAGCCGGGCCATCGGCATCTCCTGCTCGGGCCCGCCGGACTGCTCCAGGTCGGCGAGGAACGCCTCCAGCATCGCGCCCTGCCCGGTCGGCTGCGGCTCGCGGCGGCGGACGGCCCAGGACTTGCGGGTGGCCCGGTACGGCACCTCGCGGGCACCCCGGGCGCCGCGCCGCTCGGCCTCGGCGACCAGGAACCCGGTGGCCAGCAGGGTGCGGACGTGGTGCAGGGTGGAGGCCGGGTTCAGGTCGAGCCGGTCCGCGATCTCCTTGTTGGTGTACGCCCGGTCCAGGCAGACGCGCAGGATGCGCAGCCGCACCGCGGAGGCCAGCGCCCGCGCCTCGGCGTCGGTGGCCCACACCTGCCCGTGCCCGGCGTCCGGCTGCTCCGTCACGTACCCAGGGTAACCGATTGACATTTCCCAATCACTTACCCGAAGCTGTGCCGCATGGCTGAGACGCTGTGGCGGCACCGCGACTTCCGGCTGCTGTGGGCCGGCGACACCATCAGCCAGTTCGGCACCCAGGTGACCGTGCTGGCCCTGCCGCTGCTCGCGGTCACCGCGCTGCACGCGACACCCTTCGAGGTCGGCCTGCTGACCACCTTCGAGTTCCTGGCGTTCCTGCTGGTCGGGCTGCCGGCCGGCGCCTGGGTGGACCGGATGCGGCGCCGGCAGGTGCTGATCACCGGCGACCTGGGCCGGGCGCTGCTGCTCGGCTCGCTGCCGGTCGCCGCCTGGCTGGACATCCTCACCCTCCCCCAGCTGTACGCCGTCGCGCTCGCGGCCGGCGTACTCACCGTGTTCTTCGACGTGGCCTACCAGAGCTACCTGCCGCACCTGGTCGGCGTCGACCACCTGGTCGAGGGCAACGCCAAGCTCCAGGCCAGCCAGTCGGTGTCGGTGGTGGCCGGGCCGAGCGCGGGCGGCTTCCTGGTGCAGGCCCTCACCGCGCCGTACGCGGTGCTGGTGGACGCCGCCAGCTTCCTGTGGTCGGCGCTGTGCGTGGGCGGCATCCGGGCCCGCGAGCCGCGGCCGGAGCGGGCCCCCGACCGGAACCTGCGCCGGGAGATCGGCGAGGGGCTGCGGTTCGTGCTCGGGCACCGGCTGCTGCGCGACATCAGCGGCTGCACCTCGACGTTCAACTTCTTCAACACCATCTCCGGCAGCATGCTGATCATCCTGCTGGCCCGTGACCTGGGGCTGCCGGCCGGCACGATCGGCCTGTTCTTCAGCGTCGGCAGCGCGGGCGCCATCCTCGGCGCGGTGATCTCCGCCCGGACGGCGCAGTGGCTCGGGCAGGGCCGGACGATCTGGCTGTCCACCTGCGTCGGTGGGCTGTTCGGCCTGGCGATCCCGCTCACCCAGCGTGGCTGGACGCTGTGGGCGGTGGCCGCCGCCGGCGCGGTGGTCTCGTTCACCATCCCGATCTACAACATCACCCAGGTGAGCTTCCGGCAGGCGCTGGCGCCGGAGCGGATGCTGGGCCGGATGAACGCCACCATCCGGTTCATCGTCTGGGGCACCATGCCGGTCGGCGGGCTGGTCGGCGGCGTGCTCGGCTCCACCATCGGGGTACGGGCGACGCTGTGGGTGGGCGCGGTCGGTCAGGCGCTGTCGTTCCTGTGGGTGTACCTGTCGCCGCTGCGGCACATGCGCGAGCTGCCCACCCGGCCGGAGGAGGACGGCGGCGGCGTGCTCCCCGACCCCGTGCAGCCGGCGCCGATGCCGCCGGCCGGGCCGCTAGCCGAGGCGCAGACCCCCGTCGAGTGAGAATTCGCCGGCCGCCACCAGGGCGGCCGGGCCGGTGAGGGTGACGGTGTCGGCCCAGGTGGCGGTCAGCCGCCCGCCCGGTACGTCCACCGTCCACGGCTCGCCGCGGCCCTCCCCGCAGGTCAGCACCGCGGCGACCACGGCCGCGCACACGCCCGTACCGCAGGAGCGGGTCTCGCCCACGCCCCGCTCGTGTACGCGCATCGACAGCGCCCGCGCCCCGGTCCGTACCGTGAACTCGACGTTCTGGCCGGTGGCCAGCGCCGGCTCGACCCGCGGCGGCACGGTGAGGTCCAGGGCGGCGAGTTCGGCCGCGGCACCGAGCGGGACGACCACGTGCGGGTTGCCCATGCTGACCGCGGTCGCCTTCACCCCGCGTACGGCCGGGGCGGTGAGCAGCAGGTCGGGGGCGCCCATGTCCACGCTGACCTCACCGGTCGCGCCGGCCACCACCCGCTTGCGGCCGCCGCGGGTGCCGACCTCGAACTCCCCCGCCGGCTCCAGCCCGGCCGCCACCAGGTAGCGCGCGAAGACCCGCACGCCGTTGCCGCACATCTCCGCGACCGAGCCGTCGGCGTTGCGGTAGTCCATGAACCAGCCGTCGCGCTCCCGGCCGACCCGCAGCACGCCGTCCGCGCCGAGCCCGGCCCGCCGGTCGCACAGCGCGCGGACCAGGTCCGGGGTCAGGTCGGCCTCGGGCAGGTCGGGCAGCAGCACGAAGTCGTTCTCCGTACCGTGGCCCTTCACGAACCGGATCACGCCTCGATGGTAGCCAGCGCCCGCTCGGTGAGGTCCGGGGCGGCGGCGTCCAGCCAGATCACCCGCGGGTCGCGGCGGAACCAGGACCGCTGCCGGCGGGCGAAGCGGCGGGTCGCCTGCTTGGTGAGTACGGCCGCGGCGTCGGTGGTCCACTGCCCGTCCAGCGCGGCGAGCACCTGCTGGTAGCCCAGCGCGCGGCTGGCCGTACGCCCCTGGCGCAGGCCCACCCGGACCAGCCGGCGGACCTCCTCCACCAGCCCGCGCCGCCACATCAGATCGACCCGGGCGTCGATGCGCGGGTCCAGGTCCGGCCGGTCCAGGCCCAGCTGCACCGCGTCGTACACGGCCTCATAGCCGGGCAGGGTGGCGCTGAACGGGCGGCCGGTCAGCTCCACCACCTCCAGCGCGCGGACGATCCGCCGGCCGTTGGTGGGCAGGATGCCGAGCGCCGCGGCCGGGTCCAGCTCGGCCAGCCGGGCGTGCAGGACCGCGGGGCCGGCCACCTCCAGCTCGCCCTCCAGCCGGGCGCGCAGGTCCGCGTCGGTGCCGGGGAACTCCAGCGGGTCCAGCGCGGCCCGCACGTACAGACCGGACCCGCCGACCAGGATCGGCGTACGCCCGCGGGCCAGGATGCCGTCGATCGCGGCGCGGGCCAGCTGCTGGTACTCCGCGGCGCTGGCGGGCTCGGTGACGCTCCAGATGTCCAGCAGGTGGTGCGGTACGCCGCGGCGCTCGGCCACGCTGAGCTTGGCGGTGCCGATGTCCATGCCGCGGTAGAGCTGCATCGAGTCGGCGTTCACGATCTCGCCGCCCAGCACCTCCGCCAGCGCCAACGCCAGATCCGACTTGCCGGTCGCGGTGGCACCGACCACCGCTACTACCCGGGTCACGCGGGTGTCCAGGTGGCGACGAGGTAGCCGACCCCGTACGGGGCGCCGGCGTAGTGCAGGTGGGCGTCGTAGCGGGCGCCGGCCAGCGCGGTGCCGGCGGCCACCCAGGCGGGCGTACCGGCGGCGAGCAGTTCGGCGCCGAGGGCGAGGTCGAGGGCGCGCAGCCGGTCCGGGTCGCCGCTGCCCAGCGCCGCCGCCGCGGCGTCGTCGAACGGGATGCCCCGGGCGTCGACGGAGCCGGGTGAGGTGGACACCCGGCGGGCCGACCCGTCCCCCATCACCAGCAGGCCGACCGCGCCGGACCAGTCCAGCGGCAGGCACGTACCGGCCGGGTCCACACTCGCACCCACCGCCGGCACGCCGGGTACGCCCGGATGCCGGTCGGCGCGGCGGGCCAGCAGCCACGCGCCGAGCGCGATTGGCAGCGGCAGCGGCTCCGCGCCGTTGGCCGGGTCCGCGAACCCGCTGCGGCCGCCACCACCGGCCGCAGCGCCAGACTCAGCCGCCGCACCTGGCCCCGGTACGGCACCGGGCTCGGCCTCGGCACCAAGCTCGGCCTCGGCACCAAGCTCGGCCTCGGCACCAGGCCCGGGCGCGGCACCAGGCTCGGCCGCGGCACCAGGCCCGGGCGCGGCGGGGGGTGCGCCGGGCGGGTGGCCCAGGCAGACCTCGAGCGGGACGCCGTACGGGCCGAAGTCGCCCCGCCCGCTCGGGTAGTAACACGCCTGCGGGGCGGAGCCGAGGACGACGACGCGGTCGGCGCCCGCCGCCAGCACCGCGTCCACAGCCGCGTCACAGGCGGCGCGCAGCTCGTCCAGCTCGGCCGCCGCGCCGGCCGCGAGTTCGGGCACCAGCAGCGGCGGTTGCGGGCAGAATGCGGCGGCAACCAGCACGTTGCGAGGCTATCCGAGCGGTTTCCCGGCCCTCGGGCTGACCACAGGGCCCGGGTACTGTGAGAATGCGGACATGACCAGCAGCGAATGGGGGCGGATCGACGCCGACGGGACGGTCTGGGTGAAGACCGAATCCGGCGAGCGTGAGATCGGCTCGTGGCAGGCCGGTGATCCGGCGGCCGGGTTGGCGTTCTACGAACGTAAGTACGACGACCTCGCCACGACCGTCGAGCTGCTAGAGCAACGGCTGGCCTCCGGTGCCGGCGACCCGGCCGCGACGCTCGCCCAGGCGGCGGCGTTGCGGCAGAAGTTGCCGACCGAGGCCGCGATCGGTGACCTTGGTGCGCTGGACCGGCGGTTGGCGAAGCTGGGCGAGTCGGCGCAGTCCAAGGCCGAGGAGGTCGCCGCGGAGCGCAACCAGGCGCGGCAGCAGGCGGTGGCGTCCAAGGAGGCGCTGGTCGCCGAGGCCGAGGCCCTGGCCGACTCGACGCAGTGGAAGGTCGCCGGGGACCGGTTCAAGACGATCGTCGAGGAGTGGAAGCAGATCCGCGGCGTCGACCGGCGTACCGACGCGGGCCTGTGGAAGCGGTTCGCGACCGCGCGGGACACCTTCACCCGGCACCGCGGGTCGCACTTCGCGGAGTTGGACAAGCACCGGGCCGCCGCGCGGGCGCGCAAGGAAGAGCTGGTGGCGCAGGCCGAGGAGCTGGCCGAGTCCACCGACTGGGGCCCGACCGCGGCCGCGTTGAAGCAGCTCATGGGCGAGTGGAAGGCGGCCGGCCGGGCCTCGAAGGAGGCCGAGGAACAACTGTGGCAGGCCTTCCGCGCCGCCCAGGACCGGTTCTTCGCCCGCCGGCAGGAGGTGTACGGGGAGCGGTCGGCCGAGCAGCACGCCAACCAGCAGGCCAAGGAGCAGGTGATCGCCGAGGCCGAGACGCTGGACCTGTCCGACCTGCGCGCGGCGCAGAACCGGCTGCGGGACCTGCAGGACACCTACGACCGGATCGGGCACGTGCCGCGGGAGTCGATGCGCGGGCTGGACGCCCGGATGCGCACCGCCGAGCAGCGCGTACGCGATGCCCTGGACAGCCAGTGGCGCCGGTCCTCGGCCACCTCCAACCCGGTCCTCATCCAGCTGCGCGACGCCGTCACCAAGGCCGAGACGCAACTGGCCAAGGCACGCGCCAGCGGCAACGCCAAGCGGATCGCCGACGCCGAGGCCAACCTCGCGGCCCGCCAGGAGTGGCTCGCCGAAGCGGAGCGCTCCGCCGGCAGCTGACTTGTTAGGGTCGGCGCCAGCAGGGCCACCGCGCCTGTCACCGGCACCCCCCGGTCGCCGGGCGGAGCACCGCCTCCGCCGGCCGCCCGCGTGCCACCGAGACCGCTGGAGCCTGCCCATGCCCGCCGCCGATGTCGAGTTCGGCCGCATCGCCGCCACCGTCACCGTGACCGACCTGCCGCGCGCGCTCGCCTTCTACACCGGCGTGCTCGGCATGCGTACGACCTTCCAGAACGGCGACCCGGTCGGGTTCGCCATCCTGGAGCGCGGCGCCGCCGAACTGCACCTCACCGCCGGCCGCGCCCACCGGGCCAGCGACCGCAACGTCGCCCACCTGATGGTCAGCGACGCCGCCGCGCTGTACGGGCACCTGGTCGCCGCGGGCGTACGCATCGTGAAGGGACTGCGGGACGCCGACTACGGGCTGCGGACGTTCGTGTTCGCCGACCCGGACGGCAACCGGATCGACGTGGGCGAACAGCTCTAGCCCTCCACCGGGAGGGTGCAGAAGCGGCCCTCGTGGTAGACCAGCGGGTCGGCGGGGGCCGCGGTGCCGGTGTGCACGACGCGGCAGACGAACAGGGCGTGGTCGCCGGTCGGGATGCGCTGCTGCACCCGGGCGACCAGCCACGCGTTGACACCCTCCAGCAGCGGTACGCCGCCGGGACCGACCCGCCACGGGGTGCCGGCGAACCGGTCGATGCCGGAGGTGGCGAAGCGGGCCGCCAGCTCGACCTGGGCGCCCCCGAGCAGGTGCACGGCCACGTGCGAGGTGCTGGACAGCGCCGGCCAGGTCGAGGCGCCCAGGGACAGGTTGAACGAGAGCATCGGCGGGTCGGCCGACAGCGACACCACCGAGGTCGCGGTGAAGCCGACCGGGCGGGACAGGTGTACGGCCGTGACCACGGCAACCCCGCTGGCGTGCCGCCGGAACGCGGCCTTGAATCCCGCCGCCGGGTCGTTGGCCGGGCTCACCTGGGGCTGCTCGCTCATCCGCGCGCCCCGACCAGTGGCGCCGCGGTCTCGGCCCAGGCGGCGACCACCTCGTCCAGCTTCGGCAGCTCCTCCTCCAGCACCACCAGGGCGGCGGTCGGGGTGTGCGCCCCGAGCTCCAGCAGGAGCGGCCGGAGGTGCACATCGGCGGCCAGCGCGTGCCGCGGCCCGCCGGCGGTCATCACCGGCACGGCAGCGACGCCGGCCAGCGCCGGGCCGGGCAGCAGGTCGAAGAACGCCTTCAGCAGGCCGGTGTAGGTCGCCTTGTACGTCGGGGAGGCCACGATCAGCACCTCGGCGCCGCGCACCGCGGCCAGCGGCGCGGCCAGCTCGGTGCCCGCCGCCGGCCCGAACGGCGCCGGCAGGGCGGCCAGGTCCAGCACCAGCGGCGCGGTGGCGCCGAGCGCCCCGGCAGCGGCCTCGGCCACTCGCAGCGTGCGCGAGCCCGCGCGCGGGTTCCCGCACAGCACCACGACGCCGGTCACCCGACCCCCTTCGCGTACGTCCTGCCTGAAAGCGTTACCACCCCGGGCTCGCGCCGGACAACCCTTGTACGGGTCAGCCGATCGGGTCAGGGCGGGTGAAAACAATGCGGTGACGGCCGGCCGAACAAATCCTCAAATGACGCTAAGCAGCCGACCGATCGCTGTCAACCGGAACAGCGTGGCAGGTTATTCCCGGACCGCCGCCGGCCGGGCAGGTTATGGCGCCGGCCGGCGATCGCGCCTAGCATCGGGGCGGGATCCCCCGCTGGCGTCCGCACCAGAGGAGCGCGCGATGAGCTACCGCTGCGCCATCGAGCAGGCCGTCGAGCACGCCGCAATCCCGGCCACCGCGCCGGATCGGGCGCCTACCGCGCTGTTCACCACGTGGCACGCGCTGCGCCGGCACATCGACCTGTGCCGGACCTCCACCGCGATGTGTCGCCTTCCACACTGATCGTCAGCCCTTCTTTTGCCGCATCCGACGGCCGGGTGAATTCGATCGCCCACACAGCCCAGGGCGGCCCACGGCCCGGCCATTAATTGGTTTCACGCTGCCCGCGCATTGGAATTACTGCCGGCCCGCAGAATAGGAGCGGCATTGCCAGCGGAGGAATTGGTGGTGGCCGTGGTCGGCGCCGGCCCCGGCGGGATCGGCGTGCTGGAGCGGCTGGTCGCCAACGCCGACCTGCTGCCCGGCCCGCGGCTGGAGATCGTGCTGGTCGACCCGTACCCGCCGGGCGGCGGCCGGGTCTGGCGGCACCGGCAGTCGCCGCTGCTGCGGATGAACTCCATCGCCTCCGACGTCACCGTCTTCACCGACGGCAGCGTGCGGATGGACGGCCCGGTCCGCCCCGGCCCGGCGCTGGACCAGTGGGCGGCGGCCGTCACCCGCGGCGAGATCGGCGACAGTGGCGCGGACCCCGAGGTGCTGGCGCAGCTCGCCGACCTCGGGCCGGGCAGCTTCGCGACCAGGCAGGTGCACAGCACGTACCTGGACTGGTTCTACCGGCGTACGGTCGCCGCGGCGGAGGACCAGGGCTGGTCGGTACGGGCGGTGCCGCGCGAGGTGCGTACGGTCACCGACGGGGTGGACGGGCGGCAACTGCTCTGGCTGGCCGGCGAACCGGAGCCGCTGGCCGCGGACCTGGTCGTGCTCGCGCTCGGGCACCTGGACGCGACCGCGCACGGCCCGTACCGGGAGCTTGCCGCCTTCGCGCGGCGGCACGGGCTGTACTACCTGCCGCCGGCGTACTCCGCCGACGCCGACCTCAGCGCCATCCGGCCGGGCCAGGACGTGCTGCTCCGCGGCCTGGGCCTGGCCTTCATCGACCTGGTGGTGCTGCTCACCGAGGGCCGTGGCGGCCGGTACGAGCCGGCTGGCGACGGCACGCTGCGCTACCTGCCCTCCGGCGCCGAGCCGGTCATGCACGCGGGCTCGCGGCGCGGCGTCCCGTACCACTCGAAGCTGGACTACCGGATCGGCGCGCTGCCGCCGCTGCCGCGGTTCTTCGGGCCGGCCGAGGTGGAGGGGTTACTGGCCGCGCCCGGTCCGCTCGACTTCCGCGCCGACGTGTGGCCGCTGATCGCCAAGGAGATCGGCTACGGCTACTACCACGAGTTGTGCGCCAGCCATCCCGAGCGGCTGCGGATCGACCCGGCGCGGTTCCGCCGCGCGTACGCCGAGATCCCGGCCGGCGACCTGGACGGGCTGGCCACGCTGGTGGAGCGGGCCATCCCGGCGCCGGCCGACCGGCTGGACCTGGCCGCGCTGGACCGGCCGCTGACCGGGCTGCGGTTCGGCGACGCCGCGGAGTTCCAGGAGTACCTGCGGTTCTACCTGGCCGCCGACCGGGCCCGCGCCGCCGACCCGCGGTACTCGGCCGACCAGGGCGCCTTCTACGCGCTGCTGTCGGTGTACGGGCAGCTGCCGCGGCTGCTCGCCGCCAACGCGATCGCGCCGGCCTCGCGGCTGGGCGATGTCGAGCACTGGTGGCACGGCTACTTCAGCTACCTGGCCTCCGGGCCGCCCGGCTTCCGGCTGGCCGAGCTGCTGGCGCTGTCCCGGGCCGGGCTGCTGCGCTTCCTCGGGCCGGACATGTGGGTGACCACCGACCCCGCCGCGGGGGTGTTCCGCGCCGGCAGCCCGGCCGTACCGGGTGAGGTCGCGGCCACCGCCCTGGTCGAGGCGCGGCTGCCCGAGTCGACGGTCCGGCACACCGCGAACCCGCTGCTGGGTACGCTCGCCGGCTGCGGCGCCGCGGTCGAGGAGGTGCTGGTCGACCCGCGCGACGGCAGCGCGCACCCGAGCGGGCGGATCCTCGTCACCGCCGAGCGGAACCTGGTCGGGGCGGACGGGCCGCACCCGCGGCGGTACGCCGTCGGGCACCCCACCAGCCGGCGGGCCGCCGCCGCGTTCGCCCGGCCCCGCACCAACGCCATCGCCTTCCGGCAGAACGACGCGCTGGCGCGCACCCTGCTCACCCAGCTCGGCACGCTCGCCGCCCGTACCGAACGAAGGAGTGCCTGATGTCCCTGGTCTTCCACTGGTTCCTGCCGACCAACGGCGACAGCCGGCAGATCGTCGGCGGCGGGCACGGGTCGGCGGCGGGCACGGCCGGGCGGGACCGGCCGCCGAGCGTGCCGTACCTCGGGCAGATCGCGCGGGCCGCCGAGCAGCTGGGTTTCACCGGCGCGCTGACCCCGACCGGGGCGTGGTGCGAGGACGCCTGGCTGACCACGGCCATGCTCACCCAGGTGACCGAGCGGCTGAAGTTCCTGGTCGCGTTCCGGCCCGGGATGACCTCGCCGACGCTGGCCGCGCAGATGGCCGCCACCTACCAGCGGATGGCGCCGGGGCGGCTGCTGCTCAACGTGGTCACCGGCGGGGAGAACGCCGAGCAGCGGGCGTACGGCGACTTCCTGTCCAAGGACGAGCGGTACGCGCGGACCGGGGAGTTCCTGGCGATCGTGCGCGCGTTGTGGGCCGGGTCGTCGGTGGACCACGCTGGCGAGCACCTGCGGGTGGAGGGGGCGCGGCTGCACCGGCTGCCCTCGCCCGTACCGCCGATCTACTTCGGCGGCACCTCACCGGCGGCGGGTACGGTCGCGGCCCGGTACGCCGATGTGTACCTGACCTGGGGCGAACCGCCGCCGGCCGTGGCCGAGAAGCTAGCCTGGATCCGCGGGCTGGCCGCGGCCGCCGGGCGGGAGATCCGGTTCGGCATCCGGCTGCACGTGATCACCCGCGACACCGCGGCCGCCGCGTGGGCGCAGGCCGAGCAGCTGCTGGACGCGCTCACCGCCGAGGCGGTCAGCACCGCCCAGCGCAACCTGGCGGTGAGCGGGTCGACCGGGCAGCAGCGGATGCTGGCGCTGCACTCCGAATTCCGCTCCGGGGCCTCCCGCGAGGCGCTGCACATCTACCCCAACCTGTGGGCCGGCGTCGGCCTGGTCCGCGGCGGCGCCGGCACCGCCCTGGTCGGCAGCCACACCGAGGTCGCCGACCGCATCGCCGAATACCACTCCCTCGGCATCACCGAATTCATCCTCTCCGGCTACCCCCACCTCGAAGAGGCGTACTGGTTCGGCGAAGGCGTCCTCCCCCTCCTCGCCGACCGCAACCTCTACCAACCCCCCACCCCTCTCGACCCCACCCCCACCGCCCACCCCGTCGCCGCCCTCTGAGGCGGGTCAACGGTAGGCGTCGCGGCGGTGTTCTATGCGGAGCACGACGACCTCACGGGCGGGGTCGTTGATGCGGTAGAGCACGCGGTACGTGCCCCGCCGGGCGGACCAGATCCCGGCGAGCTCGGCCCCGAGCGGCTTGCCGAGCCGGTGCGGGTTGCCGATCAGCGTGGCGGTGAGGAACTCGATGACGGCGGCGGCCACCGGCTCTGGCAGGCCGGTCGCGAGCGCCCGGCGGGCCGGCGGGGTGAGAACCAGATCGTAGGCGTCGCTCACTTCCGTAGGCGGCGTACCGCCTCTACCCCCCGCACGACGTCATCGCGCGCGTACGCCTCGTCCGCCTCCCGGATGTCGGCCATCGCCGCCGGATCGCTCAGTACGCTGACCGTCTCCTCCAGCTCCGCCAGGTCCTCGGGGCTGATCAGTACCGCGGCCGCGCGACCGTTACGGGTCAGCACGATCCGCTCGTGCTCCCGCTCCACCCGGTCCACGAACTCCGACAGGTGATCACGCACGGTCCGCAACGGCTCGACGCTCATGGCCACAATTGTGGCCGCTAGTACGACCGGTGTCCCCCCGCCCCGGCCGGTGGCGGCCCGCTGGGGGTGCGCGGGGATACTTTTCGCCGTGAGCGCCAGGTTGCGAGCGATTGCCCGCGAGACAGTGGAGATCGCCGAACGCGGTTCGTACCGGACCGGGGACGGGGTCGAGTCGGTACGGGAGGAGATCGCGGCCGCCGTCGCCGGGACCAGGGTGTACGAGCCGGATGAGGTGCTGCGCGGGCTGCCCACCCGGGGTGGGGACATGCGGATCGAGGTGACCAACGAGAGCAGCCTCGGCGCGGCCCGGCGGCTCACCGGCGCCACCGCCGACGGCTGGGTCGCGTGCCTGGTGTTCGGGTCGGCGCGCAACCCGGCCGGCGGGTTCCTCAACGGGGCGCAGGCGCAGGAGGAGAGCATCGCCCGCGGCTCAGCCCTGTACGCCTGCCAGCGCGCCGTACCCGAGTTCTACGCCTACCACCGCGCGCACCCCGACCTCACCTACAGCGACCGGGTGATCTACTCCCCGGGCGTACCGGTCTTCCGCGACGAGGACGACAACCTGCTGCCGGCCGCGCGGCTGGTCGCCTTCCTCACCGCCGCCGCGCCGAACCGGGCCGCCATCGCCCGCAGCCAGCCCGAGCACCTGAAGGAGATCCCGGCGATCCTGCGCCACCGCGCGGTCCGGGTGCTCGACGTCGCCGCCCAGCACGGGCACTCCAAACTGGTCCTGGGCGCCTGGGGCTGCGGCGTGTTCGGCAACGACCCCACCACGGTCGCCACCGCCTTCGCCGCCGCCCTCGAACAGAACCGCAGCTTCGACCGGGTCACCTTCGCCGTCCTGGACCGCCAGCGCGGCACGCCCACCTACGACGCCTTCGCCGAGGTCTTCGGCGTCACCACCCCATCCTGAGGAGGCGGTCTCAGACGGGGCGGAGGGTCGGCATGCCGAGCAGGACGGCGTCCGGTTTCGCGGCGGCGCTGGCCTTGGCCGCGGCGTGCGCGTCGCCGGCCCGGGTGCGTACGTGCCGCAGCGGCGGGCCGTCGGCGACAAGGTGGTGCGGGGCGGCGTAGGTGACGGTGGTGGTCACCAGGTCGCCGGGCCGGATGCCTTCGGTGTCTACTGTGGACGGTGCGGTGAAGTGGACCAGGCGGCCGTCGCGGGCGCGCCCGGTCAACCGCCCGGTGCCGGCGTCCTTGCGCCCCTCCCCCACGGCGACCAGCAACTCGACCGTACGCCCGACCAGCGCGCGGTTCTCCGCCCAGGAGACCTCCTCGACCAGCGCCACCAGCCGCTCGTACCGCGCCTGGACGACCTGCTTGGGCACCTGGTCGGGCAGCGTCGCGGCCGGCGTGCCGGGCCGGATCGAGTACTGGAAGGTGTACGCACCGGAGAAGCGGGCGGCGCGGACCACATCGAGGGTCTCGGCGAAGTCGTCCTCGGTCTCCCCCGGGAAGCCGACGATGATGTCGGTGGTGATGGCCGCCGCCGGGATCGCGGCGCGCACCTTGTCCACAATGGACAGGTAGCGCTCGGCCCGGTACGAGCGGCGCATCGCCCGCAGGATGCGGTCGGATCCGGACTGGAGCGGCATGTGCAGCGACGGGCACACCGCCGGGGTCTGCGCCATCGCCTCGATCACGTCGTCGGTGAAGAAGGCCGGGTGCGGGCTGGTGAAGCGCAACCGGTCCAGGCCCGGCACCGCGCCCACCGCGCGCAGCAGCTTGCCGAAGGCGTACCGGTCGCCGAACTCCACGCCGTAGGAGTTCACGTTCTGCCCGAGCAGGGTGATCTCGGCGACGCCGTCGGCGACCAGCGCCTCGACCTCGGCCAGGATGTCCCCCGGCCGCCGGTCCCGCTCCTTGCCGCGCAGCGCCGGGACGATGCAGAACGTACACGTGTTGTTGCAGCCCACCGAGATGGAAACCCAGGCGGCATAGGCGGATTCGCGGCGCGCGGGCAGCGTCGAAGGGAAGACCTGGAGCGACTCCTCGATCTCCACCTGGGCCTGCTCGTTGTGCCTGGCGCGCTCCAGCAGGACCGGCAGCGAGCCGATGTTGTGGGTGCCGAAGACGACGTCGACCCAGGGCGCGCGGGACACGATCTCGCCGCGGTCCTTCTGCGCCAGGCAGCCGCCGACCGCGATCTGCATGCCCGGATTGGCCTGCTTGACCGGGCGCAGGTGGCCGAGGTTGCCGTACAACCTGTTGTCCGCGTTCTCCCGGACCGCGCAGGTGTTGAACACGACCACGTCCGGCGTGCCGTCCTCAGCCACGGGTGAGTAGCCCGCGTCCTCCAGCAGGCCGGCCAACCGCTCGGAGTCGTGGACGTTCATCTGGCACCCGTAGGTGCGGACCTGGTAGGTGCGCATCAGACCCCCGAGCGTACGCGGGGGGCGGCGGCGACCGTCGCCGGGCCGTACGATCCGCAGGTGAGCGAGCCGCCGGACAAGCCGGACCACCAGCCCCCGGCCCGCCGCCGACTCTTACCCTTCCGCCGCACCCACGACCAACCCCCCGGGCCCGGCCGCACCACCAGCCGATCCCGCCGGGCCGCCGCCGCCCGGGACAGGGTGGGTTCCGGGCCGCGGACCGCATGGGGGCGGTTACGCCGCGACAGCGATCGCGCACCCGCCGAGGGCCGCGGCTCGGGCGGGCAGGCCCGCGGGCAGGCTCCACACCGCACGACCCGCTGGGCCGCGGGGCTGCTCCGCCGGGGCACGCCCGACGGTCCGGCCGGGGGCCGCGCCACGGGCGGGCAGGCCCGCGAGCAGGCTCCACACCGCACGACCCCGGACCGCCGCCGGGCCTGGGGGCTGCTCCGCCGGGGCACGCCGGGCAGTCCGGCCGGGAGCCGCGCCGCGGGACGGCGACCGCGCCAAGGCGGCGGGCCGGAGCGGGGGGCTTCCGGCGGCGGTCGAGCTCTCGGGTTGCTGCGCCGCGGCCGCGCGGCGGAGGGGGCGGGTTCCGCGTGGGGTCGCGGGGACGCGCCGGCGGCGGGTGGTGGGCGCGGTGTGTGGGGGCGGTTGTGGCGGGCCGGCGGGCGGCGCGGCACGGCGGGAGGTGGGCGGTCCCGGCGGTGGCGGCGGGTCGTGTGGGCGGCCGCCGCGGTGGTGCTGGTCGCGGTCGGCACGGTGACCGGCGGCGGGGGGGACTACGCCGACCAGATCATGGACCGACCGCACCCGGACAGCGAGCAGCGGGCGACGATCATGACCGTGGACCGCGTCGGTACGGCGGCGACCGTACGCCTGCGCGGCCCCGCCCTGGCCGGCGAACCGGAGATCATCGGGATCCAGACCCCGGACGGCTACCTCCAGCTGGGCATCCCGACCGCCCCCGCGGCCAGCGTCGACGGCCAGACCGAGGCGACCCGCCCGGCCACCCTGCTGTCCGGCAGCTGGCCCGGCAACGGCACGACCGGCGACCTGGACACCGACGCGTTCCCCGCCGACGACCCGGCCGCCGCGCTGGATGGCCAGCTGACCCAGGTCAGCATCAGCGGCCCCCTCGGCCCGTACCCGGCCTGGCAGGTCGACCCGTCCCCGGCCAGCGACACGTGGGTGGTGTTCGTCCACGGCCGCGGCGCCGGCCGGTCGGAGAGCCTGCGGCTGCTGTCGATCACCACCGGCCTCGGCTACCCCTCGCTGGCGATCACCTACCGCAACGACGAGGGCGCACCCAGCTCACCGGACGGCCGCAACCACTGGGGCCTGACCGAGTGGGCCGACCTGCAGGCCGCGGTCAACTACCTGAAGAGTCACGGCGTACGCCGCCTGGTGCTGGCCGGGGTGAGCATGGGCGGCGCGATCGTCGCCACGTTCCTGCGCCGCTCCCCCGACGCGGGCCTGGTGGTCGGCACGATCCTGGACGCGCCGCTGCTGTCCATGCGGCAGGTGCTGGACCACCAGGCCGACCAGCACGGCGTACCGGGCAAGGCGTTGTTGCCGGTCGCGAAGGCCATTGCCGACTGGCGCGGCGACCTGGACTTCGCCGCGCTGGAGCAGCCGCCGGCCACGGTCGCCACCCTGCTCATCCACGGTACGGCCGACACCGACGTGCCGATTGCCGGATCCGACGCGTACGCGGTGGCCCGTCCCGATCTGGTCACCTACCTGCGCGTCACCGGCGCCGGGCACGTTGAATCCTGGAACGTCGCCCGCGCCCGCTATGCGGATGCGGTCGGCCGGTTCATGACCGATCGCGCACGTTAATGCCGCGCCTTGTGCATTCTGCCGGTTCGGTGCCCTACCCTCTGGCGGCATGACGGTGGACGGAGCGGGGAAGGCCGGCGGCGGGGGTGACCCGCTGGTCGTGCTCGACCACGTGGACAAACATTTCGGCGATCTCCACGTACTGCAGGACATCAACCTCACCGTGCACAAGGGCGAGGTGATCGTGGTGATCGGGCCGTCCGGCTCCGGCAAGTCGACGCTGTGCCGCACGATCAACCGGCTGGAGACCATCGACTCGGGCAGCATCACGCTGGACGGGAAGCCGCTGGCGGCCGAAGGTCGCGAGCTGGCCCGGCTGCGCGCCGAGGTGGGCATGGTGTTCCAGTCCTTCAACCTGTTCGCGCACAAGACGATCCTGCAGAACGTCACGCTGGGCCCGATCAAGGTGCGCGGGATGAAGAAGGCCGACGCCGAGGCGCGCGGCATGGAGCTGTTGCGGCGCGTTGGCATCGACAACCAGGCCGGCAAGCTCCCCGCGCAGTTGTCCGGCGGCCAGCAGCAGCGCGCCGCGATCGCCCGGGCGCTGGCGATGGAGCCGAAGGTGATCCTCTTCGACGAGCCGACCTCGGCGCTCGACCCGGAGATGATCAACGAGGTGCTCGAGGTGATGACCGGGCTGGCCCGGGACGGCATGACCATGGTCGTGGTCACCCACGAGATGGGCTTCGCCCGGCGCGCGGCGAACCGCGTGATCTTCATGGCCGACGGTCAGATCGTCGAGTCGGCGCCGCCCGAGGAATTCTTCGGCCAGCCGAAGAGTGACCGGGCCAAGGACTTCCTGTCGAAGATCCTCACCCACTGATCCATCGGTAATCGCCGAGGACTCGCTCGATGCGCACTAGGGGGCGGATGGCGCCTCGCGTGCGAAGCTCGGAAAGGGACACACAATCATGAAACTCCGTCGTGGAGTCGCCATAGCCGGGGCGGTTCTGGTCGCCCTGAGTATGGCCGCCGCGTGTGGCAAGAAGAACGACGGCAGCCTGGCCGACAAGAAGAGCCTGAAGATCGGGGTCAAGGAGGACCAGCCCGGTCTCGGCTTCAAGGGGCCGGACGGCAAGTACACCGGCTTCGACGTCGAGATCGCCAAGGCCGTCGCCAAGGAACTGGGCGTGGACGAGTCGAAGATCGAATTCGTGACCACGGTCTCGGCCAACCGCGAGCCGTTCATCCAGCAGGGCAAGGTCGACTTCGTGGTCGCCACGTACACGATCAACGACGACCGCAAGCAGAAGGTCTCCTTTGCCGGGCCGTACTACGTGGCCGGCCAGGACCTGCTCGTACGGTCCGAGGAGACCGCCATCACCGGGCCGGACTCGATCGACGGCAAGAAGGTCTGTTCGGTGACCGGTTCGACGCCGGCGAAGCGGATCAAGACCGACCACCCGAAGGCGCAGCTGCAGGAGTTCGACAACTACTCCAAGTGCGTGGCGGCGCTGCTGGACAAGACCGTCGACGCGGTCACCACCGACGACATCATCCTGGCCGGGTACGCCGCGCAGAACGCCGGCAAGCTGAAGGTCGTCGGGCAGCCGTTCAGCAAGGAGCCGTACGGGATCGGGCTGGCCAAGGACGACAAGAAGGGCCGGGACGCGATCAACGACGCGCTGCAGAAGATCTACTCCGACGGCCGGTACAAGCAGATCTGGGACAGCACGCTCGGCGTCGGTGGTACGCCTGCGCCGCAGGCCCCGACGCTCGACCGGTACTGACGGCCGGCTCCCCGGTACGGCGGTCGCGGGCCGCCGTACCGGGGAGGCTCACTGTTCGAAGTCGACTGAGGCGGGGCGATGCAGGCACTGCTGGACAACAGCGACGCGGTACTGAAAGCGTTCTGGCTGATCATCAAGCTGACGGCCGTATCGGGGCTGTTCGCGCTCGTGCTCGGCACGCTGCTGGCCGCGGCCCGGGTCTCGCCCGTACCGGTGCTGCGCGCGTTCGGCACCGGCTATGTCAACATCTTCCGGAACACCCCGCTGACGCTGATCATCTTCTTCTGCTACTTCGGGCTGTACTCCAGCCTGAGCGTGAAGCTGTCGGACGACCTGAACCGGAACAACTTCTGGCTCGGTGTCATCGGGCTGTCGGTGTACACGGCCTCGTTCGTGTGCGAGGCCCTGCGCTCGGGCATCCTGACCGTGCCGGTCGGGCAGGCCGAGGCGGCCCGGGCGATCGGCCTGACCTTCGGCCAGAACCTGCGGCTGGTCGTGCTCCCGCAGGCGCTGCGCGCGGTGGTCGCGCCGCTGGGCAGCCTGCTCATCGCGCTCACCAAGAACGCGACGATCGCCGGGACCATCGGCGTGGCGGAGACCGCCAACCTGATGAAGGACCTCATCAACGAGAACGGTGACCAGACCATCGCGATCTTCCTCGGGTTCGCGCTCGGGTTCCTGGTCCTCACGGTGCCCACCGGGTACTTCTTCGGCTGGCTGGCCCGGAAGGTGGCGGTGCTGCGGTGAGCTCGGTCCTCTACGACACCCCCGGGCCGCGCGCCCGGATGCGGTACCGGCTCTACGGCGTCGCCGGCTTGCTGCTGGTGGCCGGCATCGGGTGGCTGGTGTACGACCGGTTCGCCACGAAGGGCCAGTGGGACGCGGGCAAGTGGAAGCCGTTCCTGTACGCCAGCACTTGGACGACGTACATCCTGGAAGGCCTGAAGAACACCCTGACCGCGGCCGGGATCGCGATGGTGCTGGCGCTGGCGTTCGGCGTGATCTTCGCGCTGGGTCGGCTGTCCGACCACGCCTGGGTACGCTGGCCGGCCGGTGTGGTGGTGGAGTTCTTCCGCGGCATCCCGCTGCTGCTGCTGATCTTCTTCGCCTCCTACGGCGGGGCGTACGTGGTGCCCTTCGACATCCCCGCGCTGTGGGCCGTGGTCTTCGGGCTGACGCTGTACAACGGGTCGGTGCTGGCCGAGGCGTTCCGGGCCGGCATCCTGGCGTTGCCGCGCGGGCAGACCGAGGCCGGGTACGCGGTGGGGCTGCGCAAGGGGCAGCTCATGCGGATCGTGCTGGTGCCGCAGGCGGCGCGGACGATGCTGCCGGTGATCGTCAGCCAGCTCGTGGTGCTGCTGAAGGACACCGCGCTGGGGTACATCATCGCCTACCCCGAGTTGCTGGCGCAGACCAACGTGATCACGTCCAACTACACCAACCTGCTCCAGGCGGCGATCGTGGTGGGCGCGGTGTACGTGATCATCAACCTGATGCTCGGCCTGGTCGCCTCGCTGCTGGAGCGCCGTTTCGCGCCCGGCCGGAGCGGGCGGATGGGTGCCGAGCTGGGTGCCCCGGTCGCCATCGCCGCCGCGGTGGTCGGCGCGGCGGATTCGATGGCGCCGTTCGGCGCGGAAGGCACCGCGGCCGCGCCGGAGGGCTGACCGTTGGCTACCGGCCGGCCCGGACCAGGTCGACCGCGGCGGTGATGGAGTCGACCACCGGTACGCCCGCGGCGGCCAGGCCCTCGGGCGTACTGATCCCGGTGGTGAGCAGCACGCAGGCGATGCCCGCGCCGGCCGCGGCGTGGGCGTCGTCGGCCACGTCCCCGATGAGGACCGCCTCGGCCGGGTCCAGATCCAGCTCGGCCAGGTGCTCCTTCAGGTACGCCGCCTTGGACTCGCCGCCGATGCCGGCCTTCAGCCCGTCGACGCGCAGGAAGTGCTCGGCGATGCCCAGCCTGCCGACCATCTCGACCAGGTCGTTGTGGAACCACATCGACAGCAGCGACTGCGTCCCGCCGCGCGCCCGCCAGCCGGTGAGCGCCGGGCGGGCGTCGTGGGCCAGGTCCAGCCCGTGCAGCCGCCCGTTGTACTCGCGGTGGTACGCCCCGTCGATGGCCGCCCAGTCGGCCTCGGTCAGCGCCCGGCCGAGCAGGTCCTCGTAGCACGCGCTGATCGGCCGGCGGAACACCGCGCGCCACTCCGCCAGCGAGATGGGCGCCCGCTCGTACCTCGCGCAGACGGCGTTGACCGCCGCCACCACCGCGTCGTTGTCGTCGAGCAGCGTGCCGTTCCAGTCCCAGACAATGTGCCTCACCACGGCGCCCACCCTACGTAACGCTGTGCCGGTCCCGCCGCCGGATTTCACTGCCGCGGGCTCACTGGCGCCGATTCACTGGCGGCGATTCACTGTCCGGGCGCCCAGTCGGCGTTGGCGCCGCAGACGACCAGGCACGGCAGGCTCGCCTGGACCCGGCCGGCCAGCCAAGCGGCGAACGGCGCCGCGGCGGCGGGCTCGGCGGCGATCCGGAACTCCTCCCACAGCCGGTCCCGGGCGGACAGGATCTCGGCGTCGCTGACCAGGACCGGGGTGACGTTCGCCGCCCGCAGCACCGCGAACGGTACGTCGCCGATCCTGGTCGCGCCGAGGGCGTCCGCGGCCACCGAGTCGGTGGCGGAGTCGACCGGCCGGCCCGCGGCCAGGGCGTCGGCGGTCGAGCGGCAGCCCTCCGGCTCGACGACCACCGTGGTACGCGCGCCGGCGGCCAGCGCCGTACCGGCGGCCAACCCACCGCCACCGCCGGCGACCACCAGCGCGTCCACGCCCGGCGCGTCCGCGATCACCTCGGCGGCGACCGTGCCCTGCCCGGCGACGACGGCCGGGTCGTCGTAGGCGGGCAGGTACCGGTGGCCGCCCGCGTCGGCCAACTCCCGCGCGGCGAGGGCGGCCTCGGCGTACCGGACGCCGGTCCGTACCAGCCGCGCGCCGGCAGCCTCGATCCGCCGCGCCTTCCCCGCCGGCACGGTGGTCGGTACGAAGACAGTCGCCGGTACGCCCAGCAGCCCGGCCGCCGTCGCCACCGCGAGCCCGTGGTTGCCGCCGGACGCGGTCACCACCCGCTCCGGCAGGCTGGTGGCGAGCAGCGCGTTCAGCGCCCCGCGCAGCTTGAACGAGCCGCTGAGCTGCAGGTGCTCCAACTTCAGCAGCACCGGCCTGCCGTCGACGCGCGCCGCCAGCAACGGCGTACGGCGGGCGTACGGCTCGATGGCCGCGCGCGCCATGCTCACATCGACAGCGGTAGGAACCGTCCGGGACACCGTCATGCCGCCACTCTCGCCGGCCAACGCCTGCCACCACCACCCACTGTGACCAACGCCCCGCCCCGCGCGCCCCGCCATGATCAACGCCGACCAGCTACCTGTTTTCCGGCAGCAACTCGCCGTTGATCACCGGACGGACCACCACGCGGGAGCCTGGCGGCGCAGGCGTACCGCTGCGGGGGCGGATCAGCGGGCGATCTCGGTGGCGCGGGACTCGCGGACGACGGTGACCCGGATCTGGCCGGGGTAGGTGAGCTCGTCCTCGATCTGCTTCGCGACCTCGCGGGCCAGCAGGTGCGCGGTCACGTCGTCCACCTGCTCGGGCTGCACGATGACGCGGACCTCGCGGCCGGCCTGCATGGCGAAGACGCGGTCCACCCCGGGCTTGCCGGAGGCGATCTCCTCGATCCGCTCCAGCCGCTTCACGTACGCCTCGAGGCTTTCCCGCCGCGCGCCCGGGCGGCCGCCGGAGCAGGCGTCGGAGGCCTGGGTGAGGACGGCCTCGATGGTCTGCGGCAGCACCTCGTTGTGGTGCGCCTCGATGGCGTGGACGACGTCCTCGCTCTCCCCGTACTTGCGGGCCAGGTCGGCGCCGATCAGCGCGTGGCTGCCCTCGACCTCGTGGGTGAGCGCCTTGCCGATGTCGTGCAGGAACGCGCTGCGCTTGAGGACCGTACCGTCCATGCGCAGTTCGGCGGCCATGATGCCGGCGATGTGGGCGGTCTCGATCAGGTGCTTCAGGACGTTCTGGCCGTACGAGGTGCGGTAGCGGAGCCGGCCCAGCAGCTTGACCATCTCGGGGTGGATCTCGGTGATGCCGACCTCGACCAGGGCGTCCTCGCCGGCCTTCAGGCACAGGCGTTCGACCTCTTCGCGGCTGCGCTCGTAGATCTCCTCGATGCGCTGCGGGTGGATGCGGCCGTCCAGGACCAGCTTTTCGAGGGTGAGCCGGCCGATCTCGCGCCTGACCGGGTCGAAGCAGGACAGGAGTACGGCCTCGGGGGTGTCGTCGATGATCAGGTTGACGCCGGTCACCGACTCGAAGGCGCGGATGTTGCGGCCCTCGCGGCCGATGATGCGGCCCTTCATCTCATCGCCCGGCAGGTGCAGGACGCTCACCACCGACTCGGCGGTCTGCTCGGAGGCGACCCGCTGGATGGCGTCGACCACGATGTGCCGGGCGCGCTGGTCGGCGTTCTGCCGGGCCTCGGCCTCGATGTCGCGGACGATGATCGCCGCGTCGAGGCGGCACTGGGCCTCGACGTTCTTCAGCAGCTCGGCCTTGGCGTCGACCGCGGTGAGGCGGGCCACGCGCTCCAGCTCGGTCTGGATCCCGGCCTCGGCGGCGGTGACCTCGCTGGCGCGTACCTCCAGTTGGCGCTTCTTCTCCGCCAGCTCGGTGCCGCGCTGCTCGAGCAGCCGGTGCTGGTCGTCCAGGCGGCGCTCGCGCTCGGCCAGGCGTTCCTCGCGGCGCTCGACCTCTGCCTGCGCGGCGCGGGCACGCTCGGTGATCGTGGTGGCTTCCTGGTCGGCCTGGCGGCGGGCGTCCAGGACGACGGTCGAGGCCTCCAGGGCGGCCTGGCGGCGGGCGTTCTCGGACTCGGCCTGCACCGCGCGGCGGGTATTCTCGATCTCGTTCTCGGCCGTACGCCGCAGGGTTGCCGCCTCGGCCTCGGCCATGCTCCGGGTGAAGGCGGCCAGCGTCTCGGCCTCGGAGCGTACGGACGCGGCGGACTGGATCGCCTGCATCCGCATCTCCGACAGCTCGCGCTCCACCTCGCGCCCCGCCTGCGCCCGCAACTCCTCGCGCTCGGCCACTCCCAGCGAGGCCAGCCGCCGGGCCAACCGCGCCTCGCCCGCGGCGAACCCGCCATATCCCTCAGCGAGCGCAGCCGCGTCCAGCGGCGCCGGTTCTGCCGCGGCCATCTCCGCGTCCGCGGCCATCTCCGTGTCCGGGCCGCCCGCGGCATCCTCATCACCGGCGGAACCCGGCTGCGGCTTGAGCCCCCCGCCTCCGTCGACGTCAGCCCGAACAACATGCCGCGCGGATCCCAGCAGCGGCTGGGCGGTCGCGACAGTTTCCAGGTTCTCGACCGAACCAGCCGGGCCGGGAACCTCACCCAGTACGCCAGCCAACCCGGCCGCCGCAGGCGTCTCTACCGCATGCCGCCCCCCAGACTCCCCCGCCGCCCCACCCGAAGCACCCCCGCCCGACGCATCCCCGGTGGAGGCACCCCTTCCTGAGGCACCCTCGCCTGACACATCCCTGCCCGAGGCATCCCTTCCCGAGGCACCCTCCTGGTTGGACATGTCGTGCCACTCTCCGCTCTGCTGCTCCGGCCCACTGGGCACGTCGCGCGAACCTTCGCTGCCGGGCGCGGCTGCGCGGTGCGCATCCTGCGGACTCCGCGGTTCCGGATGGGAGGGCGGGTTGTGGGCGGTGGTTGCGGGGTGGCTCTTGGTGGCTGGGGTGGGAATGGCTGGCGCGGGGGTGGCGGCCGGGTCGGGAGTGGCGGTGCGGAGGCGCCGCATGCCGGAGTAGAGGAACCACACGGCGACGCCGAGAGCGATCACGATTGCGCCTAGCAGCGCCAGGAGAAGGTCATGCACCGAGCGCCTCCTTCCCGGTCGGACCGCCGGTGAAGCGGCGGGCGGGCGAGGAGGTCCCACGAAAGGTACGCCGGTCCGGCGTTTCCGGTGGTACGCCGATGGCAGGGAACGGGTGTAGACCGCGCGCCGACCCGGCCAGGTCAGCGCCCGTGCACCACCAATGGTGGGATTACCCGCGACACCTCTATCGGCGCCCGATGCCAGAAGCGCCGGACGTACATCATTGTTCGGTTGATCTATCGCCGACTCTGCGACGTGAACCCGTGCGGGGGTTGACTCCTCGTGAACTTGAGGCTACGGGCGGGCAGATAGGCCGGTCAAGCCGCCCTCCCATGCCGGCAAAGGTGAGACAACTACAGATCAACTGGAGGGTCGTCCTCCAGCTCCGCACCTTCGGCGCGTAGTTCCTCCCACACCACCCGGTATGCCAGCTCCGGCGGGTATCCCTTGCGGGCGAGTACGCCGACCAGCTTGCGTGCGCGCACCATCGCGTCCAACCCCGCTGTCGCGCGCAGCCGGCGACCGATCAGCGCCCGCGCGGCGGCCTCCTCGGCGTCGGCGTCCACCACCTCCAGCGCCGCCTCCGCCGTGTCGTTGTCGATCCCGCGCCGCCGCAACTGCGCCGACAGCGCCTGCCGCGCCAGCCCCTGCGTGCCGTGCCGGGACGCCACGAACTCCTCCGCGAACGCCCGGTCGTCGATCAACCCGACCTCACCGAACCGGGACAGCAGCCGCTCGACCACGTCCTCCGGTATCTCCCGCCGGGCCAACGCCCTGGCAAGCTCCGCCCGGCTGCGCGCCCGCACGGCCAACTGCCGCAGGCACACCTCCCGCGCCACGCCCTCCGGGTCCAGCGCCACCCGCTCCGCCACCCGGGCAACCCTCGCCACCCGCCGCCGGCCCCGGCCACCCCGCCACTCACCGTCACCCTCGCCAACCCCACCCGACCCCGCATCGGCACCGACCCGGGACCCGCCCCGACCACCCACGTCACCATCAGCCTCCGGCCACGCGGCTACACCTCGCCGGACAGCCCGCTCCGAGCTCTCCCCATCCGGCACCCCGCCGAACAGCACTGCGGCGTCATCGTGAAGAGGCACTGCCGTGGACTGGCCGGCCCGGCGAACCGCTCGGCCGGCAAGCTGCGCGTCGACGTCTGCGCCGGGCGGCGGTGTGGCTGGGTTGGTGGGTGGGTGTGGGGGTGTGCCCCGGCGGGTCCGGGTGGGGGACCCGTCGAGGCCTTCGGCGTACATGATCAGAAGTCGACCGGGACCGCGGTTTCGGCGTCGAGGCGCGGGCCTACGCCCAGCTTTTCTTTGATCTTCTTCTCGATCTCGTCGGCGAGGTCGGGGTTGTCGCGCAGGAAGTTGCGCGCGTTCTCCTTGCCCTGGCCGAGCTGGTCGCCGTCGTAGGTGTACCAGGAGCCGGACTTGCGGATGAAGCCGTGCTCGACGCCCATGTCGATGAGCGAGCCCTCGCGGCTGATGCCCTGGCCGTAGATGATGTCGAACTCGGCCTGCTTGAACGGCGGGGCCATCTTGTTCTTCACCACCTTGACGCGGGTGCGGTTGCCGACCGCGTCGCTGCCGTCCTTCAGCGTCTCGATGCGGCGCACGTCGAGGCGGACCGAGGCGTAGAACTTCAGCGCCTTACCGCCGGTGGTGGTCTCCGGCGAGCCGAACATGACGCCGATCTTCTCGCGCAGCTGGTTGATGAAGATCGCGGTGGTGCCGGCGTTGTTGAGCGCGGAGGTGATCTTGCGCAGCGCCTGGCTCATCAGCCGGGCCTGGAGACCGACGTGGCTGTCGCCCATCTCGCCCTCGATCTCGGCGCGCGGCACCAGGGCGGCGACCGAGTCGATCACGATCACGTCGAGCGCGCCGGAGCGGATCAGCATGTCGGCGATCTCCAGCGCCTGCTCGCCGGTGTCCGGCTGGGAGACCAGCAGGGCGTCGGTGTCCACGCCGAGCGCCTTGGCGTACTCCGGGTCGAGGGCGTGCTCGGCGTCGATGAACGCCGCGATGCCACCGGAGGCCTGGGCCTGCGCCACCGCGTGCAGCGCGACCGTGGTCTTGCCGGAGGATTCCGGGCCGTAGATCTCGATGATCCGGCCGCGCGGCAGGCCACCGATGCCGAGCGCGACATCGAGCGAGATCGAGCCGGTCGGGATCACCTGCACCGGCGGGCGCGAGTCGTCGCCCAGCCGCATGACCGAGCCCTTGCCGAACTGCTTGTCGATCTGGGCGAGCGCGACATCGAGGGCCTTGTCGCGGTCGAGTGCTGGCATGTCCCCACCTCACGGGCGATCCGTCGTGTCAGTGCGTCCCGACGTTAGGCCGTACCTCTGACAAAAACGCAGAGGAATCTGGTCGTCTGTGGATAACCCGCGTCGGGTGTGGACACCGTACCGAACACGTGTTCGAGAATGTAGCCGACACGCCGGTTCAGCGGTTACGGGCCGGAACGTCGAAGGCGTCGCACACCGCGCGCCACACCTGCTGCGCCGGCTCGCCCTCCTCCAGCGCCTGGCTGACCGTACGCCCGCCGAGCTGCGACAGCACATGATCGCGCGCCAGCGAATCGGCGTACGCCGGCCCGAACTGATTGCGCATCCGTTCCCAGAAGTCGGTCAACCGCACCACGCCAGGCTATCGCCGTCCCTCCCCCGGGCTGCCACGGCCCGGACAGGGCTCGGCGGCGAGGATGGGATGGGTCGGACGTCGGTGGAGGGCCGAGCTGATGCGCCCGGGTACGGCCCAGGGCAGCCAGCCGGGCGCGCCGGAAGCCGTTGTGGCGCCCCACGGCCTACGGCAGGGCGAGGAGCGGCACGGCGCGGGGCGGGCCAGCGGGTGCAGCGGGTGTTGGGTGGACGCGCGGTAGTGGCAAGTGTTGCGGGGACGCCGGTGACGGGCCGGCCTGGGGCGGCGGTACGGCGCGGTAGAGCCGGTGGGGTATGGCGGGATGGTGGAGTCAGCCAGCCGAGCTGCGGGAGATCGCGCCGGTGGGTGGCAAGTGTTCGCGGACTACGGGCCGGTGGGCCGCGGTACGGCGCGGGCCGGGCCGATGGGGTGCAGCGGGTGGCGGGGTGGTCGCGCCGGCGGGTGGCAGGTATTGCGGGGTGACGGGCCACCGGCCTGTGTGGGGGCGCCACAGTGCGGTCGGGTGCGGCGGGATGGTGGGTGCGGAGCCGGTCGGGGAGCCGAGCTGCGGGGGGATCGCGCCGGAGGGTGGCCGGT
>Ga0081455_10001064_pt1 | contig 34544 bp, 40 predicted proteins | sample TabmetS3T2R1_FD_70207 | JGI IMG/M metagenome (GOLD analysis project Ga0081455, IMG submission 70207) | Tabebuia heterophylla rhizosphere microbial communities from the University of Puerto Rico - S3T2R1 | ecosystem: Host-associated > Plants > Roots > Rhizosphere ...
AGGTTGATCGCCCGGGTCACCATGTCGGCGATCAGGTTGTCCGAGCAGCCCTTGGCCAGGTAGCAGTACCCCCCCAGGCGCTCGCCCTGCCGCTGGACCTCGTCGTCGAGCTGCGCGGACAGCAGGATCACCTGCGTGTCGGGCAGGACCTGCTTGATGCGGCGGGTAGCCTCGACGCCGTCCATACCCGGCATCATCCGGTCCATCTCCATCACGTCGGGCTCGAGCGAGGTCGCCAGCGAGACGGCCTGGTTGCCGTCGCTCGCCGCCCCGACCGAGGAGAGCCCCCTCCGCTCGAGCAGTCCGCGCAGGCTCTCGCGAACCGCGGGGTCGTCATCGACGATCAGGACCTTGCCGCCCACCGGGTCTCCTTCCGTAGCCGTGGGCTGCCTAGCTCATCGGGGGAACGCGTCCGCAAGTTGAGCCCGGGGTGCGATGCGGCGCTCGGAACGGCGCCTAGACGGCGCGCTGGACCTTGCCGGCCTTGAGGCAGCTCGTGCAGACGTGCAGCCGCTTGGGCGTCCCGTTCACGAGTGCGCGGACCCGCTGCACGTTGGGGTTCCACCGCTTGGGTGAGCGGCGGTGGGAGTGGGAGACCTGCATGCCGAAGAACGGCTTCTTCCCGCAGATGTCGCAGACGGCTGCCATGGCCCAACGAGGGTAACAGACGATGTTCGGGCCTCAGGGACCGGCGATGCGCTCGAGGTTCTCCGTGAGCGCCCGTTCGGTCAGGGGACCCAACCACGTTCGGAGGAGCGTGCCGTCGGCGTCGTAGAACAGCGTGGCCGGCTGACCGATGACGCCGAGGGCGTCGCGGATCGCGCCGCTCGGGTCATAGACGCTCGGGTAGGTCCACCCCGACTCGTGCATGAAGGCCCGGGCCGAGTCGCGCGCGTCCAGGATGTCGACGCCGACGAACCGCACCCGGTCGCCGTAGGTCTCGTGGGCCGCGGCCAGGAACGGGGCCTCGTCCCGGCAGGGCCCGCACCACGAGGCCCAGATGTTGACCAGGACCGGCGTGCCCTCCTGTCGCGCGAGCATCCGATCGAAGGAGGCCTTGTCGAACTGGGGGAGCGCGTACGGATCGGACGGGAGGCGGCCGGACGCGTCCGTCCCGGCACCCGACGAGCCGCACGCGCTCGCGAGCAGCGACAGACACAACAGCCAGGGCAGGGCGCGGCGGGGGGTCACCGAACGCATGGTAGAACCGATGTGGTGGAAGACCTGAGGACCACCCCCGCGCGAACCGGCCGCCTAACCCCGGACAGCCCCGTCGGGCAGATCGACCGGCAGCTGGCGGCTCGACGCGTCGGCTTGCGGCAGAAGGGCCCGCCGGCCGCCGAGGTCCTCGGGTCGATGGGCATCCAGACCGTTCGCGACCTGCTCCACCACTACCCGCGCCGCTACATCGATCGCTCGGCGGTGTCGCGCATCGGCGAGCTGAAGGTCGGGACGTACGCGACCGTGATCGCGCGGGTCAAGCGCGTGCACAAGCGCCAGACGCGCCGCCGGCAGTCGATGGTGACCGTCACGCTGTACGACGGCTCGGGCAACCTCGACCTCACGTTCTTCAACCAGCCGTGGGTCGCCTCGACGTACCGGGAGGGGCACGAGGTTGCGGCCTCGGGCGTCGTGCAGCTGTACGGCGGGCGGCGGCAGCTCGCCAAGCAGGAGGTCGAGCTCCTCAAGAGCGACGACCAGGACCCGGTCCACACCGCGCGCATCACGCCGATCCATCGCGCGACCGAGGGGATCACGACGCGCACGATCCGCGAGCTCGTGTGGCGCGCGCTCGACCGTCTGCGCGACATCCCCGACCCGCTGCCGCCGGACATCGTCGCGGCCGAGTCGCTCCAGCCGTTCGACACCGCGATCCGACACATCCACTTCCCCGAGTCGCAGCCCGAGCTCGCGGCCGCGACCGAACGCCTCAAGTTCGACGAGCTGTTCGTGCTCGAGCTCGGTCTCGCGTTCCGCAAGCACCGGGTCGAGGCCGCCGAGATCGGGATCGCGCACGCGCCTGGCGGGCCCCTGATCGAACGCCTCTACGCGACGCTGCCGTTCGAACCCACGGACGCGCAGCGACGGGCGACCGCCGAGATCGACGCGGCGATGGCGCGCCCGCGACCGATGAACGTGCTGCTGCAGGGCGACGTAGGCTCGGGCAAGACGCTGGTCGCGCTGCACGCGGCGCTGGTCGCGATCGGCTCGGGGCACCAGGCCGCGATCATGGCGCCCACCGAGGTGCTTGCGGGCCAACACTTCCGACAGGTGGAGGTGCTGCTCGGGCGTTCGGGCGCGGTGCCGTTCCTCGAGCTGGCGACCGAGGGCGAACCGGCGTCCGGACAGGCCTCCCTCCTCGAACCCGAGGCACCCGAGGACGACGGCGGGGACGGCGCGCGGGTGACGTACGCGCTGCTGACGGCGGCGGTCACGGGCAAGGACCGGACGCGGATCCTTGAGGGGATCGCGGCCGGCGACGTCGACCTGGTCGTCGGGACGCACGCGCTCGTGCAGGAGGGGGTCGCGTTCGCCGACCTGTCGCTCGCGGTGATCGACGAGCAGCACCGGTTCGGCGTGCATCAGCGGATGGCGCTCAAGGGCAAGGGCGCGTCGCCGGACGTGCTGATCATGACGGCGACGCCGATCCCGCGGACGCTCGCGCTCACGTACTACGGGGACCTGGACGTCGTGGTCCTGGACGAGATGCCGCGCGGCCGCCAACCGATCCGAACGCGCATCGTCCGAACCCCCGAGGAGCGCGAGGCCGCGTACGGCCTCGTCCGGGAGGAGGTGGCGGCGGGGCGGCAGGCCTTCGTGGTGTGCGCGGCGATCGACGAGGGCAACCGGACGCAGGTCCGCGCGGCCGAGGCGGAGGCCGAGCGCCTGGCCACGAAGGTCTTCCCGGACCTGTCCGTCGAGCTGCTGCACGGCCGACTCCGGCCGGCCGAGAAGGAGCGCGTGATGGAGGAGTTCCGGTCCGGACGCCACCACCTCCTGATCTCCACGACCGTGATCGAGGTCGGCGTCGACGTCCCCAACGCCACCGTGATGCTGGTCGAGAACGCCGAGCGGTTCGGCCTGGCCCAGCTGCACCAGCTGCGCGGGCGGATCGGCCGCGGCACGCATCCGTCGACCTGCCTGCTGTTCGACGCGTCCGAGCCGGACAACGACGACGCCCGCGCGCGGCTGGAGGCACTCGTCAAGACCACCGACGGGTTCGCGCTGGCCGACGAGGACCTCAGGCTCCGCGGGGAGGGCACCCTGTTCGACGTCAAGCAGTCCGGGATGCCCGACCTTCGGCTCGCGCGCCTCGCCGAGGACCTCGACCTGGTCAAACGGGCGCGGGCGAGGGCGTTCGCGACGATCGAGGACGATCCGGACCTATCCGGCGAACCCGGGCTCCTCCAGGAGCTCCGCTCGCGTTTCGAGGGGTCGATCGACTGGCTGTTCCACTCGTGACGCTCGCGAGCCGGCCGTGAGGATCGTGGCCGGCTCGGCCAAGGGCGTCCGCCTCGCGCCGGTCCCGCCCGGCGTGCGGCCGGTCTCGGACGCGGCGCGCGAGGGGATCTTCTCGAGTCTGGCCGAACACGTGCCGGGCGCCCGCGTCCTGGACCTGTACGCGGGGACGGGCGCGATGGGGATCGAGGCGCTCTCGCGCGGCGCCGAGCGCGCGCTGCTGGTCGAGCGCGACCGGGCCGCCGTTCGGACGATCCGGGACAACCTGACCCGCGCCAAGGTGGCGGACCGGGCCGAGCTCGTGACCTCGGACGTCCTGTCGTTCGTCAGAGGAAATGACGATCGCGCCGACGCAACCGACCTGGTCTTCGCCGACCCGCCCTACGCGATCGCGGACGAGGAGCTCGAGGCCGTCCTGGCCGCGCTCGGCGCTCGAACGCCGTTCGAGGGTGCCCGGCGGGTGGTGCTGACGCGCTCGCGGAAGAGTTCCACGCCTGTCATTCCGGTACACTGGCTGCTCGCGAGGCGCCTGACCTACGGCGACACCCTCGTCCTCATATTCCAGGAGGCGTAGATGGGCCTGACCGCCCTGTGTCCGGGGACGTTCGACCCGGTCACCAACGGTCACATCGACATCATCGAACGCGCAGCCGGGCGCTTCGACGCCCTGGTGGTCGGCGTGCTCGACAACCCCGCCAAGCAGCCGCTGTTCGGCGCCGAGGAGCGGGTTGGGATGATCAAGGAGGCCACCCACCACCTGGGCAACGTGGAGGTCGAGGCCTTCAACGGATTGCTCGTTGAATACGCAACCCGAAGAGGCGCAGACGTGGTGATCAAGGGGCTGCGCGCGGTCACGGACTTCGAGTTCGAGATCCAGATGGCGCAGATGAACCACCGCCTGGCGGGCGTCGAGACCCTGTTCATGACGACCAGCCCACAGTGGTCGTTCCTGTCCTCGTCGCTGGTCAAGGAGGTCGCGCGGTTCGGCGGCGACGTGACCGGGCTCGTCCCGGCCCTCGTCGTGGAACGGCTGGCCGATCGGCTCGGAGGCTCCGCGTAGATGGACCTGACCACCCGCCTGACGCAGCTCGAGGAGATGGTGCGCGACGCCAAGTCGATGCCGCTGTCCTCCTCGGCGCTGCTCAACCGCGACGAGGTGCTCGACCTGATCGAGGACCTCAAGGCGGCGCTGCCCGACGAGATCAAGCAGGCGCGCTGGGTGGTCAAGGACCGCGAGGAGCTCCTGGCCAAGGCGCGCCGGGACGCCGAGGCGATGGTGGAGCAGGCGCGCGCCGAGCAGCTGCGCCTGGCCTCGCACGAGGCGGTCATGCAGCGCGCCAAGGAGGAGGCCGAGCGCATCGTGCAGGAGGCCGACGAGGACGCGCGCCGGCTGCGTCTGGAGGCCGAGGACTACGTGGACGCCAAGCTCGCGCAGCTCGAGGGGACGCTCCAGAAGATCCTGGAGGACACGATCGCGTCCAACGACGCGCTGTCCAAGACGATCGACCAGGTCGTCGCCGGCCGCGAGAAGCTGCGCGGCGCGACCCCGAGCGCGGAGCTCGGGCCCCAGGTCACCCTCAGCGAGGACGAGGAGGAGGGCACGTGATGCGCGCCATCGACATCCGGGATCTGCTCGAGAGCCCCGGTTCCTCGTGCACCGTGCACCTGGATGAGCCGGTCGCCGGCCTCCGCACCGAGCTCGTCGACGTCCCCGAGGACGCGCCGATCGAGGGCGACCTGCTGCTCGAGAGCGTCATCGACGGGATCTACGTGCGCGGCTCGCTCGAGGGCCGCTTCCAGATGCGGTGCGCCCGCTGCCTCAAGCCGTTCGAGCGCGCGTTCGACGTCGAGATGACCGAGCTGGTGGCGCGCGAGCCCGGTCCCGAGGACGACTACGCGCTCGCCGAGGACCTCACGCTGGACCCCGAGCCGATGGTTCGGGACGCGGTAGGCCTCGAGATGCCATTCGCGCCGCTGTGCCGCCCCGACTGCCGCGGGCTGTGCGAGATCTGCGGCGGCGACCGGAACCTGGGCGAGTGCCCGGGACACGCGCGGACGGACCCGCGGTGGGCCGCGCTCGACGCACTCATGGACGGGCTCGACCCCGCCGACGACGACGACTGACCGAACGAGACGGAGGAACCGATGCCGGTACCCAAGCGACGCCAGAGCCACACCCGGGGCGCCAAGCGCAAGGCCAACTGGAAGGCCCAGCCGCCGACGTACTCGGAGTGTCCGCAGTGCCACCAGCCCAAGCTCCCGCATCGGGTGTGCGGGAACTGCGGCTACTACGCCGGCCGCCAGGCCGTCGAGGTCGAGTAGCCGCGTGGCCGACGCGAACGCCCCCGAGGGTCCGAAGGCGCTCGATCGCATCCTGGGGGTCCGGTTCCGAGACGGGGCGCTGCGCCGGCTCGCGCTGACGCACCGCTCGCACGCGTTCGAACACGACCTGCCGGCCAACAACGAGCGGCTGGAGTTCCTGGGCGACGCGGTGCTCGGGGTCGTCGTGACCGACATGGCGTTCCGCGAGTTCCCCGAGATGCCCGAGGGCGAGCTCGCCAAGCTCCGGGCGGCCTTGGTGAACATGGATGCGCTCGCCCAGGTCGCACGTGACGTGGGCCTCGGCAGGTTCGTCTTGCTCGGCAAGGGTGAGGAGATGAGCGGTGGCCGGGATAAGAACAGCATCCTGGCCGACGCCTTCGAGGCCGTCTTGGGCGCGGTGTACCTCGACCGGGGCCTGGACGCCGCCCGCAAGCTCATCGTCCGGCTGATCAGGCCACGGATGATCGCGTACGTCAGTGGAGACGGCCCGCGCGACTACAAGACGATCCTGCAGGAGCTCGCCTCGGCCGAGGTGCACTCGGTCCCGGAGTACCGGATCCGCGAGCGCGGGCCCGACCACGAGAAGGAGTTCACCGCGACGGTGTTCCTCGCGGGCAAGGCGTGGGGGAGCGGGATGGGGCGCTCCAAGAAGGAGGCCGAGCAGCAGGCGGCGTACGAGGCCTTCGTTCGGTTCTCCGAGCGCACGGAGCCGCCGAAGGCGCGAGCGACGGCCGGGCAAGGGAAGGGGTCGTAGTGGAGCTGCCCGAAGTCGAGGTGATGCGCCGCGACCTCGAGAAGGACGTGGTCGGCCGCAAGGTGACCGAGGCCGAGGTCCGTCCGTCCAAGAACGCGATGCGCGTGATCCGCCGCCACGCCAAGCGCAAGGAGTTCTCGGACCGGCTGGTGGGCCGCAAGTTCACCAAGGCGGAGCGGCGCGGCAAGTACGTGCTGCTCCACATGGACAACGGCGACGTGCTCGTCACGCACTTCGGGATGAGCGGGCAGTTCGTGCGCGCCAACAAGCGCGTCCCGCTGCCGCCGCACACCCACGTCGTGCTCACGTTCCAGCAGGGCGGCGACCTCCGCTTCGTCGACCCCCGCACGTTCGGCGAGATGTTCGTCGCGACCACGGACGAGCTCGGCAAGGTCAAGGAGCTCCAGCACCTGGCGATCGACCCGCTGGACCACGTCTTCACGTGGCAGGCGTTCGGGGCGGCGCTCGCGCAGCGCGGCACGAAGATGAAGCAGCTGCTGATGGACCAGAAGTTCGTGAGCGGCCTGGGCAACATCTACTCGGACGAGGTGCTGTTCGCGGCGGGCCTGCGCCACGACCGCGCCTCCGATTCCCTTTCCTCGCAGGAGGTCCGCCGGCTGTACCGGGCGATGCAGGAGGTCCTGCAGGAGGCGATCCGCTTCCGCGGGACCACCCTGGAGGACGAGGCCTACCTGGACCTGTTCGGGAAGCCGGGCGAGTTCCAGAACGAGCTCAAGGTCTACGGGCGGGCCGGCCTTCCGTGCCGCCGCTGCCGAACCCCGATCGAGGCCGTGAAGATCTCCGGTCGCAACGCGTACTACTGCCCGCAGTGCCAGTCCTGACGGGCGACGTCTACAGCAGCACCGCGCCGACGTCTCGCATCCGCTGGATCGCGCGGTCGCCGTCGCCGTCGCGAAGGTCGATCGCCCGGATCGCCGAGGTCATGACGTCGACGTCCAGGTGTCGTGCGCGCGCGTCCGAGACCGTCTCGACCACGCAGTAGTCGGTCGTCAGGCCGCACACGACCAACCGCTTGACCAGCCGGTCGCGCAGCTCGGTGCCGAGCGTGGTCTCCCAGGCCTCCCCGCTGCGGGGATCGCGAACGCTGAACGCCGAGTACCCGTCCTCGCCCCCGGTGCCCTTGCGGATCACCGGGGCGGAGGGCTCGACGTGCAGCGCCTCGTGGAACGCCGCCCCCCAGGTGTCGTGCACGCAGTGCACCGGCCACACCCCGCCGTCCTTCTCGAAGTGCGGCGTGTTGGCCGGGTGCCAGTCCTGCGAGTAGACGACCTCGGCGCCCTCGTCGAGCGCGGAGGCGATCGCCGCGTTCACCTCGGGGATGATCTCCTCGGCGCCCCGGACGTAGAGGCTCCCTACGGGGTCGGCGAAGTCGTGTTGGACGTCCACCACCAGCAGGGCCGTCCGGGAGTCGAAGTCCGGCACGGACCTAGTATGCGCGGGTGCGGCGCGTGCGCGTGAACGTGTCGGGGCGCGTCCAGGGCGTGTTCTACCGGGCCACGTGCGCCCGGCTCGCCCGCGAGCGGGGCCTGGGCGGCAGCGTTCGCAACCGCCCCGACGGCGGGGTCGAGGCCGTGTTCGAGGGGCCCGCCGAAGCGGTCCAGGAGATGGTCGACTGGTGCCGTCGCGGGCCGGAGCTCGCCCGCGTCGACGAGGTCGAGACCAACGACGAGGAGCCGCTCGGGGAGGCCGGGTTCCGCGTGACCGCCTGAGGAACGCGGCCCGAACTTTCCCTCGCAGGCTCCCCGGTCACGCACGGGGCCACTGTTAGCATCGGCCCTCGATGTTCCTCCGCTCCCTGCAGATCCGAGGCTTCAAGTCGTTCGCGGACAAGACCGTCCTGGAGTTCGCGCCGGGGGTGTCCGTGATCGTGGGCCCGAACGGCTCGGGCAAGTCCAACCTCGTCGACGCGATCAGTTGGGTGCTGGGCGAGCAGGGGCCGCGCGCCCTGCGCGGCGGACAGATGGCCGACGTGATCTTCGCGGGCAGCCCCCAGCGGTCGGCGCTCGGGATGGCCGAGGTCAAGCTCGTGATCGACAACACCGCCGGGCTGATCCCCGTCCCGATGACCGAGATCGAGATCAGCCGCACGATCTTCCGCTCGGGCGACAGCGAGTACCGGATCGGCGGCCAGGTGGTGCGCCTGCTGGACGTGCAGGAGCTGCTGTCCGAGTCCGGGATCGGCCGGGCGCTGCACACGGTGGTGGGGCAGGGGCAGCTCGAGGACGTGCTGACCTCCCGGCCCGAGGACCGGCGCACCTACATCGAGGAGGCCGCCGGCGTCGCCAAGCACCGCAAGCGCAAGGAGCGCGCCGAACGCAAGCTCTCGGGCCTGGACGCGGACGTGCTCCGCCTCCAGGACGTGCTGGCCGAGCTCAAGCGCCAGCTGAAGCCCCTCAAGCAGCAGGCCGAGATGGCCAAGCGGCACGAGGCCCTGACGCAGGAGGCGGACGCGATCGCCGTTCGGCTGGCCGCCGCGCGCCTGCGCGAGCTGGTGGTCGAGCGCGACCGCCGCAAGGAGGGGTGGGACGAGGGCCTGGCCCGCCGGACCCAGGCCCGCGAGCGCCTGGACGGGCTCGACGAGCGCGTGAGCCGCGCAGCCGACGAGCGCGCCCGCGCTGTCTGGGCGCTGCAGGAGGCCGACGGGGCGTTCGGGGACGCGCAGGCCGGCAAGTCGGAGGCCGAGCTCGAGCTCCGTCGCGCGGTCGAGATCGCGTCCGAGGCCCGCCAGGCCCTGGCCGCGCAGGCGGGCCGGGACGTGCGGCTGGAGGGCCTCGACCAGGACCTGGGCCGGCTGGAGGCGCGGTTCGCCGAGACCTCGCAGGAGCTGACCGCGCGGTCGGGCGAGCTCGACACGGCGGAGACCGCGTTCGCGTCCGCGGCCGAGGCCCGTCGCGACGCCGAGGACGAGCGCCGCCGGATCGCGGAGGAGGCCGCCGCGCACCGCGCCGAGATCGAGACGATCCGGCGATCGATCGCGACGCACGAGCGCGAACGGGCGCGGCTGGAGGAGTCGCTCGCGCAGGTCCGCGAGCGCCGCGATGCCGCGCGCGCCGAGCGCGACCAGCTGTCGCGGACCGTCGAGGAGCTCGACGCGGGGGTGGCGCCGATGGCCGAGCGGCGTTCCGGGCTCGAACGCGAACGCCACGGCATCTCGGACACCGTCGATCAGCTCGAGGAGGGCATCCGCCGGCTCGAGCTCCGCCGCGACGTGCTGCAGGCGCGGCTCGACGACCTGGTGGAGACGCCCGGCTCGCGGTTCCTGCAGGGCCACGAGGGTCGCGCGGTGGGGCTGCTGGGCGGCCTGGTGCGCGCAGCCGATGGCTGGGAGCGCGCGCTCCGCGCCGGGCTCGGCCCGCTGGCCGACGCCGTCGTGTACGAGGCGGCCCAGAACGCGATCGCCGACGCCCCGACGGGCGACGGCGCCACGATCGCCGTGGCCGGCGGGGGACCGGCCGCATTCGCGCTGTCGGGCGAGCGCACGCTGCTGTCGATCGTGGACGCGGACCCCTCGGTCCGCGGGCTCGTCTCCCAACTGCTGAAGGACGTGTACCTGGCGGACTCGATCGAGGAGGCCGCCGCCAAGCAGGCGGAGCACCCCAAGGCGTCGTTCGTCACACGCGACGGCGTGCTGCTGGGGCCCGCGCTGATCCGGACCACGACCGAGGCGGACTCGCGCGCGGACGAGGTTCGGCGCGAGCTCGACGTGGTCGAGCGCGACCTGGCCAAGGCGGTCTCGGCCGCCAAGCCGCGCCGGCGCCGACTGGACGAGATCGCGGCCGAGCTCGAGGGGGTCGCCCGTGAGATCGAGGAGGCGGACGCGAAGATCACCGCCGCCGCCGAGCGCATCGCGCGGATCGACGGCGAGCTGGCCTCGGTCGCCAAGGAGGAGGAGTTCCTGGCGCAGCGGCTCGCGGGCATGGACGACGCCGCCGCCGTGTGGCGCGCCAACCTCGCGACCGCCGAACCCGTGACGTTCGAGCTGCCCGAGATGCCGCACACGCCCGAGCCGCCGATCCAGGCCCGCGTCGCCGTCGAGACCCTCCGGCGCGAACGCGACCGGATCCAGGGCCGGCTCGCGTCGGTGCGTTCGGAGCGCGACGAGCTCGCCGCACGGGACGAGGACGCGCTGCGCGCGCGCGCGCAGGAGGCCGGCGAGGCCCGCGTGGCGGCGGAACGGCGGCTCGAGGCCTGTGCCACCGCGCTCGAGGCGGCCGTCGGAGCCAGGACCGCCGCGTCGGCGGCCGAGCGTTCGGCTACCGAGGAGGAGGCGGAGGCCAACCGCCTGTGGCGCGAGGCCTCGACCGAGCTCGACCGGCTGCGCGAGACCTACGAGGACGAGGACCGCGCGCGCGGCGACCTCGAGCGCCGGATCCGCGACGCCGAACGGCTGCTGCGCGAGGGCCACCAGCGCGAGCCCGTGGAGGCGCTCGCCGAGCTCGACGAGGACGACGACGCGCATGCGCTGGAGCGCAAGGCCGAGCTCGTGCAGCGGCGCCTGGCGATGCTGGGTCGCGTGAACCTGCTCGCCGGCGGCGAGTTCGAGGCCCTTCAGGAGCGCCACGACTTCCTCCACCGGGAGCTGGACGACGTTCGCCGGGCGCGGCGCGACCTGCTCGAGGTGATCCAGCGGATCGAGACCGAGATCGTGACGACGTTCGAGGCCGCCTACCGCGACGTGGCCGCCGAGTTCGAGCGGCTGATCGGCGAGCTGTTCCCCGGCGGCGAGGGCCGGCTCGTGTCGACGACGCCCGAGGATCCGCTCTCGACCGGGATCGAGATCGAGGCCCGGCCGGGTCGAAAGCGCGTCAAGCGGATCTCGCTGCTCTCGGGTGGCGAGCGCGCGCTCACGGCGCTGGCCTTTCTGTTCGCGATCTTCAAGGCGCGGCCGAGCCCGTTCTACCTGATGGACGAGGTCGAGCCGGCGCTGGACGACGTCAACCTGCACCGCTTCATCTCGCTGATCGAGGGCTTCGCGCGCGACGCACAGGTGCTGGTCGTGACGCATCAGAAGCGCACGATGGAGGTCGCCGGGATGATGTACGGGGTCTCGATGAGCAAGGAGGGCACGTCCAAGGTCGTGGCCCAGCGCATCGAGTCGCCGGCGGACGGGTCCGCGCCGGCGGACACCGTGGTGGTTCCCGAGCCAGACGCCGTTCGATAGCCTCACCCGCCGTGGAGATCGTCCTGATCGCCGTGGTCGGGCTCGTCCTGGTCGGCCTACTGATCGCCGGCGTGGTCGTCCGACGCTCTCGGCGTCCCTCGTCGCCATCGGCACCTTCGGCACCCTCGGCCCCGAGGACGGCGCCGGCCGCTCCGCCCAAGGCCGGCGGGCTCGGGGCGCGCATCCGGGGGGCGTTCGGCGCCGGTCAGACGGACCCGTGGCCCGAGCTCGAGCGCGTCCTGATCGCCGCCGACGTCGGCCCCGCCACCTCCGACCGGATCGTCCGGGACGTCCGCGGGCGCTACGCGGCGGGCGAGGACCCCACCGAGCTCGTCGGGCAGGAGATCCGCACGATCCTGGGCGAGCATGAGGCGCTGGACCTGCCCGAGGGCCGGTTGGGGATCGTCCTGATCGTCGGGGTGAACGGCTCGGGCAAGACCACGACGATCGGCAAGCTCGCCGCGCGCCTGTCGGGCCAGGGCAAGAAGGTGAGCCTTGCGGGCTCGGACACGTTCCGCGCCGCCGCGTCCGAGCAGCTGGAGGCCTGGGCTCGGCGCTCGAACGCTCACGTCGTGAGCCAGGAGCGTGGGGCGGACCCCGGGTCGGTGGCGTTCGACGCGGTGCAGGCCGCGCGGGCCCGCTCCTCGGACGTGCTGATCGTCGACACCGCCGGCCGGCTGCACACCAAGCAACCGCTGATGGAGGAGCTCAAGAAGGTGCGCCGGGTGATCGAGAAGGCGGCCGGCGCCCCTCCGGACGAGACGCTGCTCGTCCTGGACGCCACGACGGGTCAGAATGGCATCGCGCAGGCCCGGGCGTTCACCGAGGCGGTGGACGTGACGGGCGTGGCGCTCACCAAGCTCGACGGAACGGCGAAGGGGGGAGTCGTCCTGGCGGTCCGCGACCAGCTCGGGGTGCCGGTCAAGCTCGTCGGCACCGGGGAGGGCGTTGGCGACCTCGAGCTCTTCGACGGCGATGCCTTCACCGCGCGGCTCCTCGGCGGCTGACCGTGGCCAAGGCCGACATCCTGATCGTCGAGGACCACCCGACGATGCGCGAGGCCATGCGGCTCATCCTCGAGCACGAGGGGTTCGAGATCCGAGAGGCGTCCGACGGCGCGACCGCCCTGTCGATGGTGCGCGACCGGCACCCCGACCTGATGTTCCTTGACCTGAACATCCCGGGGTTGAGCGGTGCCGACGTGCTCACCGAGCTCAAGTCGGACCCGGCCACCAGCGGCATCCGGGTGATCATCGTGACCGCCACGGGGGAGGAGGGGCGCGAGTACGTGCTGTCGCTGGGCGCCGACGAGTACTTCACCAAGCCGTTCTCGCCCACCAAGCTGCTCCAGACGGTCGAGAGCGTCCTGGAGGGTCCCTCCGAGCCCTCGCCCGCCGGGTCGTAACCTTCCAGGTCCATGTTCGACACGCTCACCGGCCAACTCGACGGCATCTTCAAGAAGCTCCGCTCGCGCGGGAAGCTGCACCCCAAGCAGGTCGACAACGCGCTGGCCGACATGCGCACGGCGCTGCTCGAGGCTGACGTGGCCCACGAGGTGGTCGACGACCTCTTGGCCCGGGTGCGCGAACGCGCGCTGTCCGAGGAGGTCATGAAGAGCCTCACGCCCGCCCAGCAGGTGATCAAGGTCGTGCGCGACGAGCTCCAGGCCACGATGGGCGGCACCCAGGTGCCGTTCACGCTGCCATCCGCGCGCCCGGCCGTGGTGATGATGGCCGGCGTCCAGGGCTCGGGGAAGACGACCGCGAGCGCCAAGCTCGCGCTGCACCTCAAGTCCAAGGGCAAGCGGCCGCTGCTCGTCGCCGCCGACCTGTGGCGCCCGGCCGCCATCGACCAGCTCCGGACCCTCGGGCAGGAGATCGGGGTCGACGTGGTCTCCGACGGCAAGGACGCCGTGAAGGTCTCCAAGGCGGGGCTCAAGCACGCCGACCGCGAGGGCCACGACGTCGTGATCGTCGACACGGCGGGGCGGCTGCACGTGGACGAGGAGATGATGCTCGAGGCCCGGCGGGTCCGGGACGCGATCAGGCCCCACCACGTCGTGATGGCCTGCGACGCGATGACCGGGCAGGACGCCGTCGTGCAGGCCCGCGCCTTCATGCACGAGGTCGACACGACCGGGTTCGTCCTGACCAAGATCGACGGCGACGCGCGCGGCGGGGCGGCGCTCTCGATCACCGAGGTCACGGGCAAGCCGGTGTTCTTCGCGGGGACCGGCGAGCGCCCCGAGGACCTGGAGCCGTTCTACCCCGACCGGATGGCCTCGCGGATCATGGGCATGGGCGACGTTCTCTCCCTGATCGACAAGGCGCAGGAGAACCTCGACGCCGAGAAGGCGGCCGAGACCGCCGAGAAGATGATGTCGGCCCGGTTCACGCTCGAGGACTTCCTGGAGCAGATGCAACAGCTCAGCAAGCTCGGCCCGCTGCAGGACCTGCTGGCCATGCTGCCCGGGGTCCCGGGGGCCAAGAACGCCGTCAAGGACCTTCAGGTGGACGAGGGCCAGATGGCGCGTGCCCAGGCCATCATCCGATCCATGACCAGGGAGGAGCGCCAGAATCCCGCTATCATCGGCGGGTCCCGGCGCCTGCGGATCGCACGAGGATCCGGCGTGACCACGGCGGACGTGAACGCCTTGCTCAAGGAGTTCGAGCAGGCCCGGAAGATGATGAAGAGCATGCTGGGCGGCAAGCGCATGCCCCGGATCCCGGGGATGCCGGACCTCCCGGGGATGGGTTAGGAGCACACGAGATGGCAGTTCGGATCAGGTTGAAGCGACTCGGGGCCAAGAAGCGGCCCTTCTACCGCGTCGTCGTGGCGGACCAGCGGAGCCCGCGAGACGGCCGGTTCATCGAGAACATCGGGCGGTACCAGCCCATGGACGACCCCTCGCTGATCGAGATCGACGAGGAGCGGGCGCTGCACTGGCTCCGCGTCGGGGCGCAGCCCTCCAACACGGTGCGGGTGCTGATGACCAAGGTGGGCATCTGGGACCGGTTCAACGCGGAGCGGCCCCAGAAGCCCTCGAAGAAGGAAGCGAAGGCCGCCGCCAAGGCGTCTTGACGTGAAGGACCTCCTCGACTTCCTCGTGCGCGAGCTCGTGGACGAGCCCGACGCCGTGCAGATCGAGGAGGCCGAGGACGACCGGGGCGTGGTGTTCACGCTCCGCGTCGGGCCCGACGACATGGGCAAGGTCATCGGCCGCGGCGGCCGGACGGCCCGCGCGATCCGAACGGTCATGAAGGCCGCCGGCATGCGCGCCGGGATCCAGCACACCGCGGTCGAGATCGTCGACTGACGCCGGGGGCGGCGGGATGGACGAGCCGACCGTCGCGGTCGGCCGCATCACACGGGCGCACGGCGTGCAGGGCGAGGTCGCCGTCCTGGTCATCTCCGAGGTGCCCGAACGCTTCCGCGCCGGCGCGACCCTGTGGACCGAGGACGGCCGCGCCTTCACGGTCTCGGCGTCGCGGTCGCACGGCGACCGGTTGCTGGTGCGGTTCGAGGGGGTCGGCGATCGCGACCAGGCGGACGCGTTGCGAGGCACCCTCCTGGTCGTGCCCGAGTCCGCCTCGCCCGTGCTGCCCGAGGGCACGTGGTGGGACCACCAGATCGTCGGGTGTTCGGTCCAGACCGACGCGGGGCGAGCCCTCGGAACCGTGAGGGACGTGATCCACACGGCCGCCAACGACGTGTGGTCGGTGTTCGACGACGCCGAGACCGAGACGCTGATCCCCGTGATCGAGGACGTGATCGTGGAGGTCGACGTCGCGGCCAAGCGCATCGTCGTGCGCGAGGTTCCGGGGCTCACCGCTCCCGAGTAGCCTGCGCCCGATGCGCATCGACGTCCTCACGATCTTCCCGGGCATCCTGGAGGGCCCGCTCCGCGAGAGCCTGCTGGGCAGGGCGATCCAGCAGGGCCTCCTTGACGTGCGCGTACGCGACATCCGCGGGTTCACGACCGACCGGCATCGCCAGGTCGACGACGAGGCGTACGGCGGAGGTCCGGGGATGGTGATGAAGCCCGAGCCGGTGTTCGCCGCGGTGGAGTCGCTCGGAGAGGGCGAGCGCCGGACGATCCTGTTGTCGCCGGCGGGCCGGCGTCTGGATCAGGACCTGGTGCGCGAGCTCGCGGCCGAGCCCTGGCTGGTGCTGATCTGCGGCCGGTACGAGGGCGTGGACGAGCGCGTGGTCGAGGGCCTGCCGGCCGAGGAGGTCTCGATCGGCGACTACGTGCTCTCGGGCGGGGAGGTCCCGGCCCTGGTCGTGCTCGAGGCGGTGACGCGCCTGGTGCCGGGCGTGATCGGGCGCGAGGAGTCCCACCAGCGGGACTCGTTCGGGCACGACGGGCTGCTGGACCACCCCCACTACACGCGCCCGGCCGAGTTCCGCGGGATGACGGTCCCCGAGACGCTGCTCTCCGGAGACCACGCCGCGATCGAGCGCTGGCGCCGGGGGGCCGCCCTGGAGAAGACCCGCCGCAACCGCCCCGACCTGCTCGAACCCTGATCGAGGGGTCGGAAGCGCTGCTACCATGGTCGTCCCGCCATGAACAAGACCGATCTCGTCGACGCCCAATATCTGCGCGCGGACCTGCCCGATTTCCGCCCCGGCGACACCGTCAAGGTGCACGTGCGGGTTGTGGAGGCCGGGCGCGAGCGCATCCAGGTCTTCCAGGGCGTCGTGATCCGCCGCCAGGGTGGTGGGCTCCAGGAGACGTTCACGGTGCGGAAGATCTCGTTCGGGGTCGGCGTGGAGCGGACGTTCCCGCTGCACTCGCCCTCGATCGGCAAGCTCGAGGTCGTGTCCCGCGGCCATGTCCGGCGGGCCAAGCTGTACTACCTGCGCGAGCGCCGGGGGAAGAAGGCCCGCATCCGCGAGCGCCGGCTGGGCGACGAGGAGCTTGCGGCGATCGCTGCGGCCGAGGCCGAGCGCGCCGCCGCGGCATCGGCCCAGGCCGACGGCGAGGCGGAGGCCGGCGAAACCGAGCCGGACGGCCAGGTTTCCGAGGAACCCGCCGGCGAGGTCGCCGAGGAGGCACCTGCGGCCGAGACCGAGCCCGAGCTCGAGGCGAACGCGGGGGCGGAGACGCCCGACGCCGAGCCCACCGAGGCCGAGGTCCAGGGCTAGGGTGTCCGAACGCCCCTCGGGCTCGCACGAGCCCGCAGGCGGCCTGGCACTGGCCGAGCCCCGGCCCGCCGAACCCGAGCGGCGGCGACCGTTCCTGCACGAGCTGCCGGTTTTGCTGCTGATCGCGCTCGCCCTGGCGATCGTGCTGAAGACCTTCGTCGTGCAGGCGTTCTTCATCCCGTCGGCCTCGATGGAGCCCACGCTCGAGCCGGGCGACCGGGTCCTGGTCCAGAAGGTGGTGTACGGTCCGAACCGGGGCGACGTGATCGTGTTCTCCGATCCCAAGGGCCGTCCGGGCCCCGGCCGCGGCGTCGTGGGCGGGTTCTTCCACTGGCTCTCGAACGCGGTCGGCATCCAGCAGCCCGAGCACGAGGACTACATCAAGCGGGTGATCGGGCTGCCCGGCGAGACCGTCGAGCTGCGCGACGGCCGGCTGCTCGTCGACGGGACCCGCGTCCCCGAGCCGTACCTGGAGGGCCCACCCGATACGCGCGACTACGGCCCGGTCACGGTCCCGCCCGGATCGCTGTTCGTCCTGGGCGACAACCGCACGAACTCCAACGACTCCCGGTTCGGCCTGGGCTTCGTCCCGCAGGACAAGGTGATCGGCCGCGCGTTCGCCATCGTGTGGCCGCCCACGAGGATCGGATGGATCCACTAGTCCTCGACCTGGGGCGCTACGAGCGCGGCCTGCGCGAGCAGGGGTTCGACCGGATCGCCGGCGTGGACGAGGCCGGCCGCGGGGCGCTCGCGGGCCCGCTCGTCGCCGCGGCGGTGATCCTGCCGCCGGAGTTCGACCTGGACGGCATCAACGACTCGAAGCAGCTGACGGCGCTGCAGCGCGAGGCCGCGTTCGTGCGGATCGTGCGCGACGCCGTCGCCTGGTCGGCGTGCCGGTGCATGCCGACGCGGATCGACAACCGCGGGCTGCAGAAGACCAACGTGTGGCTCCTGCGGCGATGCATCACGACGCTCAGCGTCGCCCCCGACTACGTGCTGTCCGACGGCTTCCCGGTCAAGCGCCTGGGCGTCCCGAACCTGTCGATCAAGAAGGGAGATGCGGTCACCGCCTCGGTGGCCGCCGCATCGATCGTGGCCAAGGTGACCAGGGACCGCATGATGGACCGGTACCACCGCCGCTTCCCGGTATACGGGTTCGACCACAACCGCGGGTACGGGACCCAGGAGCACCGGGACGCGATCCGGCGCCACGGGCCCTCGCCGATCCACCGGTACTCGTTCAAGGGCCTCCGAACGGGCTACTACGACGGCGATAGGGTGGAGGAGCCGTGAACAACGAAGAAGACGACATCGAGCGGTTCGAGGAGGAGCGAGAGCTCGAGCTCTACCGCGAGTACCGCGACATCGTCGGCATGTTCGCCTACGTCGTCGAGACCGAACGCCGCTTCTACCTGGCCAACTCGGTCGAGCTCAACCAGAAGGACGACGGCTGGGTCGAGGTGATCCTGGGCGACGCCTGGGTCTGGGACATGTTCCGGCCGGCCCGGCTCGTGTCGAACGTCCGCGTCATGACGCGCCGAGACGTCAACGTCGAGGAGCTCCGGCCGGACGACTCCCTGCAACTGCCCGAGTAGTCACCGCCGGGTCTTCCCGTGTCGGTGCCGGCATCTAGCGTCCGCCGGATGAGCGGTCGGGTCCTGGACGAGCGCGCCGAACGCGGACGGGCGGGCGAGGACGCCGCGCAGCGCGTGTACGAGCGCCGCGGGTACGTCGTGGTGGCGCGCAACTGGCGCTGCGCGATCGGCGAGCTCGACCTCGTGCTCCTGCGCCGCGGGCTCCTCGTGTTCTGCGAGGTGAAGACGCGCTCGGGTCCCGCGTTCGGGGGCGGTTACGAGGCGGTGTCGCGGTCCAAGCGCCGCAAGATCCGCTCCCTCGCCGAGGTGTACATCCAGCAACACGGGTTCGCGCACGCCGAGGTTCGCTTCGACGTGGCGAGCGTGTGGTTGAGCGGCGAACGCCCCGACGTCGAGGTGTTCGAGGACGCGTTCTGACGACGGCGGTGTCGGTGGCTGCGGCTAGGGTCGCGCGACCGTGTACGGACGCGTCAACGGCGTCACCGTCGTCGGGGTCCGCGGTCACCTTGTCGCCGTCGAGGCGCACGTCGGCCGGGGGCTCCCGTCCCTGACGCTGACCGGCCTGCCGGGGGCCGGCGTCCAGGACGCCCGAGACCGGATCCGGCCGGCGGTCGAGAGCGCGGGCCTCGGATGGCCGCTCCGGCGCGTCGTCGTGAACCTGTCGCCCGGAACCCTTCGCAAGGAAGGGCCGGGGCTGGACCTCCCGGTCGCGATGGGCGTGCTGGCCGCCACGGCGCAGGTGCCGGTCGCCGGGCTCGAGGGCTGGGTGCTCGCGGGCGAGCTCTCGCTGCGTGGCGGACTGGTCTCGACCCCCGGCGTGCTCTCGGTCGCGATCGCGGCCTCCCGGGCGCGCCTGCGCGGCGTGATCGTCCCGGCGCCCAACGCGGCCGAGGCCGGCCTCGTCGACGATCTCGAGGTCGTCGGGGCGAGCACGCTCGGCGAGGTGGTCGGGTTCCTGCGCGGGACGTGGACGCCCTCGCCCGCGCCGGCCGACCCACCCGATCGCGACGAGCGTCGCCACGCGGTGGATCTCGCGGAGGTCCGCGGGCAGGCGCAGGCGCGTCGCGCGCTCGAGGTGGCCGCGGCCGGGGGACACAACGTCCTGATGGTCGGGTCGCCGGGCGCGGGCAAGACGATGCTCGCGCGGCGCTTGGCCACGATCTTGCCGACGATGTCGCGGGAGGAGGCGCTCGAGGTCACCCAGTTGCATTCGGTGGCCGGGCTCCTGGCTGGCGGGCTCATCGCCGAGCGGCCCTTCCGCTCGCCGCACCACACGGTCTCACCGGCGGCGCTCCTGGGCGGCGGCACGTCGTTCCTGCGCCCCGGAGAGGTCAGCCTGGCGCATCACGGCGTCCTGTTCCTGGACGAGTTCACCGAGTTCCGTCGCGACGCGGTCGAGGGGCTTCGCCAGCCCATGGAGGACGGGCGCGTCGTCGTGACGCGGATGGTGGGCACCGTGGAGTTCCCCTCGCGGTTCACGCTCGTCGCCGCGGCGAACCCGTGCCCCTGTGGCTTCCGTGGCGACGCCGTTCGGCAGTGCCTGTGCCGCGGCGACCGGCTCGAGACCTACGCCGCGAAGCTCACGGGGCCGCTCCTTGACCGCGTGGACCTGCGCCTGATCGTCCCGCGCCTGACGCGGGAGGAGCTGATGAGCGAGGGCGCCGGCGAGGGCTCCGAGATGGTCCGTGGCCGGGTCGAGGAGGCGCGTTCGCGCCAGCGGCGTCGGTACGCGGCGCTCGGGTTCACGTGCAACGCGCACCTGCCCGGTCCCGTCGCGCGGCGCGAGGTCCGGCTCTCGGGGCCGGCGCGCGACCTGCTCGCCTCCGCGGTCGAGCTGCACGCGCTGACCGGACGCGGGTTCGATCGCGCCCTCAAGGTGGGCCGCACCATCGCCGACCTCGACGGCTCGGACCGGGTCGAGCCCCCGCACGTCGTGGAGGCGCTGGCGTACCGCACGGCGACGCTCCTGCCGGAGCTCGAACGTGCGGGCTGAGCCCGCGACCCGCCCGCCCGCGTCGCCCTGGCCGGCATGGCCGGACGGGTTCGGCGCCGGCGAGGAGGAGCGCCGCGCGCTGCTGGTCCTCTCGGCGCTGCGCGGCATCACGCCGCGCAACATGCTCGCCCTCGCGCTCGAACGCGGATCGGCCGCGAACACCCTGGCGGCGATCGCGCGAGGCCAGGCGGGGAGCGAGCAGGACCGCGCGTTCGCGCGGACCCTGCGCGCCCAGGACATCGAGGCGGCCGCGGAGGCATGCGGGTCGCGGTTCGTCCCGTGGAGCTCGACCGAGTACCCGGCCCAGCTCCGTCAGATCCACGATCCTCCCTCGGCGCTGTACGTGATCGGGCGTGTGCCGTCGGACGTCACGTTGGCCGTGGCCGTCGTCGGCGCGCGGCGGTGTACCGCGCTCGGACGCGAGGCCGCGCACGAGATCGGTCGCGGACTCGGCCTGGCGGGCGCCACCGTCGTGAGCGGCGCGGCCCGCGGGATCGACGCCGCGACGCACGAGGGCGCCCTGAGCGTCCAGGGCTCGACGCTCGCGGTCCTGGGGTCGGGCCTGGACGTCGCCTATCCGTTCGACGGGCGGTCGCTGGTCAGGCGCATCGCCCGCGAGGGCTCGCTCGTCAGCGAGTACCCGCCCGGGGTGCCGCCGCACGCCCACCACTTCCCCGCGCGCAACCGGATCGTCGCCGGCCTCTGCCGCGCAACCGTGGTGGTCGAGGGCGCCGAACGCAGTGGGTCGATGATCACGGCCGAGCACGCGATGGAGTTCGGGCGCGACGTGTTCGCGGTGGCGGGCGCCGCCAACAGCCCGCTGTCCCACACGCCGCTGCAGCTGATCCGGGAGGGCGCCACGCTGATCCGGGGTTCGGATGACCTCCTCGAGGACCTCGGGCTCGAGCTCGACGGCCGAAGGATCGAGCGCCAGGTCGCGCTCGATCCCGTCGAGCGCCGGGTCCTCGCCGAGGTGATCGAGCCCTCGCTGCCCGACCGGCTCGCGGCAGCGCTCGGCATGTCCGTGTCCGAGGTCGTGGGCACGCTGATGCGCCTGGAGCTTCGGGGGTTCGTCCGCAACGTGGGCGGGCGGTTCGAGACCACGCTCAAGCCGCATCCCGCCACGCACGCCTAGCGCCGGCTGCTTGAACCACCCGTTGCCGATTGGTACACATTGGGTCCGCCCGATCCGGAGGAGCCTTGCAGGCCCGCGACCTTCCTCAGTCCGACGCCGTCCTGATCCAGGCGTTCGTCGACCATCTGGCCCTCGAACGCCACCTGGCGGCCTCGACCGTCGACGCCTACCGTCGCGACCTCGCGCAGCTGGCCGTGTTCCTGGGCAGGAGCCGGCGCGAGCTCGCCACCGCCCGACTGCAGGACCTGCGCCGGTTCCTGGCCCAGCTCACGTCGCTCGGGTACGCGCGGGCGTCGATCGCCAGGCGGGTGGGCGCGATCCACACCTTCTACCGATGGGCGAGCGCGCGGCGGGTCGTCCAGACCGATCCCTCGGCCCTCCTCGGCCGCCCGAGGGTCGTGTCCCGCCTGCCGGTGGTCCTGCGCGTTCCGGAGGCCGCGGCACTGGTCGAGGCGCCGGTCACCGCGGAGGACGCCAGCGACGTCGACGCGGCCGTCGCGGCCCGCGACCGGGCGATCCTCGAGCTGATGTACGGGTCGGGCCTGCGCGTGAGCGAGGTGGCCGGCCTCACGATCGAGCGCGTCGACCGGGACCGAGGCCGGGTCACGGTGGTCGGCAAGGGCGACAAGGAACGCGAGGTGCCGCTGGGCGATCCCGCCCGGGACGCCGTGGAGGCATGGCTCGCGGTTCGCGACGTGCTGGAGCCGGGAACCCGTCCGGAACTGTTCACGAACCGGAGGGGTCGGCCGATCGGCCCACGCGACATCAGACGGCTTGTGGGACGATACGCGGGCGTGACGCTCTCCGGTCGGCGGGTCACGCCTCATACGCTGCGACACTCGTTCGCGACGCATCTGCTGGAAGGAGGTGCCGACATCAGGGCGGTTCAGGAGATGCTCGGCCACGCCAGCGTGGCGACCACCCAGCGGTACACGCACGTGAGTCGTTCACGCCTGTTCGAGGCATACGAGCGGAGCCACCCGAGGGCCTGATGCCGAGAGCGCCCAAGGCAGACAAGGCCGGGTCCCCCAAGGCCACCGCGGTGAGCGACCCGCCCAAGGCCGCCGCGAAGGCCAACAAGCGGGACGGGAAGGCCACCACCGTCAAGGTCCGCGGTCGCGACGGCGCCGAGCCCCAGGCCGGGGTCGACGAGCTCACCCGCCTGTGGGACGAGTTCAAGCAGAGCGAGGCCTCCGGCGCGCGCGACTCGGCCCGCGAACGACTGATCCTGCACTACGCGCCGCTGGTCAAGTACGTGGCCAGCCGCGTCGCGACCGGCCTGCCGGCCAGCGTCGACCAGGCGGACCTCGTCTCGTACGGCATGTTCGGGCTGATCGACGCCCTCGAGAAGTTCGAGCCGGCGCGCGGCAACAAGTTCGAGACGTACGCGATCCCGCGCATCAAGGGCGCGATCATCGACGAGCTCCGCGCGATGGACTGGGTCCCCAGGTCGGTTCGGTTCAAGGCGCGCGAGATCGAGAAGGCGTACTCGGACCTGGAGTCGATGCACAAGCGGGCGCCCTCGGAGAAGGAGGTCGCCGCGCGGCTCGGCGTCTCCCTGCGCGAGCTGCACGAGGTCATCAACCAGATCTCCTTCGTCCAGGTGCTGCAGCTGGACGAGATCCTGAGCGTCGGCAGCGACCGTGGCGAGCAGGTCTCTCTGCTCGACACGCTCGCCGATCGGGGTGCAGACCCCACCACCGGGCTCGAGGGCCAGGAGACGCGAGGGCTGCTCGCGGTCGCGATCAACTCGCTGTCCGAGCGCGAGAAGATCGTCGTCACCCTGTACTACTTCGAGGGCCTCACGTTGGCCGAGATCGGCGACATCCTGGGCGTGACCGAGTCGCGCGTGTGCCAGATCCACACCAAGGCCGTCGGCCAGCTCCGGCTCCAGCTCGTCGAGACCGACTGATCCGGATCGGCGCCCCGCGTCTGTGAAGCACGTCACGGTTCGGCCCGAACGCTCCGGATAGCATCGCCGTCTCCCGTGGCGATCGGAGAGCCGGCGTGGCGCTACAGGCGTTGGTCCTCCCCCTGCTGCTGTTCGTGATCGGACCGTGGTCGGCTCCGGCCGAGCCGAGCGCGACCTCGGGGTCCCTCGACGAGGTGATGGCGGCGGGGACGTGGCCGTGGCCGGTGACCGGCCCCGTGATCCGCGGATTCGACCCTCCCACCTCGCCGTTCGGTGCCGGGCATCGGGGCATCGACATCGCGGTCCCGTTCGGGACGCCGATCCTGGCCCCGGAGGCTGGGACCGTCTCCTTCGCCGGCACGGTGGGCGGCGAGCTGTTCGTCACGCTCGACCACGGCGGCGGGCTCTCGAGCACGTACTCGTGGCTGTCGTCGGCGGCCGTTCGGAAGAACGACGTCGTGGCGGTCGGCCAGCCGATCGGCTCGACGGGGGCCGGTCACCCGGGATCGAGCATCCCGCATCTCCACTTCGGTGTCCGCCTGGACGGCCAGTACATGGACCCGCTCACGTACCTGGCGCCGCTGGGCGTACAGGACCTGATCCGCCTGGTGCCCCTCGCCGCCTGAGACCCTCCGCCCGGGTCGGACCGACCGTCCGCGGATAGGATGTGCCGCCCCCGACCAGGAGAGCTCACCTGTTCCGCATCTCGTTATATCGCCGGTCGATGCGCGCCCTGCTCGCGTCCGCGAGCATGCTGGTGCTGCTCGGGGTGCCGCAACTCGTTCAGGGCAGCGCGACCGCGCAGGAGAGCACGGCCTGGTCGCAGTACCAGGGCGACCCCGCGCACACGGGCTATGCGCCGGACGGCCCGCAGCCGCCGTTCAGGGTGCGCTGGACGCTTCCCGCACCTGCGGGCATCGCCCTCTCGGGAGCGGTCGTCGAGGGGAACATCGCGGTCACGGTCGGGGAGGAGGCCGTCTACGGCGTCGACGTCGCCACCGGCCAGGTGGCCTGGCAGATCCCGCGCGCGGGTGGGCGGCTCTCGATCCCCGCGATCGGGACCGACACCGCCGGCAAGCGGGTCCTGGTCTATGTGGAGGGTCCGGCGACGGCCGTTCCGGGCGCGTCGTCGCCCGGCGCCTCGCCGACCTCGTCCCCGAGCCCGACCGAAGCCACCGCGTCACCCTCTCCGAGCCCTTCCACCGCAGGCGATGAGACGAACGTGTCGTCGGTGGTGGCCGTTGCGCTGGGGAATCAGAAAGAGCTGTGGCGGACACCCCTCGAAGGCCTCTCGCGCAGCGGCGTCACGATCGAAGGCGGCAGCGTGTACGTGGGTGATCAGGAGGTGGGTGCTCAGGACGTGGAGGCCTCGAGCGGCCGGGTCTACGCCCTGTCCCTGGACGACGGCAGCATCATCTGGAAGCAGGAGGTGGGCGGTCGCGCCGACACCTCGATCGCCGTCGCCGACGGCAACGCCTACGTCGTCGCCCGCGACTCGCAGACGCCGCGCGTGATCATCGCCGCGTTCGACGCGGCGACCGGCGAGCGCTCCTGGTCGCCGCTCTCGCTGCAGGTGAGCTCGACCGCGGGCTCGGCGCCGACGGCGGGCGGGGGATCGCTGTTCCTGGGCTCGGCCGACCGCCGCCTCCGAGCGCTCGACGCCTCCAACGGCGCCGAACGGTGGAGCGCCCTCGTGCTGTCGGTGTTCTCGCCGGCCACCGCGCTCGCGTTCGACGGGAGCAGCGTGTACGCGGCCGACGTCTCGGGGGGCCTGTATGCCCTCGACGTCGCCGACGGCGCGAGGCGGTGGAGCTTCCACGTGAACGAGACCGTGCTGCGGAGCGCGCCGGTCGTCTCGGGGTCGTCGATGCTGGTCGGGCTCGCCAACGGCTCGATGGTGGCGATCGACATCCAGACCGGGCACCTGGTGTGGCGGAGCCCCGTCACGCCCGGGCTGATCGGGTCGATCGCGCTCGCGGGCGACACCGTGATCGCGGTCAAGGGCGGGCGGAACGCGGGCCTGATCGCGTTCGAGCACGACCCCGACGGGACGCTGCTCGACGAGCCTTCGCCAACGCGGTTCGAGGCCGCCACGTCCCTGTCCCGTTGGCTGATCGCGGCGGTCCTGGTGTTCGGGATCGCGCTCGCCCTCGGGGTGCTGGCGGGCCGGCGGTTCGGAAGGTCTGGGGAGACGGACGACGCCGAGGTCGACGTGGACGAAGACGTCGACGCGTATGAAGACGAGGACGCGCCCGACGACGAGGAGGATCGGTGACCGCCAAGAAGCGCAGGCGCCCGCAGCGTCCGCGGCCCGCCCCCGAGCCCGAGACCACCCAGGTCGAGGAGCAGGAGGAGCAGACCCCGCAGCGCCGGCCGTTCGGCTCGGGCCTGCTCGCGGGCGGACCCTCTCCGATGCCGCCGATCGGTCGCTCGCTCGGCAACGGCCTGCTGGCCGTCGTCTCCTCACCGATCCTGCTGGCGATCGCCGTGGTCGTCCCGCTGCTCGCGTGGCTCGCGCTGTTGGCGATCGGGTTCGAGGGGCGCCCGTCGCTGCTGGTCGACGTGCTCGCGCTCCCGCCGATCTCGACCTATTTCGACCTGGGGACCGGGGAGAGCCTGCTCAGCCTCGGGCCGGCGTTCCTGGTCTTCATCGGGATCGCGTTGCTGATCCGGAGCCTGCTGTACGCGCTGCTGGCCGGCATGATCGTGGAGACGCTGGAGGACGGCCGCATCTCGAGATGGGGTCTCCTCCGGGGGGTCTCGGCGATCCCGACCGTGCTCGCCGTGAACCTGCTCTCGTTCTCGCTGATCCTGGCGAGCAACGTCATCTTCCCCATCCTCGGGCCAGGGATCGGCCTGCTTGCCGCGATCGGCTCGCTCGTCGGCGGCCTGTTCTTCCTGGGGTTCGCCCCCACGGCGGCGGTTCGCCAGCAGCGGGGTGCGGTCGAGTCGATCCGTCGCTCGGGGCGGGCCGCGATGCTGCCGGGGAGCCGTCACGTCCTGTTCTGCGCGCTGTACTTCTTCGTGGCGCTGCCGGTGGTGGTGGGCCTGGCGCCCGGCGGCTCGCAGGTCACCGCGAACCCGACCCTGTCGGGCTGGATCTTCATCCTGGCCGCGAGCGTCCTGCACCTGGCGTTCATGGCGGCCCTCGCGTTCCGGTGGATCGGCGTGGAGCCGGCCGTGCCCGAGGAGCCCGTCCGGCGCCGGCAGGCCCAGCGGCGACCGTTGGCCTCCCGCCAGCGCGGACGCCGGTAGCCGCGGCGGCTCGGGCGCCGCATCGCCGCTGGTAGACTCCGCGTTCGCCGGCGTCTCGACGCCGAGCACACACGCCCGGGGATCTCGTTCGGGGTCCCGGTCCAGGTTCGGACGCGAGCGATCGCGGCCGCGCGGACCGGGCCGGACGGTGGCCGAACCGGGCGGAGGGACAACCGGAAGGAGGCAGCACCATGCCTGTCGTGACCAGGCGGGAGCTCCTCGAGGCAGGGGTGCACTTCGGGCACCAGACCAGACGCTGGAACCCGAAGATGGGCCGGTACCTGTACGGGGAACGCTCCGGGATCTACATCATCGACCTCGAGAAGACCCTGAACGGGCTCGAGGAGGCCTACGGGTTCGCGAGCGACCTCGGGCGTCGCGGCGGGGTCGTCCTGTTCGTCGGCACCAAGAAGCAGGCGCAGGAGGTCATCGCCGAGCACGCGAACCGGGTCGGCATGCCCTACGTCACCACGCGGTGGCTGGGCGGGATGCTCACGAACTTCCAGACGGTCTCGCGCCGCCTGCTGCGGCTTCGAGAGCTCCGCGAGATGGAGCGCACGGGCGCGTTCGACTTCCTGCCCAAGCGCGAGGCGATCCGCCTGCGCCACGAGAAGGAGAAGCTCGAGCGCAACCTGGGAGGCATGCAGAGCCTCGAGCGGCTGCCCGACGCGGTCTTCGTGATCGACACGAAGAAGGAGCACATCGCGGTCAACGAGGCGCGCAAGCTCGGCGTCCCCGTGATCGCGATCGTGGACACCAACTGCGACCCCGACGAGGTCGACTACGTGATCCCCGGCAACGACGACGCGATCCGCTCGGTCTCGCTGGTGACCCGGCTGATCGCCGACGCGCTGGCCGAGGGCACGCAGGCCGGCCGCGAGGCCCGCGTCACGCGCGCGACCGGTCCCGAGATCGAGCCGGAGCCCGAACACGAACCGGCGGCCCCGGCACCAGCGGCCGAGGCGGCGCCGCCCGAACCGGCCGAACCCGCCACCCCGCAACCCGCGACGGAGACGACATGACGATGACCGAGATCAACGCCAAGCAGGTGAAGGAGCTCCGCGACCGCACCGGGGCCGGGATGATGGACGCCAAGCGCGCCCTGCAGGAGGCCGACGGCGACATCGCCAAGGCCGAGGAGATCCTCAAGACCAAGGGGCTCGCCTCGGTGGCCAAGCGTGCCGAGCGCTCGACCGGGGCGGGCCGGGTGGACGCCTACGTCCACTTCAACTACCTCGTCGGCGTGCTGATCGAGGTCGACTGCGAGACCGACTTCGTAGCCAACACGGAGGAGTTCCAGCAGCTGGTCAAGGACCTCGCGCTGCACATCGCGACCCCTTCGGCGCCAAGGTACGTCACGCGCGAGGAGGTTCCGGCCGAGGAGCTCGAGGAGCAGCGGCGCATCTTCGAGGGCCAGGCCCGCGAGCTCGGCAAGCCCGACAACGTGATCCCGAAGATCGTCGAGGGCAAGCTCGAGGCCTTCTACAAGGATGCGGGAGGGGTCCTGCTCGAGCAGCCGTACGTCAGGGACGACTCCAAGACGATCCAGCAGCTGTTGGACGAGCTGTCGGCCAAGGTGGGCGAGAGGCTCGTGGTCCGCCGGTTCGTGCGGTACCGGGTGGGCGAGGAGAGCGAGTAGGGTTAGCTCCATGCCGGAGGGGGACCACGCGCAGGAGGGCGGCCGGCCGCTGTACCACCGCGTGCTGCTGAAGCTCTCCGGCGACGCCTTCGCCCCCGCGAACACGGGCTACGGCATCTCCACCGAGGCCACGGGCCTGCTCGCCCGAGAGCTCGCGGACGTCGTCGACCTCGGCGTCCAGTGCGCGGTGGTGGTCGGCGGCGGGAACATCTTCCGTGGCCGCCAGGCCCCCGGGATCGACCGTTCGCGCGCGGACTACATGGGCATGCTCGCGACCGTGATGAACGCGCTCGCGCTTCAGGACGCGCTCGAGAAGATCCACGTGCCCACGCGCGTGCAGACGGCGATCCACATGGCGCAGATCGCCGAGCCGTACATCCCGCTGCGAGCGGTGCGCCACATCGAGAAGGGGCGCGTCGTGGTGTTCGCGGCCGGGATCGGCGCCCCGTACTTCTCGACCGACACCACCGCGGCACAGCGCGCGCTCGAGATCGGCGCGCAGGCGATCCTGAAGGGAACGAAGGTGGACGGCGTGTACACGGCGGACCCGCACGAGGATCCGACCGCGGAGCGGTACGACACGATCGAGTACCTCGACGTGCTGCGCGAGGGCTACGCCGTGATGGACGCCACCGCCATCAGCCTGTGCATGGAGAACGGGCTGCCGATCATCGTCTTCGACTTCCGTCAGGAGGGGAACATCCGCAAGGCCGTCTCGGGCGAGCCGATCGGGACGCTGGTGCACGGCGGCGCCCGATGACCGTCGAGACCGCGCTCGCGGGGGCCCGCGAGAAGATGGACAAGGCGATCGGGGTCCTCAAGGACGAGCTCGCGGGCGTTCGGACCGGCCGCGCGTCGCCGGCGCTCCTGCAGCGGATCGTCGTGGACTACTACGGGACGCCGGTGCCGATCCAGCAGCTCGCCTCGTTCTCGGTCCCCGAACCCCGGACGCTGGTGATCACGCCGTACGACCGCAACGCGATCTCGGCCATGGAGAAGGCGCTCATGTCCAGCGATCTGGGCATCACGCCCGGCAACGACGGGGCCGTGATCAGGCTCAGCTTTCCGCCGCTCACCGAGGAGCGGCGCAAGGAGCTCGTCAAGGTGGTGCATCACCGGGGCGAGGAGGGGCGGGTTGCCGTTCGGAACATCAGGCGGCATTCCAAGGAAGAGTTGGAGAAACTTGAGCGAGAGGGCGCCATCTCGGAAGATGACCTTGCGCGCTCCGAGAAGGAGCTGCAGAAGCTGACCGACAAGCACATCGGCGACATCGACGAGGTCGTGGCGCACAAGGACGCCGAGCTCAAGGAGATCTGAGCGTGCCTGAGGACGAGGAGAAGACCGAGGGCGAGGACCTCTTCGAGGACCTCGACAAGTTCTTCGCCCCGATCCAGGACGTCGACTGGCCCGAATCCTCCGAGCCGGCGACTCCCGAGACGACCCCTGCCCCCGAGCGGGAGCCCCAACCCGAGCACGAGGAGCCTGCCGAGGCCGGCCGCGGCTCGACGATGGCCTTCGAGACCGAGACCGAGACCGAGACCGAGACCGAGGCCGAGGCCGAGCCGGAGACCGGCCCGGAGGTCGAGCCCGGGGAGCAGGAGCCCGCAGCCGAGGCCGGCGGGACCGCGGACCTGTTCGGCGAGGGCGAGACCACGGCTGCCGAGGCCGAGGAGGACGCGGAGGCCGGCGAGGTCGACGCGTTCCTGTTCGAGGCCGAGGCCTACGACGAAGGGGAGGGGGCCGGGACCCAGACCGCAGCCGACTACGTCGACCTGCCGGGCGGCGAGGGGGAGGACGCCGGCGTCGCCGGGCTCGAGGAGACGGCCACCGAGGAGCCGCCGGACATCGAGGCCGTCGAGGCCGCGGCCGATCACTTCGCCGAGTCCGTGCGCGACGAGGTCGAGGTCGAGCCAGAGGTGGAACCCCAGGCGCCGCAGGCGACCGAGGAGGTCGCGATCGCCGAGCTGCTCGGCGACGAGGACGCCGCCGCCGAGGGCGAGCCCGAGTCCGCTCGGACCGTCCGGGTCGGGGCCGAGGGGTTCGGTGGGCCGAGCTGGCAGGAGCCCACGGCGATCGAGGTCGGCGCCGAGCCCGAACGCGCGGGCCCCGGCCGCGACCTGCCGACCGCCTTCATCACCGGCCTCATCCTGGCGGGCCTCGCCGTCGGCGCGATCCTGATCGGCCCGGGGGCGTTCGCGATCTTCGCCGGCATCGTCGTGCTGTTCGCGCAAGGCGAGTTCTACCTGGCGATGCAGAAGCGCCACTACCAGCCGGCGACCGCGCTCGGGCTGGTCTCGGGCGCGCTGGTGCTGGGGGCGGGCTACTACCGCGGCGAGAACGCGATGCTCGCGATCATGGCCCTGTCGCTGTTCGCGACGTTCCTGTGGTACATGACCGTGCCGCCGCAACACCGGGCCAACCTGGTGTCGAACATCGCGATCACGGTGCTGGGCATCGCGTACATCCCGCTGCTGGCCGCCTACGCGATCGCGGTGCTGAACCTGCCCGACGGCGAGGCTCTGACGCTGTCGATCATCGGCCTCACGTTCGTCTACGACACGGCCGCCTTCGGCGTGGGGTACCTGTGGGGCAGCCGCCCGCTCGCGCCGAACATCAGCCCGAAGAAGTCGTGGGAGGGCGCGATCGGCGCGACCCTGGTCACGATGGCGGTGGCGGTCGGACTCGTGAGCCAGGTCGACATCCTCAGTTCGCCGGCCCGTTCGGTGGGTCTGGCGGTCGTGGTCGCGCTGTTCGCGCCGCTCGGTGACCTGGCCGAATCCCTGATCAAGCGCGACCTCGGGGTCAAGGACATGGGCGGCATCCTGCCCGGTCACGGCGGGGTGATGGACCGGATCGATTCGGTGCTGTTCGTGGCGCCGGCCGCGTTCATCTACCTGCGGCTGATCCTGCTCTGAAATCTCTCTCACACCCCCGGTCACCGGCGGATACGGAGTTTGTGGGCGGCTCGGGGTACTCTTTGGTCCGATGCGCTCGCTGGTGATCCTCGGTTCGACGGGATCGGTGGGGACGCAGGCGCTCGACGTCGTGCGGCACAACCCCGACCGGTTCAGGGTGGTTGGCCTGTCCGCGGGCACCAACCGTGAGCTCCTCGTGGGTCAGATCCGCGAGTTCCTGCCTCCGCACGTGGCCATCGCCGACGAGGAGGCCGCGGTTGACCTGCGCGAGAAGATCGCCGGGATCCAGGGGGTCGAGGTGCACGTCGGTCCCGAGGCGGCCGAGGTCCTGGCCCGCGACGTGGACGCCGACATGGTGCTCAACGCGCTGGTTGGCTCGGCCGGGCTCGGGCCGACCCTGGCGACGTTGCAGGCCGGCAAGATGCTCGCCCTGGCCAACAAGGAGAGCCTGGTCGTGGGCGGCGACCTCGTCGTCGACCTGGTCAAGGGCGAGCCCGAGCGCCTGGTGCCCGTGGACTCCGAGCACGCGGCGCTCGCGCTGTGCCTGCGCGGAGAGCGACGCGAGGACCTCAAGCGCGTGATCCTGACCGGCTCGGGCGGACCATTCCGCGGCTGGACGCGGGCCGAGCTCGCCAAGGCCTCGGTCAAGGAGGCGCTCGCGCACCCGGTGTGGCAGATGGGCCCGAAGATCACGATCGACTCGGCCACCCTGATGAACAAGGGCCTGGAGGTGATCGAGGCGCACTACCTGTTCGGCCTCGAGTACTCGCAGATCCACGTCGTGATCCACCCCCAGGGGATCGTGCACGCGCTCGCCGAGTTCCGCGACGGCTCCATGCGGGCCGAGTTCGCGGTGCCGGACATGCGCCTGCCGATCCAACTCGCGCTCGCGTGGCCGGAGCGGCTGCCCACCGGCATCGGCCCGGTGCCGCTGGCCGACAGCACGGTGACGTTCGAGCCCGTCGATCGCGAGGCGTTTCCGGCCATCGACCTGGCGTACCGGGTCGGAGAGCTCGGGCTCACCTTCCCCGCGGTGATGAGCGCCGCCAACGAGGTCGCCGTCATGGCGTTCCTGGAGGGGAAGGTCCCGCTCACACGCATCATCGAGGTGGTCACGTCCGTCGTAGACGAGCACGAGGCACCCTCGTCCGTGGCCTCGGTGGTGAACCTCGAGCGGGCCGACGCGTGGGCGCGCCGGCGAGCCGCCGAGATCATCGAGGCGCGCTAAGAAGGGTACGGACCCCATGGCCGCGCTGGGCATCGGTGCCTTCATCGTCGCTCTGATCCTCGTGATCGTGATCCACGAGGCGGCGCACTTCGCCGTGGCGCGCGCGTTCGGGATCAAAGTGCAGGAGTTCTTCGTCGGGTTCGGCCCCAGGATCTGGTCGCGGATGCGCGGCGAGACGGAAGTGGGCCTCAAGGCGATCCCGGCCGGCGGCTACGTGAAGATCGCGGGGATGAACCCGTTCGAGACGGTCCCGCTCGAAGACCTGCCCCGGACGTTCGGCGCCAAGCCGATCTGGCAGCGCGCGTTGGTGATCGTTGCCGGGCCCGCGACGCACTTCGTGCTCGCGTTCCTGTGCTTCGCGGTGTGGCTTGGGTTCGTCGGTCAGCCGGTCGTACACGGCGTCGTGGTCGCCGAGGTGGCTCCCCGACTGGGCGGCGTCGCCTCGCCGGCAGCGGCGGCAGGCCTCCGGGAGGGGGACCGCGTTGTGAGCGTCGACGGGCTCGATGCGCCGAACGCGGACGACCTCGTGGCCTACACGACGGCGCACGCCGGGGAGCCGCTCACGTTCACGATCCTGCGTGGCGGCCAGACGCTTCAGATCACCATGACCCCAAGGCTCTCGGTGGTGGAGGGCGAACAGATCGGGCGCATCGGCGTGCAGGTGCAGCCCGCTCGAGTCACTCGCGAGACCGAGGACGTGATCGGTTCGTTGACGGGGGGCGCGAGCCTGGTCGGTGAGAACATGGTCGGCACCGTTCGGGGTGTGGCGAGGATCTTCGGGCCCCAGGGGATCGGGCGCCTGTTCGACCTGGTGTTCACCGACACGCAGCGTCAGCAGACCGATCCCGCGAGCGTCGTCGGCATCGGCCGCGTCGCCGGCAGCCTCGCGTCCGAGGATCGGTTCGGCGACCTCCTGTTCCTGTTCGGCATCGTGAACGTGTTCGTCGGCCTGCTGAACCTGCTGCCGCTCCCACCGTTCGACGGCGGGCACCTCGCGGTCCTGGCCATCGAGAAGATCCGCCACCGCCCGGTCGACATGCGCAAGGTCGTTCCGATCTCGGCCGCCGTCGCGGGCTTCTTCATCATCTTCACGGTCGCCGTCGTGTACGTCGACCTGGTCAAGCCGCCCGTCTGATCGCCTCCTCGGCGGCCGATCCGCCGCAACGATTTCTCAACACCGCCTCGGGAGGGTCTCCATGCCCGAGGGCTACGATGGGCCGATGACCAGGGACCAAACCGAGCAGACCATCCTGGTCGTGGACGATGAGGCCGCGATCTCGGAGGCCGTGCGTGCCCGCCTGTCGAACGAGGGGTTCCGCGTGGTTCTTGCCGCCGACGGTCCCCAGGCGCTCGAGCTCGCGGAGGCCGAGCAGCCGGACCTCGTGGTCCTGGACCTGATGCTCCCCGGGATGGATGGGCTCGAGGTGTGCCGGCGCCTGCAGAGCCGCCGATGGGTGCCCGTGCTCATGCTCACCGCACGCACCGAGGAGGCGGACAAGGTCGCCGGCTTCGCGGTGGGCGCCGACGACTACCTCACCAAGCCGTTCAGCCTGCGCGAGCTCACCGTGCGCGTCCGCGCCATCTTGCGGCGCGTCGAGCGCATCAGCTCGACGCCGTCCAGCGACCCGATCGAGGTCGGCGGCCTGTCGATCGATCCTTCCCGGCGCAAGGTGAGCATGGACGGCGAAGAGGTTCAGCTCACCCCGCTCGAGTTCGAGATCCTGCTGGCCATGGCGCGGGACCCGGGCGTCGTGTTCACGCGCGAGCAGCTCATGGATCGTGTGTGGGGCTACCGTGACTACGCGGGCGGCCGCGTCGTGGACTCGCACGTGGCCCGCATCCGCCGCAAGCTGGGCGAGGACGGCGCCGAGCCGCGTTTCGTGCGCACCGTACACGGCGTCGGCTACGCCTTCGCGGACGAGTGAGCGTTCGGTGACCCTGCTCCAGCGACTGCCGACGATCCGCGCGAAGCTCGGGTCGGTCATCGTGTTCGCGGTCGGGCTCACC
>Ga0081455_10001065_pt1 | contig 34537 bp, 27 predicted proteins | sample TabmetS3T2R1_FD_70207 | JGI IMG/M metagenome (GOLD analysis project Ga0081455, IMG submission 70207) | Tabebuia heterophylla rhizosphere microbial communities from the University of Puerto Rico - S3T2R1 | ecosystem: Host-associated > Plants > Roots > Rhizosphere ...
AGTCGATCTTTGACTACCTCAAGGAGGGTGAAGATCTGGTCATGGACGCATGTATCCGCGCTGGCCAAGCGGGCAAGTTCAGAGCCGTCCGCTTCGATGGTTTCTGGGCGCCGATGGACACGCTCAAGGAGCGTGCTGCCTTGGACGAAATGCATCGGACCGGAAACCGTCCGTGGGCACTTTGGGAGAAGTCCGGCAACGGAGACGCGGCACGCACAGGTGGGCGAACCTTGCACGTGCCAGCAAACTCACCTCGGCGTGACTACTCGGACGCGATGAATTACAGCCTGCTCGCGACGAACTGAGATTCGACGCGCAATGCGACATCTGAGCCTTCCGTCCGGCCCGCTACGCCTCGTCTGCCTTGCAGCTCACCCCGATGACATCGAGATCGCAGCTGGCGCTACTTTGCTCGGCCTTGCCGAACGAGGCGGTGTTGAGGGCAACTGGCTTACGCTGTCCGGCTCACCTCAGCGGCGCGCCGAGGCCGAAGAGGCGGCTCGGGCGTTCTTGCCTGACGCCAAATCGACGTTTCATGAGTTCCCGGACGGGCGACTCCCGGCTTATTGGAACGAGGTGAAGGACGCCGTACATGCCTTTGCGGCCGTCGTGCCCGATGCCGATCTGGTCCTTGCACCGAGAATGGACGATGCGCATCAGGATCATCGGTTGCTAGGCACGATGGCGCCGACCGTTTGGCGTGACGCTCTTGTCCTTCACTATGAGATTCCCAAGTGGGACGGTGATCTGGGGCGCTCCAACTGCTATGTGCCTATCTCTGCAGAGCTGGGCCAGCGGAAGGTCTCGCTGCTGAACGAGCATTACCCATCGCAGCGATCGCGCGACTGGTGGGATGCGGAGATGTTCCTTGGACTGATGCGGATCCGCGGCATGGAATGCCGGAGCCGTTACGCCGAAGCCTTCCAAGCGTCCAAGGCAGTTCTCTCGCTCGGGGAATAAGGCCTGCCGTAGGTAGATAGATCTACTTGTGCCGGCTGCGGCCGTTCCTCCTCCGCGACCGGGACCTGGTCCTCGTACGCGCCCGAGCGTAGGCGCGCGGTGTGTCGTCAAGCTGCTCATCGGTTCCGGCTTGAACATCTTCTTCGGTGTCTGCTCGAGTGGTGGACTCGTCGTCCGACTCGTCAGCAGTATCGACGACTGTCGAATCAGACTTGAAGTCGAGGTCCTCCAGCTCCCAATCCCAGCTCCAATCGAATCCGTCATCCTCGAAGCTGGGCGTGTGCTCCCCGGCGGTTGGCGGGTAATTGAGGATGTAAAGGTCCCAGCCGTCGACGTTCTCTTCATATGCCCACGGCTCGGGTACATGGTCGGGCTCTGCAGCTTGGTCACTCTCGGCCTGGTGCGCTAGGGCGGGCACTTGGAGCACGTGCTCCGCAGCGACTGGCTGCTCTTCGGTGGCCGGCTGCTCCTCTGGGGCTTCTTCCTGCTCCTCGATTGCCGCAAGTTGTTGGGTGTCGTCGTCCTCCTCGGAAGCGTCGTCTTGTTGCTCGATCGTTACATGCTGCTCCTCGGCGACTGGCTGCTCCTCCGCGGCTTCTTCTGGCTCCGCGATTGCGACCAGCTGCTGGGTGTCGTCGTACTGCTCTTCGAGGACTTCTTCTTGTTGCTCGATCGCCACTGGCTGCTCCTGGGCGGCCGGCTGCTCCTCCGGAGCTTCGTACCCCTGGATTGCCACTAGCTGCTGAGTATCGTCGTGCTGCTCTTCGGCGACCGGCTGCTCCACGGGAGCTTCCTCTAGCTCCTCCTCGATCGCTACGAGCTGCTGGGCGTCGTCGTACTGATCTTCGGAAGACTGATCATCGTCCTCGATCGCTACCTGCTCGTCAGCAGCTTGCTGCTCCGGCCGCTCGGCCGCAGCGTCCTCCTCGTCGTCCGCCGGATGCGACGCTTCACTCTCTTGGAGCAGCGCGTCACCCACCAGCCCCGCAGTGGCCACCAGCTCTTGCTCATCGTCTGAGGTCACGACATCCGCTGCGTCGGCCCATTCCTCATCCAGCCAGGCCTCAGTTGCCGCATCGTCGGTGGCATCGGCAGCCAGATGTTCTTCATCGTCGTAAGGCTCCTCGAAATCGAGCAGGGGCTGGTCATGCCCGTCCTCGAGCTGAACAACCGCAGGTCGATCAGAGCCGGGGCTCCCCGAGAATGATTCGTCGGTGCGCTCGGTGCGCAATACCGCTGCGAACCGCAGGTCCAGCCCAACAGCACGAACCAGATCCGCGGACGTCCGTACGCTTTCGGCGCTTGATTGCCCCGCAGTCACGATGACGAACACTCGGTCAGTCCATGCAGTCAGGAAGTCAGCCCCAATCGACGGATCGAGATCTGCCAGGACCAGCGTGACGTCATACATCTCGAGCGCCGGAGGACTACCGTCTTTGTCTCCAACTACGTGGAGCTCAGCAGGCCCACTTGCGAGCGACGGTATGCCGTCCGGACGGAGCAGCGTCGTCCGACCGGTCGAGCCGGCCATCGACGATGCCGTCTCAGTGAGAACGCCATGATCGGTGAGATCGATGACAGCGACGGAGTTTCCATGTGCCGCGAGATTCGACACGGCAACGGCAAAGGCGAAGCGGACTTCGTCCGCGTTGTCGATACAGGCAACTGCAAGCCGACCCCCGTGGCCAGGTATCGGAAGGTCCATCTCGATTGCATGCGCCAACCGCTGACGTTGATCCGAACGGCGGCTGTCCAGAGTGCGCAGCGGAGGCAACCAGAGCCACCTCTTCGAGATGGGCGTAATTCGGCCGACGCTGACCAGCACCGGCACCTCGAGCGCGCTTGCGATGTCCGCTCGCTGGCGAAGCCGGTCCGATATGATCGCGAAGAACAAAACGATCCCGCATCCAAGTGCTGCACCGCCGATGAGTCCCGACGCCAGTACCAGCGCGATGTGCCGCTTCGCTCCGCCTTCTGGTGCCGGCGGGTCGATCACTCTGCTGGAGGAGACCACGGCCGTGGTCTGCAAGGTGGCATCCTCGACAGACTGCTGCAGCGTCTCTATCCGACCTTGGACGTAGGCGCGCTGCGCGATCGTGTCGCTCAGCTTGCTGGCGCTTGAGCCGCCAGCCGCTGAGAGGTCTTCGATACGCCGCGAAAGGCTCGTGACCTCCGCTTCGAGCTTCGTAATCCGCTGCTGTATGCCATCGACATAGACGTTCGACTGCATAGACAGCTGCTCACCACGAAAGTTCAGATAGATCGCCGTGAAGACGTTCAGACGGCGGACAGCCTCGGCGTCGGTGGGGCCAGCCAGCGTGAGTGTCAGCAGTTCAGAGCTGACCGGTTCGGCTCTAATGCTTTTGAGGAAATCGTCTGGGCTCACCGTCAGCCCGAGGCTTGCGACCGTCTGGGACGCCACGGCTCGAATCCTCAGCAAACTGACATCGGTCGCCATGGCGCGGGCCGGGTCGACTTGAGGATCATGTGTCAGCACTAGCGATGCCTTCGCGTCATGCGGCGGCGGAGACGCGACCAAGAGGGCGGCGGCGACGAGCAATCCAATGATGGGCGATAACACGACCACCAGCCGCCTACGCCGGAGCGCAGATCTAATGAAATGGAGACTCACCAAAGTCGGACTTTGTTGTCCCGACACACTCTGGTCCTCGGTCTCGAAGTCGGGAATGTCCCAGCGTCGCTGCGTCATGATTTGTTCCTGTGCTGGTTGCCCACTACACCGCCGGACGCCGCCATTCCTGTGAGGCGCACAGGTATAGCGGGCCGGCGGGAGCGCTCCTCCATGGTGTGACGACCTGACGTACGGTCGGTCTGGTCCGGATCTGCAACCACGATTCCGTCTATGCGACGGCCAGCGTCGTCTACGGCTATTGCAACGCGAGCAAGCTCTTGTTCGGTTGCGGCGCCTGAGGCAACAGAGAGAATCGTGACAGCACTGTTGGGCACGTCGCGGAGGTCTGGTTGCCTCCGGTTCACTACGACCAAGATGATCGTCAAAGCGATCGTTTCGCCGTCCGGTGCATCTCCGACGTACAGGTCTGGACGCACTGCGCCCTCACGCTCGGCGGCACAGGCCGCCCAGAGCGCCGCAGCTCCTTCATTGGCTTTGGCAGTAACGAGCCGGGTTGGGATGCCCAGTGTCGAAGCGAATCCAGCCAGCTGCGGCCCGATCGCGACGCCGCTTCCGTCACCTGAGAGGGACACCACCGTGAGTGAGTTCGGATGGCTTACCTTCCCGGCGGGGTGCGATTCCCCGTTGCGCTCAGCCGATACCAGACCACGCAGCGCCTGGCGGAAGGCCCAGGACTCCACTGGGGTTGCCTCGTAGCTCTCGAGCAGCGTCGACCAACCTGCCACAGATCGTTGCGGCCTGCTCCGCACAGCCGCGATTACGGGGCTGCCCACAGCGTCGGCAATCTCATCGCGGAGTCGCACCCGGGGGTCACGCCGTGACGTCGCGAGCACGATCACCGCCGTCAACAGAGTGCAGACAAGGGCTGCCAGGGGTGCCCAAACAAGCAGTCGTACCCAGGTAGCCGGGCCGGTGGCTACAGTCGCATGCTGGACGACCGAGGTGCCGGCACTTACCGATGCCACCGGTGTACCAGTGGCGATCTTGTCCTCGACCTTGTCGAGTTGCAGCGACAGGTTGGCTTGTTCCGCGCGAAGCCGGGCGAGCAACTGCGCCTCTTCTTTACCTTCCGGGGAGTTCGGGTTTGCCGCCCGCTGACGCTTTGCGGCGGCGGCACTCTCTCGCTGCAGTTGCGTGATTTGTGCTTGCAGATTGTCCTTTCGGACGTTGAGGTCGGCCAGCGCGGCAGCGGTGACTTCCCTCGCGGTATCGCTGACGTAGCCGACATAGGCCTCGGCGATCGCTTGCGAGAGCTGCTGCGCCTTCGCCGCGTCGGCGGAGGTCGCATCGATCCGAAGCAGCTGGTTGGTCGGCGCTGAGACCTTTACCATCTTCCCTACCGAACGTGATGAAAGGGGCGGGGCAATCGATTTCCCAGCGTTTTCCATAATGGTGTTGCTGAGCGCTATCCGTACTTGGGTGTCAACGTCGGAGTTACTGCTTTCGGCGAGTGCGGGTGTGGGGAGCAGCACCAAGGTGGTGCTGGTCAATGGTGGCGGCGCCAATATCACGTAGCCGACTCCCGCAGCCAGCCCGACGAGGGCGGCCGCGACAAGAATGCGACTGCGTCGCCGCAGCGCCGCCATAGCCCATCGAAGGTCGGTTCCTTGGTCACTCACGGCAACTCCAGCTCGGTAACGAGTCGTGTCGAGAACGAGGCCATTCCCCGACCTATCAAGGACGTCGCAGGCACTCGAGCGCCGAAGCGCGGTGAGTACCAACCCTCGACCGGGTCGGTCTCCGCGCGATGAGAGGCCCAGACGAGGCCGCTGGGCAGCAGAAGTGTTCCCTGCCTCTCTTCTGGCCCGACTGTCCACGAAAGGGTGGCGCGCGCGTCGCCCAGCTCAACCAGAACGTCGGGGCCCAGGTGCCAGCAGAGCCGAACGGGCAGCTCCGTCCTGGCATCGAAGGTGTCGACGATGGTCAGCCGGCGCTGGGGTGAGTCGAGTGTCACCGACCGTCGGTGCATTGCTGGCGTTTTCAGACGCCGGTAGCCGTCGTGTTCTGCGCTCCAGGTCTGCACCGGCTGCGCGCCGACGTCGCAGCTCAGCGTGGCAGTACGCGGATGGGTGTTCCACAGAAACGGTCCCCCCGACTCGGCCTGGTTCGTACCGCCGATTTCGACGGTGTTGTGCGCCGCCGTCGACCGGAACCAGTCACGCCATTCCGGCTCACCGTGATAGCAGTACGTGCCGGGGTCAGCGAAGATGTCGACACCGTCGTGCCGTACCTCCAACGAAAGCGCATCGGCATGCGCGTGCGCCGCGATGGACAAGAATCCGTGCGGCCCGCCGTCGCACCGACACCATATGTCCGGGCCGTCCTCCACACGCGAACGCAGCAGGACGAGACCAGCATCGGCGAACCGGCGGGGTCGGTCAGTCGTTCGTGGCACCTGATGTGGTCGCCCTAGGGCGCCGACCAGGTGCGCCTCGATGCCTCCGGCGAACGAAGGCGACCAGTTGGGCGCGCCCAACAATGCAACGCCCGAGCCGAGTACCGTCGCCCACGGATCGCGCTCAGGGCCGTCGACTACCAGCGCGCGTCCTTCGTCGCCGTCACCTTGCCGCGGTGGCTGACCGGCGACGTCCAAAACGGCGGCACCCGCGTCGAGCATCCTGCCGAGTCGGCCCCACGTCGCGTCTGACAGCGAATGACCGTTCGTGTCGCCCTCCACCGCGGCGAGCAATCCAAGCTCGAAGACGAAACGGTGATAGTCGGTCGCCAGCTCCCGATTGAGACCGTCGTCGAAAGTGTTGGCGGCCAGCTCGTGCTCCAGCAGCGCACCCGCCTTCCGGCGCCACTGGGCGCTGCGTCGATACCAGGGGAAGGCACAGGCAGCGACGAACCAACCAGCCGCCTCGGCTATGACGTGGTTGTTGGCGGATGACCCGCGACTCGGGAAGGCTGCCAAGAATTCCTGATGCCAGGCAATCTGGCGGCCGGCATCGTCATTGTGCTCGAAGAGGTCGCCCACTTTGGGCCAGTCATCGAGCAACCGGCGGATCCAGGTCCAGGAGATCAGACGGACAGCTACCTCGATGCCGCTGGTCCAATGGACGCCGGTCAGAAACGGATTTGCCGCCCACCAGGAGCGCAGCTGACTTGCGGCCGCGTCTGCGTAGCGTTCCTCCTGCGTCAGCCACCAGGCCGCGGCCAGCACGGTGAGGTGATGGTGCCGAGACATCTCCCAGACCTGCTTGATGTTGCCGGTCTCCGCCTCATCGCGGTGGTGAATGCGGAACGCCAGCCGTCGATCGGGTGCCCGGCGTCCGGTTACCGGATCAAGAAACCAGTCTGGATCTGCGCTGTCGGTACGCATCGCACCCAGCACGGTCCACGTCCCGCTAAGGATCGTGTCGGCGGCTCGGATCAAGGCCGCAGCGGCATCCGGATCCACCCCCTTGCTGGCTGAGGCGGGCAGCGTCGAGGTGAACGTTCGCTCGGCCAGAGTGTCTCGCGGCAGCGAGGCGACATCGCCGGGCTGGACCTGCCGACGGGCCCAGGCCCGCCGGCGGCCGGCATCCAGAGTGCGGTGGACTACCTCGGTTGCCGACATTCCTCGAAGCCGTCGGACGTACCAACCGAGTTGTGGGCCACTCACCAGCCCACCGGCTTTCCTGACGCCAGACTGCTATCCACCGCGAGCGTCGCGCGTGTCGTTGCCACTAGGGAATCAAGTGGGATCGGCATCGCAGAGCCGGTATGAACGGCGTCGACGAAGCGATCCAGCTGCGAGCGCTGGCCCTTGTCCTGTCCGGTGAGCACCCGGCGGCCGTTCTTGCCTTTGGCCGACCACACAGAAATCCGCTGAAAGTTGTCCAGCCGGCCGTTACGGCCGTCGCCGACGACATCCAATGTTTCTTTGGGAAAACGAGAGCTGCCCTCGGTCAGGTAGGAGATCGCGGCTACAGATCCGTTGGCGAAGCGCACGGTGGCCTGGACGCTCTCTCCCGCACCCATGGCGTGCACCTCGATCGGATGATCTTCAACGAGCGCGCTGACAGTGTCGATGAAATGTCCACCTTCACCGGCGAACCGTGATCCTTCCAATTCCTCGTTGAGATACCAGCTGCCGGCATCCAAGCGGCCGGCGTTGACGAGGTAGCGGGCCGACAGCGGACCGCGGCAGGGACCGAAGCGCTCCCGGAGTTCGGTGAAGAGTGGCGCGAACCGCCGGTTGAACCCGACCATGATCCGGTCGTTACCGGTCTTCTCTACCGTGTCGAGCACCTGTGTCAGCTGCTCCTCGGTGAGGGCGAGCGGCTTCTCGACGAAGACGGTGAGCCCACGCTCCAGGGCCTTGCAGACGAAGCTGGCATGCGAGTGGTGTCGGGTGACGATGAACACCGCGTCGAGGGTCTCATCGTCGAGCACCCACTCGACGTTCGTCGTAATGGTGCCGAAGCCGAACTTGCGTTGGGCGTTCAGCCCTGACAGCGCCTTCGTTGTGGCGACCGACGCCAGCTCCACTGCGGAGTTGTCCTTCAAATGGGGCAACAACATGGAAGTGGCGTAGTTTCCGGCCCCGATGAAGCCAAGGCGTACCCGGGCCGACGACGGCCGGCGTGCGGCTGCGGAAGCCTGCCTGGTGGGGACTGGGATGTGCAGCGTCCGGGTGAGCGTTGCTGGGTCCGGTTGATCTTTGTAGGACAGCAGGAATCCGACACCCTGAAGGGAGCCATTGCCTAGCCGGTCGTAAACATCCTCCGCCTCTTCGATGGGGTGGACGCCTGATATCAAGACCCCTACATCGACCGAGCCGTCTGCGAGCAGATCGAGAAAACAGGAGAGGTTGCGGCGCTCGGTCCAGCGAACGTATCCAGCGGGGTAGTCAATGCCCTCGAGCTCGTACGTGTCGTCATATCGACCTGGTCCGTACGACCGCGAGAAGCGAACGTCCAGCTCCTTGTCGTAGTAGGCATTCCAGGGCAGATCGAGCCGTGTCTTCCCGATGTCCACCACTCGGGCCCGGTCTCGCGCCAGCCGCGCTGCCACTTCGACCGGCCCATTCGACTCGCCGCCGGCGGCCAGGAGCACATGATCCGCACCCAGTCCTCCGGTTCGATCCAGCAGGACACGCTCGACCTCGCGCAGGCCGTCGTCGTCGGGCGCCGCACATAGCAGGGCGCCGGCCTTCTCCGCTGTCCGGCAGCGCGACTCCACCATGTCCAGGCCCACTACCTGCACTCCAGATGCAACGAGGAGCCGTACTACGAGCTGTCCGATGAGCCCAAGTCCGATTACGCACGCGGTCTCGCCGAGGGCCACCTCAGCGCGCCGCACTCCTTGCATCGCGATGGCCCCGACGGTTGCGAAGGCCGCATGCTCTGCCGCGACACCATCCGGCACTGGAACGCACAAATTAATAGGTATCCAGTTGACATCGGCATGGAGCGCGAACTCGTTCCCTGCCGCCGCAACCAGCTGCCCCACAGAGAACTGCTCGGCACCCGCTCCGACCTCGACTACGACCCCGCACAACGAGTAGCCCAGTGGCGTGTAGCTGTCCAGCCGGTTCATTGCCTTTTGGTACGTCGCCAGAGCGCCATTCTGGGCTACCGAGTCCAGGAGCTTGCGCACCTGATCCGGCCTCGCCCGGGCCTTGCCCACCAGCGACATGCGCGCCTCGCTGACCTTCATCATCTCGGTGCCGGTCGAGATCAACGAGTAGAGCGAGCGAACCAGAACCCCTCCGGGTCGACACGCGGGGATAGGCACGTCCAGAACTGCGAGGTCACCGGACTTGTAGTTCTGAGCGACTTGCTTCATACAGACTTTTCCCCCAAGTGTTTGCGTCTACCGCAATGCGCTCACGGCGGCGCGACTCCCGCGGCCAGCGCGCCGCGGTACCACAATTCCATGGATAGCAGCTGCCATAGCTGCTTGGACTGATCTCGTCGACCATGGCGCTGATCGGAGACCATTTGGCGCAGCGGCGCCGGGCGCAGGAAACCTGAGGATATCAGCCGACCATCGACCAAGACGTCATCGATCAGAGGTCCGAGATCGTTGCTGACCCAAGCCCGCAATGGAGCTCCGAAGGAGGCCTTCGGCCGATCGACGACGTCACGCGGCATCCAGTCCTCGGCGATGGCGCGCAACGGAACTTTCTGGGTACGTCCTTTGATCTTCTGGTTGCCGCGGAAGCTGAACGCCGCCCGAAACACCACAGGATCGACGAACGGCACCCGAACCTCGGTTGAGGCAGCCATGCTCGAGCGGTCGGTATAGGCCAAGTTGAGTCCAGAAAGGAACAGCCGGGTGTCGGTCAGGCACATCTTGTTGACGTGATCAGTCAGCCGGGTGTCGGTGTACAGGTTGCGGTGCGCGTCCATCGCAGCATCGACCCGAGGTGCCAATTCAGGATTGATCAGGGCCGAGAGCTCAGGCGGGTCGTACAAGGTATAGCTACGGCGGAATGCCTCTTCCTCCGGTAACTCGGCGAAGCTGAGGAAGCGCTTCGCCCACCGGCTGTAGCGGAGTCCGCGCCCGCCGGCCGCGACAGGGAGCCGGTCGACACTCGGCGCGACCACCCGCGATCGAAGCGACCGGGGCAGCATCTGGTACCTCGCCCCCAGAACACAGGCCAGATGCTTGCGGTAGCCACCAAACAGCTCGTCCGCGCCCATTCCCGACAGCAAGACCTTGACTCCCGCTTCCCGGGCGGCCTGGCACATCAGCACGGTGTTGATGGCAGCCGGGTCACCGATGGGCTCATCCAGAACGTCCACGACGCGCGGCAGCATGTCCACCACGTCTGGGCTGATCTCAATCTCATGCAGCTGGATGCCGAGGTGTGCTGCCATCTTGCGGGCGTAGACGGCGTCGTCCGGCATTGCCTCGAGGCGCTGATCCTCGGCCCGGAACGTGATCGTGTAGGCCTCGATCGAGGGTTCCCGATCCGCAGCCATCGCGGTTATCAGGCTCGAGTCCAGACCGCCGCTGAGAAACGACGCGACCGGCACGTCGGCAACCATGTGTGCCGCCACTGATTCCTCGAGTACGGCCGCCAGGTCAGCACTCGGGCCCTCAGCCGCAGCCGCGGCTTCCTCGGCGGGTTCCCAGTAGCGTCCGGCGCTCCTCGTACCGTCGGCTCGCCATTCTGCCCATGATCCCGGTGGAAGCTTGAAGACCTCCTTGACGGCGCACTGCTCTTCCGGCAGGAAGTAGAACAGCGTGGAAGCCACCAGGGCATCGGGGTTGATGCTGAGTTCGGGCCCCACCGCTGTTACCAAGGCCTTGAGCTCGGAAGCGAAGAGGATGCCACTCCCGCGTGCCATGACGTACATCGGCTTGATGCCCAGCGGATCCCGCACCAACGTCAGGGCGGCGCGGCGCTCGTCGTACAGCGCGAACGCAAACATTCCCCGGAACCGGGGCAGGGCGTCGGGTCCCCAATGCCGCCAGGCTTCCAGCACGACTTCGGTATCCGACTCCGTGACGAACCGAACCCCTTTGCCGCGCAGGATATTGCGCAACTCGCGGTAGTTGTACAGCTCGCCGTTGTAGCTCAGATGTAGACCGTCTTTGACGAACGGCTGATCCGACGCAGTCGATAGGTCGATGATCGACAGCCGCCGATGGCCGAGCTGCACCGATGAGTCCGGTGACAGGTCGGTGAGTCCCGCCGCGTCCGGCCCGCGATGACCGATGCGATCCACCATCGTCCGCACCAGTCGAGCCCCGTCGGGCTGGCAGAAGGCTCCTGCGACCCCGCACATGTCAGCCTCGCACCCGCTGCTGGCCTACCAGCGCGTCATAGACACCGACATACGCATCGCGCTGATGTGGCCAGCCAAGCTCATCCTCGATTCGAAGCCGTCCTCTCCGGCCCATGGCGTCACGTTTGTCGGCGTCGTCCAGGAGTTCCACGATTGCTTCGGCGTAGGCGGCCACCTCACCGCTCTCGATGTACATCGCAGCATCTCCGGCCGAGACTCGGGTCTCCTTGAGGTCGAATGCCACGACCGGCAGGCCGAACGCCATGTACTCCATCGTCTTGTTCATGGTGGAGACGTCATTGAGCGGATTCTTTGGATCGGGCGAAAGCCCGACCGCAGCCGTCGAGAGTACGTCGAGAACTGTGGCGTCGGGAACCCGGCCGGGCAACTCTAGATAGTCCTGCAGTCCAAGCTCATCGCGTAGCGCGACAAGTTCTTCCCAGCTGTCACCCCCACCCATGAAGGTGAAGGTGACGTCCTTGCGGCCAAGCTTGTGGACGACGTGCGCTGCGGCTCGGACCGCCAGGTCGACTCCGTCCTGGGGCCCCATAACGCCGATGTAGGCGACCAGATGCTGCCGGCCGCGTCGCAGCTCCGGCACCGCGGCCCTGCGGCGCAGCCGCTCAGGGTCGGGGCCAGTACGGACCACGGTGACCTCGGCTGCCGCCTTCTGACCCCGGCGTATCGCGATCTCGGCATAGGAGGCGTTCGTGGATACGACGTGGTCGGCGGTTTGGAAGGTGGCCTTTTCCAACGCGAGTAGTCCTCGCTTTGGCACCTCGCTCTTGTCCGGGAACCGCGAGTCATACAGCTCAGGGCAAAGGTCGTGGTGGTCGAAGACGAAGCGCGAATTGTCGCGACGGCGCAACCACCGGGCGATCGGCCAGAAGATGTCGGGCGGGTTGCACGCCTGCACCACATCGAACTTGCCGTCGCGGCGAGCACGGAGCACCAGCCGAGCCGTGGCGAGAAACGAGTAGGCGTACTCCATGACGAAGCCAAGAGCTCCGCCACCTGGGGCGTAAGGCCGGTACTTCAGCAGCCTGACACCATCGACCACATCATCAGTGGGGTCATTTTTTCCCTTCGGGCAGACGACTGTGACGTCGTAGCCCGCCGCAGTCAGAGCCCTGCACTCCAGCCAGACGCGACGGTCGAAGGGAACCGGCAGGTTCTGGACAATGATGAGCGTCCGTGCTCGTGTACCCACCGCCGGCGCGCCATTCACACCGCCCATCCGATTCCCTCGTAACCAGGGAGCCGTTCAACTTCGGCGCCGAGGCGCCCGTGCAGGTCAAGAATCCAGGAAGGCGGCGCTGTGCGCAGCTCGTCGATGGCGGAACGGTCCGACGTTGCCACCACGGCAGCTTCGGATCCTTCCAGCGCCGCGCGCGGGGTCGCGTAGAGCAGCCGACGCAGGTGGGGAAGCCGGCTCTCGATGTATCGAAGGTTGGAGCCCATCAAGCGCTCCGGATTGATGATCGGATCGTAGATGCGGACCTCGAAGCCTTTTCCGATCAGCCGCTCCGCCAGCTCGACGTTGGGGCTCTCCCGCAGGTCATCGGTGTTCATCTTGAAGCTCAGGCCCAGCATGGCGATGGTGCGGTACGGACTGGCGATGATCCGATCGACCACGTCGGCGATGACAAGCTCGTTGCTCTGCAGCGTGCCGGCAAGCAATGGCACGTCCAACGCATTCACCCGAGCCATGTCGAGCAACGCGCGCAGGTCCTTGGGCAGGCACGAGCCGCCGAAGGCGAACCCAGGCATCAGGTAGGCCGGCGAAATATTGAGGACCTTGTCCTCGCTGAACACCCGCATGACCTCGCGGGAGTCGACACCGAACGCTCGGAAGACCCGGGCCATCTCGTTCCCAAAGGAGACCTTGGTCGCATGGAAGGCGTTGCAGGCGTACTTCAGCGCCTCGGCGCTGCGTACGTCGACCAGCCTGATCTCGCGATCCAAGAACGAGAACATCTCTGTCAGGCGGTCGGTTACGCGTTGGTCGGCGGTGCCGAGAACCACAAAAGGTGGGTTGAAGAAGTCGGCGACACCCGAGCCTTCGCGGAGGAACTCCGGGCACATGGCCGTTCCCACCGTCCAGCCCGACTCCGGCGACATGGTTCCGAAGGTCTTGCGGACCACATCGTCTCCCGTGCCCGGAGGGACGGTGCTCCTGACCACGACCGCGTGAAAACCCGATGCCGGCGGTGTGGCCGCCGCGAGTGCTTGCTGAATGTCATCCAGCGCCCGTCGTAGGTAGCTGAGATCGGTGCCGCCTTGCTGCTTCGATGGCGTGCCGACGCAGAGCAAGGACACATCGGCCCGATCTAGGGCAGCGACAGGATCCGTGGTTGCAGTGAGGTAGCCACTCACCACGGCACTGGCTATGAGCTCGTCGATGCCCGGCTCAACGACCGGACTGCGGCCCGATCGGATCTGGTCTACCTTCACAGCGTCGACGTCGACGCCGCAGACCTGGTGACCTCGTGAAGCGAGGCCTGCGGCTGTCACGGTACCGACGTAGCCCAGGCCAAAGACGGCGATCCTCATATCCCCCCCGATAGGATCTGAAAGGCAATTCCCCGGCCAGGATCGTAACAGTCAGGGACTGCCGAAGTGGCTGGTTGCGCTATCGCGCTTTGCTGTCGTTGCGTACTGCGACTACTGGTGCAAATGATGACGACCTCCTCACGGTTGACTTCGTGAATTGGTTGTCATTTCGGGTGCGCTGGGGCAACCGGTAACGCCACCGCGAGGCGGTCGCGACTGACAGTACGAGGACAGCGAGCAGGCTCCCTCCCAGTAGGTCTGTCAGCCAGTGCGCCGCCTGAAGCAGCAGGCAAATCCCCATGAAGCCGCCAGCCAGAACCGCGATAATCAACGCCCATCGCCCGGCATGTGGGCGCGCCAGCAGGACAACCAAGCCAACGCCGACCGTCACCGTAATCACATGGCCGGATGGAAAGCTGCCGCCATGTGTCCCGAGCAGACCATGGGGATCTGGGCGACCCATGATGATCTTCACTGCGACGGTCGAAGCCACCGTCGCCAGGCCGACACCGCCGACGAACGCAGCCGGTCGAAGCGACCGACGCTGCGCACAGCAGGCTGCCGTGAACACGGCCAGGAGTGCAGCGACCATGATCGGGCGCAGGCCCTCGACGACGATGTCAGCTCGCAGCTGAGCTGCTCCCCAGACGTCACCCGGTCGCGCCCAGGCACGGGCAATCAAGTCGAACCTGTCGAGTAACCCGAGATGGACAGCGGTGGCGAGCGCGATGAAAGCGCCCGCCGATGCCCACACGACCCAGGATCGCCTCATCAGTGCCGTCCGGCGGTCAAGCGGCCCCGCGCTTGGCAAGCACGGCAGAGAGCGTCTTCCACAAGATCTGCAGATCGAGCGTCAGAGACCAGTTTTCGACATAGCGGAGATCGAGCCGTACCGCGTCGTCGCCCTCGAGGTCTGAGCGTCCACTGACCTGCCAGAGCCCGGTGAGACCTGGCGTCACCAGCGACCGTCGACTTGCCTCGCTGGGCATCTGGGCCAACTCTGCTGCCAGGTGCGGCCGCGGTCCCACTAGCGACATCGAGCCACCCAGGACGTTGAAGAGTTGCGGCAGCTCATCGAGGGAGAAGCTGCGCAAGAACCTGCCGATCGGGGTTACGCGCGGGTCGCGGCTCAGCTTGAACAAGCCGCCTTTTCCCTCGTTGAACGACATCAGCTCCAGCTTGCGCTCCTCGGCATCCATCACCATGGAGCGGAACTTGAGCATGGTGAACGGCTTGCCCTCACGACCGATCCGCGACTGACGGAAGATCACCGGCCCACCGTCTTGGAACTTGATAAGAGCTGCGATGCAGATCATGACTGGCGCGATGATCAGCAGGCCGACTGAGGTGAACACGATGTCGCTGAGCCGCTTCACAACGCGACGCCAGCCGGTGAAGTGGGGCTCTTCGACGTGCAGCAGCGGAAAGCCCATGAGTGGCCGAATGTGCATTCGCGGCCCGGCAACCTCGACGAGGCCAGGGTCCACCAGCAATTCGACTCCAGCGCCCTCGAGTGACCAGGCAAGCTCTCGCAGGTAGTTGTATCGGGTGGCATCGTCGCTGGTCACCGCAACGGCGTCGCAGCCCATGGTCCGGACGACCTGCTGCACCTGGCCCAGGCTGCCGATCACCGGAACCCCATCCACCACAGGTCTTGGCAATTCAGAAGAAGGCAGGCAGATGCCGATCACCTTCATGCCGGCGTCCGGTTCTCGCAGGATCCGCTCACTGAGCTGCTGTGCCGCACCGAAACTGCCTGCGACAATGACATGCCTGAGGCTGCGTCCCTGACGCTGCAACAGATGCAGGATCCTATGAGCGAAGAACCGAACCAGCAGGCTCAGCACTACCGCGAACGGCGTTGCGGTTGCGACCAGCTTCAACAACGCATACAGCGTCAGCGCACCGTCCGGATCCAATGCACCCGTCGGAACAGCCATAAACCCGGCCGGCAGGGCGCCTGCCACCACGACCAGCATGCCGGCCCGGATCACGGCGCCCGGTTCATCGAAGCCGATGCCGATCCGGTTTCGACGATATCCACGGCACAGCGCTATCGCGACCGGCCAGACCACCAAGCTGACCAAGCAGAGCAGCGCGACCCTGTGGCCCCAGGAGAGCGTGTCGCTGATCGATGCAGGCACAGCTACTGCGATGCCGCCGACCAGGGCATCAGCGCCGATGAGCACTAGCAGGTACCGCCGGCTCCACGCCACGAAACGCTTGCTCGCCGGAACGCTGTCGGCCGGATCGGTGGCCGCCTCAAGATGATCACCGCTGGCAAGGTCAACACTCTCGAGCCGAACGGTCGGCAAGTCGTCCAGGAGGTCGAGAGCATCGTCGACCTCGAGCGGTGATGCGCCGGTGCTGTGAGAATCTTGCAAATCCCGCAGATCATGGCGCGTCAAGCCTGCGAACGCAGGCTCCAGTGAGGCGCCTCCCTCAGATGCCCGCAATAGGCTCTCGTGCCTCGCCATTCCCCCAAGACTCCGCTTCAATCCACGTCGGCCCCCCCGACGAGTTGTCACGCTCGAACAAGATCATTTGGGTTTGCTGACAGTGGGGAAGCGATCTGCCAATCCCGAACTCGCACGAGCACGGGGAGCGTATCGTGCAGCCGCCGCCAGAATTGGGAGCTATATCCAATCGTGATCTTGACCGAAGGTGAAGCTCCGATGAGGTAACAATTTCTACAACCGGTTGTCTGGGCGGTCACCGAAAATGCGGCGGAGATGAGGTCATCAAGTCGCCCCTGTTGCCACGAAATCCGTTGCTAGCAAGGAAAACTACGAAGTTGGGAGCTGATGGCAGAAGCTGGTTACAAGATCATCTCGGATGGTTTTTTGGCTCCGGGTGGTCCATCAGCAAGACGTCAGCTGGGTACGCCGCTCGGGGACTGTTATTGATTTGTCACGTTGGGCGTGTCGGGCCACTGAATGTCACGACTCCGCGCCCGATGAGCACCGGCCGAGTGGCCGCGGTCAACTGTCGGTAGCGCCTGGCATTCGGACCGACACCAGCGCGCCAGCCTCGATACCAGACCAGTCACCGTCGAACTCCAACTGGGCTAGCGCGGCAGCCGGAAAGCGACCCTCGATGGCACCCATCGCCTCGGGGCTGGAGGTGGTCGGGTCGGCCAGTTCATAGACCACGCTCGGTGCTCCAGGAGCATGCCCGACGAGCAGGGCAACCCGGCTATCGTCAGGGAGCTCGCGCACGGCATTGATCAACGTGTCGGCGCCCGCATTGTAGAAGCGATCGGCGATCTCGACCCGATCTTGCAGCAGTTGATCATCAAGCTGCAGCAGCTCGAGGGTCTGCCGAGCGCGGGCCGCGCTCGAGCACAGGACGGCTTCGACTGAGATGCCTTGCGCCCGCAAGTAGTCGCCCAGTTCGCGCGCATGCCGTTCGCCGTCCGGGGTGAGCTTGCGCTCGCTGTCCTTGCTTCCGGGCCGTGCATCTTCGGTCTTTGCATGTCGCAGTACGAGCAAGGTGCGTCCCTGGTTCATCCTCGCAGCCTAAGCCTCGCGTAACTCGCCTAGATCTACGCAGCTCCGCGGTTCGGCAACGACCTTCTGCTCAAGGCTTGATCGCTACCAGAATGTCCCGGCGGATAGCGGAGTCGACTCGATGTGCGAACTCCCGGTACGGACCAAAGTCCAGTGGTTCCAAGCCTGCATCCGCAACCAGCTTGAGCAGCCGCTCCCGCCGCAGGCCGATCGCGTTCCACGACAGACCCAGAGCTCCGCCAGTCTTCAGCTGTCGCGCCCATACCGGAAGTGCCTCGCTGATCAAGCCGGCCGCGGAACGGTCCCGCTTTCCGCCGGCCCCTGGTACGTCGGTCTGACTCCCGTGCACCACCCCGTACGGGGCGTCTGCCAGCACCGCGTCGAACGTGCGCTTGCCGTACAGTGCGGCTGACTGCCGAGTGTCGCCGGAGAAGACGGTAAGAACAATGGGCCGATCCCGGCCGGCCGGGATCACCTCAGCCGCCAGGCGCCTACCGATGATCTTTCCCTCACGGCGTACGGGGCTGAGCTCCATCGAGTGCTTCAGTCGCTTCCGACGCCAGTAGGTCCGCAGATAGGCGGCGTACGCTTCGACGGCCTTCAGTTCGGCTTCCACGCCGGCCGCGTTGCAACCCAGCATCATCGCAGTGCTCAGCGTGGTACCACGACCACACAGCGGGTCCAAGATCGAGATGATGCCACCGGCGGGCCGTCGCATCGAGGACAGCGTGACGTTGATCAACAATCGGGTGAACTGCTCGTTCGTCTTGCCCGGATACTTCGGAATGGTGACCAGATCGTCGTCGAAGAGGTCAGGGGTACGCACCTCAACCGGCAGCAGCCGATCGTCCTCCCGGCGGAAGGCCGCATAGAAACCAGAGAGTCGCCCCAACGCCCGGATGATCTGCTCATCGAGGCTCTCCGAAGCCACCGCCAGATACTCGATCCGCGCCAGCGTGACCGGTGCAATCACCGGATGATCATCCGCCCCGAGCAATACCCTGAGTTCGGCCGCTACCAGCCGCTTGGCCTCGGACGCGTAGACCCGATTTGCCGACGGCGCGAGCAAGATCAGATGGTCAGCCATACCTCAATATGATCACGTGCTCGGGCAATAGGTCGGGGAACCAGCGACACCTAGTGAGCCTTCGGGTGACCGTGCTCGTTGGCCCGCTCGAAGCTCGCTCGAATCTCCTCCTCGGCTTCCTCCACCCCGGTCCAAGTCGCACCCTCCACAGACTTCCCGGGCTCGAGGTCCTTGTAGACCTCGAAGAAATGCTCGATCTCCAGGAGTACCCACTGGCGTACGTCCGAGATATCACGTATGTGATCCCGCCGGGGGTCCGAAGCTGGCACACACAGCACCTTGTCGTCGCCGCCCGCCTCGTCCTTCATCCGGAACATCGCGACTGCCCGGCAGGTGATCAGACAACCGGGAAATGTCGGCTCCGTGATCATCACCAGCGCATCCAGCGGATCGCCGTCCTGACCGAGTGTGCCCTCAATGAAGCCGTAGTCGGCCGGATACTGAGTCGAGGTGAACAGCGTGCGGTCCAGCCGAATCCGGCCGGTTTCATGATCGACTTCGTACTTGTTCTTGTTGCCCTTGGGGATCTCAACGGTGACATCGAAGGTCAGCCCGCTCAGCGGCTTCAGACCTCGCTCGGCTTGAGGTGCGGTCATGTGGCCTCCTTGGGATTGAGACTGACTTCTGCGAGAGTGCATATCAGTAACTGTCCCGCGGCTTGAGCCTAGCGTGAGGGAGGTGGGCATAGCCCGTGGGTCCCAAGCGGATTGCCATCGTGGTTCTCGGTGCCAGCGCTGCGATCATTGTCGTGATCAGCCTCATCGCGGCGGCCATCGTCGTGCTGCCGCGAGAGAAGCGGTACGTCATTGGGGCACAGCCGGGTGGGAGCGTCGCAACTGCTCCGGGCAGCGCTCCGAGCACGTTCAGCACTCCAGCGCCCTCCAGCCCAAGCCCGACGACTGCCATGCCGGCGCCTGCAGAGCAGGAGCTGCCCGACCCGGTCCTGGCCGCGGTCTCGCCGCGCGTCGTTCCCAACAAGGCCAAGGTGGCCGCAAAGATCCGAGCGATCAAGGTCAAGGGCGTGGGCAGCAGCTACTCCGGCTCGGTGGTCGAGGTCGGCTCCGGAAAGGTGCTCTTCGCCCATAACGCCACTCGTGGCTACATCCCGGCTTCCACCATGAAGCTGCTGACCTCGACGGCCGCGCTGTCGATCTTGGGTCCGGACCATACCTTCAAGACCTCGGTCGTCAGTCCTAAGCGAGGGCAAATCATTCTGGTCGGTGGCGGGGATCCCTACCTCGCCAGCAAGGCCGGCTCTGGCTATCCGAAACGAGCAACAATCAATGGGCTGGCGCGAGCCACGGCAACCCGGCTCAAACATGACAAGATCACCAAGGTCAGCCTTGGCTATGACTCCTCACTCTTCATGGGCCCGGCCTGGAACCCCCGTTGGCCGGGGTTCTACGGCGACCAGGTCTCACGCACCTCGGCCCTCTGGGTTGATGAGGGGCGGGTGGGCGGCGGAGGCCTGCGTTACCGAAACCCGGCCAGCCAGGCCGCAACAGCCTTCGCGGCAGCCTTGTCGAAACAAGGAGTGCGGGTCTCCGGTACGCGGCCGGCGCGGGCGCCGAAATCGGCACCTTTGGTGGCCAGCGTCTCGTCAATGTCATTAGAGCGGATTGTCGAGCACTTGCTGATGGTCAGCGACAACGACGCAGCAGAGGTGATCTTCCGGCAGGCAGCCATCGGCGCCGGGCGGCCCGGATCGATTGCCGAGGCGACCAGGGTGGTACGGGCCGAGCTCACCAAGCTCGAAATCTGGGATCCCGGCATGAGGATCACTGACGGCAGCGGACTGGCCCGCCAAACCAGGGTGCCGGCGGACTCCATGGTCAAGATGTTCCGCGTCGCCGCCGGTCAGAAGCATCCTGAGCTGCGCGCCGTGATCACCGGACTGCCCGTCGCCGGGGTAGAAGGCAGCTTGAAGCGCTATTACTACGACGACAAGAGCCTGGCCGGACGAGGAGTTGTACGCGGCAAGACCGGCACGTTGAACAAGGTTCGGGCCCGCGCCGGGGTGTTACGCGCTACGGACGGCTCGCTGCTCGCGTACGCCTTCTTGATCAACAATCCCAAGAACGAGTTCAACACCATGGTCTGGCTTGACCGCGTGACTACCGCGATCAGCACCTGCGGTTGCCGTTAGTTAGGACGTCCCCTGCGCCGGTTGAAAGATGTGCCCTGAGCCCCTAGAACTATGTGCCCTGAGCTTGTCGAAGGGCACGGCCCGACGCCGCGCCAAGCTCAGCGCGCATTAGCTGAGCGCGCACATAGACTCGCCGGCATGACAACCTCGATGGTCGACTGGACCGTGGCGCTGAACACGGCTACCAAGCTGGTCAAGCCCGGGCCGGATATTTCCCGCCAAGGTGCAGCGGCTGTCGTCGCCGAGCTGCGGAGCTTCGCCGCTCGAGCCGAGACTTACGTCCGCGAGGTCACCGGGATGGAAGCTGCCAGTGGTACCGCCCCAGTACTGGTTGTCGATCGGCCGCGCTGGATTCAGGCCAACTTGGACGGCTTCCGCCAGATCTTGCTACCGCTCAACGCCAAGATGATCGAGCGGATGAAGGAGTCGAATCCCACCATGGCCAGCTTGGGCCCGCGGATCACAGGTGTAGAAGTGGGCGCGCTGCTCAGCTATCTGTCGTCGAAGGTGCTCGGTCAGTTCGATCCGTTCTTTCCCGGGGCCGATGCAGGAGCACCGGGCGGTCGCCTGCTGCTCGTTGCACCGAACATCGTCTCCATCGAGCGCGAGCTGGATGTCGATCCCGCCGATTTCCGGCTCTGGGTCTGCCTGCACGAGGAAACTCACCGGGTGCAGTTCGCGGCCGTGCCGTGGTTGCGCGGCTACCTCACCGACCAGGTCGCCCAGATCGTCGACTCCGCCGAGCTCGACCCGACTGTCGTCGCCCAGATGCTCCGCGACGCGCTCAAGCGGGTCTTCGACGCGGTGAGTCACAACCAGGAGGTATCGATCATCGACCTGGTCCAGACGCCGGCGCAGCGGGAAACGGTCGATCGCGTCACCGCCGTGATGTCGCTACTCGAGGGGCACGCGGATGTCGTCATGGACAGCGTGGGCCCAGAGGTCATTCCCACTGTGGAAACCATCCGGGCCAAGTTCACGGTCCGCCGACAAGGGCAGGGCTTCGACAAGATCATTCGCAAGCTGCTCGGGCTGGACGCCAAGATGCGGCAGTACCGCGACGGCGCAACCTTCTGTCGAGCAGTCATGGCCGAGGTGGGCATGTCAGGTTTGAACAAGGTCTGGACCTCCCCGGAGACGCTGCCGACCGCAGCTGAGATCTCCAACCCCAGGCTCTGGCTGGCGCGGATGCACCCCGAGCTGACGACCGGTTGAGTCGAAGCCCTCGGTGGCCTATCGCGAGCTCGGACCAGCCAGCCTTGCGATCGTCCAAGCGGTCGACGCAGCGCTGACCAATCAGGACAGGCATCTTCTCGTCGCCTGCTCAGGTGGCGCCGACTCACTCGCACTCGCCTTTGCTGCTCGTTACGTGGCGATTCGCCACTATCTGGAGTACGCGGCGGTCGTGATCGATCACGGAGTTCAGGACGGATCAGCCGATGTTGCTGTGCTCGTCACCCAACAGCTCCAGCGGCTTGGCTACGACGACGTCACTCTGCGTACTGTCGAGGTGGATCAAGCGGCGGCCATCGGACCCGAAGCTGCCGCTCGGCAGGCTCGCTATGCGGCGCTCGACGTCGAAGCCCGAGCGCGTACGGCCACGGTGCTGGTGGCTCACACTCTCGACGATCAGGCCGAGACAGTGCTGCTCGGCTTGGCCCGCGGATCCGGTAGCAGGTCGCTGGCCGGAATGCCGCCCAGGGCGGGACACCTGCTACGACCATTCCTGCAGCTCCGCCGCGAGACGACACAGCAGGCGTGCTCCGAGCTGGGACTGAATCCATGGCAGGACCCACACAACACAGATCGTCGGTTCACCCGAGTGCGGGTACGCCAGATAGTGCTGCCCACGCTCGAGGCGGAGCTCGGGCCCGGCATTGCGGAAGCTTTGGCACGGACGGCGGAGCTGCTCCGCGACGACACCGAGCTACTCGATCGGCTGGCCGCGGAGGCGTACCGGACTGCGGAAGGGCTCGGCGGCACAGACACTTTGGACTGCGCCGCCCTGGAATCCCAGCCGCCGGCGTTGCGCCGCCGGATCCTCCGGCTGTGGTTGTTGGGCCATGGCATCGGTGACCTCACGCTGCGGCATATCAATGCTGTCGAGTCCCTGGTGATCGGCTGGCATGGCCAGAAATCGATCCATGTTCGAGGTGCGACCATTACGCGCAATGCGGGGCGGCTTCGGGTGGGCTGATCCGCCAGTGCAACGTGGCTGGTCGGTCCGCAGCTTCGCCCATCCTGTGGCAGGCTGAGCCCCGTGGACGACAGCCAGCTCGACAGTGAATTGACGCGCGTCCTCGTTACCAAGGAGGAATTGGCCACCCGTATCACCGAGCTGGCCGCCGATATTGATCGGGACTACGCGGGAAAAGAACTGCTCCTCGTTGGCGTACTCAATGGTGCCGTGATGGTGATGGCTGATCTCTCTCGCGCCCTGTCGATTCACTGCCGGATGGACTGGATGGCGGTGTCCTCCTATGGCTCAGGCAGCCAATCTTCGGGCGTGGTACGGATTCTGAAGGATCTTAGTACTGACGTCACCGGACTGGACGTGCTCTTGGTCGAGGACATCATCGATACCGGACTTACGCTGTCGTACTTGGTCAGCAACTTGCGTTCCCGGGGACCGGCCAGTTTGCGGGTGCTGACGGTCTTCCGGAAGCCTGAGGCGGCACGAAATCCGGTTGATATTGCCTATGTCGGATTCGACATCCCCAACGAGTTTGTGGTCGGGTATGGCCTGGACTACGACGGGCTCTATCGCAACTTGACCTCGGTTGGCGCGCTGTCACCCCACGTTTACCGCTGAGCGTCCTCAATAAGGCGTCTACTCTGGCTCGGCCCGTTGCTGCCGGAACCTACGTTCACGTAGGCTGCAGTCGCTCTGCACAGGTTGCAACCCGTGCAGACCGTAAGAAACCTACGTGTACGTAGGTTCCCGACCGGCGGCCGGGGGTCTGGAGACAGTCGGAATGACGACCTGAGGCTCACGAGATGTATGCCGCCAGCTTGGACGCGAACGATAGCCTTGGCAGGAGGATCTCCCGGATCCCCACACCCTCACTAGGCAGGTTATGAACCTACGACGGATATTCCGCTCGCCCCTGGCGTGGATCGTCCTTGCCGTCATCGCGATCGGGCTGCTGATCGACTTCAGCCAGCGCGTAACCAGCGGCTACAAGGAAGCACCGACCTCTCAGGTGGTCTCGATCATCAACGGCAATGAGCCGCTGAGCGAGGTCATCTTGATCGACAAGGAACAAGAAATCCGCGTCAGCCTGAAGGACGCGAACAAGACTGGTTACAAGGCAACCTGGGTCGGCAATCAAAGTGATCAGATTATCGACCGGCTCAATCAACGGGTCGCGGACAAGACGCTGGATCAATGGAAGGGCGAAAACGCTACTCCCGGCTTCTTCAGCTCACTGCTTGGAACCCTGATCCCGTTCATCATCATCGGCGTGCTGTTTTTCTTCCTGCTGAACTCTGTCCAAGGTGGCGGCAGCCGGGTCATGCAATTCGGCAAGTCGAAGGCCAAGATCGCTAACAAGGACACTCCCAAGACCACGTTCCGCGATGTAGCCGGCTGCGAAGAGGCGATCGAGGAGCTGCAGGAGATCAAGGAATTCCTCGCGGAGCCCGGGAAGTTCCAGGCTGTCGGCGCCAAGATTCCCAAGGGCGTACTGCTCTATGGCCAGCCCGGCACCGGTAAGACACTGCTCGCCAGGGCGGTCGCCGGCGAGGCAGGAGTGCCTTTCTACTCCATCTCGGGGTCTGACTTTGTGGAAATGTTCGTCGGCGTCGGTGCCTCCCGGGTTCGCGATCTGTTCGAGCAGGCCAAGGAGAACGCGCCTGCGATCGTCTTCATCGACGAGATTGATGCCGTGGGCCGGCATCGTGGCGCCGGCATGGGCGGCGGCCACGACGAGCGCGAGCAGACCCTGAACCAGCTGCTGGTTGAGATGGACGGTTTTGACGTACGCGGCGGGGTGATCCTCATCGCGGCAACCAACCGACCCGACGTGCTAGACCCGGCACTGCTCCGCCCCGGCCGGTTCGATCGGCAGATCGTGGTCGACACGCCCGACCTGAAGGGACGCTTCGACATCTTGAAGGTGCACGCCGAGGGCAAGCCGATGGCTCCGGATGTGGATCTGGAAGGTGTGGCGCGGCGTACGCCTGGGTTCACCGGCGCGGATCTGGCCAATGTGTTGAACGAGGCGGCGCTGCTCACCGCTCGGCAGAACGCGCGGATGATCACTAACGAGTACCTCGACGAGGCGATCGACCGGGTTGTCGCCGGTCCTCAGAAGCGCAGCCGGCTGATGAACGACAAGGAGAAGCTGGTCACCGCCTATCACGAGGGCGGCCACGCGCTGGTTGCTGCGGCGCTGCCTGGCACCGACCCGGTACAGAAGGTCACCATCCTGCCGCGCGGCCGGGCTCTGGGCTACACCATGGTGCTGCCCGAGCAGGACAAGTACGCCAACACGCGTGCGGAGCTTCTCGACCAGCTGGCGTACATGATGGGCGGTCGGGCAGCCGAGGAGCTGGTCTTCCATGACCCGACCACCGGAGCCAGCAACGACATTGAGAAGGCAACAGCCGTGGCCCGCGCCATGGTCACCCAGTACGGGATGACCGAGCGGCTCGGCGCGATCAAGCTGGGTTCTGGAGACGCAGAACCCTTCCTGGGCCGCGACATCGGTCATGGTCGCGACTACTCCGAGGAGGTCGCCGCGATTGTTGACGAGGAGGTCTCCAAACTGATCGGCAACGCCCACCAGGAGGCGTTCGACATTCTCAACGAGAACCGGGATGTCCTCGATGATCTGGTGCGCGCATTGTTCGAAAAGGAGACCTTGGATCGTCAGGAAGTGGCTGCTGTCTTCCAACCGCTCCGACTCTGGCCGAAGCGGCCCGCATGGACCGGTTCGGATGAGCGCATTCCCTCGACCATCCCACCGGTAACTCCGCCGCCACCGTCGATCAACGGCCAGACTGGGAACGGCCAGGCCGGCGGCGGTCAGGCATCCGAAGACCACCAGATTCCAGCCGGTGGAGCGCCGCAGCCTCCCGGACATTCGCCCGTTCCGTCGCAGTGGCCGGCCGCTGGTGAGCCCGACCCGCAGCCGCAAAGAGGCCCAGACTTTCGGTGACCGAGCTTGACGAGGCCGTCCCCGTCAGTGGTGATGGCGGTCACGGCATGAGGGGCGTTGACCCGATCCACTTCCCGCAGCGGGTCGGAGAATTCGATCATGATCGGATCGTTGCTGCGGTACGCGAGATCTTGATCGGAATCGGCGAGGATCCGGATCGCCAAGGCCTCCGCGAAACTCCGGAACGGGTGGCACGGGCGTACGCGGAGATGTTCGGCGGCCTGCGAGAGGATCCGGAAAAGGTCCTGGCCACCGTCTTCGACCTCGGTCATGACGAGTTGGTCCTGGTCAAGGACATCGAAGTCTGGAGTGTCTGCGAACACCATCTCGTGCCCTTCACCGGGGTTGCCCACATCGGTTACATCCCCAACACCGAGGGCAAGATCACTGGGCTCAGCAAGCTCGCTCGCCTGGTTGACATCTACGCCAAACGCCCCCAGGTGCAGGAGCGACTGACCACTCAGATCGCCGACGCCATCAATCGTTTCCTGGAGCCGCGCGGAGTGATTGTGGTGATCGAATGCGAGCATCTCTGCATGACCATGCGAGGTGTCCGCAAACCGGGTTCGAAGACGATCACCAGCGCGGTACGCGGCCAGCTGCGAAACGCCGCCACCCGCGCAGAGGCCATGGGCCTGATCACCAGCTGACGCCTTCTCGCCGAAATCGCCCTGCGGATGGGCGGCCTTTTAGGAAGCCGGTCAAATACAGCGCGACTCCTCTTCGAAGTCATGTTGTTTGTAACCGGTTTCTGGAGAAAAGGGTGCGGCCGCAGAGACAACACACCTATTTGACCGACTTCTTGCTTGCCTTCCAGGTGTTGCAGCGACCGAAGTCAGCGGAGTCGAGACCACGGTTGAGCCAGCGAATTTGAGCCGCACTACTGCCATGATCCGGCTTTCGACTGCTCGGCGGATCCTCGTCGCCTGTATAGCCGTGCCAGATCCTGAGCTGAAAACGGTCATTGCCGCTGAGCTCCAGCGATCTAGCGGCCATAGCGAGGAAGATGCCCTCAAAGCACTGTGCTTGGAGCTCCAGGCGACGGCTGAGCAGATACCGTTCGCTGCGGCTCTTGGTCCGATAGGCGCGGAGCGCGTACTCGCCGAGCATGCCACTTGCGGACTGCAGGTGATGACCGAACTCGTGAGCAACGAGCGCTACGTAGCCGAGTCGTGCATACGTGTACGCCTCAGGGCCGTCGTCACCGCTTACCGGCCAATAAATAGTCCGGGTGGCCGAGCAGTAGTAGGCCGGGGCCCCTCTTTGATGGAACCGTCCGCAGGGCGTCTTGATCGTTTTGCGATAGGCCTTTACCTTCGGCGTGGTCAGTCCGATGCCATGCGCAGCGAGCGGCTTCTCAAAGGCTTTGACCAGGCATTGGACCAGCTTCTTGCCGTACGCGGACAGGTCGGCATCCTTCAGCGGCGGGTTCGGTGACCGCACCCTGACTTTGCAGGAAACCCGGGTATCGCCGAGATCGACGGCATAGATGCTGTTCCTTGCCAGTGATTTGTTGGGCCGGCCGGGTGTTCGGCCGGTGCTCGACCCGGGCGTACTCGCAGGCTCCGAGGGGGAACTAGCGGCTGTCGGACTCGCAGTCGCGCCTCCCGGTGCGGCAGTCCGGTGCACTCCCGGCGGCTCTAGCCCGGGTATCTTGCCGTTCGACGTGATCTGGCAGGCGGCAAGCGCCACGAGGCCGATCGTCAGCGTGAGAACCAGCAGCGACCTTGCGCCGACAACCAGCCGGTGCCGTGACAGGCGTAGTGGCGAGCCCGGTCTCAGCGAGCGCGCGAACCGGTACGGCGGAAGCGGCACGGGGGAGAGCATAAGGTGATCCGGGTGAGTCCGCTGCATGCTGTCCCTGGGCTCCCGCAGCCGGGTCGCACATTGGTCATCGGTGTGGTGAATGTCACGCCGGACTCATTCTCTGATGGCGGTGAATGGTTGGATCCGGCAGCCGCCATCGGCCATGGCATCGATCTGCTGGCCGAAGGTGCGGACATCATCGATGTCGGTGGCGAGTCGACGAGGCCTGGAGCGACCCGGCCGGAGGTGTCGGAGGAGCTGCGCCGAGTTATGCCTGTGGTCCGGGAGCTGGCGGCCGCTGGTGCCTGCGTCAGTATCGACACAATGCGTACCGCCGTTGCAGCACCGGCGATAGCAGCTGGTGCGAGTTTGCTGAACGATGTCTCCGGCGGCAAGGCAGATTCAGGAATGCTGAGGTTGGTCGCCGACTCCGGTGTGCCCTTTGTTTGCATGCATTGGCGGGGACATTCCCACGACATGCAGAGCAGGGCTTCATACGCGGATGTGGTGACTGAGGTGATCGCTGAGCTGGGAACTCAGATCGATGAAGCCGCCAGTGCTGGCGTCGCCGCGGACAAGTTGATCATTGATCCAGGATTGGGGTTCGCCAAGACCGCCGAACACAACTGGCAGCTGCTGAAACGCCTTAGCGAATTCGACGTTCTCGGGCGAGCGATGCTCGTCGGCGTCTCACGGAAGACATTTCTTGGCCGGCTGCTCGCTAATGCTGACGGCAGCCCACGGCCTCCGAAGGAGCGCGACGACGCCACCACCGCGCTCAGCGCCGTGCTGGCGCTGCAAGGAGTCTGGGGTATTCGGGTGCACTCGGTTCGTGCGACTCGGGACGCTATTGCCGTGGTGCAGCGACTGCTATCACACTGAACCGTATGTTCGCGAGCCTCAGCTAGAGCAGCTTCCAGCGGCCGCTCTGGCGCGAACGAACATAGACAATTGCAAGGTCGGATAGGGTCGCATGCGTCAGGAGGTGGCATGCCGGCAAACGCAGTCGTCGATGCCGAGCGCCGATCCACCGAGGGTGGTCGCGATCGGATCAGCCTGACTGGGATCGTTGCCTTTGGCCACCATGGGGTATTCGATTTCGAGCGGGACCAGGGTCAGCGATTCGTCGTCGACGTGAGCTGTACTGTGGATCTTGCGGCAGCGGCTAGGGCTGACGACCTCTCGCAAACCATCGACTATGGTGCTCTCGCGCAGGCGGTCGCGGCAGATGTTGAGCGGGACCCACTCAATCTGATAGAAGCCCTTGCCGACAGAATTGCGCTGACGTGCCTGCGCTACGACGCCGTCCAGTGCGTCGAGGTCACCGTGCACAAGCCGCAAGCGCCCATGCCGGTCGATGTTGCCGATGTAGCAGTCACGCTGACAAGGAGTAGACGATATGAGTAGCCCCAACCCCCATGCGATCGATGCGGACACTTTGAGCGGCATGAAGCCGTTGCGCAAGGTCGTCTACTCCATCGGCTCGAACCTCGGAGATCGGCTCGGCAATGTGCAGGGTGCCGTCGATGCGCTGAGTGATACCCCAGACGTGATCGTGGTGGATGTGTCGTCGGTGTACGAGACGGAGCCCGTTGGGGTACCCGCCGACAGTCCGCAATTCCTCAACATCGTGGTCATCGCCGAAACAACGCTGGAGCCCAGCACCTTGGTGGAGCGCGCCTTCGCAATCGAGGACGCATTCGGGCGGACGCGCGACAGCGGCCGGTGGGGCCCGCGTACTCTGGATGTCGATTTGATCATGGTCGGGAACGCAGAAGTCGACCAGGAAGATCTCAAGCTGCCGCATCCGCTGGCTCATCAGCGCGCGTTCGTGCTGGTGCCGTGGTACGAGGTCGATCCGACCGCAGAGATCGCCGGCAAGGGAGCGATTGGCGACCTGCTCAGTCAGGCAGACGCATCAGGCGTGGTCCGGCGAGATGATCTTGTGATCGACCGGGACTGAGGGATCACCGAGTTTGGCTCAGGAACCTTCCGGCGGTTCAGTCAAGCTGACACCGTTTCGCACACTTGTCGTCGCCGCGATGTTCGGTGGCCTGGCTGGCTGGCTTCTGGTGGTGACCGCCAATGCCTTTGACCTGATCCCACCCGCGGTGCCGTGGACCGCCCCAATCGGTCTGATCTTGGTCGCTGCGTTGGTCGGTGCTCTGGCGTACGCCACGCACCAGCGAATCCAGGTACGCCACGAACGGATCGAGCCTCAGCGAGCTGTTGCCTTCCTCGTGCTTGGCAAGGCGTCAGCGCTGGCAGGTGCCCTCGTAGCCGGCGGCTATTTCGGATTCGCACTGATGTTCCTCACCCGGCTGGATGCTTCGGCTCCGCGGGATCGGGTGATTCGATCTGCCGTGGCGGTCGTCGCGGGAATAGTGCTATGTGTCATGGGCACGCTTTTGGAGCGCGCATGCAAGGTCCCAACCGAGCCCGACGAGGGTGCGACTGCCGGCGAGGGTGACGACTTGGAGGCAGACACTCGCGACTGAGCGCCGAAATCCACGGTGGCCAGCCGACCGAGCAATATGGTGACGAGCGTGTCTTCGCCAGCCACTGCCAGCCGCGGGCTACAGGCCTCGCCGCTCCAGCGCATTTCAGAAATCGTCTTGATCGCGGGAACGGTCGGGGCGGTCGTTGCCGCATCCGGAACCCTGTGGTTTGCCCGCCTCGGCGTGGCCATCGCCATCCTGGCGGCGCTGCTCGCTTGCGCCTTCGCTTGGCGCGAGCTCAACACGGCGAGGCGCACGCAGGCGCAGGCCATGCTCAAGGCGACCCGAGAGCACGGTGAGGCGCTGAGCGAGGAGCGGAGCCGGAACGCAGCTGTCGTGGAGACCCTGAGCGGACGAATCTCCGACGCCCGCAAGGTGATCGAGAAGCAGCGGGTGATCATCGCCAGGGAGCGACAGCAGATCGGCACGTTGAAGGAGGATCGGACCTACCTGATGGGGGAGGTCGACTACCGCCAGAAGATGATCACCTCTCTTCGCGAGACCGTTCGTGAGCGTGAAGCAGAGCTCATCGCCCTTCGTGAAGAACCCGATGCGCAGGTCCATCACATGCCGCGCCGGGTGTTCGCCGAGCAGGACTTCATCTGGCAGCAATTGTCCGATGATGATGCGATCATTGATGGCTTGGAGCCGAGAGTGGTCGATATCAAGATCATCGACATGGTGCTGCCCAACTACGAGGCGGATCGCCAGCCCGCATAACGTAGGGTGCAGCGGGTCTGAGCCCTTCGACGAGTTCAGGGCGCAGCCTTTGACGAGGTTCGAGACTCGCTATTTGTCGACGTCACCGACGACGTAGCCGATCGATGCGAGGGTTGCCTCCAGGGCTGCCGTGCGTACCCCCACGAGCACGCGCTCCAGGCTGGAGATGTTGTTGAACGACGGCGTCCGCAGCTTGAGCCGCCAGGGAGTCTTCTCCCCGCGAGAGACCAGAAAGACGCCCGCAATGCCAAGCGGCGCCTCGATCGCGAGGTAGCCCTCACCCTCAGGCACGCGAATGATCTTCCCCAGCTTCACCGATACCGGCCCAGGTAGTTCGGCCAGGCGGTCGACGCAGGCGATGATCAACGATGCGCTGACGGTCAGCTCCTCGGCGAGAACCCCGAGGCGCGACTGCGCATCACCCGAGCGGCGTACCGGAGGAGTGATCAAGCCGGCGAGCTCGCGGTAGGCCAGATAGGGCCGGGAAAGCCGCAGGTCAAGATCAACTCCACTGGCTCGGGCAGCCGGTCCGCTTACTCCGAACTGCTGGATTGTCTCGTGATCCAATAGGCCGACTCCGCCGGTCAAGGCAGCAAACGGGGCAGAGTCGATCATGGTCAGCACCGCGTCGGCTACCCGTACCGCCCGCGACGCCACGTCTCGTTCAGCTTGCAGCCAGGCATCGTCCGCATTGACGGCCAGCCCGCCGATTCGGGTCGCCATAGGGTGGATGCGATTGCCGGTCAGGCGCAGGGTCTGGCTACGCAACTCCTCGCGTAGTGGCCGCAGTCCGGGATCACCGGGGAGCCGATGCGGTATGTAGTTGAGAAACCCGCAATGACTGAGGATCCGGGTGTGCTCGGCCAGCAAGGTACGCAGCCAGATGGCACGCTCCGGCACGGCAAGACCCATCATCTGTTCACCGACGAGCGCGACCGCGAGCTCGCCGAAGAAGGGTGCTTGCCAGTCGTGCCGGTCCGCCAGCATCAGGATCTGCCGGTAGTCGCGTACCTCGAAGAGCTTCTCGGCACCTCGATGCATCGCCCCGATCACCACCTTGGCAGTAGTGATCACATCGTCCTCGGTCCACAGCCGCAGCTCGATCAATCCCGCCTGGCTGGGATGCTCGGGACCTAGGTCGAGCAAGATCGTTCCGGTCGGCAGCTTGGCCGGTTGAGTGGAGGGCAGCACGCCCGGCCCAAGGGATCCGATCAAGACGTGGAGCGGCCGGTGTGCCATCAGCCCACCCCTCTGGGGTACGTTTCCGCAATCCTGGTGGCGAACGCACGCCTGACGGGCCTCCTAGGCGTACGTTTTCGCACTTCTGGTGGGAAAAGTACGCAGTAGGAAGGGAGCGCGCAATCTAGCACTGCAGCAGCCACCAATGGGATCCCCACACGTATTGCGAGCTGAGCGCAAGGTGCCGGCTGCGCCGATCAAGATCGACCAGCGGATCCGGATCGGACTCTGAGTGCAGCAGCTTCGGTACCACCTCGCTCTGGAGACCGCAGAACAATGTGGTCGCTCCGGCCTCCTCACCGGCGGCCCGAAGAGCGTCAACGGCCACGTGGGCGGTGAGGTTCACACTGGCTCCGGGAACCGGCTCCAGGGCCCTGCCGTCACGGTAGGCGGCCAGCGAACCGGTGATGGGCCGCTGCGCTGCCAGATGACCGTAGTCGATCATGAGCGCACAACCCCCGCGGTTGATGATCATCTTGACAAGCTCGACCCAGGCCCGGTCCCTGGTGAGGCCGATCTCGGCACGGTCACCGCTCGGCCACCACCGCTCGGCCCAGGCAAGCTGTTCGCTCGAGAGTCGCGGCCCGGCCTGTTCCATACCGCCATCGTTGATGATCACTTCGCGCCAGCCGTCGGCATGTCGTGTTGCCACCGTGCATGGCAAGTCGTCCAGCCACTCACTACAGATGATCATCGCCGGTCCGGGTCTGTCCAAGGCTGCGGCTGCCTCGCCGCTGGTCCAGCATCCGTATCGCACGTCCCAGAGGTCCTGCGCCCATCCCACCTGCGAAGCTAAGCCCTTGGGCCGTTTTCGAAGATCAATCCCCAGCAGCTGCAAATCAGGTCGGAGCACCGCGAGCTCCTGCAGCATTCCGCCGCTGCCGGCGCCGACATCGACCACGCTGCTGATCTCCTCGCGGCTGTCGACGAGCGCAGCCAGCATCTTGGCGATCATCGGACCACTCGTTGCCGCGGTGCGGAAATGCACATCGGGTTGGTGAATGCGCCAGAATCCATCCGCGCCGTACGACGATTCGACCCAGGCGTCGAACCAGGAGCGCGATCCCCGCGCAGGGGGATCAGGGGGCCCCGCTCCCCCTATCGACGAATGCGGGAGCATGGCCCTATGGTGCCTGATGCCGCGTCCGTGACGTCCAGCGCCGCCCAGCCAAGCTCAACACCTGCCTTCCCCGCACTGCCGCCACTGCCCTCGCTGCCGCGGCGGCTTTCCGCGGAATCACCGGGCTGGGTGCGCGACGTGGACATTGTGGTTGTCGGATCGGGTATCGCAGGTCTCACGGCTGCTCTGGAGTGCCGAGATATGGGCACGATCATGGTCGTCACCAAGGATGAGGTCGCCGCCGGCTCGACGCATTGGGCACAGGGTGGGATCGCCTGGGTGCAAGCTGAAGGGGACACCGTCCAACAGCACATCGACGACACTCTGGTCGCTGGCGCCGGCCTGTGCATCCAGGAGGCGGTACGGGTTTTGGTCACCGAAGGCCCGGACGAGGCAGCGAAGCTGATCAACCGAGGTGCGGAGTTCGATCGCGACCTGGCCGGCGAGCTGGAACTGACTCGTGAGGGCGGCCACAACCGAAACCGGATCGCGCATGCCGGAGGCGACGCCACGGGCGCGGAGATCGAACGTGCGCTCATATCGGCGGTCACTGCCGATCCCGGGATCGAGATCGTCGAGCATGCCTTGGTGCTCGACCTGATTCCAGCCGAGGTCGGGCCGAATGAGAGGCCCGCAGTCGCCGGAGTGACGCTGCACGTACTTGGCGAGGGCACTCGCGGAGGCGTCGGTGCGGTGCACGCGCGTGCAATCGTTCTTGCCACCGGTGGAATCGGCCAGATCTACGCTGTGACGACGAATCCACCGGTCTCTACCGGGGATGGCGTCGCGGCCGCGCTTCGCGCCGGAGCCCGATTGCGGGACATCGAGTTCATCCAGTTCCATCCGACTGTGCTCTACCTCGGTCAGGGCGCCCGCGGGCAGCTGCCGCTGGTCAGTGAGGCGGTCCGCGGTGAAGGCGGCCAACTGGTCAACTCCCGTGGCGAACGCTTCATGGTCGGGAAACATCCGCTTGCCGAGCTGGCGCCCCGGGATGTCGTCGCCAAACAGATCATGAAGGAAATGGCGACGGCCGGGGTTGATCATGTCTTTGTCGACGGCCGGATGCTGGGTGAGGAGACGTTGCGGGTGCGATTTCCGACCATCTGGCACAGCTGCCGTCGAGCTGGGATCAACCCGGCGACAGACCTGATCCCGGTGGCGCCGGCGTGCCACTACTTCTGTGGCGGGGTGGAAACCGACATCGATGGTGCAACGAACCTGGTCGGCCTTTACGCCTGCGGAGAGGTGGCATCCTCCGGCGTACACGGCGCCAATCGGCTGGCCTCCAACTCCCTCCTCGAGGGTCTGGTTTTCGCCCGCCGGATTGCCGAGCGGCTGCGGGGCACACCGCCACCCCGCC
>Ga0081455_10001066_pt1 | contig 34522 bp, 29 predicted proteins | sample TabmetS3T2R1_FD_70207 | JGI IMG/M metagenome (GOLD analysis project Ga0081455, IMG submission 70207) | Tabebuia heterophylla rhizosphere microbial communities from the University of Puerto Rico - S3T2R1 | ecosystem: Host-associated > Plants > Roots > Rhizosphere ...
CCGGCGGAGAACGACCACCGCCGCGTACTGGCCGTACTGCGTTTCCTGGAGGGCTGATGTCCACCCTGAGCCCGCTGCGCCGCGCGATCCTCGCGGTCGGCTCCCTGCTGTCCCTAGGCGTGATCGCCATGGCTGTGGGGTCCCTCGTGGACAGCATGGGCCACACCAGCGAGCGCAGGGACAGCCATTTCCGGCTGCCCGGCAACCAGCTCACTGTCCACAGTGGAGCCGGCGACATCGACCTGGTGGCCAGCGCCGACCAGGAGGTGCACGTGCGGGCCGACTTGGAGTACGGCGTGGTGAAACCGACGCTGCGCATCGAAAACGACGGCAACCTTGTCCGACTTGACGCCGCCTGCTCCGGGTGGCTGCCATTCCAGCACTGCGAGGTGCACTTCACCGTCGCCGTACCGGATGGCACGTCGGTGAACGCCCGTTCCAGTGGGGGCGACCTGACCGCGACCAACCTCACGGGCACCCTCAATCTCAGCAGCTCCGCCGGCGACGTCAGCGCGACCAACGTGCATGGCTCGGTCAACCTCCGAAGCACCGCCGGCGATGTGAACGCCAGCCACGTCACCGGAACGGCGACCCTGCACAGCTCAGCCGGAGACGTGAACGGCATGGACCTGGACGCCGCAAAGGTAGATGCTTCCTCGACGGCCGGCGATGTCTTCCTGGCCTTCGCCAGCAACGCGTTCACCGGCACAGACGGCAACGCCATCGCCGCGAACGTCACGGCGACATCCTCAGCCGGCGACGTCAACGTGGAACTCCCCCTGGACTCCGCCCGCTACGACATCGAGGTGCGCTCCCGCACCGGCGGCACCCAGAACATCGATCCCGACCTGCAACGAAGCGACTCAAAACGTAAGATCGCCATCAGCAGCACCGCAGGAGACGTGAACGTACTCGAAGCACCAGCAGGCTGAGCCGGATGACCCGACCGGGGCGTAACCGGCCGAGTGCAGCCAGTACACGGCTTCCGTGCGCTAACTTGACCGCTGCGCGCCCGTAGCTCAGCGGACAGAGCAGGGGACTTCTAATCCCAAGGTCGCAGGTTCGATCCCTGCCGGGCGCACCCGCACATATGCGTCGCTGATCATGGTCACGACGCTGTCCATGACATGAAATAGGTCCCTTGCTCAACACCTCTGGCCACAGGGCGCTGCACCGAGATTGATGTGGCCCAAGCAGGATTGACCACGGCATGCATCCATCGCGCGACGTCGGGCCCGGCGAGTAGAACTGCGTCCTGCCGTTGGGCGATAAGCCAACATCCCGCACCGTCCGTGGCAAGGTCTGCACGGGCGTCGCTCGCCCTGCTAGAGACTTCGGTCGGCGAGGTCGCCGCGCAGGAGGCGGCACTACCGCGCCTGCGTGTGCACTGGGCCTGGCTCTCGGGATCTGACCGACCCACAGGCTACCAACCTCGCTGCGCGGCTACCGCAGCTTCCGCGGCCGGATGCGCGCGGGACGCCCGTAGCCAGCCTGCCACTACAGGATCTCGTCCGTGGGCAAGGCCCTGGGTGAGAGCGGAGCGGTGATACTACTTGCACTGTAAGACGCGCCGTCTTACAGTGCAAGATGTGGCTGACACGATCACGATCCGAACTGACGCCGAGACCGAGCATGCCCTAGATGTCCTGACCGGCGACGGTGGCTCCCGATCCGCCGCGATCCGCCAAGCGGTACTGGAAGCTGCGCGACGCAGGGAACGCGCGACGGAGATGCGGCGCGCGCTCTTGCGGATTCCCTTGGGCGAGCCCGACGGCATCAACGTCGCCGACGAACTCGCCGTGGAGCGCGACACCGAGCGATGATCTACCTGGACTCCGCAGCCGCTGTCAAACTCGTCCACGCCGAACCCGAATCCCAAGCCCTCCGCGACTGGCTCGATGAGCGCGCCGACAGTCCCTGGACCAGCTCGACCCTGCTAGAAGTCGAAACGTTCCGAGCCCTCGCCCGGCACACTCCCGAGGCGATCACCCGCCTACACCAGCTACTCGACCTCATCGACCTGGTCGAGATAGGACCCGCCATCCGCATCAGGACTCAGACCATCAGGCCCGCGACCGTCCGAACCCTCGACGCCATCCACCTCGCCACCGCGCTACACCTCCATCCCGCCCCGACGTCGTTCGTCACCTACGACAAACGCCTCGCCGAAGCCGCCAACCAAGCCGGGCTTATCGTCGCCATGCCTATGTGACCCGCCGCAACGGCACGAGCGAGTCACCGCGACCTGGCCGAGCAGGCCCACACCCGGCTGCTCGGCCAGGTGCACGAGCGCCGGAACGAAGGCGACGCTCGGCCAGCTCCCGGACAAGTGGCTGGGGTCGCCCGCTTGGAGGGCACCATTCGCAACGGCTACGAGCGCAAGCTCCGTCGACACGTCCGGCCGGCGCTCGGTAGGAAGCAGATCGCCAAGATCGACGTCGAGATGTTGGAAGCGTTCTACGGCTCCCTCGCCCAGTGCCGGCACGTGCAACGGCCGCACGTTCATCGAGCACCGCGTGCAGAAGGAGCACAAGTGCACCGAGAAGTGCCGGCCGCACGCCTGCCAGCGCGCTAGCCGACTCCATGATCCGGCAGATCCACTGGATCTTGAGGGGCGCACACCACCGCGCCCTACGCCGGCGTTGGCTCAGCGTCAACCGGCAGACAGAGCGGAGCCTCCTGCGCAGCCCAAGCCGAACCCCGGCCACACCTCCCCCGCCGAGGCCGGCGAACTCCTGACCGAGGCGTCCAAGGACCCAACTGGGGCACGCTGGTCTGGGTCGCCGTGATCACCGGCGCCCGGCGCGGCGAGCTGTGCGCCCTCCGCTGGTCGGAAATCGACCCCTAGATGAGGCCAGTCATCATGCTCACCCACAGCATCGCCCAGATAGGGGGAGGTGCTGGGAGGACCTGAAGTCCCATCAGCAGCGCGGATCGCACTGGAAGAGAAGAGCATTGCCGTCCTACGTGCCTACCGCAAGCGCCGTAGCCCGACTGGCCAGAGCCGGCTGCCCGAGCGGCCGCCGAATCGGCAGTCGAGACAGCCGAGGATGCCGCCCGCCCATTCGCCACAGCGGCAGCACCCGGCACAGGACGGGCCCGGGGTTTCGCGGCCGGGTTGCCCAGCAGAGCCCGGGTACGTGGAAGGATCCGCGGCCCGGACCAGACTCATCGAGCCGGCCGTTGCTAGAGTGCGCCGCCCACGGCAGGCAGGTCCTACACAGGCCCGCCTCAGTCCGCCGGTCAGCGCCGGTCCGGCCACCGTTCTGGCCGGGCTGAGTGCCGTCGGGGGTACGGCTGCTGCCTTCACTGCTCTTGTTCCTCCAAATTCCATTGTTCCGGATTCGCGGGCCAGGGCAGTGCCGGGTGCGGGAGACTTGTCTTGGCGGGTGGCGCGGGAGGTGCGCTCCGCCGGGAGTGGGAGAACGGTGAGTTGATGCTGGCTGAGGTCGCGTCCGGCCTGGTTGTGGAAGTGCTCAGCGTCGGTGGTCAGCGTTCGATCGACTCGCTGGCCGGTTTGCGTGAGCGACGGAGCAAGCGGGCCTACACCAGCCTGGTGAAGACCATCGCACGGAACAGTACGACGCTGTTGTCGGAGGCGGTACGCCAGTTGGAGCTGGCTACCGAGTATCAGGAGAATGTCGCTGCGGGCCTGCGTAGCCCGGAGGCGGCGATCTTGTGCCGGCACGCGGTCACTACCATGCTCGCGGGCACCGAGGACCTGTACCGGGCGGAGATTTCGGCCGGCATCGTGGCATTGGTTGGATTGAATTCGATGGCGCCGTTGGCGGCTCAGGAGCGACTGGTCGAGGTAGTGACCACCGTGATCTGGCAAATCGCTGAGGAGGTCCGCCGCCGCGCCGACCGCGACGCCCTGGACAAGAACGAGACGCTGCGCACTTATCTGGTCGCCGAGCAGGAGATGCTGGCCAACGCGACCACCTCGATCGAGGGCTGCCCGCCGCGGCGGTACCACCGGATACATCAGTTCTCCGAGTTGTACCGCCTGCAGGTGGCGGCGCGGCACGGATATCTGGTGCCACCCCACCTGGACAACGCCACCCGGATCGAGCTGGGCCGGATCTTCGTGCCGCCGAATCTCACCGCCGCAGACCGGCGCGGCACCGCCGTGCACGTCGATGACCTGGCCCGGCACGGTTCACGGAGTGTCGTGCTCGGCAATCCGGGGTGCGGGAAGACCACCTTGGCGCAGCGGCTGCTGCACAGCCTGGCGACCACCGAGTCGGCGCGGTACACCGTGCCGATGCTCGTGGTGCTTCGCGAGTACAACGCGCAGCTGGCGGTCCGGCCGATGTCCATCGCGGAGTTCCTCGCCCAGCAGGCCGCAGAGCGTTACCAGGTCCGGGTCACCGTGGACGACCTGGAGTACATCCTCGCCACCGGCCGGGCCTTCCTCGTCTTCGACGGCCTTGATGAGCTGCTGGACACCTCACAGCGCCGCGAGGTGGCGGACAACGTGGAATCGTTCTGCGCGCGCTTTCAGTTGTGCCGGGCCGTAGTCACCTCGCGTGAGGTCGGCTACTTCCAGGCGCCGCTGTCCCAGGACCGGTTCGCCACCTACCGGCTGGCCGAATTCTCCGATACGCAGGTCGGGCAGTACGCCGAGGCGTGGTTCGGCCTGGACGAGACGCTGTCTGCCGCGGAGCATCAGCAGCTGGTCGAAGCGTTTCTGCGGGAGAGCGAGTCGGTGCTGGATCTGCGTACGAATCCGCTGATGCTCGGCCTGCTGTGCAACCTGTATCGCGGCGCCGGCTTCATTCCGGCCAGCCGGGCGGAGGTGTATCGCAGTTGTGCCCTGCTGTTGTTCGAGCGTTGGGACCAGCGCCGGCAGATCAGGTACGACCTGCCGTACCGGTCATATCTCGACCCGGCCGTCAAGTACCTCGCGTACTGGATCTATTCCGATGTCAGTCTGCAGACTGGCGTGCCGGAGGCGGATCTCATCCGTAAGCTCACCGAGTATCTGAGTTCGGGACGGATTCCGTATCCCGAGCAGGCCGCGGCGACTGCGGAGGCGTTCATCGGGCACTGCCGCGGCCGCGCCTGGGTGCTCACCGACACCGGGACCACGCCGGACGGCACCCGGCTGTATCAGTTCACGCACCGCACCTTCCTGGAGTACTTCACCGCTGCGCAGCTGGTCCGGCTGCACCCCACCGGGTTCAGCCTGTGGCGCACGCTGCAGTCCAAGCTCGAGGCGCAAGAGTGGGACCTGGTGGCGCAGCTGGCGGTGCAGTTGCTGGCGGTGCAGCGGGAGGGCGCCGCGGATGAGTTCCTCGCCTGCGTCCTGCGGCGGGTGGACGCGCTCACCGGCAGTACCCGCTCGGGCTGGCGGCGCGACAACCTGCTCGCCTTCGCCGTACGCATGCTGGGTTCGGTGATCGCGAACTCCACCACTCGGCAGCGGGTCTGCGACCAGGCCATGCAATACCTGCTGGCGCTCCGGCCCGAGCGGCGCGCCAACTGGGCACCGCTGTCAGACCCGCGCTCGGAGCCAATCCTGGACGGGCTGCGGTCGGTGACCAATGACAATGCCCCCGAAGTCGTCGACGCTGTCAGTGCCGCCCTGGAGCAGGCGTTGTCGGACACCGATGCACTCTTACGTCGCCGCGCCGGGCTTTGCCTGGTCTGCCTCAGCCGGGGCCTCGGCGGCGGCCGGCCAAGCCCATGGCAGCGGGTGGCTGAACGGGTCTTTACGGCTGAGCCGGACCTCGGTATGGAAACGGCGCTGGCCCGCAACGCCGACGGTCGCCTGCCGATCGACAAGGTAGTCGTGGACCAGGGGCTGCCAGCGCTGTGGCGGACCCGGCTGGAGGAGAGCAGCAAGCCGGAGGCCCCGTCAATCGCGCGACTCGGGATCCAGGTGGTGTGGGGCCGGACGCCGCCGGACTGGCCGGACCTGGCCGCGCGGCTCGCACCGCTGTTCGCGGGACAGCCGCCGTACTTCCAGCGCCGGCACCTCACCGGGCTGGAAGTCGACCCGGAACTGCGGGTGGCGTCCCCGGGCGGGCTGTCGGCGTACACATACCCCGACGCGGGCGTGATGACCGTACCGTTCTTCGTCGCGTGCGTACTGTTCTGCGCCTACCTTGAGGTGATCTCTCCGACGGAGATCCGTGCCGAGCATGGCACCACACGGTGGTCCTGGGCGGAGCTACCGGTGGGCGCGCACCTCGGGTTGGCCCGCTTCGTTACCGCGCAAGCGGCCCACGCGCAACGCCGCCTCGATGCCACCGGCCTCGGCTCCCGCGAACGCCTGCTCCTGCGCGACTGGCTGATCCGCCGGGTCAACTTCGTACACGACGACGGCGAGACATCGGCCTAGAGTTGGCCACCTTCCACTGCCAGCGTGGTGCCGTCTACGGCCGTGCCCCACAAGCCAGGCGGAGGCCGTTTACCGGATCAGGAGGGCAGCTACGGCCAACAGCCCTAATCCCGCGACAGCGATAAGGTTGGTAAGACCCACCAGTAGACGGTAACGGCGGTGGCGTATGAGCCAATTCACGCCATCAGGCTGTTTGTAGATGTTGGTAATAGCCGGGTGCCCGCCAAGCTTGACAAGCATGTCCTCAATCTCGCCAATCTCCTTGCGGCACCGATCTATGAGCTCATTGTTCCGCTCCTCCATCGCAGCGGTAAAAGCGGCCAGCAGTGCGCCCCCAAGAAGTACAGCCGCGGACGTAATGCGCGGTGGATTCGAGTCCCGCTCCACGAGCCACCGGGCCGCGAACAGAGTCCCGCTAATCACCGCCGCCATCCGAAGCATAGTCTTGTGTCGCCATTCAATGTACATGGTCAGGTGGTTCACAGCATGCTCATAGGAGACGACGAGTAGAGATTCGACAGGTTCCATAGCCCCGCCCCGGCACTTGGCGACCAAGCTATCAAGGCTACTGCTATGGATACACCGTCGAGGCTCAATCGACCGAACGAGGTCAGAATTCTTGAGGATCGTTCTACGGATTTCGCTGGGCCCGTGTACAGGATCTCCTCGAGGGCGTAGGAGCGGATGGGCATGGTCAGGTCCAGCAGTCAGACCCGCGACGACCTAGAAGGGGCGCGCTCGGCGGTGCCGGTTCTGCTACCAGTCCCATAGGGGTAAGTCGGCGATGTCATCAGCATCGCGGTCGAGTAACACGTAGGCACAGCCAATGGGGTGGGGCGTAGTAGTACAGGCGACCAGCTGTGCGGGGCCGCGCAGGGCCAGGGGTCGTCGTCCCCGCGCACGCCTGGGTGATCCGCATACACCAGCGACCAGCCCCACAGTCAGCTCATCGTCGCCGGGCATCAGCAGTCGTTCCCTTTCATCTGGGCGGCGCGGTTGGCCCGGGCCATGACATCAAACGTGACGCGAAACGGTGGGTGAAGTCGGGCGGATCGGGCACTCGGGTGGGTGGTTGTGAGCGTGTTCGGCGTGTCGCTGGATTCTTCTGATCCCCAAGGTCGCAGGTTCGATCCCTGCCGGGCGCACCAGGGTGTTTAGGTGTTGATCATGGCCGCGTGACATCAAACGAGTCCCTGGCTCAACGCCTCGCTGACAACGGGGCTTGCACCACGGTGGCCGACTCGACGATGACCATGCGATCGACGAGGCCGAGTCCTCCAAGGACTGGAGCCGCGGACACGCCGGGCGATTCAGTCCTATCCGCCCTGGGTCCCCGGGCTGACGTACCCGCTGTGATCTCAAAGTGGGACGCCGGTGGGTCGCACGGCGCGCCAGGGTGTGGTACCGGGCTGCCACCACCCGGGCACCATGCGCCGGTGCCACCCGCCGGCCATCGACCGAGGAGCGCCACATGAGTAGTTCAGTCGCAGATCCGGCGCAGCACACGATCGCCGCCCCCGAGGCCGCGGCGCCCGCTGCCGGGGACCCCACCGTGGTCGGCGTCCCGACCTTCGTCGTCGGGTCGGTCGCTCTCGGCCTGGTACTCACCGGCTTCGTCCCGGCCACCGCCGCGGGCGCGTCCATCGCCATCATCATGACCGCAACAGGGATCGGCCTGCTCATCGCCAGCATCTGGGCCGCCTCGCTTGCCCAGAGCGCGGTCGCCGCCGTCTTCGGCATCTTCGCCGGCTTCTGGTTGAGCTATGCGGCCCTCGTACTGGGCCTCACGCACAACTGGTTCGGGATCCGGGCGGACGACGTGGTCAGGACCCAGGAGCTGTTCCTGCTGACCTGGACGCTGCTGATCGGGCTGCTGACGCTCGCCACGCTGCGGCTGCCGCTGGCCTTCACCGTGCTCTTCGCTCTCATCACCCTCGCGTTGCTGCTGGTGCTGCTCGGCGTCGCCAACACGAGCACATCGCTGACCAAGACCGGCGGGTACGTCGTCTTCCTGTTCGCCTTGTTGGGCGCCTACCTGTTCCTCGGTGCCATGTCCGCGGCAACCGGCGGCAAGCCATTCCCGCTGGGATCGCCCGTCATCCGCTGAGGACGCAGGAGCGTCGGGGCTGTACCTGTGGATGTCGTGGTAGACGTCGCGACGCCACCACGGGTAGGCGTCCAGGACGGTACCTCCAGGAACGGTACGTCCGGCAGCCCGGCAACGCCGATCCAGGAGTCAGCAAGACGCAGCGCTCACGCGCCGCTGCTCCCAGACCACCTCACTCGGCCACGCACCTTTAGCGGCATGACCGGACCTGGTATGCCGCCGCACCTCATTGCGCGGCGGGCGGGCGGTGGTTCTGGAACGAGTGTTCCGGCCGGCGGTTACGCCGGAGCGGCTGATTCACCACGCAATTCACTAATTCGGGTTGGCCGCCATTTTGTTTGATTGACACCGGGCAATGTGCGCGTCACTCTCGGCTGCATGATCACCGTCTCCGGTGATCAATGGCACGGGGGGTTTACTCATGCGTATCCGAAGAGTGGGCGGCGCCGCTGCTGGCGTACTTGCCCTGCTACTGGTCGGCGTCCTACCGGCAGGAGCTCAACTGCCCGACGACCAGCCCGGCGCGGTGGGCACCGTACGGGTTACCGGGGAGGACGCGAGCGCGTTGAGTCGCTGCCTCGCCGATGCGCAGGACGGCGTGATTGGCACCCAGCGGGCCGCCTGCCACCGAGTCGCACTTGGCGCGGACGGGACGCTGCACCTGCACGTCGCGTCTTTCCGGGCGGACCACCGCGACCAGTCGTTCACCGGTTCCGGGGTCACCGTCAACCTGCTTGGCGACACCACGACGCACTCCAATGTGCACCTCACTATCGACATTTCCGGCGGCATCGCCACGGCCATCAACAATTGCATCAACGACGCCCAGGACGGCGTGATCCAGAACCAGCAGAACGACTGCACGCAGTACGCGAGCGCCGGCAACCTGATCATCCTGGAAGACGTTACATTCAACATTTACGTCTGAGACCCGCGGCGGCCTCGGCTGGCGGGCGATGGCTCCGGAGTGGGCAAGGTCGGCGCCGGATGTGGTGGGGTGCTGTGATGGACCTCGATCTTGTTACGTACGCCGCGGAGATCATTGCGGGCAACCGGTACCTGACGTTGGGGACGGTGGGGTCGGATGGGCAGCCGTGGACCTCGCCGGTGTATTTCGCCGCGGTTGGGCGCGAGTTCCGCTGGGTTTCGGCCGTCGATGCCCTGCATTCCCGGCATCTCGTGCGGCAGCCGCGGGTGAGCCTGGTCGTCTTCGACTCGACGGTTCAGCCGTACCACGGGCGCGCGGTGTACGCGGTGGGGTCGGCGCGCGAACTCGACGGGGACGATCTCGACCGTGCCCTCGGGGCGTACCCGCGACCCGATGATCCTGCTGCCACGCCGGTTACGCGTGCGGACGTCACCGGCTCGGCGGCGTACCGGCTCTATCAGGTGACCGCCACGACGATGTGGGTGCTCTGCCCGCGCGAGCCCGGGCGCCCCTGCTCGCTGCACGGCATTGCCGGTGACCACCGCGCGCTCGTGCCGTAGCCAAGTACGGAGCTATCCGGGGAAGTGCTTCCAGTCGCCCTCGGAGATGACCTCGACGGCGCCGTCCAAGACCTTGATGGCGGTTTGGTCGTCGATCGCGTACGACGGTCCGACGATCTCGGCAGCCCACTTCTCGGCGGCGGCCAGGGTGTTGTCGGGTTCGAGGCCCAGGTGGGGGAAGATCGAGAAGTCGACGGCGCCGAGGGTGCGGTCGTCGGGCGCGGCGGGCCACTCGATGAAGGCTTCACCGATCCGCGGGGTCAGCACCATGCTTCCAGCGCTCAACCCGACCCAGACCGTGTCGTGCAGCGAGGGTAGGAGGTCGGCCAGGCCGGACTGGCGCATCCAGTACGACAGGTACGCGGCGTCGCCGCCGGCGACCAGCAGGACGTCGGCCTCACGGACCCAGGAGATCCAGCGCTCCTCGCCGATCGTGGGCAGCGCCGTCAGCTCCAGGACGCCCACCGACTTCCAGCCCAGGTCAACCATCGGCAGCGGCGTCTGGCCGGTGACGAAGCGCCGAACCGAGGCCGGATCGCACATCGGGTGGCCGTACTGCGCCGTGGGGATGCACAGCGCGGCGGCCTCGGCGATCGGCTTGCCCAGCAACTCGACCAGCGCGTCGCGGATGCTCGGGTTCTGGACACCCGCGCTGGTGAGGAGAAGCCGCACCCTTGCCTCCTGGTGGATCGTCCCGTACGGGAAGCCGTTGCGTGGTTGACCGACGGTAGTACAAGTCAGCCGAAGACTCGGCGCCGGATCTCCCGGCGGTAGTCCGCCAGGGTGTTGTCCAGGTGGACCGCGGCGGCGTTGGCCGCGGCGTCGGGGTCGCCGTCGCGGATCGCCCGGTAGATCGCGGCGTGTTCGGCGACCGCCCCTTCGGCGTGGCCGCCCACCGTGCCGTGCAGGCCTATGGTGCTCGACTGGCGTTGGAGTCGGCGGGCCTCGCGGACCGCGGCGACCAGGAACGGGTTGTGGGACGCGGTGGCGACACCGAGGTGGAAGTCGTCGTCGCCGCGCTCGAACAGTGCGATCTCCCCGGTGACATGGCCCTGCCGGCAGGTCTCGGCGGCGGTCTCGATGGCGCGGAGCTCCGGCGGGGTCGCGCGGGTGGCGGCGAGCCGGCTCGCCGCGGTCTCCTGGACCCGCCGGAACTCGAAGAGCGTGTAGATGTGGTCCAGGTCGGTGGGCAGGAAGAAGCCTCCCCACCGCGCCGAGCCCAGCATGCCCTCGTCATCGGCGACGTACAGCCCGCGGCCCTTCTGGGCCCGGACCCGCCCGATCGCCGACAGGATCTTGATCGCCTCGCGGACCACGGTACGGCTGGTGCCCAGCCGCGCCGCCAGTTCGTTCTCGGTGGGCATCCGGTCGCCGGGGCGCAGGCCCACTTCGGCGATGAGGTGGAGGATCCGCTCGGCGACCACCTCGTAACCCGGCCGGTACGCACCCTCCGGCTGCGCCGAGCCGCGCTCCTGTGCCGGCGCGCCGAGCATCACCGGCGTACCTCCGTCGTCGCTGGCCATCCCAGAAGTATGACCGGTCGCCGGACCCGTGATCGGCCATAGAGCAAGAGGAATTTCCTCCAGATTAGTACTACTCATCTTCTTGACTGTACGGCGTGGCGCGGTTCTCATATGTGATATAAGCCAGCACACCGGGCGCGGAGCAGCTCATGACCGGGAAGACCAGTGCAGCTGCTGGAGCCGACTACGCCTGGCGCCGGTCCGGTCGCGCCGCCACCGGTCCGGACGGGCGGTTGGCCCACCAGGGCAGGCTCACTTCGCCTGACGGCGTGGACGACCGCCATGAAGCAGCCGCCCGTCGACCGGCCGCGGCTGGCCGCCCCAGAACGGCGACCCGAGGGTGTCATCCGGCAACTCACCGAGCTCAGGCGGCTCGGCGAGGAGTACGAGACATGTGCCGAGAAGGGCCTCCGGGCCGTACGCCACATCGCTGCTACCGGCCCGCGTACCCGATCCCCGCACCCGCTCTGAGACCGCTTCGACAGGAAGGACGGTCATGCGTCACAGCACCCGACTGACCCTCACCGCTGTGGCCGCGGCGGCCACCGTGGTCGCCGGCACGGCGGCGGCCACCTCCGCAGCCGCGACCCCCGCACCGGCGGCCGACAAGGCGGTCGTCACCGTCGCCGTCGCCCCCACCGGCAGCGACCTCGCCGCCGGCGACCTCGGCCACCCCGTCGGCACCCTCGCCCGGGCGCAGCAGATGGCCCGGGCCCTGTCCGACAAGACCGACGTGGTCGTGGAACTCGCCGGCGGCCTGCACCGGCTGTCCGCCCCGCTGGTGCTCACCGCCGCCGACTCCGGCCGCAACGGCCACACCGTCACCTGGCAGGCCGCGCCCGGCGCCACGCCGCAGGTCTCCGGCGGGCAGCCGGTGACCGGCTGGACGCTGCAGGACGCCGGCCAGAACATCTGGGTCGCCGCGGTGCCCCGGGGCGCCGACTCCCGGCAGCTCTACGTGGACGGCACACTCGCCCCGCGCGCCTCGATGGCGATCTCGCGCAACGACGTCCAGGTCACCACGACCGGCCTGACCATCCGGAACTCCGCGCTCAACTTCCTCGCCACGCTGCCCCAGCAGAAGCGGATCGAGGTGGAGAGCCAGAACTCCTTCACCGACCGGTTCGCCCCTGTCGACCACATCAGCGGTACGACGATCACCATGCAGCAGCCCGCCTGGAACAACAACAACTGGGGCTACGACACCCTCGCCCACCCGTTCGCCGGCGGCCAGCTGTTCCTGGAGAACTCCCGCTCGTTCCTGCGTACCGCCGGCCAGTGGTACCTCGACCCGCAGGCCGGGCAGCTGTTCTACCGGGCGGCCGCCGGCCAGTCGCCGGTCGGTCACGAGGTCGTCCTGCCCACCATGACCTCACTGGTCCGGATCAGCGGCACGCTCGCCAACCCGGTGTCCAACATCACGATGCGCGGCATGGTCTTCGAGCACACCACCTGGCTGACCCCGAGCACCTCGGTCGGGTACGCGAACCAGCAGAGCGGCACGTACCTCCCGATGGCCTTCCAGCAGCCGGCCGACTTCCTCACCTCGTGCAGCAACCTCGGCTGCCAGGCCTTCGAGGCCACCCGGAACAGCTGGGCCCAGGCGCCCGCGGCGGTGCAGGTCTCGGCCGCCACCAACATCACCTTCGCCGACAACACCTTCCGCCACCTCGGCCAGGTGGGGCTCGGCATCGGCAACGACGCGAACGCCAACCAGTCCGGGGTCGGCCTGGGCGCCTCCGCCGTCACCGTCACCCACAACACCTTCACCGACCTGTCCGGCGCCGGGATCGTCGTCGGCGGCGTACGGCCCGACGCGCACCACCCCAGCAATCCCGCGATGGTCAACCGCGACATCACCATCCGGAACAACCTGGTGACCGACGTCGCCAAGGACTACAAGGACATGGCCGGCATCCTGTCCACGTACGTCACCCACGCTGTCATCGACCACAACGAGGTCTCGCACCTGGCCTACGACGGCATCGACACCGGGTGGGGCTGGGGCGCCAACGACGCCGGCGGCAGCCAGGACTACCGCAACCGCGGCCTGTACAACTTCCAGCCGGTCTACACCACCGCCACCACGCTGCGGGACACCGTGGTCAGCAACAACCTCGTGCACGACACCAAGCGGGTCTTCCACGACGGCGGCAGCATCTACAACCTGTCCGCCAACCCCGGGGCCTCGATCCACGACAACTACGTCTACAACAACCACAACACCGTCGGCCTCTACCTGGACGAGGGCTCGCGCTTTGTGAGTATGGCGAACAACGTGGTCCAGGAGGCCGGCGTCTTCGCCTTCACCAACGCCAGCTCCACCAACAACACCAACGACAACACCCTGGCCGGCAACTGGTTCAACACCGGCGCCACCCAGGTCGCCACCGGCCCGCCGCACAACAACGTCCTGTCCGGCAACGTCCAGGTGAACGGGGCCTGGCCCACCGCCGCCATGCAGGTCATGGCGCGGGCCGGTATCGAGCCGGCGCTACGCCCGAACACCGGCGACCTCCACGCGCCGTCGGCCGGGAGGTGCCTGGACGTTCCCGGCGTGACCACGACGCAGGGCACCCAGCTGCAGATCTGGACCTGCCTGGACGGGGTGAACCAGATCTGGACGCGCACCGCGTCGAACCAGCTGACTGTCTACAGTGGAGCGACCCTGCGCTGCCTGGACGCCAGCGGCAACGGCACGACCAACGGCACCCCGGTCATCATCTGGGCCTGCAACGGCCAATCCAACCAGCAGTGGCGGCTCAACGCCGACGGCACGATCAGCAGTGTCCCATCAGGACTGTGCCTGGACGTCTCCGGCGCCGCCACCGCCAACGGCACCAAGGTCCAGCTGTGGACCTGCACCGGTGGCCCCAACCAGCAATGGACCCTCGCCTGAGCAGGGAGCACCCGCCATGTCCTCGCCCCAGTTCTCTCGTCGTACGTTGCTGGCCGTGACCGGTGCCGCCGGCCTCGCGGCCGCCACCGGGAAGGGCGGCCTCGCCTGGGCCACCGCCGGCCCGGGCAGCTACACCGCCAGCTGGCCCTCCGTGGACCAGCACCCGCCGGCCGCGGAGTGGTTCCAGGACGCCAAGTTCGGCATCTACTTCCACTGGGGCGTATGGAGCGTCCCCGCCTTCGGTAGCGAGTGGTACCCCCGCAACATGTGGATCGGCGGTTCCGCCGAGAACCAGCACCACCTCGCCACGTTCGGGTCCCTGTCGGCGTTCCCGTACCACGCCTTCATCAACGGCGGCCGGGACCGCGCCGGCAACCTCGTGCAGTTCGCCCCGCGGCTGCGCTCGGCCGGCGGCAACTTCGACCCGAACGAATGGGCCCAGCTGTTCGCCGACGCCGGTGCGCGGTTCGCCGGCCCGGTCGCCGAGCACCACGACGGGTTCTCGATGTGGGGCAGTTCGGTCAACGAGTGGAACTCGGTCGCCCGGGGCCCGCGGCTGGACCTGCTGCGGCTGCACGCCGACGCGATCAGGTCGAAGGGCCTGAAGCTGCTCACCGCGCTGCACCACGCGTTCAACTTCACCGGCTACTACGACCACGTTCCGGCGCAGTCTGACCCGAGCCTGCGCAAGCTGTACGGCCAGCTCGGCGCGACCGCGCAGAACCAGCTGTGGTTCGACAAGCTCCGGGAGGTCATCGACGGCTACCAGCCGGACATCGTCTGGCAGGACTTCAATCTGGGCCAGGTCACCGAGTCGCAGCGGCTGAACTTCCTGGCGTACTACTACAACCGTGCGGTCGCGCTGAACAAGGATGTGGTGGCGACCTTCAAGGACGGGTTCAACAACCGCGGCGAGGTGTTCGACTTCGAACGCGGCGGGCCGGCCGGCATCCAGACCCCGTTCTGGCTGACCGACGACAGCGTCTCCCCCTCCACCTGGGGCTTCGTCACCGGCATGAGTGTCTTCTCCACCAAGGCGATCCTGCACGCGCTGATCGACCGGGTCAGCAAGAACGGCAGCATGCTGCTCAACATCGCCCCGATGGCCGACGGCACCATCCCCGCCCCGCAGCGCACCATCCTGCTCGGTCTGGGCGACCACCTGCGGCGGTTCGGCGAATCGGTCTACGCCACCCGCGCGTGGGCGGTCTTCGGCGAAGGCCCCACCCAGATGGGCGGCGGCACGTTCCAGAACCCGCGCGAGGGCACCCCGCAGGACATCCGCTTCACCCGGAGCAAGGACAACACCGTCCTGTACGCCACCGTGCTCGGCTGGCCGGGCGGCACGCTGCACATCACCACCCTCGGCTCCAACCGGATCAACCTGGGCACCCTGACCTCGGCCCAGCTCCTCGGCCCGGCCGCGGGGCAGTCCACCAACCTCCCTACCCGCAACCAGGACGGCGGCGGGCTGCACATCACGATGCCCTCGTCGGCTCCCCCGTTCGCCGCCAACGCGTACGTCGTCAAGCTGACCTTCGCCGGGCCGATCCCCACGCCCGGCGCGCCCTCAATCCCCACCGGCTGGGCCAGGATCACCAACGAGGCGACCGGGCTGGTGCTCGACGGCGGCGGGAACGTCCCCTCCGGGTCGGGGCTGAAGCAGTGGACCTGGGACGGCAGCACCAACCTGCAGTGGCAGCTGGTCGGCCTGGGCGGCGGCTGGTTCCGGATCGTCAACCGCACCAACAACATGGTCGCCGACAGCGCCGGCAACACCGCCAACGGCGCCACCGCCGTCGAATCCCCCTGGAACGGCGGCAACAACCAGCAGTGGCGGCTGGCCGACGCCGGCGGCGGCCGGTTCCAGATCGTCAACCGCGGCACCGGCACCGCCCTGGACAGCGCCGGCGTCGCCACCGTCGGCGCCCCCACGATCATGTGGGCGCCCAACACCAGTCCCAACAACCACTGGACGATCACCGCGGTCTGACCGGCCGAAGGAGCCACCATGAACCGTCTCCCCACCGCCCGGCGGACCCTCGCGCTGGCCGCCGGCCTCATCCTGGCCGCCGCCGGCACGCTGGCCACCCGCACCCCGGCCCACGCCGACGCCTCGATCACGATCAACGGCGCCAGCGGCGGCAGGACCTTCGACGGCGTGGGCGCGATCAGCGGCGGCGGCGGCAACAGCCGGCTGCTGATCGACTACCCCGAACCGCAGCGCAGCCAGATCCTGGACTACCTGTTCAAGCCCGGCGTCGGCGCGGCCGTACAGATCCTCAAGGTGGAGATCGGCGGCGACACCAACTCCACCAGCGGCGCCGAGCCCAGCCACCAGCACAGCCGCAACGACCTCAACTGCAACCGCGGCTACGAGTGGTGGCTCGCCGAGCAGGCCAAGGCACGCAACCCCGCCATCAAGCTGTACGGCCTGGCCTGGGGCGCGCCGGGGTGGATCGGCAACGGCAACTGGATCAGCACCGACTCCATCAACTACGTACTGTCCTGGTTGGGCTGCGCGGCCCAGCACGGGCTGACCATCGACTACCTGGGCGGCCGCAACGAGAAGCCGCACGACGCCACCTGGTACCAGAACTACCGCGCTGCGCTGAACTCGCACGGCTTCAGCAGCATCAAGATCGTCGCCGCCGACGAGCTGCCCGGCTGGGGCGTCGCCGACGACGTGGTCCGGAACCCGGGGTTCGCCAACGCCGTGTCGATCATCGGCGTGCACTACCCCTGCGGCTACCGCAGCGCGCAGACCAACTGCCCGGCCACGAACAACGCGCTGGCCTCCGGCAAGACCCTGTGGACCAGCGAAGGCGGTTCCGACGACTTCAACGACGGTGGGCAGGCGCTGGCCCGCGGCCTCAACCGGATGTATCTCGACGGCAAGATGACGGCGTACCTCAACTGGCCGATCGTCGCCGCGGTCACGCCGAACATCCCGTTCCCCACGATGGGTGTCGCGCTCGCCCCGGAGCCGTGGTCCGGCTTCTACTCCGTCGGCCGGAACGCCTGGGTGCTCGCGCACACCAGCCAGTTCACCGCGCCGGGCTGGCAGTACCTCGACGCCTCCAGTGGCTACCTCAACGGCGACCGCAACCAGGGCAGCGTCGTCTCGCTGAAGTCACCGAACAACCGCGACTACTCCACCGTCATCGAGACCACGAACGCCACTGCCGCGCAGCGGCTGACATTCACCGTCGCCGGCGGGCTGTCCACCGGCGCCGTACACGTGTGGTCCACGAACCTGCGCTCGAACAACCCGGCCGACTCCTTCGTGCACGCCACCGACATCACTCCCAGCGGCGGCAGCTACTCGCTGACCGTCCAACCGGGATTCCTCTACACCGTCTCGACTACCACCGGCGCCGGCAAGGGCACCGCGACCGGCCCGGCACGGCGCAGCTTCGCCCTGCCGTACGCCGACTCCTTCGACGGGGCGGCCACCGGCACCGAGGCGAGGTACCTGATGGACATGCAGGGTTCGTTCGAGGTGGTGGCCTGCGGCGGCGGCCACACCGGCCGGTGCGTGCGGCAGATGGCGCCGCAGAACCCCATCCTCTGGAACGGCCTGTCGGATCCGTACGCCCTGATCGGCGACCTGAGCCTGACCAACTACATCGCGTCCTCCGACGTGCTGCTGGAGCAGCGCGGCACCGCCGACCTCATCGGCCGGGCCACCGCGCAGGGCAACGCGGGCGGGCCGGCCGGGCTGAACGCCTACCGGCTGCGGGTCGGCGACACCGGCGCCTGGTCGATCCTGCGGCAGAACGCCGCCACGGTCACCACGCTGGCCAGCGGCACCACCGCCGCGCTCGGCACCGGGCGCTGGCACACCCTCGCGCTCGCCTTCGCCGGCGGCACGATCACCGCCCGGATCGACGGTACGACCGTGGGCACGGCCAACGACGTCACCTACGGCAACGGCCAGGTCGGGTACGGCACCAGCGTCGGCGAGACCGCCCAGTTCGACAACCTGTCCATCACCCCGGGCGCCGGCGGCGGCAACACCGGGCTGCTGCACGCGGTCGGCGCGGGTCGCTGCCTGGACGTCAACGCCTCCACCACCACGGTGGGGACGCAACTGCAGATCTGGGACTGCAACGGCGGGACCAACCAGGTCTGGACGCGCACCGGGTCGAACCAGCTGACTGTCTACAGTGGAGCGACCCTGCGCTGCCTGGACGCCTCCGGCAGCGGGACGGCGGCCGGTACGCCGGTGGTGATCTGGACGTGCACCGGCGGCGCCAACCAGCAGTGGCGGCTCAACGCGGACGGCACGGTCACCGGCGTCCAGTCCGGACTGTGCATGGACGTCAACGGCGCCGGCACCGCCAACGGCACCAAGGTCCAGCTGTGGACCTGCAACGGCGGCAGCAACCAGCAGTGGGCACTGGCATGACCAGGGGAGGCACGATGCGGACACGGCTCCACCCGCTCGCGGTGGCCACCACGGCCGTCGCCGTCGCACTGGGGACCGCGGCGACCTGGCCGGCACCGGCAACGGCGGCCGGCACCGGGCCCTGCGACCTCTACGCCGCCGGCGGCACGCCCTGCGTGGCCGCGCACAGCACGGTGCGCGCGGTCTTCGGCGCGTACACCGGGCGGCTGTACCAGGTGCGGCGTTCGTCGGACAATACGACAAGGGACATCTCCGTGCTGGCCGCGGGAGGGACCGCCGACGCTACGGCGCAGGACTCGTTCTGCGCCGGCACCTCCTGCGTCATCACCGTCGTCTACGACCAGTCCGGCCACGGCAACGACCTGTGGTACCAGGGGTCGACCGTGGTCCCCGGCTCCAGCCAGAGCCGCCCGGCCAGCGCCACCACCGAGTCGCTGACCGTCGGCGGCAGCAAGGCGTACTCGCTGTTCATCAATCCCGGCACCGGCTACTGGCGGGACGGCCACCTGAGCGGGGTGCCCACCGGCAGCGCGCCCGAGGGCATGTACATGGTGACCAGCGGTACGCACGTCAACGGCGGCTGCTGCTTCGACTACGGCAACAGCGAAACCGGCCGGACCGCCGACGGTCCCGGTGCCATGGACGCCATCAACTTCGGCACCCAGTGCTGGTTCGGCGGGTGCACCGGGACCGGCCCGTGGGGGCAGGCCGACCTGGAGTTCGGGCTCTACTCCGGCGGCAGCCAGAGCTGGAACACCAACCAGCGGGCGTTCACCAGCCGGTTCGTCACGGCGACGCTGAAGAACAACGGGACGTCCCGGTTCGCGATGAAGGGCAGCAACGCCCAGTCTGGCGGCCTGACCACGGTGTGGGACGGCGCGCTGCCCCCCGGGTACAGCCCGATGCGCAAGCAGGGCGCCATCGACCTGGGCACCGGCGGTGACTGCTGCCGGCCCGGCGGCGGCGCCAACCTCAGCGCCGGCACCTTCTACGAGGGGGCCATGGTGTCCGGCTTCCCCTCCGACGCCACCGAGAACGCGGTGCAGGCCAACATCGTGGCGGCCGGCTACGGCGGCGGCAGCACGGCGACCAGCGTCCTGCGCGGCGCCGGCGCGGGCAGGTGCCTGGACGTACCGAACTCGTCGACCACACCGGGCACCCAGCTCCAGATCTGGGACTGCCACGGCGGGACCAACCAGTCCTGGACCCGCACCGGGTCCGGCGAGCTGACCGTCTACAGCGGCGGCAACCTGCGCTGCCTGGACGCCTCCGGCAACGGCACCGCCAACGGCACCCCGGCGATCATCTGGACCTGCAACGGCCAGACCAACCAGCAGTGGCGGCTCAACGCCAACGGCACCATCACCGGAGTCCACTCAGGACTGTGCCTTGACGTCTCCGGCGCCGGCACCGCCAACGGCACCAGGGTCCAGCTCTGGGCCTGCACCGGCCAACCCAACCAGCGATGGACCCTCTCCTGACCCGACCGGAGGTACCAGTGAGATTCGCATCCACCCGGCGACGGGCCGTACGCGGCGCCTGGGTCGCCGGCATGCTCTGCGTCGCCACCGCGTTCTCGACCCTGTCCCCCGCGCCGGCCAGGGCCGACAACCCGATCGTCCAGACGATCTACACCGCCGACCCGGCTCCCCTGGTGTTCAACGGCCGGGTGTACCTCTACACCGGCCACGACGAGGACGGCTCGACCAACTTCACGATGCGGGAATGGCGGGTCTGGTCCTCCGACGACATGGTCAACTGGACCGACCACGGCTCGCCGCTGAACCTGGCCAGCTTCCGCTGGGCGAGCACCAACGCCTGGGCCGGGCAGGCGATCTTCCGGAACGGCAAGTTCTACTGGTACGTACCGATGACGGACCGGGCGACCGGCCGGATGGCCGTCGGCGTCGCCGTGTCCACCAGCCCCACCGGCCCCTTCGTGGACGCCCTCGGGCATCCGCTGGTGGAGAACGGCCAGTTCGACCCCACGGTGTTCATCGACGACGACGGCCAGGCGTACCTGTACTGGGGCAACCCGGAGCTGTGGTTCGTCCGGCTGAACCCCGACATGATCTCGTTCTCGGGCAGCCCGACCCGGATCCCGCTCACCACCGCCGGCTACGGCACCCGGCCCGGGAACACCGCCCGACCCACCCTGTTCGAGGAAGGGCCGTGGGTCTACAAGCGCAACGGCCTGTACTACAACGTGTTCGCCGCCGAGTGCTGCCAGGAGTTCATCGCCTATTCCACGGCACCGACCCCGACCGGGCCGTGGACGTTCCGCGGGACCGTCATGCCCAGGCAGGGCGGCAGCTTCACCAACCACCCCGGCATCGTCGACTTCAAGGGCAGCTCGTACTTCTTCTACCACAACGGCGCGCTGCCCGGCGGTGGCGGCTTCACCCGCTCGGTCGCGGTCGAGCGGTTCTCCTACAACCCGGACGGGACGTTCCCGACGATCACCATGACGACCACCGGCGCCCCCCAGGCCGGCACGCTGAATCCGTACGTCCGGCAGGAGGCCGAGACGATCGCCACCGAGTCCGGCGTCGAGACGCAGCCGTCCAGTGAGGGCGGGATGAACGTCGGCTGGATCGAGAACGGGGACTGGATCAAGGTCAAGGGCGCCGCCTTCGGGGCCGGCGCCAGATCGTTCAGCGCACGGGTCGCCTCCGGTACTGCCGGCGGCACCATCGAACTCCACCTCGACAGCCTCGGCGGGCCGCGGGTGGCGACCTGCTCCGTCCCGGGTACCGGCGGCTGGCAGAACTGGACCACGATCTCCTGCCCGGTGAGCGGCGCGACCGGGACGCACGACCTCTTCCTCAGATTCACCGGCGGCGGCGGCTTCCTGTTCAACGTGAACTTCTGGCAGTTCACCGCCTCCTAACCCCTCACCGAGATAACGCAGTCCTCGACGGGTTCCGCGCCTTCCACGCCGCGCGGCGTGGAAGGCGACCCAGGCGCTGTGGCGAATCAGCCAACCGTTCGGCCTCGTAGCAGGATCAGGCTCGGGTGCTCCAGGATGGCCGGGTTCTTGAGCGGGTCCTCGGCGTACACCACCAGGTCGGCCTGGGCGCCGTCGACCAGGCCGGGTACGCCGAGCCAGGACCGCGCGGTCCAGGAGGCCGCGCCCAGCGCCGCTTCGGGTGGCAGGCCGGCGTCGAGTAACCAACGGACCTCGGTCCGCACATTGCCGAAGGGCAGGCTGTCAGTGCCGGCCAGCACCGTTACGCCACTCTCGTGCGCCGCCCGTACGGTCGGGAGCAGCGTCTCGAAGCCGGTACGCAGCCACTGCGTGACGGGCGTGGCCGGCCGGTCACCCATCCGCGCCATGATGTCGCCGAGCACGGTGACGGTCGGCACCAGCGCCGTACCCTGCCGGGCCATCTGATCGAGCAGGGCCGGATCCAGGTGCATCCCGTGTTCCAGGCTGTCCACGCCGGCCAGGACCGCGTTCCGGCAACCGGCGGCGGTCTGACTGTGTACGGCGACCCGGCCGCCGGCAGCGTGTACGGCCGCGACGACCGCGCGCAGCAGGTCCAGTGGCACCGGCGGGCCGTCGTGCATCCAGTCGCCCACAACCTTGCACCAGCCGTCGGCTGCGCGCGCCTCCTCTACCGCGGCGGCGACCAGGTCCTCCTCGCCGACGTCGCGGCCGTAGCCCGGGAAGAACCGGCCGGGGGTCGCCAGCCAGCGGCCGGCCGAGCGGATCCTGGGCAGGTCGGCCTCGTCGTACGCCCAAGCCGGGATCCGCGCCGCCGATCCCGGAGTCCGCACCAGCAGCACACCGGCCGCGCGATGCTCACGAAGGTGGCGGCGCAGCACCTCGCCGTCGAAGGTGTCCGTCGGTTTCTCGGTGCCCGGATGGGTGTGCACGTCGACCAACCCCGGCAGGATCCAGCCACCATCCCAGAGCAGGTCCACCTCCGACACCGAATCGGTGCGGAGAACGTCACCATCGACAATGAGCGTCCGCCACTGCTGGTCCGGCAGCGTGACACCACGCACCCCGAAGATCGCCATCAGCCCCTCGCTCAGCGACTACCCGGGTGACAACCCTAACAATGTCCGGTTCCCAGGCGTGGCGACAAGTTGACTCGGTCGGTCAGTCCACGATGAACAGTCGAGGTAGCCGCATGACGCCGAACGTAGCCCGGCGGCGGTGATGAGTTGTCGCGCCCGTACCCGTCACACCTACGACCGGACAGGATCGGGCGGGAGGATGACGTGATGGGTGTGGACACGCGGCTGGGCGAGGTCGACGAGCCAGCGTTCTCGGGGCTGGCGGCGCGGCACCGGCGGGAGCTGCACGTGCACTGCTACCGGATGCTCGGGTCGTTCGAGGATGCCGAGGACACCGTGCAGGAGACGTTCCTGCGTGCCTGGCGGCGGCGGGAGACCTTCGAGGGGCGGTCGACGTTCCGGGCCTGGCTGTACCGGATCGCCACCAACGCGTGCCTGGACCTGCTGGCCAAGCGCCGCCCGGAGCCCGCGACCGGCGGCGAGGTGCTGTGGTTGCAGCCCTACCCGGACCGGCTGCTCGACGAGCTGCCCGCCGGTGGCGCGGACGAGCCGGAGACCGTCGCGGTCGCGCGGGAGACGATCGAGCTGGCGTACCTGGTCGCGGTCCAGCATCTCGCGCCGCGCCCGCGGGCCGTGCTGATCCTGCGGGACGTGCTCGGCTGGCCGGCGAAGGACGTCGCGGAGCTGCTCGGGGATTCGGTCAACTCGGTGAACAGCGCGCTGCAGCGGGCCCGCGCCGGCATGCGGGAACACCTGCCCGCCGAGCGGCAGGACTGGACCGGCGGCGAGGAGGACGCGGGTACGCGCGAGCTGGTACGCCGCTACACCGAGGCCAGCGTGGCCACCGACGTCGACGGGCTGGCCGCCCTGCTGCGGGACGACGTCCGCTTCTCGATGCCGCCGGCGCCGGGCCTGTACGTCGGCCGCGACACGGTGCTGAACGGCTGGGTCGAGGGTGGCTTCGAAGGCCTGCAGCCGCTGCGCGCCGTCCAGACCGCGGTGAACCGGCAGCCGGCCGTCGCCTTCTACCTCTGGCAGAAGCTGGAGGGTGCGTACCTGCCGCTGGCCATCGACGTCCTGCGCGTCGCCGGTGGGGTGGTCACCGAGATCGTCACCTTCCACGACGACCAGTTCCCGCGGCTCGGGCTGCCGGAGCGGCTGCCGGCGGACGGTACGGAGTAGTCCCGGTGCGGACGCTCGCGCTGCGCGGCGGCGAGCGTGTCGCGGTGATCGCGGCGGAGTGGTGCGACGCGTTCGGTGTCGTCACCCGCGGCCGGGTGCAGCTGGAGCTGCGCGACGGCGCACCCGGGCCGGTCCTCGGCCGCGACGCCGGGTTCTGGCTGCGCGGCACCGGCGTACGCGCCCTGCGGAATCCCGGCCGCCGCACGGCGCGGGTACGTATCCTCACCCGCCGGCACTGACCGCGTCCGGCGCGCGAGGTGGTCAGATCGTGCCGAGCAGGAGCGCGACGCGTACGTGCTCGGTGACGCGATCGTGCGGGTGGAGTGCCTGGCGGACCCGGTCGGCCAGGACCTGCCGCTGGTCGGGTGCGGGGAGTTGCGCGGCGGAGAACGCGGAGTACACACCGCCGAGCACGTGATCCAGGTCGATCTGGTCGGTGTATTCGACGGCGTGCTGGCTGACGGTGAAACCCGCGGCCGCCAGGCTGGCCGCGTACCGCTGCTGGCTGGCGGCGTCGGTCCCGCAGGGGTACGTGAGCGGCCTGCCCAGCCACTGTTCGAGCACCCCACGCAGCGCCCGCGACCACTCCGCCTCCTGCAGCCACAGCGGCGCCCCGTTGGTGACGATCGCGACGCCGCCGCCGCGGCGGATCAGCGGGGCGGCCGCACCGAACAGCGCCTCGTGGTCCATCCAGTGCAGCGCCTGACCGATCGTGACCGCGCCCACCGCCCGGTCCCCCACCAGCGTGCGCAGCGCGGGTACGTCGGTGTCCGCGCCGAGCTGCCAGCACAGGTTGGTCTGGCCGGCCTCCAGGCAGACCTGCCGGGCGCGCGCGAGCATGTCCGGCTCCGGATCCATGCCGATCGCCACCCGTACCCGCCGTGCGACCGGCAGCGTCAACTGGCCCGTTCCGCACCCGATGTCGACCACGACGTCGTCGCGACCCAGACCGAACGCGTCGACCAGCACGTCGACGACCGCGGCCGGATACCCGCGCCGGTACCGCTGGTAGAGCTCCGCAACCTCGCCACTGAACCCGAGTCCCATCCACCGATCATCTCCCGCACCCGGCCATGCCGCTTTGGTACTAGCCTGCGCCGGTATGGGCGAACATGCGGTACGCGTCCCGGGCGGGCGCACGGTGTACGTGTACGAGGCCGGCGACCCCGGCGGCGCGCCGGTGGTCGTACACCACGGCACCCCGGGGTGCGGGCTGCTCGCCGGAGCCTGGTCGCGGGACGCGGCCGAGCGCGGCATCCGCCTGGTGGGCTTCGACCGCCCCGGGTACGGCGGCTCGGACCGGCACCCGGACCGCAGCGTGGCCGCCGTGGCCGCCGACACCGCTGCCGTGGCGGACGCGCTCGGCGCCGACTCGTTCCGGACCTGGGGCGTGTCCGGGGGCGGCCCGCACGCCCTGGCCTGCGCCGCGCTGCTCCCCGACCGGGTCACCAGCGCCGCGGTGATCGGCTCCGTCGCGCCCTTCGATGCCGCCGGTCTGGACTGGATGGGCGGGATGGGCCAGGGCAACATCGAGGAATTCTCCGCCGCCCTGGCCGGCCCGGACGTACTCGGCCCGCTGCTGGCGCAGGAGAGCGCCAGCCTCGTCGCCGGCGGCCCGGCCGGGCTGACCGCCGAGATGGCCACCATCCTGCCGCCGGTGGACGCCGCCGCACTGACCGGCGAGTTCGCCGAGTTCATCTACACCTGGATGGCCACCGGGCTGCGGTCCGGCCACGACGGCTGGCTGGACGACGACCTCGCCTTCGTCCGGCCCTGGAGTTTCGACCCGGCCACCATCGCGGTGCCGGTCCTCATGCTGCACGGGCGGCAGGACCTGATGGTCCCCTTCCCGCACGCCCAGTGGCTGTCCGAGCGCATCCCCGGCGTCACCGCCCGGCTCACCGACCAGGACGGGCACCTGAACCTGCTCGCCCAGGTCAGCCGCGTACACGGCTGGCTACTCGAACACTGACCCGGCTACCGGCCCGGGTCGGCGAACAACTCCAACTGGATGTTGTCCGGGTCGCGCAGGACCAGCACCGCCGCACCCGGGATCGAGTTGGCCTGGGCGACCGGGGAATGTACGACCGCGGCGTCGGCCAGCCGGACCGCCCAGGCATCCAACTCCGACCGGTCGGCCACCGCGAACGCCAGGTGGTCCAGCCCGATCCGCTTCTCATCGAATACGTCCGCACCGCCACCCCGGTGCTGGGTCAACCCCAACCGGGCCCGCAGGCCGCGGTGGCGCAGGAACACCTTGCGGCGCGACCCGTCGGGCGAGTCCCACTCCCCCACCCGCTCGAACCCGAGCACCCGCGCGTACCAGAGCGCGCTGGCGTCGACATCGCGCACCGTCAGGCCGAGATGGTGGATCTCCCCGAACCCGGCCTGCTCACCATGATCCGTCATGAGACCGATTCTGGCGTACGCCGGGCCCGCGATCGGGAGCCGGTGTTAGCAGAGGAAGCGGTCGAAGTCGCTTTCGCCCCACGCCGACTGCCAGTTGTATTCGTTCACGTAGTAGCCGGAGACGATCTGCTCCGGTACGGGGAACGACCAGCGTTGCGGCTGTACGACCCGGAACCCGTCGTACCCGTAGAGTTGGCCGTTGGTCATCCCTTCCACGCCGTACTGGACCTGTACACAAAAGACGGTGGAGTCATTGGTGTAGTACAGGCTCGAATGGAAGCCGCCCGACCAGCCTGAGAAGGCATGTGCGGGGTTCGCGCCGGTCAGCAATGTCGCAGCTGCCACAGAAGTCACCAGAGCGGTCGCGCGGAATCGCATGCCTACCCGTCCTTCCATTGCCGACAAGCGGGATGGTGCGCGGACCGTATTCGGGGTCGGTGGAGTCGACCTGAAGCAGTCCTGGAACAGGTACGGACCCCACAGCGTCGCGCAACCGATGGTTGCGTAACGTCGCGGCGGTCGCTAGGCTCATGCGCAACCAAACGTTGCAGGAGGTGGGACCGATGGAGTTCGGCACGATCGAGCGTGAGATCCGGGTGGAGGCGTCCCCGGAGGTGGTCTTCGATGTGGTGAGCAAGCCCGAGCACCTCAGCCAGTGGTGGCCGGACCAGGCCCGGTACGATCCGGCGCCGGGCTCGGCAGGAGAGATCGTCTTCGGCGCGGATGCCGGCGACTGCACCGTGGTGGGGTTCACCGTGGTGGACGCGGACCCGCCGCGCACCTTCTCCTTCCGCTGGACGCACCCCAGCGGCGAGGTGGCAGCAACCGGCAACTCGTTGCTGGTCACCTTCGAGCTGACCCCGTCCCGCGGCGGGACGCTGCTGAGGATGACCGAGTCCGGCTTCCGCGAGATGGGCTGGTCGGCCGCCGTCCTGGAGCAGCAGTACAACGAGCACATCACCGGCTGGGACTTCTACCTGCCCCGCCTCGCGCCGTACGCCGCGACGCTGACCGTACGGCCGTGACCGCCGAGGTCGACGACGGCCTGTGGTCGGCGATCGGCGACCCGACCCGGCGCCGGATCCTCGACCTGCTGCTGGTCGAGGGCCACGGCACGGCGACCTCGCTGAGCCAGCGGATGCCGGTGACCCGCCAGGCGGTGGCCAAGCACCTCACCGTGCTGGACCGGGTCGGCCTGGTCCGCGGCAGCCCCGCCGGCCGGGAGAAGCGGTACCAGGTGGACGAACGACAATTCGAGCGCGCGGTACGCCAGCTGGCCGAGGTCGGCTCGGCGTGGGACGCCCGGTTGAACCGCATCAAGCGCATCGCCGAGGCGATCCAGCGCACCCAGGAGGACTGAGAAATGGTGGACATCCTGCACCGCGTCGGCATCAAAACGCCTACGCCGCAGCCGGTTTACGACGCACTCGCGACGGTGGACGGCCTCGCCGGCTGGTGGACCGAGAACCAGGGCAAGGGCACCCCGGCGCCGTACGACCAGCCGCTGGGCGACTGGCGCTGAGACCGGCGCCGGGGCCACGGAGAGCGCGGGCTACGGGCGTACCTCGTACACCAGGTTGAAGGGGGTTTCGGCGGCCCGGCGGAAGCGGGTGAAGCCGGCGTCGGTGACGATCCGCCGGATGGCCGCCTCCCCCGCCTGCGCGCCGAGCGCGTAGCCGCCCGGCTGGGACAGCGCGTTGGGCACGCACAGCAGGGTGGAGAAGTTGTAGAACACCCGGCCCACGGGGTTGAGGTTGTCGCCGACGGCATCGCCGGCGAACGGTTCCACCACCAGCCAGGTGCCGTCCGGCGCGATCGCCTGCCGGACGTGCTTGGCGGTGGCCAGCGGGTCGCCCATGTCGTGCAGGCAGTCGAAGGTCGCGACCAGGTCGTAGCCGGTGCCGCTGAACTGCGCCGCGCCGGCCACCTCGAAGCTGGCGCGGCCGGCCACGCCAGCGTCGGCGGCGCGCTTGCCGGCCAGTTCGATCGAGCGCGCGTGGTAGTCGGAGCCGAAGAACGACGAGGCCGGGTACTCCTTGGCCAGCAGTACGGTCGAGGCGCCGAGCCCGCAGCCGATGTCGGCCACCCGGGCGCCGGCCCGCAGCTTGTCCTCGACCCCGTCCAGCGCCGGGATCCAGGAGGGTACGAGGTTGGCGATGTAGCCGGGCCGGAAGAACTGCTCGCAGCCGACGAACACGTCCTCGTTGTGCTCGTGCCAGCCCAGGCCGTCCCCGGAGCGGAACCGCTCGGTGATCGCCGGCTCGGCGTGCAGCGCGCCCAGCGCCAGCACGAACGCTCCCGGCGCGTAGATGGCACCGTCCGGGTTGGCCAGCACGAAGGCCTGCTCCTCGCTCATCGAGTACGTGTCGGTGGCGGCGTCGTAGTCCACGTACCCCCCGGCGGCCTGCCCGCGCAGCCACTCCGCGACGTACCGCGGGTTGGTCCGGGTGCGCCCGGCCAGCTCCTCGGCCGTGGCGGGCGCGGCGGCCAGCGAACCGAACAGCCCGAGCCGGTGCCCGATGACGACGTTGCCCGCCGCCACGGTCGCCCCGAGATCGGTCACGAACCGGCCGATGAATTCGCCCAGCTTTGCCTCGTTGATGGCCATGCATCCTCCCCCGTACCCGCCGGACCGTCCGGCTCGGCCAGGACAGTGCCGGGCGGCGTTGCAGCCCCGTTGCGGCCGGCCTGCAATGCGGCACGGCACAGTAGGGGGATGCGGGCGCGGGAGCCGGACCGGACGGGCACCGTCGAGCGGTCCGGCGTACGGGTCAGCTACGACGTGTACGGTGCCGGCGAACCGACGGTGCTGCTGCTGCCCGCCTGGTCGATCGTCCACTCCGGACTGTGGAAGATGCAGATCCCGCACCTGGCCCGCCGGGCCAGGGTGATCGCCGTCGACGGCCGGGGGAACGGCCGGTCGGACCGGCCGCGGGCGGCGGCCGGGTACGACTCGGCGGAGTTCGTCGCCGACGCGCTGGCCGTCCTGGACGCGGAGGGCGTACGGGATGCCGTCGTGGCCGGGGTCTCGATGGGCGCGGGGTTCGCGGTCGAGCTGGCCGCGACCGCGCCCGAGCGGGTCGCCGCGGTGGCGCTGATCGGCTCCTCGATCCCGTTCCTGCACCGCTCGGACCGGGACGCCGCGGTGGCCCGCTTCCACGAACGCCGCCCGGAGACCACCGGGTGGGCCCTGTTCAACGCGCACGCCTGGCGCGAGCGGTACCCCGAGTTCGTCCGGTTCTTCTTCGGCCAGGCCTTCAGCGAACCGCACTCCAGCAAGCCGTTCGAGGACTGCGTCGGCTTCGCGTTCCAGACCGACGCCGAGACGCTGATCGCCACCCGCGGCGGGAGGTACCTGGCCGCGGACCGGGCCGGGGTGGAGGCGCTGCTGGCGCAGGTACGGTGCCCGGCGCTGGTCATCCACGGCGGCGGCGACCGCATCTCGCCGCTGCCGGTGGCGCAGGACGTGGCCCGCATCATCGGGGCCGAGCTGCTGGTCGTCGAGGGCGGCGGCCACCTGTCGAACGTACGCTCGCCGGTGGTGGTCAACCGGGCGCTGGACCGGCTGCTGGACCGGGTCGCGCCGGCGCCGCGGGCGACCCGGTGGACCCGGCCGCTGCACCGGCCGCCCCGGGTGCTCTACCTGTCCTCGCCCATCGGCCTCGGCCACGCCCGCCGCGACATCGCGATCGCCACCGAGCTTCGCCGGCTGCGCCCGGAGGTCGAGGTCGACTGGCTCGCCCAGCACCCGCTGACGGAATTGCTGAGCCGGCGCGGCGAGCGCATCCACCCGGCCTCGGCGTACCTGGCCGGCGAGTCGGCGCACGTGGAGTCCGAGGCCGGCGAGCACGACCTGCACGCCTTCCAGGCGATCCGGCGGATGGACGAGATCCTGCTGAACAACTTCATGGTCTTCGCCGACCTGGTCCGCGAGCGGGCCTACGACGCGTGGATCGGCGACGAGGCCTGGGAGCTGGACTACTACCTGCACGAGAACCCGGAGCTGAAGCGGGCGCCGTACGTGTGGCTGACCGACTTCGTCGGCTGGCTGCCGGTGGCCGGCGGCGGCGCGGCCGAGGCTGCCCTGACCGCGGACTACAACGCCGAGATGGTGGCGCAGGTGGCCCGGCTGCCGGCGCTGCGCGACCGGGCGCTGTTCGTCGGCAACCCCGAGGACGTCGTGCCGGACCCGCTCGGGCCGGGGCTACCCACCGTCCGTGCCTGGTCGGAGCGCAACTTCGAGTTCGTCGGGTACGTGACCGGCTTCGACCCGGCCGCGGTGGCCGACCCGGAGGCGGTACGCCGGGAGCTGGGTTACCGGCGCGGGGAGCAGGTCTGCGTCGTCACCGTCGGCGGTTCCGGCGTCGGCGCCCACCTGCTGCGCCGCGTCATCGCCGCCTACCCGTACGCGCGGGAGCTGGTGCCGCGGCTGCGGATGGTGGTGGTCGCCGGGCCGCGGATCGACCCGGCGACGCTGCCGGCGCATCCCGGCCTGGAGGTCAGGCCGTACGTCGACGACCTGTACCGGCACCTCGCGGTGTGCGACCTCGCCGTCGTCCAGGGCGGCCTGACCACGACGATGGAGCTGACCGCCAACCGCCGGCCCTTCCTGTACGTCCCGCTGCGGAACCATTTCGAGCAGCAACACCATGTGCCACACCGGCTGGCGCGGTACCGGGCCGGGCGCCGCCTCGACTACGCCGAGACCGGTCCGGTGGCGCTGGCGGAGGCGATCGCCGCCGAGATCGGCCGTACCGTCGACTACCTGCCGGTGGAGACCGACGGTGCCCGGCGGGCGGCGGCGCGGATCGCCGAACTGCTGTGACCGCTCAGGCGCCGGCGTCGCGGGCGACCCCGGGCAGGTCGAACTGGCGGGCGAGGCCGGCGGCGCGGCGTACCAGCGCCTGCCCTTCCTCGGCCTGCCCGAGCGCGGCGGCGGCGCGGCCGTCGACCAGGCAGCCCTCGGCCAGCGGCGCCACCCACGGGATCCGGCCGGCGGCCGCGAGCATCGGCGCCAGTACGTCCCGGGCCCGCCGCGGCTCGCCGTGCGCCAGCCAGGAGCGGGCCACCGCGAGGTAGACGCCGTCCGCGGCCAGCCACGCCGAGCCCGGCGGCGCCGAGATCCCGGTCAGCATCCGGTCGGCCTCCTCGAGCAGTTCGCGCGAGCCGGTCGCCTCGGCCAGCGGGCCCAGGCAGCGCAGCAGGTACGCCTCGGAGCCGTCCTGGTCGACCAGCCGGCGGCCGCGCTCCAGCACCGTGACCGCCTCCCCGACCGCCCCGGTCGCCAGCAGCGTCGTGCCCAGGTGCGCGGCCGAGACCGCGGCACACCACGCGTGCGGCACCTTCTCGGTCAGCTCGACCGCCTGGCCGCCCAGCGCGAGCGCGTCGTCGTAGTCGCCGCGCAGCCGGGCCAGCCAGCCGAGGTGGGCCAGGTGCCACGACTCGTACGCGGCGAAACCGCTGCGCCGGTTGGCCTCCAGCGCCGCCTCGAAACTGGCCGCCGCCGCCGGCCAGGCGCCGCTGGCGACGGCGGAGAATCCCGACTCGAACAGCGTCCAGTGCAGCCGGAACAGGTCGCCGCGCCGGTGCAGCAGCGGTTCGAGCTCGTCGATGACCGTACGCAGGTCGTGCACCTCGCCCAGGTACGCCAGCGAGGTCTTGCGCCCGTCGAGTGCCGCGGCCAGCGCCTCCTCGCTGCCCGAGGCGCGCGCCGCCACGACCGCGCGGGCGCTGTCGTCGACGGCCTCGGCGAACCGCAGGCCGTTGCACGCCATGATCGCCAGCCAGGCCAGCAGGTCGGCCTCCATGGCCCGGTCGCCGAGCGAGGTGGCGATCCGCAGGCCCGTGTGCAGGTGGGCGGTCGCCTCCCCGATCGGGCGGCCCAGCGCGATCGGGGTGTCACCGCCGGCGGCGCGCAGGGCGACCATCTCCAGCCGCTGGTCGCCGGCCTGGCGGGCGGTGGCGACCGCGCCGTACAGGTCGTCGAGCGCCAGCTGGTACGCCGCCCGCGCCCCGCGTGCCCGCGCCCGGCCCAGCAGCGCCCGGCCGCGTACCTCCAGGTCGCCGGCCAGGTCCGCAAGGTCGACGCAGCGGCCGAACATGTCCTCGGCGTCCTCGACCGCGAAGTGGCGCAGACCCTCCTCGCCGGCCAGCAGCAACGCCCGGGCCGCCCGGGGCCAGTCGCCGGCCGCGCTGGCGTGCCCGGCCACCGCCTCCGGCCGGCCGGTCAGCAGGTCGGCGGCCAGCAGGTGGTACGCCAGCCGGGTCGGCTCCGGCGTCGTCGCGTACAGCACCTCGCGGACCAGGTCGTTGGCGAACTCGTAGTCGCGGCCGGCGGCGACGATCAGCCGGGCCGCGAGCGCGTCCTCGCAGCGGGCCGCCACCCGGGGCAGCGCCTCACCGAGCAGCGCCGCCGCGGTCACCGGGTCGAAGGCGGCGCCCAGCACCGCGCCGGTGCGCAGCAGCTCCTCGACCGGCCGGCCCGCGCGGCGTACCCGCGCCAGCACCGCCTCCTGCAGCGAGGCCGGGATCCCGGTGTCCCCGGCGGCCAGCCCGCGCAGCGTCTCGACCACGAACAGGGTGTGCCCCCGGGTACGTTTCATGATCGACTCGGCCAGCTCCGGGCGGCCGGCGGCCGCGGCCAGCTGGGACACCGCCCGGGCCGGCAGCGCGCCCACCTCGACGGTCGCGGCGACCTCGGCGAGCGGGTCGAGCGCGTGCCCCTCGCCGCTGCGGACGGTCGCCACGATCAGCAGCCGGCTGGCCGCGGCGTGCCGGGCCAGGTAGTGCAGCAGCTCCACGGTCGCCCGGCCCGCGTTGTGCAGGTCGTCCAGGACCAGCACGACGGGGGCCCGTACGCACAGCGCCCGGACGAAGGCGGTGACGGCCTCGAACGCGCGGCGCCGCTCGACCTCCGGCGCGGTACGGCGGACCGGCGGGGGCGTGCCGCCGAGGACCGTGGCCGCCGCCGGGACCAGCTCGGCCAGCGCCGCGGCGACATCGCCGGCGGCATCTCCGGCGGCCAGCCGGACCGCGTCCGGTGGCAGCGCCGCGATCGCGGCCGACAGCGCCTCGACCACCGGCTGCAGGAACAGCGAGCGCTCGGTCTCGTAGCACCGGGCGAACAGCACCGTCCCCCCGGTGCCGGCGGCGACCCGGGCGAACTCCTCGGTCAGGCGCGTCTTGCCGATGCCGGCCTCGCCGACGACCAGCAGCAGCGCCGGGCTACCCCCCGCCGCGGCCTCCCAGCCCTCCCGCAACCGCCGCAGCTCGCCCCGCCGAAACCCTACAAGCCATTGGCGGTGAAGCCGCCGGCCCCGTTCACCGATCCGAGCCTCGAGGCCTTCCGCAAGCAGATCGCGGCCGTTGCCCAGCGCAAGGACCGTGGTGCGCTCGCAAAGATGGTGGTGACCAAGGGCTTCTTCTGGGAGAACGAGGACGGCAACGGCGCCGATCCCAAGAAATCGGGCAGCGACAACCTCGCCGAAGCGCTCGGCCTCGACGCCAAGGATGGCTCGGGATGGGAGGCGCTGGCCGGCATCAGCGCCGACCCTACCGCCGCCCCCGACCCGGACAAGAAGGGCGTGGTGTGCTCACCTGCCGGGCCGTCCTTCGACGACAAGGCATTCGAGGAACTCGTCAAGGCGACGCAGACCGACCCCGCGGAATGGGGCTATCCGGTCTCCGACGGCGTGGAGGTGCGGGCCGCACCGCAGGCTGGCGCCGCGGTCACCGAGAAGCTCGGCCTCAATCTCGTCCGCGTCATGTACGACGACTCGCCGGCCGCTGCCGTCAACGGCAACAGCGAGGACTGGACGCGGATTGTGACGCCGGGCGGCAAGATCGGCTTCATTGCTGCCAGCTCCCTCAACGCGCTGGTCTCCGACCAGATCTGCTATCTCAAGGATGGCACCAGCTGGCGCATCGCCGGCATTGTCGGCGGCGGCGGGCAATAGGCGCCTGCCCCGATCGCGTTGACACCCCCGCTGCGTGATGGCCGGGATTGTCGCCATAGCGCGAACTTAACTTAAGCCCGCAGCACCGTGCCGTTGCGGTTCCCGGAAGAACCGAGCAGCGGGCTCTACCTCCTCGTTTGGACGGGACGCGCTCGCCACAGGCCAGCTCCAGCTCC
>Ga0081455_10001067_pt1 | contig 34511 bp, 34 predicted proteins | sample TabmetS3T2R1_FD_70207 | JGI IMG/M metagenome (GOLD analysis project Ga0081455, IMG submission 70207) | Tabebuia heterophylla rhizosphere microbial communities from the University of Puerto Rico - S3T2R1 | ecosystem: Host-associated > Plants > Roots > Rhizosphere ...
CGAGACGGACGCAATCGCCGTTTTGCGAAATCCGATGGCGACGGTGGTTGCGCGTGCGGGAGCATTCCTCCGCGGCGCAGACCGCGTTCGAGCTGTGACCGCTACCGAAACTTCGGTCCGGCAATGAGGCGAGCTCACTCGGAGCGGCGGTGCTTTTGGGCAATTGAAGTCCAATAGATTACACACGAACAACACAACGCCGCTATCAGCCAGGTCTATAGCAAGGCCATAAGCCGCCACAGCGGCACGCTGACAATGATCGCGATGATCGTCCAGGCCGCATAGGCGAGCGCCAGTGGTAGGACCTGGTGGTGCGTGAAAACTTTGCCGGCGGTGCCGGTATAGAGCGCGAGATAGGAAGTGCTCTGATACGGCAGGAAGAAGGTGTTGCAGGCGATTACGGCAATCAGCCCCACGATGAACGGATGGACACCGGACGCGCTGGCAACCGGCGCGAGAGCTATGGTGATGAGCGGGGCGGCTGCCTGCCACCTTATAAACAAGCTAATCGCAAAGCAGAACAGGGCCAAAACGAGCACGAACATGGACGGCGATCCCAACAAGTCGCCGCCCGCGCCGCTGATGCGATCAGCAATCCAGCCATCGAGCCTTGTCTGGCTGAATACAGTGGCAAGGCTGATGAGGACGCCGTACAGAAGGGCAAAGTTCCAGTTCACGGACCGCAGCGTGTTGACGGTGACGAGCCCAGTTGCCGTCAGCATTGCCATTGCTAGAACCGCGATCCACGGCAGATCCATCCCGTGAAGGGGTTCCGTCATACAGCCGACGATCAGGCCGATGCCGACGGCGATCGCAATCTTCTCCTCGCGCGAGATTGGGCCGAGCAGCGCCCGCTGCAGCGCGAGCGAGCCTGCCCGCTTGTAGGACGGCGGCCGCTCCGCCGGGCGGTAGAGCCAGAGTATGGATGCAAGCAATCCGCCGAAAAGAACGACGTTAACGGGTGCGGCGTATAGGGCCCAGGTCACCCAATTCACATCCTGCCGCGCGGTCGCCGGCAACACCGCCAGCACCATGAGTGCCGTCATCGAGCTGGTGAGAAAGGTCGCTGCCATTTGCCCGAAGCCGATCAGCGCCGCCATGGCCAGTCCGGCCGCAGCCGTGGAGTGCGGACGGTAGCCGAGCCCCTCGATCAGGTCCTTCAGCATGGGCGCAATCATGATGACGCGTCCGGTCGTATTCGGCACCGCAGGGCCCACCAACAGCCCTGCCAGCGAAAGCGCCGCCACCTCGCCGGCGAATCCGCCGCGCATATGGGCGATAGTTTCCAGCGCCAATCGGTAGAGCACGCCCGTCGAGGTAATGGCGGAGGCGATGATGAGGGCTGCGACAACGAAGACCCAATTCGCGCTGGCGAAACCGCTCAGCGCGCCGGCGGACGTGGTGACGCCGAACATGACCCAAGCGCCGGCTAACAGAAACGCGAGCACGCTTTCCAAAAGCGCGTCAAGCGCAAGCGCCGGCAAGGCGGCCGACAAGACGATCAGCGCATGCCATGCAGCCGCCGACAGCCCAGCGGGCGGCGGCAGTATCCAGCCAAGCGGAAGGATGACCAAGGCGGCGAGGAGGGCTAACCCTCGCCTCCCAGGCCGCCATCCCCGGTGCCCAAGGACCGCAGTCCCCACGTTAGCTTGGGGAGGTGAGTCAGTGACAGCTGCGAGGTGCCATTCGTCCTGTTGATCCGGGGTGGCAGCCAAACGCCGGCTGAGAGTGGCTGCAATTGAAAGCGCCACTCCCGGATGATCCCGCACGAGATCGAGGAACGAGCTGCGGTCCAAGCGCAGAACCTCGCAATCGGTCTCGGCCTTTATGGTGGCGGCTCTTGGGCTGTTAGTCAGGAGCGCCATTTCCCCGAATGGTGCACCGTCGTGAAGCATCTTCACCGGCTTTTCGGCGGTGCCGCTCGCGGTAACGTAGACCCCAACTGCGCCACGCGCGACGAGATAGAAGGCATCAGCCGGTTCAGCCTGGCGGAAGATGATCGAACCGGACGGATAAGACAGGGGTTCGAGGTGCGCTGCGAGCTTAGCGAGCGTTACCCTTTCGAGCCCCTTGAACAGATCGACCTGACCAAGAAGACGCGCGTAGCTTGAGTGATCGATCTGCGGCGCTTTTCCGATGCCCTCCCGGGGCGGCTCCTGTTGTTCGCTCTGTGAGTGCTTATCCCGCACGACTGCCTCGATCCAACGCAATCACGTCGGTCCGAATGCTAGCCCTTATCGAATGTTTGGCACAGCCTCGCCTAGATCGCCGGAGCGTGTTTGCTACCTGCTATCGGCCTCTCTCACCGGGAGAAAATCGGCCTCACTTGCAACGGCACTTGCCGCACCGGGAGGGGAAACAGAAAATTTTCGCACTAACAACGCAGAGGAGCACACAAGGACAGCCCGGAGACCCATGCAAGTAGTTCTACGACATGAGATGGGGCTAACGCCGTCGCACCGTGGGACGATTCGAAGCAGCAGCCTTCGAGTTCGGCTCGAAAGCGCTGTCAGTGGGCGTTTCCGATCAACCCCTCAAAACACCTCGAGGTCCAATTCGCCTCGTGCCGAGGGACGGAGCGGTTGAAGCATAAACGCTATCTCTTTGTAGCCGTCTTGGATTCAGCATCGTATTGCGCCTGACATTTCGGACTGGCCTGGGACTTTTTCGCTTGCAGGCAGGAATGGAGGCTGTCCATGTTAAATAGCGATGCGCTGCACAGCTTCATTGCATCGCCCATGCAGGCGGAACGCAGCTCCGCCGAGGGCCTGAACTCGGAACGCGCCGTACTCGGCAGTGCCACGATAGTAAGGCCGACAACTGCAATTACTTTGCAAAGCGTGTTCATGACTTCTCCTTCGGTTCGAAGCGGCGTTGACGATGGACAACCTACGCACGCGCGGGAGAGCTGCCATGATCGCGGTCACAAAAAGCCGCTTTACCTGGCCCGAGCAGCCCTTCATGGAAAGGCAGCCGCTCCAATCAGTGGCTTTATGAGGACAGTGGGACGGATTCGACGGTTTTGTGATCGCCATCACATCCTGCCAAGCTTTTTGTGATGGGCGTCACATCGCGCCGATCGCGTCAGTATTAACCTCCCCAGCAATTGCCGTTCGGGTGTCCGGCGATCGTCTTCCTAAGCCGGCAGCCCTCCGGCCCTCGATAACGAAGGGGAAGGCCTATGACTTCTGCAAAGGTGACCAGGGCCGTGGTCCTCTTATCGGCCATCGCGTTGAGCGGAGTCTTCGGCTTCTCGCCGTCGTCCGCGCAGGAGCCAGCTGCTGACGCCGCCTATGTCATTTCAGTGAGCGGACGCGTCGTTGCCTCGATCCGCGGGACCCCGAGCCTGCTGGACTCTGCCGCCATCATCGGCGACCGGGCAAGGCTTGATTTGATGGCACACAGCGAGCTGCAGGTCTGCCACTACGGCCTGCAGCGATTTGTGACGATGACCGGGCCCGCTCGCGTTACAGTTTCAACAGGCAGCGTCATGGTCGAATCTGGGAAGGCGGCCGTTGTTTCCAAAGAAACCTGCGCCACGCCCCAGGTCTCCAATTTCCAGGGCGGGGTGGTAACACGGGGCGTCTCTCTCAAGCAGTGACCCGACAGCACCGCACGACGTCCATGGGCTGCACACCAGCTCGGCCCAATGATCAATGGGCCCCCTCAGCGCCGCTTGGGAATGTGCGGCGCTCTGCCCGCAGACGGCGGGACTTACGCAGGCAGGCTTCGTTCATCGTAACAAAGAAGATTCAAACTAAAGCATCAAATCCTTGTTCTCGAGGCCGAACATCACCCCGCCCCAGCTGCTGCCGACATATTCGTATTGATTGGAAATGTGCTGCCGCCCGGCCATGAGGTCGGCGAAAATCCCGCCGAACGGCAAATCGTCGGAGAGGCCGGCAGCGCCGGTCGCCTTGAAGATGCGCGCGGCGAGCAGCGTGCAGCGCTCGGTGACCTCCGTCGACTGGAATTTGTAGCGCAGACGCTCCTCGAGCGGCGGCATCTCGCCGGTTCGCGCGTAAGCGTGCAGGTTTTGCAGGTTGCGGTGGAGCGTGTTCGTCATCTCGTCGATGGCCGCCGCCGTCTCGGCGCAGACGAGCTGAACGAACGGATTTTCCGCCGATCGTCCGCCCGCGCGCGTGACGCGGGCCTTGCCGTACTCCATGAAGGCGTTGAGCATGCCTTGCAGCGCACCGAGCGCAGCGGTCGATATGCCGCGCACGAAAATCTGGCCGAACGGCAATCGGTAGAGGCTCGACGTGTTCAGCGCCTGGCCGGGACCTTTGAGCTGGAAATTGTCGAGCATGCTTTGCGAGCGATAGGCCGGGACGAAGGCATCCTCCACGATGACGTCCCAGCTTCCGGTGGCCTGCAGGCCGGACACTTCCCAGGTATCGACGCTGGTATAGTCCGTGCGCGGCAACAGGAAGATGCGGCCTTCGGGCGCCCCGCCGTCAGCGCTTGCGACGAGCGCGCCGAGCAGCGCCCAGTCGCAATGGACGCAGCAACTCGCATAGCGCCAGCGGCCGCTCAGGCGATAGCCGCCGTCGATGGCCGTCGCCCTGCCCGCGGGCATCAGCGAGGAGCAGATCAGGACGGATGTATCCTCGCCCCAAACCTCTTGCGCCGCGCGATCATCGAGCAGCGCCATGAACCAAGGGTGCACCCCCGACACCCCGTAGATCCACGCGGTCGACATGTCGCCTTCGCCGAGCGCCAACTCGACGTCGTAGAAGGTGTGCAGGTCCATCTCGTAGCCGCCCCAGCGTTTGGGCTGCAGCACGCGGAAAAATCCCGCGTGCTGCATGTCGGCGATGGTCTCATCCGGGATGCGGCGCCGGCGTCTGGCTTCGCGCGAGCGCTCGACGAGCGTCGGTATCAATGCGCGGGCGCGGGCAACGATGTCCGCGGGCTCCGGCGCGGCGGCTACCGTGTGTCGCGCCGGCTCCATCCCGCACAGCGATCGGCGCTACTCGGCCGCCACCAGATTGTTGCGGGCATTGCGCGCGAGACAACCGATCAGCATGTCGGTCGACATGATGTCCCCGAACATGAGGTAGAACGCGCACAGCGACGCGTTGTGGTCCTCGTCGGTCACGGCGGCGTTGCCGTCGGTGACCATGATCGTCTTGAAGTTGAGCATCATGGCGTCGCGCGCGGTCGACTCGCAGCACACGTTGGTCACCGTACCGGTGACGAGAATCGTGTCGAGGCCGCGCTGGCGCAGGATCTCGGCGAGATTCGACGAGCCCTGAATGAAGGCGCTGTACCGGTTTTTCTCGACGATGAGGTCCTCCGCGTGCACGTCGAGGGTGGCCCAGAGCTGATGGCCCTTGCTGCCCGGTGTGAGCGCTTGCGCGCGCTTTGCGGCGTTTTCCGGCGTCGCCATTTCGAAATAGGTCGACCAGCTCTGCAGGTCCTCCTCCGTGCAGGCGGTCCTGATCCAGATCACGGCTCCGCCGGTCTCGCGCACCGCGCGCGCGAGACGATTGATGTTCGGCACGATCTTTTCCGCCATGGGGCAGAGCGCATGCGCTACCTCCGGCAGCATGAAGGCATTCTGCATGTCGACCACGACGAGGGCGGTCTTGGCCGGATCGAGATTTTCGTAGATGTGCTCGCGGCCGCGTCGCGCGATGACACGGTCAACGACCGATTGGGGGATGGACAGCGTATGCATTGGAGGCTCCGCTCGTGGGGACTTGAGATTATCATGCCGGCTGTAGCGCGGGGCAACCGTGCCGCCGGCCGGCGAAGGCATCGGTGATGAAGGCATGGGCGAGCGCATAGCCGTGCCGGGTGGCGGGCTCATCGTATACCGCGACGCCCGGGTTGTTGGACTGCGGGTCGGTGAAGGCATGGCATATGTCGCCGAACGTGAGCAGCGCCCAGCACGCTCCCGCCTCCGTCATCTCCGCCTCGAACGCGTCCCGCTCCGCCTTCGGCGCGACCGGATCGGCGGCGCCGTGCACGGCGAGCACCGCCGCCTTGATATCACCGCGCTTGGCGGGTTGCGGCGTCGTCAGCGTTCCGTGCATGGACACGACCGCCTGCACATCGGCCCCGATGCGAGCGAGATCGAGAACATTGAGCCCGCCGAAACAATAGCCTATGGCCGCCCGGCGGCTGATGTCGCCGATGGCCCGCCTATCGGACTCGCGCGTCAGCGTGTCCAGTGCGGCGGCGATGCGCCGGCGCATCCCCGCCACGTCCGACATGAACGGCCGCAGAAATTCCATGGGGTTCTCGGTTCCGACCGGTCCGTTGCCTTCGCCGAACATATCCGCGACGAAGACGACATAACCTTCGTGCGCCAGCATCTGGCCGGTTTCGATCGCCGGCTTGATGACGCCGCGCCAATTGGGCGCCATCAGCAACAGCGGCCGCGGCGCCTTGACCCCTTCATCCCATACCAGCGCACCGCGACAACTCTGGCCGGACACCGAATAGAAGATACTTTCGACGGCCATCGGTTCTTCCTCCGTTGTCATCCGCAATCTGACTCAAGGCCCGCGCGGGTCCAAATTGAGCTTGTCATTGCCGGGCTTGACACCGCAAGTCGGGCTTGCCCGACTTGCGGCGCATAATCCTGCGCAACTCGGGCTGGCCCGAGTTGCGATGCAATCCATCACTCTGAGAAAAGCTTTTTTCGAAGAAGATGGATGCGCGGGTCATAAGCGCGTTCACGCGCGTCTTCGACACGCTTCTGCCCGCGCATGACCGGCCGGATAAAGCTCCTGGAGCATTTGCACTTGTGCTGGATCGCGTCATTAATCCCTCACCGCATCGCGGCCGGCCGCAGGAATGCGAAGTCGCAGCCCTCGTCCGCACCCAGAATCTCCTGCGCATAGAGCTTGGCATAGCCCCGCTCGGGTTGCATCGGCGCGGGCTTCAGCGCGGCCGAGCGCGCTTTGAGTTCGGCATCTTCGACCAGGAGATCGATGCGGCGCTGCTTGACCGAGAGGCGGATGCGGTCGCCGCTGCGCACGAGACCGAGCGGGCCGCCGGAGGCCGCATCCGGCGTGACATGCAGCACGATGGTGCCGTAGGCCGTACCGCTCATGCGCGCATCGGAGATGCGGATCATGTCCTTGACCCCACGCTGCGCGAGCTTCTTCGGTATCGGCAGATAGCCGGCCTCGGGCATGCATTCGCGGGCGTGCGGGCCGGCGTTCTGCAGCACGAGCACGTCCTGCGGCGTCACGTCGAGCGCGGGGTCGTCGATGCGTGCGGCAAGATCGCCGAGCGAGGAGAAGACGAGCGCCTTGCCCTCGTGCTCGAACAGTTTTGCATCGGCTGCCGAGCGCTTGAGGATGGCGCCTTTGGGGGCGAGATTTCCAAACAAGGCAACCAGCCCTCCGTGGGGCTCGAAAGGCTTTTCGCCTTCCGCGATGATCGAGCGGTCGACGTAAGCGGCTTCGCACCCAAGCCGCTCGCCGAGCGTTTCGCCGGTCACCGTCATGCAATCGAGATGGAGCTGCGGCTTGAGCTCGCGCAGAAGCGCGCCCATCCCGCCCGCGGCGAAAAAATCCTCCATATAGCCGTTGCCCACCGGCTTGAGATTGACCAGCACCGGGGTCGAATCTGAGAGCCGATTGAGATCATCGAGCGAAACCTTGACGCCGGCGCGCCCGGCGATGGCGGTAAGGTGGATCACGGCGTTGGTCGAGCCACCGAGCGCGAGCAGAGCGCGCAGGGCATTCTCGACCGACTTGGCGTTGACGATGCGATCCGGGGTGCGCCCCGAGCCGATCAACCGCACGGCCGCGGCGCCGGTCGCTTCCGCCGCGCGCAAGCGATCGGCGTGCACCGCCGGAATCGCAGCGCTGCCCGGCAAAATAAGGCCGAGTGCTTCGGCAATGCAGGCCATGGTGGAGGCGGTGCCCATCACCGCGCAGGTGCCGGCGGTGACGGCGAGCTGGCCTTCGACCTGTGAGATCTCCGCTTCGGCAACCTCGCCGGCCCGGTAGCGCGCCCAAAAGCGGCGGCAATCGGTGCAGGCGCCGAGCCGCTCACCACGGTGACGGCCGGTCATCATCGGGCCTGCCACCAGCATGACAGCCGGCCGGCCCGCGGATACCGCGCCCATGAGCTGCGCCGGGACGGTCTTGTCGCACCCGCCCATGAGCACGACCGCATCCATCGGCTGCGCCCGGATCATTTCCTCGGTATCGATCGACATCAGGTTGCGGTATTTCAGACTGGTCGGGCTCAGAAACACCTCGCCGAGCGAGATGGTGGGAAAGGCGATCGGCAGCGCGCCGGCCGCGAGCACCCCGCGCTTGACCGCGTCCAGCAGTTCCGGGAAGTGACGGTGGCAATTGTTGAAACCCGAGGGCGTATAGGCGATGCCCACGACGGGTTTGCTCAGCAGCGCCCGCGAGTAGCCCATGGACTGCGCGAAGGAACGCCGCAAGTAGAGCGAGAAGTCGCGGTCGCCGTAATTGGTAAGACCGTGTTCTAGCCCGTGTGTGTGTTCGCTCACTCCATACCTCGCCGGGCGCCCCCGCTTGGCCCGCCTGCCGTGGCGACAATACGCAACAGTTTATAGCAATTCGCATCAATTTCTGACCGATCCATTCGGGCTGCGGGCGAATTATCGCCTCGACAAGCGCCCTGGAACGCCTCTAATTTGGGAGGGTTCCAAAAGGCCGGCCTATCGGGGCATAGAGCGATCCATGAATTACGACGCCTATTTTGCAGACGCCCTTGTCCGGCTCAGGGACGAGCGCCGCTACCGTGTCTTTGCCGATCTCGAACGGCTTGCCGGGCGCTTTCCGCGCGCGATCTGGCACTCCCCGCAAGGACCGCGCGACGTGATCGTGTGGTGCTCCAACGACTATCTCGGCATGGGCCAGCATCCCAAAGTGATCGGGGCGATGGTCGAAACCGCGACCCGCATGGGCACGGGTGCCGGCGGCACGCGCAACATCGCCGGGACCAATCATCCGCTGGTCGATCTCGAGCGTGAGCTCGCCGATCTCCATCGCAAAGAGGCCGCCCTCGTTTTCACTTCGGGTTACATCTCCAACGAAACCGGCATCTCGACCATCGCCAAGCTGATGTCGAACTGCCTCATCCTCTCCGACGCGTTGAACCACAACTCAATGATCGAAGGGGTGCGGCAATCAAAATGCGAGAAGCGGATCTTTCGCCACAACGACATGGCGCATCTCGAGGAACTGTTGCGATCGGCCGAACCGGACCGGCCCAAGCTGATCGTTTTCGAGACGCTTTACTCGATGGACGGCGATGTGGCGCCGATCAACCGCATCTGCGACCTCGCCGAGCGCTACCGCGCCATGACTTATGCCGACGAGGTGCACGCAGTGGGCATGTACGGGCCGCGCGGCGGTGGACAGGCGGAGCACCAAGGCGCAATGGCCCGCATCGATGTCATCGAAGGCACGCTGGCCAAGGCGTTCGGCTGCCTCGGCGGCTATATCGCCGCGAGCGCGACGCTCTGCGACGCGGTGCGCAGCTATGCGCCGGGCTTCATCTTCACCACCGCGCTTCCGCCGCCGATCTGCGCCGCGGCGGCGGCCGCGATTCGCCATCTCAAGAGCTCTAGCTTCGAGCGGGAGCGCCATCAGGAGCGCGCCGCGCGCGTCAAAGCAGTACTCAACGCAGCCGGCCTGCCGGTGATGCCGAACGACACCCACATCGTGCCGGTGTTCGTGGGCGATCCGGAGAAATGCAAGCAAGCGACCGATCTCCTGCTCGCGGAGCACGGCATCTACATTCAGCCGATCAACTATCCGACCGTGCCGAAGGGGACGGAGCGCCTGCGCATTACGCCTTCGCCCTATCATGAGGACGCGTTGATTGATGCACTGGCCGAGGCACTGCTGGAGGTGTGGGAGCGGCTCGCGCTGCCGGTGCGGGAGCGGGCGCTCGCTGCCGAGTGACCGACGCCAACCGGCCTACTAACATCCCTCGGTGAACTCGCATCGGCCGGCATTGTGCCGGCCGCATGATTGAGGGCACGCCCTTACCGCCGGCCCATATTCTCGCTCTGCCCCTCGTGCAGTAGAATGGCGGTCGGCGCGCCTGGCGCCCACGGACCGCCATGATGCTGCAAGGCTGGATCGTTATCGCCGTTGCGCTCGGCTACATTGGACTTCTGTTCGTGGTCGCAAGCTACGGCGATCGCACCCGCCGGTTTGGGCGTGAAGCTGGCTGGCGTCAGTGCATCTATCCGCTCTCGCTGGCGATCTACTGCACGTCTTGGACCTTCTTCGGCTCGGTCGGGCTCGCCTCGCGCACCGGGTTCGACTTTTTGACCATTTACATCGGTCCGATGCTCTTGATCGGGCTGGGCTCGCCGCTCGTCATGCGCATTGTGCGGCTGGCCAAGGCGCAGAACATCACGTCGATCGCCGACTTCATTGCCGCTCGCTACGGCAAGGCCCAAACCGTCGCCGCAACCGTGGCGCTGATCGCGATCATCGGGACGATTCCGTACATCGCCCTTCAGCTCAAGGCGGTCTCAGCTTCGCTGACCACGATCCTCGCGCAGGCCGGACCGACGCACGAAGCGATGCAGCCGGTCTTGGGCGATATTGCCCTCTACGTCGCCATCGCGATGGCGATCTTCGCCGTCCTGTTCGGCACGCGCCATATCGACGCCACCGAGCACCAGGACGGACTGATGCTGGCGATCGCCACCGAGTCGATCGTCAAGCTCGTGGCCTTCGTCGGCGTCGGCGTATTCGTCACTTTCTGGATGTTCGAAGGTCCGCTCTCGCTTTTCGCCCAAGCGCTGGAGCGGCCCGATACCGCGGCCGTGTTCAGTCGCGAGCCAGTGCCAGGCACGCTGCTGGCAATGACACTGTTGTCGCTGTTCGCCATCGTTTTGCTACCGCGTCAATTCCATGTCACCGTGGTCGAAAACAACAGCGAGGCCGAGATCAAGCGCGCCTCCTGGTTGTTCCCGCTCTACCTCGTTCTGATCAATCTGTTCGTCGTGCCGATCGCATTGGCGGGGTTGCTGACCTTCAGCCCCGGCCAGGTCGACAGCGACATGTTCGTGCTCGCCTTGCCGCTCGCCGCCCATTCCGATCTGTTTACGATTGCCGCGTTCGTCGGCGGTCTTTCGGCCGCGACCGCGATGGTGATCGTGGAATCGGTTGCGCTCGCCATCATGGTGTCGAACGACATTCTGATGCCGCTCGTGCTGCAGCGCCGCGAGGCCCTGATCACCGGTCGGGGCAACGTCGGCGGCTTGCTGCTTGCTGTGCGGCGAATGGCGATCTTCGTCATCCTGTTTCTCGCCTACGTCTACTACCGCTTGGCGGGTGATGCACAGCTGGCCTCGATCGGGCTGCTGTCGTTTGCGGCGGTTGCGCAGCTTGCGCCGGCTTTTTTCGGCGGACTGATTTGGCGGCGGGGCACCGCACGCGGCGCGTTGGCGGGAATGACGGTCGGAATCGTGGTCTGGGCCTACACGCTGCTGTTGCCGAGTCTGGCGGCCGTCGGCATCGTGAGTGAAAGCCTGCTGTCGCACGGGCCTTGGGGGATCGCGCTGCTGCGCCCGCAGGCGCTCATCGGGCTCGACCTGCCGCCGCTCGCCCACGGCGTGATTTGGAGCCTTTCGCTCAACGTCCTAGCCTATGTGGTTCTCTCGCTCGGCCGCGCCCCGACTTCGATCGAACGACTGCAGGCCGACCTGTTCGTTCCCTCCGACCTGGCGCCGATGGCGCCAAGCTTCCGGCTGTGGCGCTCCTCCGTCACGGTCGAAGAGCTGACCACGACCGTGTCGCGCTACCTTGGCGAGGAGCGCACACGCAGTTCCTTCGACAGCTATGCTCTGAGCCGCGGTATCAGCATTGATCCCAAGGGCGAGGCGGACTTCCAGCTCCTGCGCTACGCCGAGCATCTGCTCGCGTCCGCGATCGGTGCGGCATCATCCCGGCTCGTGCTATCGCTCCTGCTGCGCAAGCGCACGGTATCGACCAAGGCGGCGCTCAAGCTCCTCGACGACGCCAACGCCGCTATTCATTACAATCGCGAGATCCTGCAGACCGCGCTCGACCATGTGCGGCAAGGCATTGCGGTGTTCGACAAGGATCTGCACCTCGTCTGCTGGAATCGCCAATTCGGTGAAATCCTCGCATTGCCGCCGCAGCTCACCCGAGTCGGCACCGCGCTCGACCACATCCTGCGCTTCCACGCCGAGCGGAGCAGCTCCGATAAAGAGACGGCTGACGCGCTCGTGCGCGAGCGGCTCGCGCGGTACGTGAACAACAGCGAACCGTTCCTGGAGCGTTTTGCCGACCGCGATCTGGTCATGGAAGTGCGCGCCAATCCAATGCCTGACGGCGGGATCGTAACCACCTTTACGGACATCACCCCAACGGTGAAGGCCGCGGAAGAACTCGAGCGCGCCAACGAATCGCTTGAGCGGCGGGTACAGGAGCGCACCGAAGAATTGACCCGCCTCAATACGGAACTCGGTCGCGCCAAGGGCGAGGCCGAACAGGCCAACATCTCCAAGACCCGCTTCCTCGCCGCGGCGAGCCACGACATCCTGCAACCACTCAATGCCGCGCGCCTCTACGTCACCAGCCTGGTCGAGCGGCAACGAGGCGGCAGCGACGCCCAGCTGATCACCAATATCGATGCCTCGCTCGATGCCGTTGAAGACATATTCGGGACGCTGCTCGACATTTCTCGGCTTGACACTGGCGCAATGCGGCCGGAGATCGTCGGCTTTCGCATCGACGAGCTGTTGCGCCAGCTCGAGGTGGAGTTCACGCCGCTCGCACAGGAGAAAGGACTAAACCTCAAGTTTGTGCCCTGCTCGCTCGCGGTCCAGTCCGACCGGCGCTTGTTGCGACGGCTGCTGCAGAACCTCGTGTCCAATGCGATCAAATATACCCCGAATGGACGCGTGCTTGTCGGCTGCCGGCGCCATGACGGAGGGCTGCGTATCGACGTTTACGATACCGGCCTCGGCATTCCGGCGTCAAAGAAGCAGGCAATCTTTCAGGAATTTCACCGGCTCGAACAGGGGGCCAAGGCGGCGCGTGGCTTAGGACTGGGGCTTTCAATCGTGGAGCGGATCGCACGCGTTCTCGATTACAAGATCACGGTCAAATCGTCGATCGGGCGAGGGTCGCAGTTCTCTGTCGACGTCCCGCTTTCGGCCGCGATACCGCCGAGGCAACAGCCACGCGTGGCACGGGAGGTCGATCGCGTGCAGCTCTCCGGCATCACTGTTTTGTGCATCGATAATGAGTTGGCAATTCTCGACGGAATGGAAACGCTTCTCGCGGGCTGGGGCTGCCGAGTTCTCAAGGCCGCCGATCTCGAGGCGGCGATCATGGTCGTGGCAGAGGCCAAGATCACGCCTGACGGGTTGTTGGTCGATTACCATCTCGATCGGGGCAATGGCATTGCAGCGGTCGCGGAACTGCGCCGCCGCTTCGGCGCCGATCTCACCGCCATCCTGATTACCGCCGACCGCAGCCCGCGCGTTCGCGAGGATGCCCGCGCCAATGGCATCCAGCTGCTCAATAAGCCGATCAAACCAGCGGCATTGCGTGCCTTGTTGACGCAATGGCGCATGCAGCGGCTCGCCGCGGCGGAATGAGAGTGGCGCACCATCGCGGCGTCGCGCACCGCGGTTAACTCAATGCCCCGCGCCTACCGCCTGCGGCCATTGGCCGAGTTCGATCTTGGAGGCGGCAATAACCGCCTGCGTGCGGCTCTCGACCCCAAGCTTCTGCAGGATCGCCGAGACGTGGGCCTTGACCGTCGCCTCCGAGACACCGAGCTCGTATGCGATCTGTTTGTTGAGGAGGCCTTCCGACAGCATCATCAAAACGCGCACCTGCTGCGGCGTCAGAGAGGTAAGGCGCGTCAACAGATCAGCGCTCTCCGCATCCGAGCCGGCGCCAAGATCGATGTCGGGCGGGGTCCATACGCCGCCCTCGAAGACGTGGGTAATGGCGTCCCGCATGGTCTCGATGCCGAGCGTCTTGGGGATGAAGCCCAACGCGCCGAAATCCATGCAGCGGCGGATGACCCCAGCATCGTCGTTGGCCGAGACCACCACGATCGGCACGCTCGGATACTGGGCACGCAGATACATGAGGCCGGAGAATCCCCGCACCCCAGGCATGGTCAAATCGAGCAGGATGAGATCGACCTCCGCGCCGCGCTCCAGCAGCTTGGTCAAATCCTCGAATGAACCAGCTTCGCCGATCTCGACTTCCTCGAACAGGCCTGAGACTGCCTCGCGCAAAGCGCCGCGAAACAGCGGATGGTCGTCCGCGATGATCAAGCGTACCGATTCACCCACCCGCCTCATCTCAACCTCGAAGCTCACATTTCGCCGGCGCCGAAAGCATATCACAATCTCAGGATCGCTGTTCACGGCGCTGCTGACGCTTGAGTTCGGCCGTTTCGGCGAACCAGCCGAGCCGCCTATAGCCTGCTGCCGATGAATTGCAGCACGACTTCGCGCCGGTGCGGACGGGCGCGATACTCGGCAACATAGATGCCTTGCCACGTGCCGAGCGCAAGCGTCCCGGCAATCACCGGCACGTGCAGTGACACCCCGGTGAGCATGGTCTTTATGTGCGCCGGCATGTCATCGGGCCCTTCAACATCGTGAACCCACCGGGTATCGGCGGGTGCGAGGCGATCGAGCGCGCTCGCAAGATCGCTTCGCACATCGGGATCAGCATTTTCCTGGATGACCAGAGAAGCAGAAGTGTGCCGCATGAACATGAACAGGGCACCGTCCTTCGCTCCGCTCTCGGCAACGAACCGCGCTGCTTGGTCTGTGATCTCGGTGAAGGAGCGTCCGCTGCTGTCGACCAGGAGCGTCGCGGTCGCAATGATCTCGGGCACGAAGGTGGCGATGGAAGACAACGAGCCCGTCATGCCCCTGCCGCCGCAATCATGAGTCCTTTTTCAGCATATCCTTCTGCAGCGTCCCGATCATTTCGACCAGGCGGCGCCAGACCTTCTCGATAAAATTCATGACCTTGTTGAGATCGGCGTCACTGGGCAATTGCAGGCGCGGCTCGTCGGGCTTCGCCGCCGGCGGCTCCGGCTTTACGGTACCTGGCAGCGACAAATTGCGAGCAATGAGCTCTTTCTTGACAGCTGCGTTCTCTGCCTGAAGGCGGGAGATCTCGGCCTCGAGTGCGGCACGCTCATCCGGAACCGTCTCACATGCCCATCCCGCCGGGCGGCGCGCACAGATGGATACTTGGCCTGTGCGCCCGTCAAGCCGCAGATAGCCGTCTTCGACGCGGTTGAAAGTATAACGGTTATCCTCGCTCCCCGGCATCGCGTCTTGCGCCCACGCCGCCGGCGATCCCGCGAGCCCCAGTCCAACAGCGATGAAGAGAGCCGTGCGGATCATGCGATCTCTCCTTGCGTTATGGTCCATAGACGATCGCTCGGGCAAGGTGCAATGGCGCCACTATGCAAACGCCATCCCGTGGGCAAAGCAGGCACAAGGAGCGCCGCCACTCTCCCGCGGCAATCGCGCCTGCCGGCTCTAACAGTGCCCGAAGCCGTCAAGCGCAGCGGCCCTCATTCCTCTTCCTTTTCAAATGCTTACTGCAAGGCAATTCTTGACTCGCATAAACCCAATCAGTATGGTCCGCGCGGCTTTGGGGGCATAATTGTCGTGATCCTGCTAAAATCGGCGCGGGTGTCGAAAGCATGGCCGACGACGCACGCGAGAAAGGTGACCGCGAACGACCGCCGGGCGATGAGGCTGCGCTTTCCGCGAGGCTCAAGCGTCTGGGCGAGCAACTCGGCCACATCCATGCCGATCATTCGTCCGAAATCAATCCGCAGCAGCCTCCATCTGCCGATCCGTCCGCGATCGCCCGAGGTTTTCGGCTTTCGACCGAACTCGTCGCCGGGGTTGTGGTTGGCGCGGCGCTCGGTTGGGTGCTCGACCGTTTGCTGGGAATCGCGCCCTGGGGAATGATCGTGTTTTTGCTGCTCGGCTTCGTGGCCGGCGTTCTCAATGTGATGCGGGCCGCGGGGGTGGTTCCGAGCAGCCCCTTGGATCCGAAACGATGAAGAAGCGCCGCACCCTGGAGCGGCCACGCCGCGCCGCGGTGACAAGGACTTGATCCCGCATGGATCCCATCCACCAATTCGAGATCAAAAGCCTGCTTCCGATCGCTCGCATCGGCGGGATCGAAATTGCCTTCACCAATTCAGCGCTGTTCATGATGATCGCGCTCGCCCTGATCCTCCTGCTGATGCTCGGCGCCACCAGTTCGCGGGCGCTCGTGCCCGGGAGGCTGCAGGCGGTCGCCGAAATGTCCTACGAATTCGTTGCCGCCACACTGCGAGACACGGCCGGGCCGGAAGGCATGAAGTTCTTCCCGCTCGTGTTCTCTCTCTTCACGTTCATTCTAGTACTCAATGTGATCGGCATCATTCCCTACACGTTCACGGTCACGAGTCATATCATCATCACGGTTGCGTTCGCACTTCTCGTTTTTTTCACGGTCCTGATCTACGGATTCTGGAAGCACGGTTTGCATTTCTTCAAGCTGTGGGTGCCGAGCGGAATTCCGGTTTATATCTTGCCCTTGGTAACCTTTATCGAGGTACTGTCGTTTTTGTCCCGGCCGGTCTCCCACAGCGTGCGGTTGTTCGCCAACATGCTGGCCGGTCACATCACACTCAAGGTATTCGGTGGTTTCGTGACCATGCTGGGCGCGTTCGGCTTTCTCGGCTGGCTCGGCTCGATCATTCCGCTCGGCCTCACGGTCGCGCTCACTGCGCTCGAACTGCTCGTGGCCCTCCTGCAGGCCTACGTATTTGCCATCCTCACTTGCATTTACCTCAGTGACGCGATCCACGCGGGCCACTGATGCCCACTCACCAACTCTGAAAAGGAGCTCTCTCATGGATCCCCAAGCCGCGAAAATGATTGGCGCTGGCATCGCCTGCATCGGGATGGGCGGCGCCGGTGTCGGTGTCGGCACCATCTTTGGCCATTATCTAGCCGCCGCGCTGCGCAATCCGTCTGCCGCCCAGGGCCAGTTCGCCAATCTGATTTTCGGGTTTGCCGTCACCGAGGCGCTTGGCATCTTTTCGCTGCTGATCGCGCTGCTGCTGCTGTTCGCGCTCTGACCTCCGGCAATTCATCCCAAAAGCAATCGACGCTGCGAAGCGAGTTTCGGGGTTCCGATGGCTCAAAAGGATGCACAACCCATTGCCTCGGTTGAGCACATTCCCGCGAGCGAGCAAGGTCGCGGGTTCCCGCCGTTTGACTCGACCACATTCGCTTCGCAGCTGTTTTGGCTCGCAGTTACCTTCATCGCGCTCTACTTGTTGATGTCACGAGTTGCGTTGCCGCGCATCGGCTCGATTCTGGACGCCCGCCGCGGACGTATCCAAGACGACCTTGCCGAGGCGCAGCGCTTCAAGGATGCATCGGACGCCGCCATTTCGGCACACGAGAAAGCCTTGGCGGAGGCACGCGGACGCGCCCAGGCGCTCGCCAGCGAGACGCGTGCAAAGGCGGCGGCAGCAGCCGAGGCTCGTCGCAAGGAAGTGGACGCGAAGCTCCAGGCGCGTATCGCCGAAGCAGAGAAGGTCATCGCCGCTACGCGATCGGCGGCGATGACAAATGTGCATAGCATCGCCGGCGAGGCTACGGGCGCTATTGTCGAGCGGCTCAGCGGCACCAAGCCGGCGAGCGAAGACGTCAGTCAGGCTGTCAGCAACGTGCTCAACCGCTGAGGAAGCCCATGTTTGAAGCCGAGTTCTGGGTCGCGGTCGCCTTTATCATCTTCGTTGGCGTGCTCGGCTATTTGCAGGCGCACAAGCGCTTGGTCAAAGGCATCGACGACCGCCGGGAGCGTATCAAGGCAGAGCTCGACGAGGCGCGCCGGCTCAAGGCGGAAGCGGAGGCTCTGCTCGCAACATATCGGCGCAAGCAGCAGGAAGCCGAGCGCGAGGCGGATACGATCGTCGCCAGCGCCAAGGCCGAGGCCGAGCGGCTTACCGCCGAAGCCGAGACCAAGATCGAAGAATTCGTCGCGCGGCGCACCAAGATGGCGGAAAGCAAGATCGCTCAGGCCGAAGCTCAGGCGCTAGCCGATGTGCGCTCAGCCGCCGCCGAGGTCGCCGTTGCCGCCGCCGAGAAGATCCTCGCCCGTACCGTGAAGGACAAGGTCGCCGACGACCTTTTGGCCAAAGGGATCGCCGATTTCAGGGCCAAGCTGAATTAAGTCTTTTTCTCGCCCCCTTCGGCAAGGGACGGCCACGCCCGTAGGGCGAGCCTTCGACCCAAGAAATTGTGCAAAAAGATTCGTCCGCCGCGTGATGCCCGACTTTTGCCATGGCGGCGATTCCTAGTTGCTTAAGCCGTGATTCGGTCGAATTGGCAGCAAGGCCGGCGAGCTCCCGCAGGGAGCACGCGGAGTGCGAGGCTCCCGTGATCATCTTTGATTGCAACGGTGTGCTGGTCGACGGCGAACAGATCGCTGCTGAAGTTGCTGCGGATGAGCTCACCCGCGCGGGAATTGCAATCACACCTGAACTCGTGATCCGCTATTTTTCCGGGCGCCGCCCCGCCGACATGTTGGCGATGATCGAAGCGGTCACCCGTCAGAAGTTGCCGGCTAACCTTGGCGCCACCATCGCGGCGGCAACGGTGAAGCGCCTGCGCGAGGAGCTGCGTGCGATGCCCCATGCAGCCCATGCGCTTACCTGGCTGCGCGGGCCGAAATGCGTGGCATCATCTTCACCTCCCGAACGTATCCGGGCCAGCCTGGAAACCACAGGACTTGCGAGGTTCTTCAACTTCTTTTTTTCCGCAGCCGGCGTGCCGAACGGCAAACCGGCGCCCGATCTATTGCTGCATGCAGCATCGCGGATGGGCGTGCAGGCGGCTGACTGTATCGTGGTCGAGGACTCAGCGGCTGGTGTGACCGCAGCCACCGCGGCTGGGATGACCGCGGTCGGTTTTGTCGGCGGCAGCCATGCGGACGCCCAGCTGGGCGAGCAGTTGAAGTCGGCGGGGGCGCAAATCATTGTCGCCGACCTGCGGCATTTGAAGGGTGCCGTGGTTGCGCTCCGCGGGTGGTAGCGCGATCTTCTATTGCTAGCGCGTTGTGGTCTTCCTGGCGGTCTTCGGCGACTTCTTCTCGTTCCTGTCACCGATCTCGTCAAAACCGACATAGATGATGTAAGCATCGAGTTCCGACCTCGCCGGCACCGGAAAACTTAGGCTCTCCTCGATATCGACGAACGGCAAGTGAGTCTGGCCGGACGGAACGGTTACCGAAATGCGCTTGAACTTGGTCACGACCGTCTTCGGCTGCGGACCTTCGCGCACGACAGCGTAGCGCAAGGGAACGTCGACTTGCCCCGGTCCACCCATGGGCCCCAGGATGACACGGCCCTGGACGCCGACCTTGATGCTCATTGTGGTGCCTTGCACCGCGCACTCACGGGCGGTTTGGCCGAACGAAAGCTGGTAGCGCAGATCGCCGGCGGTCGCCTCGACGGCCTTAGAGGCGATATTCAGGGTCGACGCACCGGTGCGAATATCGACTCCGGGGCATTCGTAATCCGGTGCCGTTGGAGTTGGCGAGTGTGGTTGAGTGACGCCCGGCGTTGCCCCGGAGAAAAGGCTTGCGAACCGGCTGGTCAACGAGGGCGAGTTATCGGAGGACCCGATGCTCGAAGCGAGCGAGCAGCCGGACAGGACTGCGGCACTCGCGATCAGGGCCGCCGCTCCGCGCGTTGGCTGACGATCACTTCCCGGACCCATTGAAACTACTCAGCTTTTTAACAAATCCCGCTTCGTCGAACCTTATACCAACCAATTCGTGGCGACCCCAAGGCCAGCGCTATCCTCTAATCATCCTTGAGGCGCGCGAACAGCAGATGATCCTGCCAGACGCCATTGATGCAAAGGTACTGGCGCGCGAACCCCTCGCGCTTGAAACCCGTTTTCTCCAGGAGCCGGATCGAGGCCACATTTGCAGGAATACATGCGGCTTCGACGCGATGAAGCTTCAGCGTCGTGAATGCGAACGGGACGATGGCCTTCACTGCGGCCGTCATATGACCTTGGCGCGCGTAGGGTGCTCCTATCCAGTAGCCGAGACTGGCTGCCTGGGCACAGCCGCGACGGATATTGGCGAGCGTCAATCCGCCCAGCAGGACATCGTCACGCTTGCGGAAAATAAAGAACGCATAGGCGAGGTCGCTGCGCTGATCTTCGGAATAGCGCCTGATCCGCCGACGAAAGGATGCACGGGTGAGATCGTCGGCGGGCCAGGTCGGCTCCCATGGCGTGAGGAAGTCGCGGCTTGCTTCGCGCAAGGCCACCCACTCGGCGCAGTCGGACATCTGCGGCGCCCGCAGCGCGACTCCATCCCCTGCGATCGCAGGCATTGGGTCGGACAAGCTGACGGTCCGGAAGAATGCCATGGTGATCAGCCGTCTGACGATAGGTATACGGACGAGAAGGGACGCCGCTGTTGAATCGGGTCGTCCATCATGGAGTTTACGCCGCCCGGCGCGCGAGACTGTCGGCAATCGTGGCGGCACTTTCAAGCCCGGGCCCGGGGCCGAGCGCGGCGATGGCGGGTCGGCCGCGCGCGATCAGGGCACGCCCAGCGGCGCGAGTGCTCTCGACCGTCACGGCCTCAATTCTCGCGACAAGCTCTTCGAGGGGAACGGGGCGACCCCAATTGAAGATCTGCCGCGCGAGCTGCTCGGCACGTGCGGTTGAACTCTCGAGCGCCATAAGCAATCCGGCCTTCATCTGCGCCTTCGCGCGCGCGACCTCCGCCTCATTGATGCTTTCGGCTGCGGCATTGATCTCGCCAACCACGACGCGCATCAGCTCGGGGACATCTGCGGCGTCGGTGCCGGCATAAAGGCCGAACATGCCAATGTCCGAATAGGGAGCATGAAACGCATAGATCGCGTAGCAGAGGCCGCGCTGTTCACGTACCTCTTGAAATAGCCGCGAGGACATGCCGCCACCCAGCACATTCGTGAAAACCTGTAGGCTCGGAAGGTTCGGATCGCGGTGCGGCAACCCGTGCATGGCGAGCGCGATGTGAACTTGTTCGAGGTCGCGCATCTCGATACGAGACCCCCCAACGAAGCGGGCGGGCTCGGGCATCGATGATCGAGGTCCAGCGAAGCTGGCGAACCGTCGTTCCACTTCCGCGAGCACGGCTCGATGCTCAACGGCGCCTGTCGCCACGACCACCATGGCGGGACTGCGGTAGTGGCGTCGGAGATAAGCGGAAAGCCGCGGACGATCGAACGAGCGCACGGTCGCGGGCGTGCCGAGGATTGACCGTCCGATCGACTGACCAGTAAAGGCAGTCTCCTGCAGCTTGTCCCAGATCACATCGTCCGGAGCGTCTTCGGCGGCACCAATCTCCTGCGCGATGACGTTATGTTCGCGCCGCAGTTCCTCGGAATCGAATGTTGGATCGGCAAGGATGTCCGATAGTACGTCGAGCGCGAGCGGCACGTCGGCTCGAAGCACGCGTGCATAGTAGGCGGTGGTCTCGACCGAGGTCGCCGCGTTGAGATCGCCGCCTACCGCCTCGATCTCCTCCGCGATTTGCCGCGCCGTGCGCCGGGTCGTGCCCTTGAAGGCCATGTGCTCGAGCAGATGCGAAATTCCGTGCTCATCCGGCTGCTCGTTACGGCTGCCGGAGCCGACCCAAACCCCCAGTGCAGCAGTCTCCAAATGCGGCATCGCGTCGGTCACGACGACAAGGCCCGTGGGAAGAAGCGTGACTTCGACGCTCATGCAGCGGCTCCTTCGTGTGCGGCGCGACTGACGGAGAGAACATGGCGCTCGACCGCCATCTGGTCGACCGGCAGCGCGGTGACGCGTTCCGGCCGCCGATTGAGATCGGCGAGCCACTCGGGCAGCGATGGCCGCACGCCGGTCGCTGCCTCCACGGCATCGGGAAATTTGGCCGGGTGGGCCGTCCCGAGCACCACCATGGGAATCGATGGATCGCGGGTCTCCTTTTCCGCAACCGCAATACCCACGGCGGTATGAGGATCGATAAGACGACCGGTCTCCCGCAGTATGGTGCGAATGGTTGCTGCGGTCTCGTCCTCGTCCGCCCGGTCCGCGGAAAATACGGCGCGCAGCGAGGAGAGCGCGCGCGCCGACAGCGTAAATCGGCGCGACTGCGCGAGCGAGGCCATCAGCGCGCGCACCGCGCGGGCATCATGGCCGTGAATGTCGAACAACAGGCGCTCGAAGTTCGATGCCACCTGGATGTCCATGGACGGCGAGGATGTAGGGACCACCTCGCGCAGCTCGTATGTGCCGGTCGCGATGGTCCGCGCCAGTATGTCGTTGACGTTGGTCGCAACGGTAAGGCGATCGACGGGCAGGCCCATGCACAGCGCCACGTAGCCCGCATAGACGTCGCCGAAGTTGCCGGTCGGCACGGTGAAGGCCACTTTTCGCCGAGGGGAGCCGAGCGCGACGGCGGCTGTGAAATAGTACACCACCTGTGCGACGATGCGCGCCCAGTTAATGGAGTTCACGCCAGAGAGCCGCGCTTGATCGCGAAAGGCGTGATGTTCGAACATGCCCTTCACGATCGTCTGGCAATCGTCGAATGTCCCCTCGATCTCCAGCGCGTGAACATTGCCGTCTTCGATGGTTGTCATCATTCGCCGCTGCACGTCGGAAATGCGTCCGCGCGGAAAGAGTATGAACAGATCCGCTCGCGCGCGGCCGCGAAATGCGTCGACCGCGGCGCCGCCGGTGTCCCCAGAGGTTGCAACCACGATGGTCGTCCGCTCACCCCGCGTCGCGAGCACCTCGTCCATGAGCCGGCCGAGAAGCTGCATTGCCAAATCCTTGAAGGCGAGCGTGGGCCCGTGAAACAGTTCAAGGAGGAATTCGTTCGTCCCGAACTGCACCAGCGGGGCGACCGCCGGATGGTGGAACCTGCCATAAGCCTCGCGGGTCATGCGGGCGAGGTCGGTCTCGGGGATGGCATCGCCGATGAAAGGACGCATGATTTCCACCGCCACTTCGGCATACGGCCGGCCGGCAAAAGCAGCGATCGCGTCCGCATCGAGGCGCGGCCAGGCCGCAGGCACGTAAAGGCCGCCGTCGCGGGCAAGCCCCGCCAGCATCGCGTCGACAAAACCGAGCGTCGGGGCCTCGCCCCGGGTGGAGACGTAACGCACGTCGGCTCCGTTCGAGGGTAAGGGTGGCGTCGCGCTCGGCTTTGCTCACCGAGCGGACATTCCACCTAACCTATTGAATGTGCTTCTCTTCCCCGGCCGCACGTCGGGCGCGGAGAAGGCAACGGCCTAAAAACATAGTGGGAAGGCGGGCCCTCCACAAGGAAGGCGCCCGCACGTGGTTCAGGCGGTCCGCGCCGGTCGGCCGCTAAGCCAAAACCCGAACATCCCCACTACGACCAGGGCAAGCCCATACCAAGTGATCGCATATTGAAGATGGTCGTTACGCAAGTTCGGCTTGAGCGGGCCAGGGCGCGGAAGTCCGCCGGGCGGCTGCGGGCTTTCCAGTTCAATGTAGAAGGGCGCGACTTCGCCCCACCCTTTGGCAGCTGCAATCGCAGAGGGGTCCCGCACGAACCAAAGATTGCGACCAAGATCATCGTTTGGAGAAAAGACACCGCGAGCTTCCGGCCAGCGCATCACGCCGACCAACTCGACACGGTTCGGAGAGACGCCAGCCTCAAGCGTCGCCGGATCCTGCCGCCCCTCCGGAACGAAGCCCCGATTGACGACGACGAGCCCGCCGCCCGCGGGCTGCGCCGGCGCGAACACCCAGTAGCCGGTTCCGAAAACATCGCTGCGCAGGGCAGAACCGCTCGTGTAAACGAGCGCCTCGGCGCCCGGCGCGAATGCGGCGGAGAATTTCACCCGGAGGAACTCGTCCTTTGCGGGGTCGAGATTTGCCCAATGCTGGCGGGGCGGCAGATCGACCGGCGGTGCCGAAAGACGCTGTTCGAGGTTCTCGATCAGCGCCTCCTTCCAGGCCTTGCGCTGGATTTGCCAGGTACCGAGCCCGATGAAGAGTGCGATCGCCACGAGCGCGAACAAGGCGGGCAGTACGAGGTCGGATCGCCACGGTCGTGCTGGCGCGACCTTCACGGCGCTTCGCCACCGGTGAAACGGCTCTCCGCGGCGTTGTGGTGATATTGGAGCGCGACCAGAAGCCCCTTCATAGGCCGCAACGGCACGAGTGTCGTAACGAGGATGAGCGGACCCCACAGCAGCGCATGCACCCAGTATGGCGGGGCATAAAGGATTTCTACGGCTAGCGCCGAGCCGGCGACAATGAAGCCGGCAAGAAACATGACGAAAAATGCCGGGCCGTCGGCGGAATCGGCAAACGAGAAGTCGAGGCCGCACCGCTCGCAACGCGGCCGTAGCGCAAGAAACCCTCGGAACAGAGGGCCCTCGCCGCAGCGGGGACACCGCCCCATCAGGCCGGACGCGATGGGTGAAGCCGCTGTATCAGGACGATTGGTCACTACGAAAACCGCTTGGAAGACCTTATCCGCGAGATGGCGTGCGGTGCCTCAATTCTCAAGTCCCGATATCAAATTCGTTCCCGGATGCAAGCTCACGACAATGGCCTGAGGTCTTGCAACATTGTGGGAATAAACTCCGCAACCGTCGGGTGAATGTGCATCGCGCGCTCCAGAACCGTGCATGGTGCCTTGGCGTACATGACGTCGAGAATGCAGTGAATGACTTCGTCGCCAGAAAGCCCCAGCAGCGACGCTCCGAGGATTTTCTTCGTCTCCTTGTCGACCAAAATCTTCATGAACCCTTTCGTCTCGCCTTTCTCGTACGCTCGGCTGACGTCTTCCATGGCCATCGTCGCGATCAGCGCGGGCCTTCCGGATTTGCGGACCTCGGCCTCGGTCATACCGGCGCGCCCGAGCGGAGGATCGATGTAGAGCGCATACGCGGTGATGCGATCGCTGACGCGCCGCGGATCGTTGTCGAGAAGGTTCGCCGCGACGATTTCGAAGTCGTTCCAGGACGTGTGGGTGAAGGCGCCGCGGCCGTTGCAATCCCCCAAGGCCCAGACACCGGGGACATTCGTGCGCAGCTCGTCGTCGACTTGAATGTAGCCGCGAGCGTCGGTAGCGACTGCGGCCTTGTCGAGGCCGAGATCGTCAGTGTTCGGCCGCCGACCGATCGCGAGCAACAGGTGCGAGCCGATGACCTGCGACTTTGTTCCCGCATTCTCTACTGTGACAGCGATGTTGTTGCCTTCTTTGGTCACCGCGACCACCTTGCTATTGAGGCGGATATCGATGTTTTCCTCTTTCAGGATTTCGGCAACGGCGCGCGAGACATCCTCGTCCTCGCGGGCGATAAGATGCGGCGCGAGCTCAATCACGGTGACCTCGCTGCCGAAGCGACGATAGGCTTGCGCAAATTCGAGACCGATATAGCTCCCGCCGAGGACAACGAGATGCGGGGGTAAGAAGTCCACGTCCATCATCGAGCTGTTCGTGAGGTAAGGGACTTGCTCGAGCCCGGGAATCGGCGGCACCACTGCCCTCGCGCCGACGTTGATGAAGATCTTTTCCGCGCTCAGGACCTCATCATTGACTTGCACGTCCTTAGATCCGACGAAGCGACCGTGGCCTTGAAAGACGGTACACCCTTTCAGGCGCCTCAATGACCGCTCGACGCCCTCGCGCGACGGGCGCACAACGGCATCCTTGCGCGCCTTCACGGCCTTCATGTCGACGCCAACTGGGCCGCCGACGGTCACGCCGTACTCGCCAGCGCGGCGTGCGAGATAGGCCGCGTAGGCGCTCGCGATCAGAGTTTTGGTCGGGGTACAGCCGTTATTGACGCAGGTCCCGCCAAACAGCTTGCGCTCAATGACGGCAATGTTCCAGCCCGCGCCCGCCAACCGACGCGCCAACGCCGGCCCAGACTGTCCGGTGCCGATAATGATCGCGTCATACGCCGCCATAACACACCTCTCATTTCTCAGGTGGCAGCGTGCGCGGCTCAATCAACTTTATGCGCTCTCGGGCCGCCGATTTCGGGCAAGCCACAGATTGGGCTGACGGTCCACCGAGCGTTAAGTGCGAATGCGCTTGAAGGCTCACCGCACACCCCCAATCACCTCCGCAAAAGCGTCCCCGGTGGCGCCGGCGCGCTGCTAGTGGCCGGCGGCATGCGCCACGCTCGCTCCGCCCGAACCCCACACGTAAATGCACGAGAACAGGAAGATCCACACGACGTCGACGAAATGCCAGTACCAGGCGGCAAACTCGAAACCGAGATGCTGAGTCGGTGTGAAGTGTCCGAGATAGGCGCGGAGCAGACAGACGATCAGAAACGTCGAGCCAATGATGACATGCGCGCCATGGAACCCGGTCGCCATGAAGAATGTGGCGCCATAGATGTTGCCGCTGAAATTGAACCCTGCGTGGCTGTATTCATAGGCTTGCACACAGGTGAAAGCCAGACCAAGCGCAATCGTCAGGATCAGGCCCCACTTCAGGCCCTGCCGGTCGTTCTCCAGTAGCGCGTGATGCGCCCAAGTGACCGTGGTGCCTGAGGTGAGCAGAATGAGGGTGTTGAGTAACGGCAGGTGCCAGGGATCGAATGTTTCCGTTCCCTTCGGCGGCCACACTCCGCCGAACAGTTGTTCGCGCGTGATCTGCTGCACGTCGGCTGGGAATAGTGCGCTGTTGAAATAGGCCCAGAACCACGCCACGAAGAACATCACCTCGGAAGCGATGAACAGAATCATGCCGTAGCGATGGGAGATCTGGACGACGCGCGTGTGATAACCCTCGTATGTCGCTTCGCGGGCCACATCGGTCCACCAGCCGATCATGGTATAGGCGATGCCGATCACGCCGACGCCGAAGACATATGGCGCCGCCGCGAACATGTGGTGCATCCAGGCAATGCCGCCTGATGCGGCCAGAAAGGCCGAAACCGCGCCCACCGCAGGCCAGGGACTCGGCGCAACCAGATGGTAGTCGTGGTGCGGCTTGGCGTGAGCTTCGGCCATCTTGAGGTTCTCCATCTCCCGGCGAGACAGCTACAGCGCGCGTTGCATTTCGGTTCTCAACTTCGTCCGGCCGCAGGTGCTATGCCGTTCTCTGCTCGCGACGGCTCAGCCTGCCGCGCCGGATACATGGTGTAGGACAAGGTAATGGTATCGAGGCCATCCTGTTCCGAATCCTTCACGAGTTCCGGGGCGACGAAGAAGACCACCGCCATATCGCGTTTTTCGCCGGGTTTGAGCCGCTGATCGGTAAAGCAGAAACAGTTGATCTTGGAGAAATATGCGCCGGTTGTGGGCGGCGAGACGTTGTATGAGGCAACGCCGACGGTCTCGCGCGCCGATTCATTGACCAGCCGATAGCTGACAGTCACGACCTCGCCGATTTTGACTTCAATTGAATTCCGCTCCGGCTCGAAGCGCCACGGAAGTCCGCCGGCGACGTTGGCATCGAAACGCACCTTGAGCTTGCGGTCGAGAACGCCAGACGGAGTAGCCGTGGCGACTTGAGGTGTGCCGCCGAACCCGGTCGTGCGACAGAACCAGTTATACAATGGCACCGCCGCATAGGCTGCGCCGACCATCGCTGCGACGACGACCCCACACGCGGCCGCAACCAGGACATCGCGACGCTGCGGCGAGGAGGTGCTTGGAACAGTCATGGCGATTACAACGGACGATTCAATATGGCGGGCCCCTTCACGAGGGTCACGACGTAAAACAGGAGAACCAGCGCGCCAAGCGCGAGCGCAATTGCGATCGACCGCGCCCGCCGGCTGCGCTTCTGCTCTTCACTGAGAACAATTCTCTGCGGCTCTTCGTCCATGTCATCACCACGGCCCTCACATGCTCATCCTACCACCCGCGCGTCGATCAGCAGTACCGCGAACAGGACGAATAAATAGAGGATCGAGAAAGCGAAAAGTTGGTGCGCCGCGCGCGCGGCACGCTCACCTTCGCGGTTGCTGCGCACACGCCACGCGAACATGACCATCAGCGCGCCGGCAATCAGCGCGGTCACCCCATAGAGCGCCTGGGCATAACCGAGCAGCCACGGCGCCGCGCCGATCGGCACGAGGGCAACAGAATAACGCAGAATCTGCCGCCGCGTTTCCTCCGCTCCGGCAACGACCGGCAGCATCGGAAGACGAGCGCGGGCATAATCGTCGACGCGGACGAGCGCCAGCGCCCAGAAATGCGGCGGCGTCCAGAAGAAGATGATGAGGAACAGGAGAAACGGCTCGACCGAGATGCCGCCGGTCGCCGCCGCCCAGGCGATGACGGGGGGGAGCGAGCCGGCGGCGCCGCCGATGACGATATTCTGGGGGGTCAACCGCTTGAGCCATGCCGTGTAGACAACCACGTAAAAGAAGACGGTAAAGGCGAGCAGTGCCGCTGCGAGCCAACTCACGAGGACCCCGAGCACGCCGACGGCGAAGGCGCCGAGCACGATGCCGAACGCGAGCGCCTCGCCGGGCGCGATGCGTCCTAGCGGAATGGGGCGTTTCGCGGTCCGATTCATGAGCGCGTCAATGTCCGCGTCGTACCACATGTTGAGCGCGCCCGCCGCGCCGGCGCCAACCGCGATGCACAAAAGTGCGGTGAAGCCGATCATCGGATGGATCTGCCCCGGCGCGATCATGAGGCTCACCAGCGCGGTGAACACGACGAGCGACATGACGCGGGGTTTCATCAGCGCCACATAATCGCCGACGGTCGCAACGCTCGGCCCATAGGGGACCGAAGCGATCCTACCTCCCGCGAACTGTGCACCTTCACCGACCGGGGACATCGATCCTTCGCTCACGCTTGCGTCGCCATACGCTCACCGGTCCTGCCATCACTTGATCAGCGGCAACTCGTTGTATTGGTGGAACGGCGGCGGCGACGGTAGCGTCCACTCTAGCGTCGTTGCGCCCGCGCCCCATGGATTGTCCGCCGCCTGCTGCTTGCGCATGAAGGCATGCGCTACACCGAAGAAGAACACCAGCGCGCCCAATCCTGAAAGGTAAGATCCGAGCGAGGAGACCAGGTTCCAGCCGGCGAAAGCATCGGGATAGTCAGCGATGCGGCGCGGCATGCCGGCGAGGCCGAGGAAGTGTTGAGGGAAGAACACGAGGTTGACGCCGATGAAGGTAAGCCAGAAGTGCCATTTGCCGATCGTTTCCGAATACATGTAGCCGAACATTTTCGGAAACCAGTAATACCAGCCGGCGAAGATGGTGAAGACCGCACCGAGCGAAAGCACATAATGGAAATGTGCCACGACGTAATAGGTGTCTTGCAGCGAGCGATCGACGCCGGCATTGGCAAGCACCACGCCGGTTACCCCACCGACAGTGAACAGGAAGATGAAGCCGATCGCCCATAGCATCGGTGTTTTGAACTCGAGCGAACCGCCCCACATCGTGGCGATCCAGGAGAAGATCTTCACCCCGGTCGGCACGGCGATCACCATGGTCGCCACCACGAAATACGCTTGCGCAGCAGTCGACATGCCGACGGTGTACATATGGTGCGCCCACACCACGAATCCGATCCCGCCGATCGCGACCATCGCATATGCCATGCCGAGATAGCCGAATACCGGCTTTTTCGAGAACGTCGCCACGATCTGGCTGACCATGCCGAAGCCCGGCACGATCAGGATGTAGACTTCGGGATGGCCGAAGAACCAGAACAGGTGCTGGAACAGGACGGGATCGCCGCCCCCGCCGGGAGTGAAGAAGGTCGTGCCGAAATTGCGGTCGGTGAGCAGCATGGTAATTGCACCGGCCAACACCGGCATCGCGAGCAGAATGAGGAACACCGTCACCAGCTGCGACCATACGAACAGCGGCATCTTATGCATGGTCATCCCGGGCGCGCGCATGTTGAAGATGGTCGTGATGAAGTTGATCGCGCCGAGAATCGACGAGGCGCCGGCAAGATGTAGCGACAGGATGGCGAAATCGACCGCAGGGCCCGGATGGCCCGAGGTCGAGAGCGGTGCGTAGATCGTCCATCCCGCGGCCACGCCCGGAGCTCCCGGTTCGCCTTCCACGAACAACGAGATGATGAGCAGCGTGAAGGAAGCCGGCAGCAGCCAGAATGAGATGTTGTTCATGCGCGGGAATGCCATGTCCGGCGCCCCGATCATCAGCGGTATCATCCAGTTGCCGAAGCCGCCGATCATCGCCGGCATGACCATGAAAAAGATCATGATCAGGCCGTGCGCGGTCGTGAACACATTGAACATGTGGGAGTCATGGAAGAACTGCAGCCCGGGATGCATCAACTCGAGCCGCATCCCGATCGACAGCACCCCGCCCACCAACCCGCCGACCAGCGCGAACACGAGGTACATCGTGCCGATGTCCTTGTGGTTGGTCGAATAGAGATAGCGCCGCCAACCGTGTGGGTGGTCGTGCTGGTCCTCGCCGTGCGCTTTCGCCATCGCATCCATGATTCAAGTCCTTCGAATTTCCGACCGCGCGTGCGCGCGCATCACTGCGGCCTCGATTGCGCCGACGCGACCTGGCTCGGCGGCACCTCATCTTTCCGAGCGTATTTCTTCTTGGCCTCTTCGACCCAGGCGGAGAACGCCTGCTCGCTCACGACACGAACTGCGATCGGCATGAAAGCGTGATCCTTGCCGCACAGTTCCGAGCACTGACCATAATAGACACCTTCCCGCTCGGCCGTGAACCAGGTCTCGTTGATCCGGCCGGGAATGGCGTCGATCTTGATTCCGAACGACGGCACTGCGAACGCATGAATGACGTCGGCGCCGGTGGTGATCACGCGCACCGTCTTGTTTACCGGCACCACCATGTCATTGTCCACGGCCAGCAGTCGCGGCTGGCCTTCCTTGCGCTCGCCGTCTTTGAGCATCAACGAATCGAACTCGAACTCACCGTTGTCCGGATAGCTGTAGGTCCAGAACCACTGCTTGCCGGTCGCCTTTACGGTGAGATCGGCGGCCGGCACATTGAGTTGGTAGAACAAAAGCTTGAAGGAAGGCACCGCAATAAACATCAGGATCATGATCGGGATGAGCGTCCACGCAATTTCGATCAATGTGTTGTGCGTGGTCCGCGACGGCGTCGCATTAGCGCGGGCGTTGAAGCGCACTATGACGATGATGAGCAACACGAGCACGAAACCAGCGATGCCGGTGATGATGAAGAGCAGGAAGTCGTGGAACCAGATGATGTTGTCCATCACTGGAGAGCCCGACTGCTGGAGCCCCAATTGCCAAGGCGAAGGCTGCCCTAGCCCCGCTAGAGCCGTTGCTGCTCCCCCCAGCGTGGCAATGATCGCCACCGCCAATACGGTCAATCGCTTCAGTAGCATCATTGCTCCTCGAATGAGGGTCTCGGCGCGCGCCCCACTGCTCGGAGCCGCCGCCCGCAGCGAGCGTGGTACTCCTTGGTCGGCGGCGGCAGGACCTCAGGGGAATCCCGGCCTCTCAAACCACAATTCCGACGCCATCGCAATGCACCCGTTCATAGCTTCCATGCGATGAAAGGCGGGGCCGATTCGCCCTTGGCCAGCCGTTGGCGTTCGTCCCTTTCTCGGCCACAATGGGCTGTTTTACTAATCCTTGATAGCCGGGTCCGAGCATGGCCGCAGGGGTCGATTCGGCCGGGCCGAGGACGACGGGGGCACGCAGGATCCGAGGGACCAACATTATGGGTTCACTCAGCCCGGGAATGCTTGTTTTGACGGTGAGACCACTGCTGACGGTCACGGTGATGGCACTCGCAGCCTTGGCCGGCACGGCCGAGCGTGCGGCAGCGCAGGGCGCCGTCAAATCGGTCCACAACGACTGGCAGGTCCGTTGCGACACGCCGCCTGGCGCCCAGGGCGAGCAGTGCGCGCTGATCCAGAGCGTCACGGCCGAAGATCGCGCGAATGTCGGGCTTACTGTCATCGTGCTTAAGACCGCCGATCAAAAGAGCCGCCTCATGCGGGTGGTGGCGCCGGTTGGCGTGCTGCTTCCCTCAGGCCTCGGGCTCAAGATCGATCAGGCCGACGTTGGACGGGCCGGTTTCGTCCGCTGCTTACCTAACGGCTGCGTTGCAGAGGTCGTCATGGATGACAATTTGGTCAAACAGCTACGCAGCGGTCAGACCGCGACTTTCATCATCTTCCAGACGCCCGAGGAAGGCATCGGTTTCCCGATGAGCCTCAAAGGTTTCGGCGAGGGTTACGACAAGCTGCCGTAAAGCCCCCGCGATTTGCCGCTGATAACAGCAGCCACTTACGGTTCCTGGTGATCTCGCAAGTTTAGGCGGGCGCCATTATCTTTGGCTGGACTGCGCGAAGGCGGATTTCATCATGAGCTTAGCTCCCACATCCCTCCTCGATCGCGCCGGCCTCGACCGGGACAGTGCGCGCCGGCATCTCGCCCGCGGGCTGGAAGGCGCGGACGACGGCGAGCTCTATCTCGAATATGCCCAGTCGGAGATGCTCGTTTTCGACAACGGGCGGCTCAAGCAAGCGACGTACAACACGGACCAGGGCTTCGGGCTGCGCGCCGTCAAGGACGAAGCCGTAGGCTACGCGCACTCCTCCGACGTCTCGGAGGCAGCTTTGGCGCGCGCGGCAGAGGCCGTGCGCGCGGTCAAGGGCGGCTACAGTGGTCGTTATGCCGAACCGCCGGTGCGCACGAATGTGCGTCTCTATGGCGACGACAATCCGCTCGGGATGCCTCCTTTCGAAACCAAGGTCCGACTGCTGGAGGCGATTGATGCCTATGCCCGGGCCAAGGACCCGCGCGTACGACAGGTTTCGGTCTCATTCGGCGCGAGCTGGCAGGTGATTGAGATCCTACGCGGAGATGGTGAAAGCTACCGCGACGTGCGCCCGCTGGTGCGCGTAAATGTCTCGGTGGTCGTCGGGCAGGGCGATCGCCAGGAAGCGGGCAGCCACGGCTACGGCGGACGGGAGGGCTTCTCCCATTTTCTCGCGACGCAGGCCTGGCAGGCCGCTGCTGACGAGGCCCTGCGCGAAGCGCTGATCAATCTCGAAGCCGTGCCGGCTCCAGCCGGGGAAATGGACGTGGTGCTTGCTCCAGGCTGGCCGGGCATCATGCTGCACGAAGCCGTAGGGCATGGCCTCGAAGGCGATTTCAATCGCAAAAAGACCTCTGCCTTCGCCGGCCTGATGGGACGGCGCGTTGCCTCGAAGGGCGTCACCGTCGTCGATGACGGCACTCTCGCGCAGCGGCGCGGCTCGCTGTCCATCGATGATGAAGGCACCCCAACCGGCCGCACGGTGCTGATCGAAGACGGCATCCTCGTCGGCTACATGCAAGATCGCCAGAACGCACGTCTCATGGGCATGAAACCCACTGGCAACGGCCGCCGACAAAGTTATGCACATGTGCCCATGCCACGCATGACCAATACCTACATGCTTGCCGGGAAGCATGCACCGGGCGAGATCATCGCCTCGGTCAAGAGCGGCATCTATGCTGCCAATTTCGGTGGGGGTCAGGTCGACATCACTTCGGGCAAATACGTCTTCCAGGTCACCGAGGCTTACAGGATCGAGGATGGAAAGCTTGGCCGGCCGCTCAAGGGAGCCATGCTGATCGGCAATGGCCCGACCGACCTCAACCGGATCAGCATGATCGGCAGTGACTTCGAGCTTGATCCCGGGATTGGCACCTGCGGCAAGGATGGCCAGGGAGTCCCGGTCGGGGTCGGCCAGCCGACCTTGCGCATGGACCGCATCACCGTCGGCGGAACGGCATAGCTTTAGAAGTACGCGATGCTGCGTCCGCAAGCGGCGACGGCGACCCAGATGCCGAGCGACAGCAGACCTGCGACCTTGGCGCGCGCCGGCATCGATGCGCCGGGTGGAAGGTCTTCGACGGCGCGCCTCGCCCACAACTCATAGATCGCGACATTGGCCAGACCCGCGGCAACCAGAGCGGCCTTCAGCTGGAATGCGGGATTGAGCACGAGATGGCTCGCCTCGGCCGAGAACAGCACGCTCCCCGTAATCGCCATGCCTGCCAGTGCAGCAACGGCGACGCTGCGAGCCCGCGACAATAGGCGTGCCGGCGCAGTCGCAGCCAAGCCTCCGAGCAGGCGGACGTCCATCACGCCGATCGCGCCGGCAAAAAACGTGAGCGAGACGATGTGTCCGATATTCGCCGCCGGGTAGAGCCACGTCGACTGGCGGATAGCCGCCGCGAACCCTGACTGCTCGAGCGCAACGAAGAGCGCCGGCGCAGCATCGGTCATCAGCGCATCTCGTAGGTCTTGCCGTTGACCGTGATCCGCTCAGCCCGCATCTCATCCTTCTCGACGGTCGACGGGTAGCCGTATGCGGAGATGTTCTGCCCGACGGCAACGACCTTTTCCGTCGCTCCGCGACTGTTCATGCGCGATGTAGGCGCAAGCGTCACCGTCCAGACCTTATCGCTCGCCCGCACCGTGATCGAGGCATGCGGATTCTCGAACTTTGAGGTCACGATCGG
>Ga0081455_10001068_pt1 | contig 34507 bp, 36 predicted proteins | sample TabmetS3T2R1_FD_70207 | JGI IMG/M metagenome (GOLD analysis project Ga0081455, IMG submission 70207) | Tabebuia heterophylla rhizosphere microbial communities from the University of Puerto Rico - S3T2R1 | ecosystem: Host-associated > Plants > Roots > Rhizosphere ...
TGATCAACGCCAGATGTATCGATATTCACTGCTAACATTTTAGTCATTCAAATCACCTATAGCAGAATTGGAACGGCTGTTTATAAAGTTGACGAAAACCGATATTGGTACAGAATCAAGAACTCCTACTGGCCCAAGTAACTGCTTCAATTTAACTTGCTTTTTCTTCAAAACCCCAGTATTTCAATAGCTCTTTTTCAAATTTTGTATGCTGTTCTTCATTTAAGGCTTCGCCGCAATTTTTGTGAGTGGGTACCACCTGCATTCCTGCAAGCTTGAAATCCACCTCGTAAAATTGAATACTCGGACAATTGCACATGCATCACTTCAATAGTGAATGTCATAATTATTCCTTTGTCTTAGTCATTTACGTAAAAATGTGGAGAGAGAGTCACATTAACTCATGCATCAACGCTAGAAATTGCGGATGTAACACCCGTCTAAAAACCTTTATGAGTCCGTGAGAGTTTATTTTTAGTAATGAAGAGTTGTAGAATCTGGAATCCTTTGAAACAACTACACATCAGCCTAAGGCCGGTGATATTCGCCATTACTCTGTTTTCTCTTCTAGGCCTATACCTACAGAGTTCAGCAGTCGTGGCTAATGCTCAACAGGGTGACGCGTGGTATGTAGGCAAAGGTGCCAAAGAAAATACCTACTATACTTACAGAATAGAAGACCATGATACTAATCAGGGTCAGCCGTTTACTATGACTGTTTATTTTAAGGATTATAACGAAACAGGAAAATATTGGGAAGCCCCAGTATTTGTAGTCGACAGGGGAAAAGTACTTAATGGCACATTCCACCTTAGCGATCTCGATTTGACAGCATTAGGGAGCTCTGAAATTCCTCCCGAAATGTCTCAATATAGAAGCGCCTATGCAAATACAATCCAATGGCTTGAAGCATTTGTTCCCAAACCCGGTCAGTCATTGTCTGCTGCCAATTGGGGCAAAATTGGCTCAATAGGGGGATCACCTGTTAACCCTGGGGGGGCAGCCAAAGTCAGCACTCCCGCTGGAACCTTTGATACTACCCTCATAAGCTACCACAAAGGAGTAGATAACAACATTTGGGTGGATAGAAATCTCCCTTATCCGGTGAAAGCTGAAACTTTCGCAGACGTAACCTCAACTAACCCCCCAATACAGTATAAATACGATATGCAGGCGACTGGCCAAGGAGAGCCCCCAGCTCCTCAGAGTCAGGTGGAAATACCTAAACCGCCGCAGAAAATCCAGACAGCCCGAGGGACTTACATAATTGAACTGCTGTGGGATCCGGAAGTAATCCAGGTTAGGCAACCTACCGAATTTGGCCTCATTTTTACCGATGCTGGAGGAAGTTTACGGCCCGACATAAGATATGGATTTAAGATGACTGAACCTGACGGCACTGTACTGACAGATCTCAAGAACCAGAAAGCAGATGATGGAACCGGTATACAACGCTTTACTTTTGAAAAGGAGGGTCCCAAAGACATTGAAGTCGCTGTCGAAGCAGAGGGCGGAAGCCCGATGGGAGACTTTGTGGAGAGCTCAACATTTAATATAGTTGTCGTGCCACCCGCAGGTGTGGGCGCAGCAACAACCAATGGAACTCAGGCTCAAAATGCATCTGCTGCTACATCTGCAGGATAAGCGTAATCGAGGTCACTACAGGGTGCAAAGGAACACGATAGGGTGGAGTAATCCTCCAAGATCTTTTTTGAATAACTGACGAACGGCGTCTGAAGGGAATCGGGTTCCCAAGCTTCAAACCATTATTTTTATTTGTCTAATAAATCGAGAAATTTCAAGGGTTGACAACACTTCGTCATTGTGTTTGCTCATAACGTTATGTTTGAGTAACTGCTATCCATCATATACAACCCCATGTTGAATTACTCATGTATGTATAGTTAGGAATGTACAACATACAAAAGATTGATGAGTTTGATACTATCAGTAGCAACTGAACTTTTTTTATCGCGTCCCACTTCAGGTATCGAAATCAACTAAATGATAATCTACAAAAAAATGTTCAGCTTATTTCCAGTCTACTCCGAACAAAATTTAGTACTTTTCATTAGGCGATCTTTATGCTTGTCAACGTAAAATTTATTCTCGGAACTGATTTACAAATCTAAATCTTAATTAGGCAATTGGAGATAATAATAATAATATCCATGATTAATTTGTTCAGACGCTGGAAACCAAAGGGAAAGATGTTCAGTTTGAGGTGTACGCAGTGCGGCTCTGGCTTTCTATCAAGTCATAACCTAGAAGCTCCCATTTGTGGAAAATGTTTACAAAAGGCTAAATCTTTGGACGCAACAATCGATTATGATAAATCCTGCACTAAATGTGGAAAGAGTGGTGTTATTTATGGAAAAATGCAATGTCACTCTTGCTACTTCGGTTTTCAACAAGAAGAGAGAGTTTGAGATTTAAAGAATTATCTAATGATAAGTAGTTTGTTAAATCAAAATTCAGGAAAAATATGAAATAATCTAAGTTGAAAGAGGTGGAGACTTCTATCACACGAATTTCTACCGACAGTAATTTCTATTTAGAGATATGTGCGCATGCTATTCATCTCAGGTCTTTGATAAGAAAAATGGTAACGCACATTAAACATGATCCGAGAAGTGTGAAGCTGTTCTCTACCATGGATACTGATTTTCATCAATAAAAAATGGTAAAAATTAATAATCAAATCAACAGGTATGTGATCTGGGTATGACGGCTATCGACTATGAGTTTCTTTATGCCTTTACAAAAGAAATTCTCAATGTGGAAAATACCATTAGATGGGTGGGAATTACTAACAAATTTGGAGTGTTACTCAACGTCGAGCATAAAGATGGAGTAAAGTTACTATTGAGCGAAGAAGAAAACGAGGAATACGCCGCTAACACTATATACAGGCAAAAAACTAGAGTAAAATTCGAACCAAAAATTGGCAGCCTGTTATACGCATTTGGTAGATACGAGAAGGTAAACCGCGCCACTATACCGATAAATGACAGTTATTATCTGCTCTTGACAATAGATGTTGAGCAAAGAGACTTCAATACAATTATTATGGACATGATTATCCCTATTGTTAGGAGAGAAAAACCTAGATTTGACAAATACCTCATTGAAGGATCCTAAGAGAGACCACTAGGATAATCAGTCGTTCATGTCCGCCTGACAAACCAACTACGCATAAAAAAATCATCCTGAATGAGTTGCGGATTAGACCTTACACTTAGATTTATTTTTAATGGTCTTTCACAAATAATAGCATCAATGAAAAAAGGAGAAGAAAATACTGACAAGACCAAATCCTCGGATCGATCAAACCCTGACGACGACCTACAGGAAAACAGAAGAAAAATTGCAAGGAGGAACACAATAAGGAAAATACTCCTATTAGTAATGATACTCTCGGCCACCCTCATCATTAGCACTGTATTCCTGAGACCCTTACTGCCTCTACAGGAGCTGATCTATGTCCAGGCTGCGGAGGTTGCTATTATTGGCTATATTGTCTTAGAAACAGTGAGCAAAGTATCTTACAAGCTCACTTTACCTGGGAGCTCCCTTGAAAATGCTAGGGCGATAAGAAGCCTCATTAGAATAATAGGTACAATCATTATAGTTGCATCCATAATATCCATCCTCGTGCAAAATCCAATCGTGGCAGCATCGATTAGCACGATCTCCGCTCTTGTCGTAGGGTTTGCTGCGCAAAATATTTTAGCAAATATGATTTCAGGCTTGTATCTTTCAATAGTGCGACCGTTTAAAATCGGCGACAGAATTACGATAAGTAGCAATTCTGGAATTATATATGATATCGAGCTTTTGTATACTAGGCTTCTGACTGAAAATGGAGATATTGTACTTGTCCCTAGCTCTTCAATGGTAAGCAGTACTATTACGCTTCAAAAAAATACATGAGCGAGTGATGCTCACCATATCTCTGACTGTGCACAGACAAATCTTAATTCTTAATTTCTTATTAGTTACAAAGGGAGCCGAGAAGATCAAACTAAAGGATTAATGTTGCAATTGTGGATTCATGGTTAGTTAGTGGAGATTCATTTTGAATCTTTGTAACCACTATTTTCTCGGTTACCTTTTTTTATATCTCTTCTTGTAGTACATTAATCCGATAATCACTGCGATCGCTAAGATTATTATGATTGCTACTTCGCTGAATAAGGAGGATATTTGATCTGCTAATAGACTCCATGCGTCTCCAAGAAAATAACCCAAAAGCGTCAGGGCAACACTCCAAACAGCTGAGCCTGCAAAAGTAAAGAGTACAAATTTTACAATATTCATCTCGCCTAGTCCTGCAGGGATCGAAATTAACTCTCGAATAGCTGGGGCCATTCGGCCAATGAAGACTGCTAGTGCACCATATTTTTGAAACCATGTTTCAGCCTCTAGCAAACCCTTTTCGCCGATCCTGACATACCTACCGAATCTTAGTATGGCTGGTTTACCAATTTTCAAACTGACATAGTAGATCACAACAGCGCCAGCAGTCGATCCTATAGCTCCGACAATTCCCATTGAAATTGCGTGGGCTATCCCCAAATTATTATGATATGCCACAACTCCTATCAAAGGGAAAATTACCTCGCTAGGTATGGGCGGGAACAAATTCTCCAGCAAAGCTACCAAAAATACTGCAGGATATCCAAAATCAGTTATCCATGAAGATACTGTTTTTGTTATAGAATCAAATATGCTTCCCCCCTCTGAATCTTGAGTCAAGTCAGTGGACGCGGAAACGGTAGAATAGGACAATACTAGTAATAGAACAGTAGCGTGGACCATCTAATCAAACCAACGAGCACTTACCTGTACAAAGGATAGATTCCTATAAATGGTACGCTCATCACCAAGACGCCTTTCGATAATGCCTAGCCTAAGATCCTATTCAAGGAGCAGAAGATCGGGCATTCACTCAGTATTTACCTGAATTACGAAAATAGATATTCAGCAAGGCCGATCGATTTCAAATTAGCAAATATCGACTGTGCAAGAAACATAGATCTAGTAAAAAAATCTACTACAATGGATTGTAAAAAACATAGTCAACAGTTTAAATTGATCTTGTATTCAGGTAGCAGATAGAAAATGAATTTCCGTATATATACATACACAAGCTTTGCGATTCTTATCGCCTTGACCATCGGAATAGTGACACCTACGACAACAACTGAAATCGTAAGACCTAGTTACGCACAATCAACTGGTGACTTCCCCACGAGCCCTGACAGTACTCCTGATAGTAGTTCTTCAGCCTCAGATGGAGATAACTTCCAGCAATTTATGTCTTGTATGTTTGGAGGAGATGCGTCTGAAGAGGATATAGCAAGCGCATTAGATGGCAGCGGTGACCAGCCTACTGAACAAGAAATTAGGGACTGTTTCGCACCACTATACAATACTGGAGGTGCTTCTGGCGCCACAACTACCGGCGGGAGTGGATCTACTGATGATAGCGGTTCTACCGGCGATAGCGACGGGACTGAGCAGTCGAGCGAAGATCAGGATGAAGAATCAGGTAGCGATGATGGATCCTCTGGATAATAAGTAGATTAAGTCGGTAGGATAGACTACTTGTCACTCCGACGTAAATGATAGGTAGGCCTTCAAGGATCTAAGAGAATAATCATCCAACTTCTTTTTTATTTTCTTTATTATATGATGGGCCCTGTAAAAATAGATATCTGGGGTTCAATTATCACCTATTGAAAACCGGTATGGTATCAGAATTAGGTCTTCAACTGTTCCATCAGCGACATCATGTCAACCAGATTCCAACGGTGTATGACCTTTCCATCACCAAATGAGAATACTGTCATACCGTTGACTCTGAATTGTTTGTCAGTAGGTTGAATACCCAAAAATTCACCTCTGTGTGTGCCAGCTAAGTAGTATCTGCACGCGACCTTATCTCCTTCTACAATGATATCCTCGAATTTAATTTTTATATCAGGAAATCCTTTCCAAAGGAGATAAATAAACTGTTTAAAACCTTCTTTGTTGGCAGGAAGATTTTGTGGGAATCCACTAATCACCAAAGAATCATCATAAAAGTCAAAGTAAGATGATTCTCTAATTTCTGGGTTGTTAAACGTCTCCCCCAATCGTCTGACAAGTTCTCTTAGTTGAACTTGCTCAGATAAATCATCTCGAAGATGTAAACTTGAATAATGGGTACCCATTTCTTAGCTAAACCTCCCTCACCAAGCTATATCCAGTCGATGATGATAATTCTATTGATCGTGGCCTCACATTAATAAGGCCAGTTTTTCTGTTAGCATCGGGCTTAGATACTTCATATTTCTTGCGCAATCTCCATGCTAATTCCATGGAACCAAATAACGGTGCAAATCCTAAGGTTATCCATCCAACTGATTCTAATATTTCCATGCGAATCGATATCCATCTTTAGTACATTTTCTTTTGTTCACATGGTCTTTTATCTATAATAGCTAGTCCTAATTACTCATCATCGCCGCTGAGAATAATATTTGTGTAAAAGCTAATGACATTCTAGTCTTCCAATTACTCTAGTTTAAGCCTGATAGAAAGTGTAGCTTTATTATATTCTGTCATAACACATAACGAGTCTTAAAATTCAAGTATCAGAGATAATGCTATGGGGATAGTCTGGTCACTATGAGCTTTATATCAAACGAACACCCATGAAGATCATAGAACGTCAGAATTATCACTGAATATGTAAGCCATATTTATTTCATAGGCCTAGCTATAACTTATAGATCCGACTCAAGTGGGCCCAAGGGGGTTTGAACCCCTGGCCTACCGGTTATGAGCCGGTCGCTCTTCCAGGCTAAGCTATGGGCCCAGCTTAGACAAAATGTCCTTCATAGGCAGCCTATAAAGGTTTAAGCGCTCTAAAAAAAGAAGTAAAAGACACGTATCCCTGTTTACATCTTTGACGTCGAAGCGGTTCAACTGCCTACTAGTGGAGACAGGTACCTTTCGCATACAGAGTCTAATAATCTATTTTGTGCCCACAATGAATCTACCGCAGCTTGGTAGAGGGATTCAGACTCAGATGGATTATGTGAACCACTTTCTATGATATTTTTCCATACCGCGGCATGTCTGAGATCAACTTCCTCGTGAACCAAAAAATACTCTGTTCCTCCCTGACTGTTATCCAGGTTATAAAACTGCTTCAGACCATTAATCTTTGATCGACTTATTTCCGGTAATTGCTTTTCATAGGCGTACATTACTGCCGCTCCTTGCGCAACTGATCTCTTTGTTAATGTGAGAAGAAAATTAACAACATTGTTTGTTGCGTCAGCTGAAACGTAATCGACGAGCTCATTTTTGTTTAGCCCCATACTAATTGCAAATTTCATCCACAAATCGATGTGTTCAGATTCTTCTCTATGGTTCTCACTTAAGACATACTTTAAATTGGTATCATTAGTGCAGCATGACATGACATTCCGTACTAAGAGTGGTACAGCTTTTACGAGTTGAAAGTATTCTAAAGCATATCCCTTAAGCTGGCCAAGATCCAGTTTGCCTTCTGACCAGAGCAGATAAAACCTATGCTTCAATAAACTGCTTCTTTCAATTTCCGAATCAATCCGTTGCAATAGATTGTTCATGATCTCTTCAAATAACCAAAGCAGATAAAAAAATGTTGTGCAATAATTATTTTAGTTCAGGATTCTGATATTTTTATAACCACATATGGACTACGAGAGTTTAAAGCAATCTTATAATTGCTATGAGGCAACGATAGTCTAGGTCACATCAGTTGTCAAGAATGAAAAAGAGAAAGATTTTATTTGAAGTCTATTCAACTAGATAGTTACATTTGCTCCGGTGGTGTAGGAGCTGCTCTTCTTTAAAGCGGTTGCACAATCCGGTCAAGCATTGTGGCCTTTCAAGTCGCAGATCCCGGGTTCAAATCCCGGCCGGAGCAACACCTACACAGAGGTAGTTTACAATACTCGAGGTTTTACTTACGGCGAAGAGTCTGACGATTATTTTTAGGAAACGCATTAATATGCAACTCACTTCCAAATAAATTCGGGCAAGGACTAATCTTTGAATGCTGGTGGTACAAACATTAAGGCCAATCCTTTAGTGGCACAATTCAACGGCTACATATCCAAGATAGAAGATGCTCTTATTAGAGAGCTCGATCTTTATTCATGGTCAGAATTCTATTCGCCTCTTAGATACGCTTGTGAAGGAGGCAAACGGATAAGACCTCTTCTATTAGTTTTATCTGTGGAAGCAATACAGGCTACGAACAGAGACTCTAACCATGTAACCGATGACGCTTTCATGGCCGGGTCGGCAATCGAACTTCTTCATACAGAATCTGTTATCCATGATGACATAATTGACGAAGAAAGACTCAGGCGTGGTAAGCCGTCATTTCACATAAAATACGGATACAATAGCAGTATCCTTACAGCAGATTTTGTGCTTGGAATCATCTTAAATATAGGATCCAAAATGAATAACTCAAGGGTCATAAATGAGCTTTCCAATGCTGCGACTAAGATGAGCGAAGGGGAAATGATGGAAATCAGACTTGCAAAACTTAACGATGTAACGGAAGATGAATACATCAAGGTTATCGAACATAAGACTGCATCACTCTTTGAAGCGTCTACCAAGATAGGCGCAATTCTTGGGGACGGAAATGAAGATCAAATTCATGCATTGGGAACGTTTGGAAATCTACTCGGGATCGCATACCAAATTCATGATGACTTATTGGACTGGAATAACGAGGATAGGTTGTTCAATCTTCTCGTAAAACGAAATGTACAATCTATGGAATTCGTCAAAAATATGGACAAGTTGTACAAATCGTATTCCAACCGGGCACTGAATGAGCTCCGAAAAGTTGGTGAGAGCATGTCTACGAGACATCTTCAGCTTTTGACCGACTTGAGCTCCGTTCAGTTTTAACCTGGAATTGGTACGTATATGCTGTGCTGTGCACTGATTTGTTGGTACAAACATTCAATAACAATCAAACCAAGAGCATAGAGGCAAGGACTGCAGGGGGTAGATTTAGTTTTCTAAGTAATACCCTTTCAGCCTATGTTGGATGTACGGTTCAGCCTTACTGCTCAGCCTTTATTTAGGGTGATAGTGTGGCATTAACAATGGGCATGAATTGAGGTACAGAGTTTGTTGCAAATTCCAGCAATGGCGCATACCATATCCCAAATACTACCATAAATGCGATCCCAAAAACCAGTACGGCGAGTATAGCCTTTGGTTCTTTTACTTTTGACATGTCTGGTCCGTTCTCCATGTACATTTTACGAATAATCCACGCATAGTACCCTAAGGATAGAGCGCTGTTTAACACTCCAGCTATAGCAAGATATGGCCCCCACCATACATAGGTAGAGCTGTTTATAGCGGCCCCGAATATCACCAACTTACCCCAAAAACCATTAAGTGGTGGTACTCCAGCTAGTGCCAATAAGGAAATTGAGAGAGCGATGGCAGTGATGGGCATTCTATACCCCAGTCCCCTGTATCTTTCCAGACCATAACTTGCCAAGGCCGTTGCAACAGCAGCCGCAGCAATAAAAGCCGTAGATTTCATTATAGCATGATTAAAGATTTGGAATAGTGAACCAGGCAAAGCTTGGTCGGAATATGGGGCAACAGCCATACCTATCAGTATATAGCCAGCTTGCGCAATACTGGAATAGGCCAGTATACGTGGCAGACTTCTTTGAATTAGTGCCCCGAAATTCCCTATGGTCATAGTGAAGACTGCTAATATTGCAAGAATTATTGTCCAATCAAGATTCAGGGCAAACATTCCTAGAACGACCACCCTTATAGCGGCCGCGAAGCCGGCTTTTTTTGTCCCCGCAGAAAGTAGGGCACCTATTGTTGTGGGTGAGCCCTCGTACGTATCAGGGATCCACATGTGAAATGGTACCAAGCCCATCTTAAACCCGAAACCCGCAATGAACAATGCAGTCGCAAATAACCCAACGGGTATCAAGTTCTGGTCGAGAGTTACCAAGGCCTTGACAGATTCGCCTATGTTTGTTGTTCCGGTGATACCATAAACAAAACCTATTGCTAATACAAGAATACCTGAAGATAAAGCTCCGAACATAAAGTATTTTATTGCTGCCTCATTTGAAATTGGATCTCGCTTAGAAAATGCAGCTAATGCATAAGTTGGTAACGACATCAGCTCCCACGATACAAAAAGCATTACGAGATCAGTAGAATATGCTATCAAAACCATCCCAATACTAGATAAAAGAATTAGCGAATAATAGGCTGCAACATTTGACTTACCTTTCATATAGTCCCACGAGGATGCCGTTACCATCAAAGAGACTATTAACAGGGCAATGGCAAAGAAAGATCCGAACGTGTCATTGGCAAGAACATCCTGGCTGAATTCTACTGCAGGTAATACCTCTCCCGAAAGTACACGAAAAATTACAAATCCTATTGATATGGCAATAGCTCCAAATGCGATTCCACTATAAAGTCGATTATTATAACCCCTCTCCTTTCTAAGAGCATCAATTACTGGAATTGCAAGTCCAACAACACCGAGAATTATCGTTACTAGTATTGGAGTTGATGCTAGATCGACTACCATTTTTAATTATTTGCTCCTATAGAAAAAGCAGCAGCGTCACCACTAATATGCCAACCGCAAAAACAAAAAGATATGTTTGAGTAACCCCTGTTTGAGCTGCTCTGACCACCCGCGAGAAATATGACATAGAAAACTGAAACGCAGGGTTCATACCATCTATAACCACATTCTCGAAGTATCTCCAGATTATTCTATATATTGCCATAGGCCCTATTACCGAACCCCAATATAGTGCTGAGTTGAGATACCACCTGTTATAAAGGAATTTCCATATCGCTTCCGTTATTATATTTCTTGATATTATCTTCGGATCTACTATTCTGCCAACGTAAAACACGTAACCTAGTGTACCTCCTACTGCAAAGGCTCCTACAGATGCAACTACAGCCGTCGGGTTGAGCTCAAATGTTGCATCTTCAGTCCCTTCACCGATATTATAGGATTGACTAAGGTACTCCCCCAAGATGTGATGCAATTGATCCTCGAAGATAAATCCAACTGATCCAATAACTATCGTCGTCACTGCCAGAATTCCGAACGGGATCCACATGCTCTTTCCAACCTCGTGCAAATGGCTACCCTTATTTTGAATCTCTTCTACATGTTTACTTTCTTTACCAAAAAATGCCAAACCAATCATCCTAAATGTGTAAAAGGCGGTCATAATAGCGACAACAACTGCAATAATAAACAAATACCAACCATAGGAATAACCAGAATCTAGCAATGATGCGAATATTGCATCCTTGCTCCAAAATCCGGAGGTTATGAGAGGAGCCCCGGCTAAAGAAAGTCCAGCAAGCAACATAAAGATATAGGTCTTCTTCATATACCTGCGCATCCCACCCATATCAGGCAAAAATCTCGAGGCTACTACGTGCAAAAGAGCACCGGCACCCATGAAAAGCGACGCTTTAAATACGGCATGACTTATCAGTTGATAAAACCCCGCAGTATATCCTTCAACGAACTGAGTCGATAGTCCAGCGATACCAAATCCCATCATCATGTAGCCGATCTGGGAGCCGGTGGAATATGCTAGTACCTTCTTAATCTCGGGGTTCACTATCGCTTGCGTTGCAAGAAGGAATGCTGTAATTGCGCCAGTCCAAGCCACGACTTCAAAGAACTGCGTCATACCAAACGCAGCTACCGCAAAAAATAGAGGACCTATTCTTGCAACCAGAAACACGCCAGCCTTGACCATTGTCGCAGCATGAATTAACGCTGATACTGAGGTAGGGCCCGTCATTGCTTCTAAAAGCCATTCATTGAGCGGAAACTGGGCTGATTTGCCCACGGCTCCCCCAAATATTAGGACTGCTGCCGGAACTAATAGATTTTGTTGGGCCATTTGATTAGCCCATTCTTGATTTTCAACAAGTTCTCTAAACCCGAATGTTCCTGCGTATGCAAAAATGAGGAACATTCCAGCAAGCATCATTGTATCTCCCGCTCTAGTCATTAGAAACGCCTTCATCCCAGCATGAGTTGGGGATGCCCACAATGGTATCCCCCCAGCCCGTTCCCCTTCTCTTCCTACGTAGTCCTTCTTCCGATCAAAGTACCAGAAACCGATCAAAGCATACGATGCAAGTCCGACTCCTTCCCAGCCGAAGAAAACCATCAGCAGATTATCCGATAGCACAATGAGCTGCATGGATCCAATGAAGAACAGCATGAAAAACCAGAATCTGGTCAAATCTCGATCTCCATGCATGTACCCAAGGGAGTAAACAAAAATTAGAAATGAAATCCATGCCACGAGATTGGCCATAATGATAGATAGAGGGTCAGCCAGTATGCCTGCATCAAGCCCGAGTGTGGATATCCACGGGATTTGACTATGGATTTCGCTTCCTGAACCGGAAATGGCAAAAGGCAATAGGGTAGTCGCGGAAATTGCGCTAGCCAAAGAAAAACCGACGGCAAAATAATCTCGGATCTTGTGGCCAAATCGAGTGATCCCCGCAATCGCAGCAGCCCCAATAAACGGCAGCATCCATACCAGCCAGACATTAACTGCGATTCCTTCAAAGCCTAAAGTTCCCTCCACCATTTCGTCTAGCCAGCCTCCTCTATTTTCTTATGACCCAATATTTATTTCGATGCCCCTACTTGAATGTAATTTAATGTTTCATGTTCTAACTTGTATGAAGAATCTTTCCAGTTGCCTTCATCGGACGCACTTCCTTCAGGAGTTGAGACGTGATAGTTCGTCTGCGTATATGTATTAATGAGATCACCACTGCTGCTAGCGTTACTTAACTGATTTATTTCAGAATTTTCCTGTTCACTCTGACTCTCCCCTTGTACATTATTGCCTTGTGGTGGCAGCTGCATTACACCTGAATTCGATGGAAAGATGGATTCTACATAATGAGTAACAGGATTCAAAATAGGGTCAGGATATACCCCGATGATGAGACTTAGTCCAGCCAAGACACCCATTGTAACCGTAATATATTTACTAGGATCAGTGACGCTAACCAACCTTTCAGGTATTTTACCAAAGAAGACCCTTTTGTACATCCAAAGAATGTATGCAGAAGTAAGCACAGTTGTTAAAATCCCAAAGCCAAACAATATCACTCTAAGGGTATCCGACTCATATACTGCTGTTTGTAATGCACCTGCAAATAGAATCCATTCAGACATAAATCCACTGGTCGGTGGTATGCCGATGATTGTCAGAGCCCCTATCATTGCAATAACAGCAGTGTAAGGCATCTTACCAGCTAGTCCACCCAATTTTGACATACTTCTCGTACCAGTTTGAAGTATAATTGAACCCGCCATCATGAAAAGGATCGCCTTGCCCAGGCCGTGTGTGACATAAATTAGAACCCCACCTGTAATCCCCAAAATGCTTTCAGAGCCTATTCCGAACAAAATATAGCCCATTTGACTTATGCTAGAATAAGCCAAGACTTTCTTGATATCATCCTGCATGAGTGCCATCGCGCCACCATAAATCATTGTTGCAAGGCCCCAGATGTTTATGTAAATACTATACTGCGTATAGTTTCCAGTCAAAAGTTCCAACCAGAGCCTTATCAAACCATATGCCCCGATTCCTATCATGGCCGGTGACAATAATGCAGAGATAGGAGTTGGGGCTTCTGAATGAGCATAAGGAAGCCAAATGTGCAAAAGAAATGCAGCCAACTTCACCCCAAGTCCTACTACGAGGGAAAAAATAATGATAGACATCCATTGTGCAGGAATCTTTGTGACATTCGCCCTTACCGTATCATAATCAAAACCTCCGGCAAAGAAGCCCATTGCCAAGAGCCCAAGCAGTAAAACCACCGCGCCTACATGTGTCCAGAATAGGAACATAAGCGCAATCCTTCTTCTAGCACCGTAGCCGTAGAAAGCTATTAAGAAGAATGACGGGATCAACATAAGTTCAAAGAACACGAAGAATTCAATGAGATTAGTTGCCAAGACGGTTCCCATCATTCCCATAGAGAAAGCTAAGTACAGTGCAAAATAGAGACCGATCTGTGTGTTCACATATTGTTTAACTTCTTTTGGAACGAGGGTCGATAATTGCGATTGAGATGATCCGACACGAGTATAACTTTCCTGACTATTGTTACTATTTTTACTTTGGTTAGGTAAGTCTTCATCATTCAGCGTACTATTATATCTGTTAGTACCATACTGACTATTTTTTTCCCCAGTATCAGTGAAATTACTTTTTGAACCTTTACTACTATTAGGACCAATACCAAGCATTTCATTTGCAGATTCTATGACTCTATGTATCATGTATGGTTTTGAATAAAGTGCGAGGACGGTACACAGTATGTAAATTATTAGTGCAAAGGGAAGACTAAGTCCGTCCAACCTGAGTCCAAAATTACCGAATTGACCCCATTGATAACTTTCCTGGTATATTTTTGAACTCTCTCCTCCCAAACCCATTGCTGGAATCATGATCAAAATTGTGGAAATGGCAAGAGCAGAAAAAGAAAACCACGTTGCAAAATTTGTCCCTAACTTCCTGCCAAGTACGTAAACTAAAGGAGATAGCAATAATGGAATAAATACCGCTGCCAGAAGAAATGTCATCGGGGCTGCTTATCCTCTCATGCTCTTGAAATCTTCAACATCTATTTCCTTATACAATCTATAAGCGATTATTATTATTCCTAAACCAACAGCCACTTCAGCAGCAGCAATTGCTATTGAAAAGAGTGCAAATACTTGACCTTGAGCGTTGTTAAGATTTCTTGAAAATGCAATCAGATTAAGATTAGCCGCATTTGCTATGATCTCGATAGAAAATATCATTCGGATTGCATTTCGCTTTACAACTATCCCGTAGATACCTATGGCGACGAGTATTAGGGATACAGCAACATACTCAACTAATTCGTTCATCTTTCTGATTTATGTCCTCCCTGCGTGCTAGGGCCAGCGCACCAATGATAGAACCTGCTAATGTCAATCCAATGACTACCAACGCTGGTGAGTAGTAAGTAAGCATCTCTGTTCCTATAAGTCTAAAATCAACTGGGGAAGACTCAGCAATCCCTAACCCCAAATAATTAGAACCAGTGAACAGAACAATTCCTCCTATTCCTCCCATAAAAATCAGCATCAATATAATTCCAGCGGCTTTTCGTCCACGATCTTCCTTCCTAGAAAATAATGCTTGAGTTCTGACCAGCATGACTGTAAAGATAACAAGAACAGCAACTGCTCCAACATATACTGTGATTTGAAACATTGCAACAAAAGGAGAGTCTAAGAGAAGAAAAAAACCTGCAATTCCTAGCATTGAAATTGCCAAAGCTATCGCCCCGTAAATCAGTTCCCGACTTTCTAATGCAACGATTGATGAACCTATAGTTAGTATGGCAAGACCGTAAAATGCTGCATCAGCCATGTGTTGCACCCATCTTGTCAATTCTCAGTTCTACATCACCATCATACTTAGGCTTGATAGCTAATTGGGCTGGAGTGTAAATTAGATGCTCTTTGGTAAATGATGAGAGCTCATAATCATTTGTCATAAATAGTGCGTAGAATGGGCATGCATCCACACACAACCCACAAAAAACACATTTTCCAAAATCAATTTGTGGCATAATGGCTTTTTTATTCTGCTTCCACTGCTCTTCGACCTTCACCATCCCTATAGCTTCGGCAATACCTTCACATGCAATAGCACACAGCTGACAACCAGTACACTTGTCGTGAAACAAAATATGTCTTCCCCGGTAGCCAGCGATACCGACACCCCGTTTAGGATCGTACTGATAACCATCACCCACAAACTTGAGCTTCCGTTCGGGATATCTCAGCGTAAATCTCTTCATAATGAGGTGTTTTGATCCTGATTCTATGGCTTTGATGAATCCACTTGCAGAGGTACCACTGCGTGTCACACCACCAGTAGTGGAACGCGACGTATCCGAGGTCTTGTCTCTTTTATCTGGTGATAGCGATGATGTCATCCAGAATTCAACACTCCTTCTGGTCCTAATACACCACCATATACCAGGGCCAACGCTATGAAGATATTTATGAAAGCCAACACTATCAGCTTATACCATCCAGTATGGAGAAGGATATCTATTCGAATTCTAGGACTAATGCCTCTTGGTAAAAGCATCAACATGATGACACCGAAGGTTTTCAACGTAAACCAGAAGCCTGCATTGAAGTCGATTGGATCGTAGATACCCTCTAAAGTTAGCATCTGGACCAATGGAGTCTTTTCGCCCGGTGGACCTAACTCTTGCGGAAATATTTGAGGTCCCGCCCATCCACCAAGGAACAAAATGACAAAAATTGCACTAAGGGCATATAATTTGATATACGTTCCAAGCTGGATCAATCCGTAAATCATACCTGAGGTTTCAGTAAGCCATCCAGCCACGATCTCAGATTCCGCTTCTGGAAGATCAAATGGTACTCTCTCTACCTCTGCAAGAGATGAGATATAAAACACAAATGCACTGATGGGAAGAAATAGAATGTACCAATATGGTTGCTGTGCCTCTGCGATTCCAGTCAAATTGAGTGTTCCTGCTAAAATTACTACCGACAATGCAGAAAGAATAAAGGGAATCTCGAACGCAATTAGCTGATGTAATGCTCTCAAACCACCAATGAACGGATATTTGCTATTGCTAGCCCATGAAAACAATAGTGCTATAAGAGGAAAAAACCCAAAAACAGCAAAGACAGCTATTAGACCCACGTCTAGGTCGGCTACTACCCAACCAGGTGCCACAGGAATAAGAGCAGTAACTGCAGCCGCAGTTGCGACAAAGGCTATAGGCGCCGCCCAGAAAATTGGTTTGTCTGCCCCTGATGGTACGATTATTTCTTTTGATACTAGTTTTAACCCGTCTGCAATTAATTGGAAAATTCCTTCTATTTTCCCCGCGTACAAAGGACCTACTCTAAGTTGCATTTTTGCTAGAAATTTTCGTTCGACAAAAATCGTTACAGCTGCGATAAGTGCCGCGTACGTAAATCCAGGAAACACGGCAACTCTAAAAAGGTCTGTTTGCATAAAGAACTGAATTATTGGGAGTGTACGAGTGGGATCTACAACCATAGACAAGAAGAGGAATGGAGTGAGTACCTCGCCGTTAGCCAGCGGAAGTGGGGCATAGAAAAGTACAATGAAAATGAGAGGGAGCACCACTAGGGTTACAATGGTCAGGATCCAGAAAACAAGCCAAATTAGACTTGCAATGAAATTACCGAAACGGAATTCTTGGGGATATGATGCCAAATTATTATCTGTCAGCCTCCACTGGCCAATAATTCAAGGCCCAATATATAGATGGCATGTCTGCCAGTTTTGCTCCAACTAAAAGATGTGGAAGCGCCAACATGTTTCTAAAGGAACCTACAGATATTTTTACCCGGTAAGGCCTAGGGGTCCCGTCGCTTACTATATAGTACCCCAGAGCACCTCGCCCCGATTCAACTCTCCTATATGCTTCACCTGGAGGACCCTTAGGGTTAGGCTGTAACTTTGCCCGCACTTCTCCCGAAGAGGGCATCTTGTCGAGCAGTTGCCTCATGATGTGGCACGATTCCTTCATGTCCAAAAATGGAACGTATGCTCTTGCATAACAATCTCCCGATCGCATGTATTGGGCCTTAAAGTCAATTTCGTTGTAGATGTCATAGGGCTCTGCTTTCCGAACATCAAAGGAAACACCAGAAGCCCTGAGCACAGAACCGGTAACGCCTAATTTTACCGCATCTTCCCTCGTGAGGACACCGACTCCTTCAGTCCTCTGTAGGAACAAAGGATTATTGTAGAAGATATCCTCGTATTCTTTCAGTCGCTTTTCATAATACGCAATATGTCTCAGAGCCTTTTCCTTAAAGCCTTCAGGAATATCATTTCTTACTCCTCCTGGTATGTTAAAAGCGTGAGTTACTCTGGCCCCCGTTAAGGCATCTAACAAGTCTATGAATAACTCTCTGTCTCCTGTGGGCCACATAAACATCGTTGAATGACCTAAAAAGATTCCGTAAATTGCAAGCCAATACAACGTATAAACCTGACGGTCTAATTCGGATGTTAAAGCTCGTATAAACTGACCCCGACGTGGCACTTCAATCCCTGCCAATTCCTCTACTGCCAAACTGTATGAATAGGTAATATTAGCTGAATCATGAATGACAGGACGCTCCAAGTGAGGTATGTTTTGAATGAAATTTCTGTATTCGCACATCTTTTCTTCCCCTCGATGTACGTACCCTGGATCAGGATCGCAGTAAACGATATAGTCACCATCAACCTTAATCGTAAATCGAAAATGTCCCGAACCCGGATGCTGAGGGCCAACACTAAGCGTCATGAGCCGATCGTCATCTGCAGTATATTCCTTTAGGACTTGCATACCCATGTTTACGGTGTCATCTATTTTGCTTTCAGGACGCTCTGCCAATCTTCGATTCACCTACTAAATGAAGTTTTTTAAGTGTTGTTATTTATCTTCCCTTGATTCGAAATTCTTTTCTTAGAGGTGGGATATCGGCCCAGTCCTCAGGTAATAGAAACCTATCGTTTCTGGGATGTCCTTCAAAGAATACTCCTAGCATTTCGAAAGTCTCCCGCTCATGATACTCGACGCTTCTAAATATGTGAATCAAACTGGGTAGCGTAGATTCGTCCCTTGATGTTCTGGTAGTAAGAGACATAATCTGTCCTTCTAACCCGGGAACACCATAAGACCCCAGATGGTAGATCACTTCAATCTGGTTATCTTTGGGATAATCGGTCCCAGCAACAGACTCTGCATGGTCAAAACCCAAAGTGTCTCGAAGATAGAGAGCTATTGCCACAATGTCGGCAGGACCGATTGCGATTTTCATCCTCAGTGGCTTGATATAAAGAACATTTACTTTGTCGCCAAATTCATTGACTACCTTGTCAATGATTCCCTTTTCAAATGCCGGGGGTTCAGCATCTTTCTTGGACGCATCTTTGACCGACGTGCCTGGCTTTGAAACTGGAGCAGGAACATCGGGAACTTTTGAATCAGCCTGAGATTGACTAGCATCTTTTTTATTACCTGAAGAGTTTCCTGCTTTAGATGCGGGATCTGATCCCTGACTCATGTTACTTGATTTTAGACCTTTTTATTTTCTCTTGCAACAACATCGTTCCTTGAATCAATGTTTCAGGTCTTGGAGGGCAGCCTGGTACGTATACGTCTACGGGGATGATCCCATCAATTCCAGGGAGAACGTTGTAAGAATCAATGTATAAGCCACCAGTTATGGCACAAGCTCCCATTGCTATCACATATTTGGGCTCGGGCATCTGATCATATACCATTCTCACTCTAGGAGCCATTTTCCTAGTAACTGTTCCTTGAACCACTATAAGGTCACATTGTCTTAACGACCCAAATGCTTCGATTATTCCAAATCTTTCAACGTCATACTTGGGGCCCGAAGCAGCTCCAAATTCGACGCTACAGCATGCCGTTTCAAGATGTACTGGCCACAGAGACCAGACTCGTCCCCAATTAACTGCATATCCCAACGGCTTATCCAGTGCTTTAACTAAAATATCGCTTAGCTTGCTGACCATGACATTAAAGTTAGTTGGACTCAGTAAATCTTTGAACATGATACTAGATTCTCCTTTTCCTCACCTTTCAGGTTTGCCCGATAGTTAATTAATACCTGATGGATATTTAATACTTGTTAAAAATTTCAGTTATGTAGAGAAATCTACCAGATGCCTTTTTTCCCGGCCAAGTACAGAGCATATCCCATAGCAGCAAACATTATCCCAAGGAATGCCATAACTGGAAGTGTCGCCGCTCTTGGGAGAGAAATAAGAGAAGCCCCCCAAACATAAAGAAAAATTGCCATTACGTCGAAAACCACAAACATCAGAATATAGGCATAATACTGCATCATAAAATGAGACCTGCCCTCTCCGCTGGGCATCTGGCCACATTCCATTGGTAGGAATTTGACCGGATTAAACCTGCGTCGGGGAGAAATCAATCTGGATATTACTAGTGCTGGTATCGCGGCCACTAGCCCGAAACCTAGCATATACAAAATCGGTACAAATTCTATGACCGTTTCTTCAGCCAATAGTACAAATCCCTTTGAAAGATGATATAAAAATCTTGCCTCAGCCTATTTGCAGCACCGATTTGAAAAGCTGTCGCGCAGCGAATTGCGGATGATTTAAAGCAAGTCTAAGCATCTTTGTTACAGAGAATTCTGCTCTGATAAAATCGAGATATTCATCGACGGACATATGCCTTAATATTTCTATTTCTTGATCCCAGTCTTTATCGGAGAACTTCATCCATCTAGACTGAATCTTCAATGCTGAATTGATCTTCGATTGAACTTTATTTTTCCAGATTCTTTCATATTCTTCTAAGGAACTTTTGACTGATCCTCTGGAGAGGGATCTTGCTCCCACCATACCTGCTAACCTTCCAAACTCAATGGCATACCTAATCCCTTCTAGGACTAGTGGGTTTGATTGACCTGCAGAATCCCCTACCATTATGAGCCTATCAGCAATTGTAGTTTTTCTAGAACCATCATTGGGTATAAATCCAAAATGAAATTCCAGTGGCTGAATATTTTTTAGCCTGTCTAAAGGTCTTAGTTTTTTTTCGATTATTTCATTTAACTTTTGAATTGGATCAAAATGTGATTCTGGCTTGCCTACTCCTACTCCTATTCTTACCCGATTTTTTGAGAGTGGAAATACCCATGCATACCCTGCATCAGAGTATTGTTTCCCTACCATCAGATACCATGTTTCACTGTCAACACTGTCGCAATAGCATTCATACTCGGCTCCGACCCCGTACTTTTTCCAAGAATTGACGAAACCAAGTTTTCTGCCAATAAAACTGCTAAAGCCACTTGCATCAATTACAAGTTTGGCATCTATATCCAAGTTTCCTCCGGAAGTTACTACCTCAAGCCTATATGACCTACCCTGGGGATTCGGAAATAATCCTGTTACACGACTTTTTACCATTATTTTTGCTCCTGCCTCTGCCGCGAGCGTCGCTAAGTATTGATATAACTTTCTCACATCGAGTACGCAAGATGTGAAATTCTGACCTTTGATGTTCACTTCATTGGATGGCGAAATAAATGTAAAATTTCTTATTGGGTTATACAATTCTCTTGGAATCCTTAATCCCTCCATTTCTTTTATCCACGAGACTCCGCTAGTTCTAATGTAGTGAGCTATCGCATTATCTTTTTCGAATAGTATTACTTTGCAGCCCTCGAGCGCCGAGGAATATGCTGAGGATAGCCCTGCCGGTCCCCCACCAACTACAGCGATATCATATTCTGACAATATGAAAATTCACTCTAATGGATATTTATCTACAGCTATATCACCGTCTTGCACTCAAAATGGTTTGACTAAAGAAGGGAGGGTATCAGATCGTTTGTTTGTGACAGTCTGGGGTAAAATATGTCTGAACTTGACAATTCGTTTATCTCTTTCTTAATCCCCCATCTTAAAAAAAAATAACAAGTGATTCCATGGTTCTATAGATCCCTGAGTCTAGTCCTCGAAACATTCGGCAAGGCATAGCAAGCTTTTTCTACGGATCCACTCTGACTAGAGTTTGAAGTTGGGTTGAGCGACACATCAATTCGAGAAGGAGATATTTCTCCTGATTTTTCATTCAATGATGATCAAGGTAAAGAGCTCAAGCTCTCCGATCTTCGTGGCAAGAAAGTTGTAGTTTATTTCTATCCGAAAGACTTTACTCCTGGGTGTTCCACCGAAGCAGCGGAGTTTGCTGGTGACTATGAATTATTTAGAGCAAAAAATATTGATATCATAGGGATAAGCCCAGATGACGCAGAATCACATTCGAGATTCAAAGAAAAAATGAAAATCTTATATTACCTAGTTCCAGACGCGGACTTGACGATCTCAAAGAGGTATGGGGTCTATGGTCCTAAGAAATTCATGGGCAAGGAGTACATGGGAGTAATCCGGACGACATTCCTAGTTGACGAGAAAGGCATCGTACATAAAATCATCAAAAAAGTCAAGCCATTGGGACATAGTCAGGAGGTATTGCTCGAATTCGAAAAAAGTTCTTTGGACTCCATAAAGAAGAGTTAGAATTGTCTCAATCGATCCATTACAAAAAAATATTTAGATTGACCATAAGAACTGACAATTGTGATTGATTCAGGTATAGTACTGCATCAAGAGAAAGATATGTTTGTCACCTTTGTTCCATTGCCTGTTTGCAATCCCCCCAGGGCGAATTAATCCCATTGCGAGGATAAACTGGGACGAGTTGGATTCGGATTTACAAGCTGATTCGAATGAACGGTGACCATAATGTCACATTTATGGGAGAAAAATTCAAAGTAACATTTTGAATATCTAACGCTAATCCCAACAAGATCAATACTTTAGATTAAATGCATTACGAACATATTTTTGACTAACTCAACTCATGGTCTCACACTAGGTACGTTACCTTAGGAAGGATTTCTACTCACTTAATTCTACAGCAATTGCTCGATGTCCAAAGTAAAAGGCCTGCGGTTTGAAGGGTTCCTTGTTATGATATCACCATCTATTAAACTGCAACAGTCCTGGAATATCTCGTCTATTCAGGCTAACAATACTGGTATTGATTGGAGAATGTATCACTGTCATCGGTATCATCCCTGGTAATATTCAAACCGGAGAGATGATTTCTTGAACAGATTGGCCTCCTATCCGTACCTGTTACACGGGATAACTTCGGATCCTAACTTCAGATTAGAATGAGGCTTGATCTCTCATAGTAGGAATTATTTTGAGTAGGACTGTACTAACTGATCCATATGCTCAAGGATCTTAATATGATGTTCCTCATCCACAATTATGCTTGTTAAAACTGATTTTGTTTCAGGTATATCTGCCAGCTCAAGGCATTCCTTGAGAATTTCTCTAGATTCTCTCTCATGAGAAATAGATTCCTTGATACCTTCACTTGTTAAACTCGCACTTCGACTTGCACCTTCAATATCCGACATCATCTTTGAAATGTATTCAATATGCTTAATTCCATCTCCCAGCAGAGTACGAAGGTAATTTCTCACTATGGGATTTTGGATGCCACCGAGAAGCTCTACATAACGAATGAGCTCTTCTCGCTCCGCATAGTACTGAGCCTTAAGCATACCGTATAACTTCTGATTTTTTCCTACGCGATTGACATGTGGATCCAAGGATGTAGACTAGATAAATGCCTAATATTAAAGCCGCCGCAATGGAAAGAAATGACTTGCTTGGCAAAGTCGGCGGAAGGCATAAGTCTTTCTGCGGGCTGAATGAGTCCATCAATTGAAACTCCAATGTTGGTGAATTCCTAAATTTTGAATAGTGCGGGAGATGGGATTTGAACCCACGAACCCCTAAGGGATAAGAGCCTCAGTCTTACGCCTTTGGCCAAGCTGGGCGACTCCCGCTTATCCTAAACCGCTCCATGCCACTAATTTGAATATTACCTCTATTCAAGCTAGACTAATTTCAACTTCTAGTGCTGTTAACAGCTATTGAAAATTTATCAGTTAAATAATACAGTGATTAGTCCAATAGTTTTTATAGAACTCATGAACGGTGAGATACATATAATGCTAGTTCCTGTACGATGTTTTACTTGTGGAAATTTAGTGGCACACAAGTACGCAGAGTATACAGCGAGGGTCAAGGCCGGTGAGGACCCAGCCGTGGTTATGGATTCATTGAATATAAAACGATATTGCTGTCGACGAATGCTAATTTCAAGTGTTGAAACGGTTTATCAAGTCATCCCTTATTACGAGGCATTGAGAAAGAGAATGTCTGAAATTCAATCTGAAGTAGAATAAGCTACTCTATAAGCAATCAAATCAATTTTCATGCCGTTAATAACATCACTCAAGAGTAGAATTGTATTTAATAGTAGAGGAGATAAGACAATTGAAGTTGACATAATTACCGATGATAGATACATTGGTCGAGCGAGTGCACCGTCAGGTGCAAGTGTAGGTAAGCATGAAGTACAGAGCTTTCCTCATGATGAACCTCAGAGAGCAATACAGGTTCTCAATTCTAATTCAAACAAATTCATTGGAGCTGAAGCATCGAAGCCAAGAACTATTTTCGAAATAATAAGGACCATCGACAGTACACCTTCTTATAGTATCATAGGAGGTTCTATGGCGTACGCATTGAGTGTCGCCGCTGTCGATTCTGCATCAAAAGCACTGGGTACGCCGTTAGTAAATTTACTCCGTGATAACAAACCATGCACTAATCCTTATCCGTTAGGTAACTTTTTGGGCGGGGGAGCTCACGCAGGTCCGGGCACCCCCGATATACAGGAAATCCTTGTTTGTCCGGTAGGGGCAACAAACATCGTCCAAGCTTTAGAGATGAATTTCCATGTGCACCGCGAACTTCGCAAAATGCTTGAGTTCGAGGACAAGAATTTCACTAATGGCAGGGGTGACGAAGGCGCCTGGGCACCTCGTGTCAATAATGATAGGGCCTTAGATCTCGCCGAACGTTCAATTGAGAATTCCGGATTCGAAATTGGACGTGACGTAGCCCTAGGAATAGACTTCGCAAGTTCTTCCCTTTGGAATAGCGATAATAGGTGCTACGAATACAAAAGACAAGGATTGTCTCGAGATACGAATGAGCAGATCGAATTTGTGAATTCATTGGTTCAGAAGTACAATCTAATCTACATTGAGGATCCTGTTCATGAAGAAGACTTTGAAAGTATGGCCGAAATAACACGACGGAATAGGAGATGTATCGTAGCAGGGGATGATATGTTAGTTACAAATAAGGAGCGGGTTATCGAAGCTTCCAAATATGGTGCTTGTAGCGGCGCTATTTTAAAAGTTAACCAAGCCGGAACACTTTACGATGCCCTTCTTTTCGTAGAAGAATGCAACAGAAAGAACCTAAAAATCATAACTTCGCATAGATCAGGAGAATCCGTGGATTCCCATTTATCCCATATTGCTATTGCAACTCAATCTAAGATGATAAAGTGTGGGATAGTCGGAGGAGAACGTGTTGCCAAATTAAATGAGCTTATTCGTCTTACAGAGTATGATTTAATAGATGGGATGGCAGATCTGTCCTCCTAGCATGACTTCCGAGAACGGACAAAAGGTAGAAAATACTGGCCAGGAGGAAGAAGTGGTACCACAAGAAAATAGCGCATTTGAAGAAAATTCTGGACAATCGACTGAAGAAGCTGTCGATCACAGAAGCAGCGAAAGTATAGAGACAGAGTCAACGCAGGATGAAGATCTAGGATATGCTTCCGAGACAGACAACCTCGAAAAAATGATCCTTTCTACCGGAATTCGGGTCGGTACGCCGGTGAGGACCAAGTACATGGCTCCTTTCATAGTACGTGCTAATCCTGAGGGATTGTACATTCTTGATATTAGTAAAACCCTCGCAAGAATAGATGTAGCGGCAAAGTTCATCGGAAGAGCAAATATTTCGAAGGTCGCAGTGACATCTGCTAGGGAATATGGAAAGATACCTGTCCAGAAATTTTGCCAATTAACAGGGGCTACCGGGATATTCGGACGCTTCATGCCTGGCACATTTACTAACCCTTCGCTACCGAATTACATGGAGCCCGAAATGGTCATAGTTACTGACCCCCAAGCTGACCAGCAGGCTGTGATGGAAGCAACTAGGGCTGGCGTAACTGTTCTTGCTATTTCAAACAGCGATAACGTAACTTCTAGGGTTGATTTGATAATTCCTGCAAACAACAGAGGAAGAAAGGCTCTGGCTACTGTCTATTGGTTGTTAGCTAGAGAAGTTCTCAAAAAGCAGGGAACCATTAAATCAGACAGTGAGATGAAAGTTCCGATAGATGACTTTGAAACAAAATTAGTAGAGGAGGTCTTGTGAAACAATTAAAGTCAAGACTTCCAGCCGTATCAGGAATATTTTATCCAAGCAACCCTTTTGAATTAAGAAAGACCATTGAGCAATCATTTCTAGACAGAAAATTCGGTCCCGGAACTATTACTGCTTCCTACCAAGGTCGTAGAATCTTTGGGTTAGTTTCTCCACATGCAGGATATGCTTATTCAGGGAGTGTGGCCGCAAATGGATTTTGTCAAATATCGAATATGGAATTTGAGACTATCATAATCACAGGCCCCAATCATTATGGCATCGGTAGCGGTGTTGCAACTATGCGAGGTATCTCTTGGGAAACGCCAATGGGAAAGGTGGAGCCTAACGATGAATTCATTGATAGAATTTCTAAAGATTCAATAATAGATGTGGATGATTTTTCTCATAGCAGGGATCATTGCCTGGAGGTCCAGCTTCCATTCCTTCAATACATGAAAAATTCAAGCTTCAAAATTGTCCCCATTATTTTGATGCTGCAGGATATCGAAACTGCAAGAGAGATAGGCAGGTTGATCTCTCGTACCATGAAGACTGAGAATACTAAGGGATTAATCATTGCATCTTCGGACTTTACTCATTATGAGCCAAATGCGGAGGCACATAGGAAAGACCTAGAGCTGATCAATGCTATATCTTCGTTGGACGTTACATCTTTTTACGAGACCTTAGAAAGGCTTGACATTTCGGCGTGTGGTTATGGGGCCATTGCATCAGTAATGATTGCGGCAAAAGAACTTGGTGCCACCAGAGGAGAACTACTTAGGTATGCAACGAGTGGGGATGTTACTGGAGATATGAGCTCAGTAGTAGGTTACGCTTCTATTATTTTTGTATGACCTGCGTGAAGGTCGTCCGCGCTTCCGCCCCGGCTAAAGTGATACTATTTGGAGAACACTTTGTAGTATATGGATATCCTGCCATACTGGGGTCAATTGATAAACGTGTGAGTGTGACAGCGAAGCATATAAATTCTCCAAAAATCAATATTAGTTCTAACATAGGCCTTTTAGCTTCATATTCCAGCGAGACGTTAGAAAAGCCTCATTCAAAGTATTCCGAAGCTCATAACACCCTCTATCCAATTTATGCTGCAGTCCATGGCATACTAAAGGACCATTTTAATCTCGATGGAAAACATCGTGGAGTAGAAATTGAGATTAACTCTGAAATTCCTTGGGGAGCGGGATTGGGATCGTCGGCTGCATCTTGTGTGGCAACTGTAGGAGCCGTGAAATCGCTATTTTTTAGACCTGAAAAAAAGTGGGTATACTCGAGAGCGCTTGGTGCTGAAAGGATTATTCATGAAACCACCTCGGGCGCGGATTGCAATATCTCGACTTTTGGCGGACTCATTTATTATGCAAAGGACACACATAATAGGAAAATAAAGTCAAAGGCAGAACTGTCATTGGTGGTTTTGATTACGGGGATCAAACATTCTACTCGGTCACAAGTAACTAATGTCAAGAGTTTCAGAAATCAAAACAGGTCATTATTCAATGATCTAGCTATCCGTGCGACTCGAATATGCAACAAGGCGGTATTGGCTATAAGAAAGGGGGACATAATAAGACTGGGAGAATTAATGAATGAAAATCACATACTTCTAAAAGAGCTAGGGGTATCAACCGACGAGATTAATGGCCTCATCCGATTTTGTCTGGACAATGGAGCCGCTGGCGCTAAGCTTACGGGCGCAGGCGGCGGTGGGAGTGTGATCGCGCTCTTGCCGAATGAAAATCTGACCAGCTTCATTCGTAAAATTCGCAACAAAGGCCTCAGACAGTATTTTCCCGTAAGAATCGGCTCCGACGGCCTTTTGATAGAATAAACTTTAAAATCGAACTAGAATGAATTAAAGCGTTTGAGCAAAAATATCATATGAAAAATAATCTAGTATTGATCAAAATCGGTGGGTCAGTAGCCACCTACAAGGAAAGACCGGTGTCGGCAAACTATTCTGCTATTGACGGATTTTCAAAGGCTATAAGTTTGATAAAGCACGTACCGATAATATTAGTTCATGGGGGAGGATCATTTGGTCATTATTGGTCGGTCAAATATAATATGCATACAAGACCTGATAATTATGATATTCACGGTGTATCGGTTGTACATGAGTCAATGATAAATCTAAACCAGATTATTGTCAGTTCTCTGATAAAAAATGGATTGAATCCCTATCTTGTTTCCACTTTTGGGTTAACAGCTGGAATGAGGCCTCTTACAACTAAAATCAGACAGCTATACACAATGGCACATACTGGGCTTATACCAGTGACGTTTGGAGATGTTATTCATATAAACAACGGAAATTATTCTATTCTCTCTGGAGACGTGATAATGACTATGATCGCAAGAATATTGAACCCGTCAAAAGTCATATTCGCAGTAAACACGGACGGAGTATACAATAACAAGAAAAGCAGAAAGACTATCCGTGAACTAACTAAGGGCGATATCATTAATTCTCAATTATTTAGTTCCAGAGCCAACTCACAGACTGTCGCCGATATTACAGGTGGGATGGCTCGGAAAGTGAAAGAAGCGTTAAGGATATCATCTAGAGGTATTGATGTGATGATTGTTAATGGAATGAGGACAGACAGAATCACTGAAGCGATTCGCGCTGGGCCAGAAAAATTCCAAGGCACAATTATAAGAGGTCATACTAAGAGGATGGAAAAAAGGAAATGAATAATCAGAAATCGATGGACTCAGGTTCCGAGCTCGAAACTATCAAGAATAGGAAGAAGGAGGGGATAGAAATACCTCTAAAGAAGGGGGCACAGGCAAGAACTACATCGACGTATCTAGAGTATGTAAGATTTGTGCATAATGCTTTGCCGGAAATTGACTATGCGGATATTGAAACATCGTGTTTTTTTATGAACCGACGATTTTCTGCACCTCTCATCATTGATTCAATGACAGGAGGTACACCTGAAGCCAGGAAAATTAATGAACGATTGGGGAAGCTCGCTCAAGAGTATGACATACCTATGGGCCTTGGAAGTCAGAGAGCTGGCCTCAAAAGTGAAGAGCTCGCCTCGACGTACGCAGTTGCAAGAAAAAATGCTCCTCATGCATTTCTCATCGCAAATATTGGAGGCGCACAACTTTCAAAGGGACTTACTGTAACCGAGGTTGAGAAGATTGTTGAAATGATCCGGGCCGATGCTCTTGTTATCCATCTTAATCCCTTGCAAGAGCTTATTCAACCCGAGGGTGAACCAAGATATAGCGGCGTACTTGACCAAATATCAAAACTAGTAATGCATTTAAACCTCCCTGTAATGGTCAAGGAAGTTGGAGCTGGGATTTCTAGAGATGTGGCAAACAGGCTTGAAACTGCAGGCGTCTCTGCGATCAATATAGCAGGCTCAGGCGGAACAAGTTGGGCAGGGGTTGAGAAGATAAGAGCAGCCGCTGCAAGGAATAAAGTAAAGGTTCATCTAGGAGAGCTATTTTGGGACTGGGGAATACCGACTGCTATTAGTCTCATTGAAACTAAAAGAGTTGTAAAGAAGACCCCGTTGATCGCGTCAGGAGGCCTGCGGAATGGGCTTGAGGTTGCTAAATGCGTTGCTCTTGGCGCCGATATGTGCGCAATGGCCTACCCTTTTCTATTAGCAGCCGCACAATCATTGGACAGTTTATTCGAGTACATGAACTTGCTATTGACTGAGCTTAAAAGTACGATGTTCCTATTAGGATCCAAAAATTTGGAAATGCTGAAGAGCTCAAGGTATATATTGACAGGTGCTTTAGCAGCAGAGGTTAATTCCTTATGAATATAAGTACCATCGGAGATGATTTGGAAAGTAATGCAGTGCAAGTTAACGAGTATATCTTATCATACCTCGACGGGACCCCCAAGGAACTTTATCGGGCTTCTTCCCACTATATCTCTAGTGGAGGCAAGAGACTTAGACCATATATTGTTTTGAAAGTGTCTGAACTCTTTGGCGGTACCTCAAGAAAGGCAATGCCCGCTGCAGCTGCAGTAGAACTAATTCATAATTTCTCTTTAGTTCATGATGACATCATGGATAACGACGAAGTGCGGCACAATGTTCCTACTGTTCACGCTTCTTATGGGGTGCCGTTAGCCATTCTTGCGGGGGACATATTGTTCTCAAAGGCATTTCAAATGATGGCTGTTGGTGGTCTCAAGGAAGGGATCTCTGAAAATTCGATATCTGAAATGGTCAGCAGGTTATCGACAGCTTGCATCAATGTTTGTGAAGGTCAAGCAATTGATATGCAGATGGCTTCTGATGCAAATCAATCATATTCCCAACCTGACTATATTCACATGATCGAAAAAAAAACTGCTTCACTTTTTGAACTATCATGTTCACTAGGGGTCTTGTCGACTGATAATCGAAAGGTTCAGGATCTTGAGAGATTGTCGGTTTTTGGAAAGAAAATCGGGACAGCGTTTCAACTAATAGACGACCTCATTGGTATTGTGGGGGATCCACTAATAACCGGAAAAGCTGTAGGCAATGACATAAGGGAAGGAAAGAAGACCTTTCCAATGGTCCTGGTGTTAGAAAAGGTTGATTTGAACGAAAGAAATAAACTTCTGAAGATTTTTGGCTCGAGGAATACTACGGACGAGGAATTGAAGGAAGCTATTAGGATCATATCGAACCTTGGAATAGATAAGGAAATACGAGGCTTAGCAGAGACGTATGCGCTTCAGGCTTTGGAGTCATTGGAAGCCTATCCTGATTCGGCTCCCAAAGATGCACTTCAGACATCGGCTGACTTTATTATCCGACGGAGATCGTAATCCAGGGTGCTTCTAGACAAACGAATACGTGATTCAATTAAGGCAGCAACGTTACATAATGCCCTTGAGCATGATGGAAAAGCAAGAACAGACGCAGTTATTGGTAGGGTTGCTGCGGCAGGTCAAGAGTTTCGATCCAACCTCAAAAGTATTGTTCCGGCTATAAAAGAAACAGTTGTGGAAATAAATGCTTTATCACCAGATGTGCAGAAATTATTACTCGACCAATTAGAAAGTGTAGACACTTCTCAACGTTCCGGACTAACAGAGAGATTACAAGATGCCAACTCAACACCTCTTCCGATGTTAGATAATGCGACCCGAGGAAAGGTTATTACGAGATTCCCCCCTGAGCCCAACGGGTACCCACACATAGGACACGCCAAGGCCGCAATAATTGATGAATATTATGCTAGAATCTATGATGGGAAGTTCATACTACGCTTTGACGACACCAACCCATTAAATGAAAAATTGGAATATTACGAAGCATTTATTCAAGCTTTAGAATGGCTAAAGATTCATCCTGATATAATAAAAAATACATCTGATGATATTGAACTATTGTATAATTATGGAAGGAAGCTTGTGCTAAACGGCGATGCGTACTTATGCTTTTGTAACCAGGAGAAAATACACAATCTTAGATCGAAAGGAGTTGAGTGTGAATGCCGAAAACGATCGATTCCGGACACAGGTTATATCGACAACTTCTTTGGTGGAGGATTCAATCAAAATGAAGCCATAATTAGATTCAAAGGTTCGATGACTGACCAAAATACTGTGATGAGAGACCCAACCCTGTTCAGAGTAATCCGAGGCTATCATCCTAAGCTTGGAGACAAGTTTCAGACATGGCCCACCTACGACTTCGCCGCACCAATAGAAGATAGTCTTGATGGTGTTTCACATGCATTTAGGACTAAGGAATATGAATTGAGAAACACTTTGTATTTTGCAATCTTGGAAAGGCTTGGGTTGCGTAAGCCAAACATGATAGAATTTTCAAGGCTGGAGTTCAATGGAGTCCCAGTTTCAAAAAGAAAGTTAAAACCATTAATCGAAAACAACATCATAAAAACATGGGACGATCCAAGGCTGCCAACCCTGGCAGGTATGAAAAGAAGGGGTTTTGTTCCAGAAGCCATTAGGAAATTCGTTCTCTCCTTGGGTATGACCCTGGCTGAGACAAAACCTCCTTTTGAATCTCTGGAAGCATTTAATAGAAAATTGATTGAACCAGAAAGTATCAGATTATTTTTTGTTAAAGACCCAGTAAAAATTTTGATTCAAAACAGTTCGGGACGCGAGATTAGTTTGAAGAACCACCCGAACATTGATCTTGGAACTAGAAGAGTTAACGTCGGTGATTCAATCTACGTTTCTAAGGATGATGTAAATACACTCCAAGTTGGCAACGAGATAAGGCTTATAGAACTATATAACATACGTATCGTGGAGATTAAGAGAGACGGAACACAACTAACCATAGTTGCCTCGTGGTCAGGGGATAGTGTCAGGCCAGACATTCGCAAGATCCAATGGGTTGCCAAAAATGATGAACGTCCATTCGAGATCCTAGTTCCAAAAGCACTCTACCACGGCGACACTTATAATACAAATAGCCTTGAAGTCTGGAAGGGTCTAGGAGAATCATTTGTGACTCAACTAAAGCCAGATTCAAAGGTTCAGTTCGTAAGGATGGGCTTTTGTAGGATCGACGGACCCAACTCCGCAATTTTCACACATAAATAGGTTTTAACCGAGATGAAGATCGCCAGAATTAGGGACAATGCTGAGGGAGAAACATACGCTTTATTATCGCCCGATGGAAGGAATCTGGTCACAAGGTCAGAGATCCAGGAGCAAACCGGTATACCGCTGCCTCTTTCGGTTAAGGATTTCATGTTCAATGAATGGATTAGTGAAGTTATTACTTATCAAAGTGAACTCCGCTATAATATGCGTCTTGAGTCTTTAGATCTTCTTGCACCCCTCCCTAATCCACCAACAATAATATGTTTGGCATTCAATTATTATGACCATGCAAAAGATGCTGGCCTAATACCTTCGGACGAACCAGTTATCTTCATCAAGCCCCGAACTGCTCTGAACTCGCCTTATAGCGATATAGTATGTCCCACGTTTGTAAGGAGATTAGATTACGAGGCAGAGATTGCAGTTGTCATCGGAAAAAAAACAAAAGAGGTTTCAGAAGAAGAAGCGCTAGATTCCGTATTTGGATACATGATTATGCACGATGTTTCAGCAAGGGATATTCAGTTTAAGGATAAGCAATTCACAAGGGGTAAAGGGATAGACACTTTTGCTCCTTGCGGTCCGTGGATAACGACTAGAGATGAAGTGGAAGATCCTCAAAATTTGACTATTGTTACAAGGGTTAATGACGAGATCAGACAGAATTCTTCTAGTACAAATATGGTAATTCCAATAAAAAGAATAATTTCCAACCTGAGTAACGTGATGACAATAGAAGCAGGCGACATAATCTCTACTGGAACGCCCGCTGGTGTTGCAATGTCTATGCCCGAACCCAAATATCTTAATGACGGAGACATAGTTGAAATCGCTATCGAGAAACTGGGGAGCATCAAAAACCGTATTTCTATGAAGTAATCCGCAGTGGGATTTTGTTCATAATTAATGGATAGAGTCACTTGTCTATTCAGGAGAACGAAATCGCCGCTGCCTTGTAAATTTGACGATCTCAGATTCCAATAGTTCCGAATAATGCTTATAGGATAGAAACAACTTACGACGTAAGCTTGCCAGTTGAATTGAGGCATTAAGGGCATCAAGGCAAGTATCTAATGATCTGTCAGATGCAAAGCTGCTCATTGCATCGTCAAATATTCTCATAATTCTGTGCTCCTCCGCGGTATTTTCGTCTATTTCCTTACCTAGCTCGTCTATCTTAATAGTAGAGTCCGTCACGTGATTAATCCTTGCCGGATCATCCCTCATATGGGAGAGCTTTGGACTGAACGAATAAATTTCTTACCTGTGCCTTTCCTCGCCCATATTAACTTTGTAATCAATATATTTATTTAGCTTAGATAGAATTTCAGAACCATATATGGTGGTCGACAATAGAGGAGTCATCTCTTATACCAGAATACTCAAGGAAGATCTCGCCATTTACAAGATAACCCCAACCGATGGTCCAGTTCCCGATTTTAAGGCTGGTCAGTTCGTGACAATAGGGCTCCATAACCCTAAAGAAGGAAAGATTGTGAGAAGGGCCTATTCTATTGCGTCACCTCCAGAGCAGAAGAAATATTTTGAATTACTCATACGATGGGTACGTAAACCCCTGCCGGGACGACTTACGACTGAATTGTTCAATAGAAGGGAAGGCGAAGATGCAGCTTGGGTAAAGCCGACTGGCATCTTTACGATAAACGAAAAACTGCATGATGGCTCTCCTGACAACAGACGAATGATACTAATTGGAGGGGGGACAGGGTTGGCTCCCTTCATCTCGTATTCATTACACCTCAAATCAATAGGGAGCAAGAGAGAGATAGTCGTCTTGCATGGTGCCAGTTATGTTGACGAATTGAGTTACCGTGAATTA
>Ga0081455_10001069_pt1 | contig 34502 bp, 28 predicted proteins | sample TabmetS3T2R1_FD_70207 | JGI IMG/M metagenome (GOLD analysis project Ga0081455, IMG submission 70207) | Tabebuia heterophylla rhizosphere microbial communities from the University of Puerto Rico - S3T2R1 | ecosystem: Host-associated > Plants > Roots > Rhizosphere ...
ATAATCTTCGCGCTGGTCATTGGCGGGGAGATCGGTCCCGAGCACCGCCTTGTGCAGGCGCGGCTCGACATCGGTGCGGCCGCAGAGCGCCCGAATCAGGGGAATCAGAAACAGCGTGGCGCAGACATAGGACGAGACGGGATTGCCGGGCAGGCCGAGCACCCTGAGGTCGTTCAGCCGGCCGTGCATCATCGGTTTGCCCGGCCGCATCGCGATTTTCCAGAACGCAATCGCGATGCCTTCGTCCTCCAGCGCCTGTTTGACGTAATCGTGGGCCCCCACGGAAGCGCCGCCGGTGGTGGCGAGCACATCGGCACCGATCTTGATCGCGGCGCGGATGGCCGCGCTGGTGGCGTCGAGCGAATCCTTGGCGATGCCGAGATCGACAATGTCAGCGCCTTCGCTGCGGATCAGGGCCCGCAGGGCGTAGCCGGAGGAATACACGATCTGGCCGGGCCCGGGCTCGATCCCGGGCATCACGAGTTCATCGCCGGTTGCGAGCAGGGCCACTTTCGGCCTGCGATGCACGGGCAGGGCCGGGTGATTCATGGCGGCCGCCAGCGCGAGATCGCGATCCGACAACAGATGTCCGGCGCGCAAGCCAACCTGGCCGGCGGTGAAATCGAGCCCGGCGCGGCGGATGTGCCGGCCCAACGTGGCGGCCTCCTTGATCAGGACGCCGTCGCCGTCGACGCTGGTGTCCTCCTGGATCACCACCGCATCGGCGCCGTCGGGCACCACGCCGCCGGTGAAGATGCGGGCTGCTTCGCCTGCGCCGATCGTCTGGCCAAACGGCCGACCGGCCGCGACCTCGCCGATCACCCTCAGGCGGGCATTCAGCGTAGCATCCGCCGCACGGACCGCGTAACCGTCCATCGCCGACATCGCAGCCGGCGGCTGTGTCCTGAGGGCGGCAACGTCCCGCGTCAGCACCCGCCCGTGGGCCTGGTCGAGCGAGGCCATCTCCTCGGGCAGACCCGCCACATCCGAAAGCACCGCGCGGCGTGCGTCGGCAACCGGCGTCAAAGGAGCCATCGGCGTCTCACTCCTGTCGCCGGTACGAACCAGACTTGCCGCCGGACTTTTCCATCAGGCGGATGCCCTCGATCGTCACGCCGCGTTCCACCGCTTTGATCATGTCGTAGATGGTGAGGCAGCCGACCGAGACGGCGGTCAGCGCCTCCATTTCCACGCCGGTCTGCCCTTGCGTCTTGACGCTCGCTTGCACTCGCACGCCCGGCAGGCTGGTGTCGGGTTCGACGTCGACGGTGACCTTGGCCAGCATCAGGGGATGGCAGAGCGGAATGAGTTCGTGGGTGCGTTTGGCGGCCATGATCGCGGCGATGCGCGCGGTGCTAAGCACGTCGCCCTTCTTGGCGTTGCCGGACAGGATCAGGTCAAGCGTTTCGCGCCTCATCACGACGCGCCCTTCGGCGACCGCGACGCGGTCAGTCGAGGCCTTGCCCGAGACGTCCACCATATGCGCGCTGCCCTGGGCGTCGATATGGGTGAGGCCGCCCGCTTGTGTCTTGTCGGCCATGTCGACTGTGTCCTGCTCTATCGCGTGCCGGCGGCGCGCGGCTCTGCCGGGCGGGCCAGCAAGTCGCGCGTGGCGGCCGCGACATCGGCCTGCCGCATCAGGCTTTCGCCGACCAGAAACGCCGACATGCCGATGCGCGACAGCCGCGACAAGTCCGCCGGCGTGAAGATGCCGCTCTCGCCGACCGCAATGCGGTCGTCAGGGATCAGCGGCGCGAGTTCCTCGCTGGTCGCGAGCGTGGTCTCGAAGGTGCGCAGATTGCGGTTATTGACGCCGAGCAGGGGAGATCTCAGGCGCAAGGCGCGGTCGAGTTGTTCGCGGTTGTGCACCTCGAGCAGTACGTCCATGCCAAGCGCGAGGCTTGCGTCCTCGATGTCTTTGGCGGCCGCATCATCGAGCGCGGCCATGATGATGAGGATGCAGTCGGCGCCCCAGGCGCGGGCCTCGACCACCTGGTAGGTGTCGTACATGAAATCCTTGCGCAGCACCGGCAGGGCGGTCGCGGCGCGGGCGGCAACGAGAAAGTCGGGGCTGCCCTGGAAGGACGGCACGTCGGTCAGCACGGACAGACAGGTGGCGCCGCCTTGCTCATAGGCCTTGGCAAGCGCTGGCGGATCGAAATCGGCGCGGATCAATCCCTTCGACGGCGAGGCCTTCTTGATCTCGGCGATCAGCGCATAGTCGCCGCGCGCCACCGTGTTGCGGATCGCCTTGGCGAAGCCGCGCGGCGCCGGCGCGACGGTCGCGGCCGCCTCGATCACGCCGAGCGGCCGTGCGCGCTTCGCCGCGGCGATTTCATCGCGCTTGTAGGCTTCGATGGTCTTGAGGATGTCTGCCATCGCGACGGGCTCGACCTTTAAGCGTTTGAAACCGCGATCAGGCGCGACAGGCGCTCGGCCGCGGCGCCGCTGTCCAGCGCGCGCTGTCCGTGCGCGACGCCATCCTTCAAATCCTTGGCGGTGCCGGCCACCACCAGCGCCGCCGCGGCGTTCACCAGCGCGACGTCGCGGTAGGCGCTGGGCTTGCCCGCGAGCACCTGACGCAGGTGCTCGGCATTGGAGGCGGCATCGCCGCCCTTCAGGCCGTCGCTTGGATGCCGCGGCAGGCCCGCGTCTTCCGGCGTCAGTTCGAACACGCGCACTTTGCCATTCTCCAGCGCCGCCACCGCGGTCGGTCCGCTCAGCGTGATCTCGTCGAGCCCATCGGAGCCGTGCACCACCCAGATCGAGTCCGCGCCGAGGTTTTTCAAGACTTCGGCGAGCGGCTGCACCCATTGCCGGGAGAACACGCCGATCATCTGCTTTTTCACGCCGGCTGGATTGGAGAGCGGACCAAGCAGGTTAAAGATCGTGCGGGTCGCAAGTTCCACCCGCGTCGGGCCGACATTCTTCATCGCGGGGTGATGGGTCGGCGCGAACATGAAGCCGATCCCGGCTTCCTTGATGCAGCGGCCGACCTGCTCCGGCGTGAGGTCGATCTTGACGCCGAGCGCAGCGAGCACGTCAGCGGCTCCCGATCTGGACGAGAGCGCACGATTGCCATGCTTGGCGACGGGGATGCCCGTGGCGGCCACGATGAACGACGCGCAGGTCGAGACATTGAGGGAACCGGAGCCGTCGCCGCCGGTGCCGACGATATCGATCGCATCGGGCGGCGCCTGCACGGGCAGCATCTTGGCGCGCATCGCAGTCACCGCGCCGGTGATCTCATCGACGGTCTCGCCGCGAACCCTGAGCGCCATCAACAGGCCACCCATTTGCGAGGGTGTCGCTTCACCCGACATCATGCTGTCGAACGCGCTCGCGGCTTCCTGCCGCGTCAGCGCCGCGCCGGTCGCCACCTTGCCGATAATGGTCTTCAGATCAGTCATCTGCGGCCCCGATCGACGCGCGAAACTGAAAATCGCGCCCTGCGGGTATTAGACTGCGCGACGTTTCAGGGTCAAGCAAGCGGAGCCGGACAGCCGCTGCCGGATGGGTGCAGTCTCCGTTAGGTCGGCAGCCGCTAATTGTCGCTGTCCGGCGCTGCCGCTCCTGTGACGATTGCAAACGCCTGCTCATTGACCTTGACGCCGATCTCGCTCTCGCGCTTGGCGATGTATTGCGCGACCTGCTCTTCCGATTGCTGGCGCTGAATGTCTTCCCGCAAGGTCTTGGCGTCCGCGGAGGCGGGATCGAAGGCTGGCGTCGAGACGTCGGTCAGCGTGTAGACGATCCACTCATTCGGCTGGTCGCCCGTGGTGCGTTCGCTCTGACCTTTGGTCAGCCGGAAGGCGCCGTCGACGACGTTGCTGCCGAGGTTTGCGACATTGGCGCTGCGCTTGAAGGCAGCCTGTGTCTCAACCTTGATGCCGACCGTGCCTGCCGCTTCCGCCAGCGTCTTGCCGCCCTTGGTCACGAGGTCGAGCAATTCGTCGGCCTTTGCTTTCAGGCGACTTCCGATCTGATCGCTGCGCCAGCGGGCTGCGACCTGATCCCTGACCTCGTCGATCGACCGGTCGCGCGAGGGCGTGATGCCGAGCACATCGAACCAGATATAACCGCCGCTCTTGGTTCGGATCGGATCATTGTCGGAGCCGACGTCACTCGCAAAGGCGGCGGCGATCACGTCGCTGTTCTGCGCGAGGGCAGCAACCGGGGCGCCGGAGGGATCGCGGCCCGAGCGATCAACCGCGTCGATGGTGACAGGCGCAACGCCGGCCTTTTGCGCGGCTTCGGTGACGCTGGCGCCGCCACCACGCTCGTCTTCGACCTTGTTGTGCAAATCCTGGACCGCGGACCGCGCGCGATCTGCTGCAAGCTGGCTCTTGATGACGCCGGCCACCGCCTCGTAGTTCGGCACGACGCCAGGCTCGATCTTGCCGACCTTGACGAGCACGCTGCCGAAGCGGCCCTGGATCGGTTCGCTGACCTGGTTTTCCGGCAAGGCAAAGGCGGCATCGGCCACTGCGGGGTCGAGGATGCCGGATTTGGTGACAACGCCGAGATCGTAATCGCTTGAATTGAGCCCGCGTTCCTTGGCGAGGTCTTCAAACGACATGCCGCCATTCAGGCGTTCCCGCGCCGCACGGGCATCGTCCGCGTTCGGAAACACGATCTGCTCGACCTGGCGCCGTTCCGCCTTGCCGAATTTCTCCTTGCTGGCCTCGAACACCTTTTTGGCGTCCTCGTCGGAGACATTGGCCCATTTCGCCTGATCCTGCGGATCGAGCACGATCAGCGCGAGCTTGCGGAATTCCGGAGCCTTGAACTGCGTCTTGTGATCGTCGAAGTAGCTGGCCAGTTGCTCGGGCGAGGGCTGATCGATGGTGCCGGCCTGAGCCTCGGTCAGGCGCAGGTAGTCGACGCTGCGCGTCTCATTGTCGTAGCGGTTCTTGATGTCCAGAAGAACCTGCGGCGGTTCGATGCCGCTCGAGATGGTGGTTGCGAGCTCACGCCGCAGCATGGTGCGGCGCTGTTCGGCGATATAGCGCGCTTCGGTGAAGCCGAAATTGCGGATGATGGCGGCGAAACGGGCGGGATCGAACTTGCCGTTGATGCCCGCGAAGTTCGGATCATTCGAGATCGATTGAATGACGGCCGCGTCCGACTGCGCGAGGCCCATTTTGCGGGCTGTCTCGTCCAGTGTCGTTTCCGCGATGGTCTGTTGCAGGATCTGGCGATCCAGCCCGAACGCCCGCGCCTGATCGGGGGTCAACGGCCGGCCGAACTGCCGCCCGACCTGTTGCAGGCGGTCGTTGTAGATCTGGCGGAATTGCTCGACGCCGATCTCGGTGCTGCCGATCCGGACCAGGGTCGAGCGGCCGAAGCCGCGGAAAATATCGGCGATGCCCCAGATGCCGAACGAGAAGATCAGGATGCCCATCACGGTGGCCATGATGGCCTTGCCGATCCAGTTCGATGAGACCTTGCGCAATCCTCGCAGCATGGGTTCCGGCGTCTTGTTTTGAGGGAAGGGATGAGGGAAGCCAACCGGTCGACCTTGGGGTCAACCCTGGCTTCACCCTTGATCCGGCATCATAAAGATGCGGACGGCGGCTCGCAACCTGACCCAAGCGCTGGCGCCGGGTTGCGGCGTCTGGTAGCGGACCACGGAGAGTTTGGAAAGGCTGCAATGGCGCAACAGAAGAGCCGCCCGCTGATTGCGGGCAACTGGAAGATGAACGGCCTGATCGCATCGGGCGCCGAACTGCAGGCGATCATCGCGGCGGCCGGCCCGCTTGCGCGTAAAGCCGACCTGCTGATCTGCCCGCCGGCCACGCTGGTCGCGTCCTTTGCATCGCGTGCGCGGGGCTCAGTGGTGGCGATCGGTGGCCAGGATTGCCATGCGGCGGCCTCAGGCGCCCACACCGGCGATGTGTCCGCCGAGATGCTGAAGGATGCCGGAGCCTGGTTCGTGATCGTCGGCCATTCGGAGCGGCGTGCAGACCATGGCGAGACCGATGCGGTCGTCCAGGCCAAGGCCAAGGCCGCCTGGCGGGCCGGGCTGGCGCCGATTGTCTGCGTCGGTGAGACGGATGCCCAGCGCAAGGCCGGGCAGACACTTGATGTCGTCGGTGGCCAGCTTGCTGGTTCGCTGCCGGAGGGCGCTGCCGGCGCCAATCTGGTGGTCGCTTATGAGCCGGTTTGGGCGATTGGAACCGGGCTGACGCCGACTGTTGCGGATGTCGAGCAAGTTCATGGCTTTATCCGGCAAAAGCTCACTGAACGATTTAAAGGGGAGGGCGCCGCCATCCGAATTCTCTATGGCGGCTCGGTGAAACCTTCCAATGCAAGCGAATTGCTGGGCGCGGCGGAGGTCAATGGCGCCCTGATTGGCGGGGCGAGCCTAAAAGCGTCCGATTTCCTTGCGATTGCCGCGGCTTGCCCTTAACTCCGCGTTGGCTATCGGGGTGGCCTTCGCCGAACCGATCGTGTAGACAGCGCGCGACTTCAAACCCCGCATGCGCGGACAGGCTGCCGGCTCCCACTGGGTTTGGGCCGGTCGCATGCGATGGAAGATTCAAGAAGATCCGAGATGCAGAGCGTTATCATCGTCGTTCACCTCATGATTGTCTTAGCCCTGATCGGGGTGGTGCTGCTGCAGCGTTCTGAAGGCGGTGGACTTGGCGTCGGTTCGACCGGCGGCTTCATGTCGAGCCGCGGCACGGCCAACCTGCTGACGCGGACCACGGCGTTCCTCGCCATCGGGTTCTTCGCCACCAGCCTGCTGCTCTCCTGGATCGCGGGCCTCGACCGCAAGCCCGCCGCGTCACCGCTGACCGGGCCGACCGCGCCATTGTCGCAGCCCGCGGGGCCGACACCCGTCACCCCGTCAGGCGGCGGCGTGCTGGACGCTCTGAAGCAAGGCGAGCAGCAGCAGGCCCCGGCGTCCGGTGGTCCGCAGGTGCCGCGATCGCAGTAGGGCTTGCGGAGCATCGCTGGTCTGCAAATCCGGCGTTGTGAATCGGTCTCAAATCCCACAACTAAGTGCTTGAACTGTCATGATTGTTAAGTCGCGCCCGACAGCTGGGGACGAGTTGGGAAAAGCCTCGTTTGGCTTTTGCGAATCGGCGCAGCGGCGTTAAAGGTTGGCTCCCATGGCGCGGTACATATTCATCACCGGCGGCGTGGTCTCATCCCTTGGCAAGGGTCTCGCGTCGGCAGCGCTCGGTGCGCTGTTGCAGGCGCGGGGCTACAAGGTCCGGCTCCGCAAGCTCGATCCCTATCTCAATCTCGATCCCGGAACGATGTCGCCATACCAGCATGGCGAAGTGTTCGTGACCGATGACGGCGCGGAGACCGATCTCGATCTCGGCCATTACGAACGCTTCACCGGTCGGCCCGCGACCAAGCGCGACAACATCACGACCGGGCGAATTTACCAGGACATCCTGACCAAGGAGCGACGCGGCGACTATCTCGGCGCCACCATCCAGGTCATCCCGCATGTCACCAACGCCATCAAGGAATTCATCCTCGACGGCAATGAGGCATTCGACTTCGTGCTTTGCGAGGTCGGCGGCACCGTCGGCGACATCGAGGGGCTGCCGTTCTTCGAAGCCATCCGTCAATTGAAGAACGAACTGCCGCGCGATCACGCGATCTACATTCACCTGACGCTGTTGCCCTATATTCCGAGTGCCGGCGAGTTGAAGACCAAGCCGACCCAGCATTCCGTGAAGGAATTGCGCTCGATCGGCATCCAGCCCGACATCCTGTTGTGCCGGACCGACCGGCCGATCCCGAAGGAAGAGCGCCGCAAGCTCGGCCTGTTCTGCAATGTGCGCGAGAGCGCCGTGATCGAGGCGCGCGACGTCGACAACATCTACGCGGTGCCGGAGGCCTATCATGCCGCCGGGCTGGACGACGAGGTGATGGCGGCGTTCGGGCTGCAGCAGCGCAATGCGCCGGCCCTCGAAGGCTGGAATGTCATCAACGAGCGCATCCGCAACCCGGAAGGCCAGGTCACGATCGCGATCGTCGGCAAATATACCGGCATGAAGGATGCCTATAAATCGCTGATCGAGGCGCTCTCGCATGGCGGCATCGCCAACAAGGTGAAGGTCAATCTCGACTGGATCGAGAGCGAGGTGTTCGAGAACGAGGATCCGACGCCGTTCCTCGACCATGTCGACGGCATTCTGGTGCCCGGCGGATTCGGCCAGCGCGGCGCCGAGGGCAAGATTCGCGCGGCGCGGTTCGCCCGCGAGCGGCGCGTGCCCTATTTCGGAATCTGCTTCGGGATGCAGATGGCCGTGATCGAAGCCGCGCGTAACCTGGTCGGCATCGAGAATGCCAATTCCACCGAATTCGGTCCGACCTCGGAGCCGCTGGTCGGCCTGATGACGGAATGGATGCGCGGCAACGAACTGGAGAAGCGCCACGCCGCGGGCGATCTGGGCGGCACGATGCGGCTCGGCGCCTATGCTGCGAGCCTCAAACGCGGCAGCCGTGTGTCGGGCATCTACGACAATGCGCTCGAGATTTCCGAGCGGCACCGCCACCGCTATGAGGTGAACACCGCCTACAAGGATCGTCTCGAGCAGCACGGTTTGCGCTTCTCCGGGATGTCGCCGGACGGCGTGCTGCCGGAGATCGTCGAATATGACGACCATCCCTGGTTCATCGGCGTGCAATTCCATCCCGAGCTGAAATCACGTCCGTTTGCGCCGCATCCGCTGTTTTCGTCGTTTATCGGCGCCGCGGTGGTGCAGTCGCGGCTGGTCTGACGGCGCCGGTCTTGACGCCGGTCGCGCGGGCAGGCCAGTTTTCATCTGCATGGTCTGGCCGGAGGAGTCCGCGATGATCTACCAGCCGCGCGGTCTCGATCATATCGTGCATGCGGTGCGCGATCTCGATGCCGCGGCGCTGTTCTATCGCCGGCTCGGATTCCTGGTCGGTCCGCGCAACCGCCATTCCTGGGGCACCGAAAACCACATTGTCCAGCTCGACGGGTTCTTCATCGAAATCCTCGCGCTGACATCGCCGGAACTGCTCGATCGCGACGTCGAACATGCCGGCTTGGCGCGCCATTTCGGCTGCTTTCAGCGCGACGCCTTGTTGCGCGGCGAAGGTTTCTCGATGCTGATCCTGCACAGCGACGACGTTGCGGCCGACGCGATGCTGTTCGCCCGGCTCGGCATCGCGCAATCCGCCGAACTGGTCTTCACGCGACAAGGCCAGCAACCCGATGGCGAGCTGGTCAGGGTCGGCTTTTCGCTCGCCTTCGTCAGCGAGGTGCTGTCGCCCGCAATCGGCTTTGCCGTCATGCGCCAGCACAATCCGGCACGGTTTTGGAACAAGTCCGCGCAGGCGCATCCGAATGGCGCCCATGGCGTGGCGGGCGTGGCGCTCACCGCCGACAGCCCGACGGATCATTACACCTTCCTGGAAGCTTTCAGCGGACAGCGCGAACTCCATTCCACCTCGCTCGGTCTGCTCGCGAGAACGCCCAGAGGCAGCATCGAGGTGGTCGAGCCGATTTCCTACATGGATCGCTTCGGGCTTGTTCCGCCGATCATTGGCGACGCCATGACATTGGGCGCGCTGCGGATTGGCTTGCGCTGGCCCAACAGGATCGTGGAGCATCTAAAGGAGCAGGGGATCGCACACGCCCAGCGTGGCGAGGCCGTGATCGTCGCGCCGGAGACGGCGTTTGGCGCAACGCTGGTCTTCGAGCCGGAATCGCGCCCCGATTAACGGTTGATCCAAGGCGACTTGATCGGCATGGTCGATCGCGATTGAAGCTTTGAAAGGCCCGTCGTGACGGCTCAGACATCAGCGGCAGCCGAGGTCTCCATCGGCAATGTGACCTTCGGCAACACGCGCCCGCTTGCCGTCATCGCAGGACCCTGCCAGCTCGAAAGCCGCGCGCACGCCTTCGAGATGGCGGTCGCGCTCAAGGAGATCTGTGCGCGGCTGGGAATTGGTCTCGTCTTCAAGACGTCGTTCGACAAGGCGAACCGGACCAGCGCAAGCGGGACACGCGGGCTCGGATTGAAACCTTCGCTGCAGATTTTCGCTGATCTGCGCGCCGAGCTCGGCGTCCCCATTTTGACCGACGTGCATGAGATTGATCAGTGCGCCGTCGTCGCTGAAGCCGTCGATGTGCTGCAGATTCCGGCTTTCCTGTCGCGGCAGACCGATTTGCTGGTGGCGGCCGCCCGCACCGGCAAAGTCGTCAACGTCAAGAAGGGGCAGTTTCTGGCGCCGTGGGACATGGCTCATGTGGTTGCGAAGGTCACCGGCGCGGGCAATCGCAACGTGCTGGTCACCGAGCGCGGCGCCTCGTTCGGTTACAACACCCTGGTCTCGGACATGCGAGCGCTGCCGATCCTGGCGCGCACGACTGGCGCGCCCGTCATCTTCGACGCGACCCATTCAGTTCAGCAGCCCGGCGGGCAGGGAACGTCGTCCGGCGGCCAGCGGGAGTTTGTCGGCGTGCTGGCGCGAGCGGCCGTGGCCGTCGGCGTGGCCGGAGTCTTCATCGAAACCCATCAGGACCCTGATCGCGCGCCGTCCGACGGGCCGAACATGGTGCCTCTGAAAGAATTCGAAGGACTGCTGCGATCGCTGATCGCCTTCGACCGTCTCGCGAAAAACATTTGACGCAAATTGATTGATTAAGAGCCGGCCAACGGCGCCATCAGCAAATGCATTACCTGCTTCCGATCATTGCGATGTCTGCCTTTGCGACCAGCCTGTCCGCGCGCACGCTCGACCCGCTGATGCCGCAAATCTCGGCGCAATTATTGGTCAGCGCGACGGTTGCGGCGACACTGGCATCGGCTTTTTCGGTGACGTTCGCGCTCGCGCAGCCGGCGGTTGGAATCGTGGCCGACCGGTTCGGCAAGGCGCGGCTGATCCTGGTCCATCTGATCATTCTGGGTCTTGGCAATTTTGCCGGCGCTTTCTCGAACTCGTTCGAGATGTTGTTCGCAACCCGCATCATCTGCGGCATTGGCGCTGGCGGCGTGTTTCCGATCACGCTTGGCCTGGTCGGCGACCTCTTTCCGATCGCGGAACGGCAGGTGGCGATGAGCCGGGTGCTCGCCGGCGCGATGACCGGCAATGTCATCGGTGCGACATTTGCCGGCCTCGTCGGTGATCTCGTGGGGTGGCGAGGCGTGCTGATCGGGATCGGCGGGTTGCTGATCCTCGCCTCCGCGACCGTGGCGTGGGGATTTCGCAACGTGTTCGGCAACCGGAGCCAGGCGATCCGCTTGCGCGACCTCAGCAGCGTCTACCGCGAAATCTTCTCCCATCCGCATGCCATCATCTGTTTTGCGGCGGTGCTGGTGGAGGGCGCGGTCGTGTTCGGAATTTTTCCGTTCGTGGCCTCCTTCCTTGCCGAGATCGGGGAGGTTCGGCTGTCGATCGCCGGCATCGTCATCGCAGGCTTCGCGATCGGGGGACTGGTCTATAGCATCATGGTGTCACGGTTGCTGCGGCGATATGGCGTCGGCCGTTTGATGATGGGCGGCGCTGCGCTGATGGCGTCCCAACTGATTCTCATCGCCTTCGACCCGCGATGGGAGGTGCAACTCGTCCTGTTTGTGTTGCTTGGGACCGGCTTCTACCTGCTGCACGGCTCGATCCAGACATTCGTCTCCGAAATTTCGGTGATGGCTCGGTCGATGGCGATCTCCGTGCATTCGTTCAGCTTCTTTCTCGGCCAGTCGATCGGGCCGATCGCCTATGGCTACGGTCTCTCGACCATCGGCAGGACACCAGTATTGCTGATGGCCGCAACCGTCCTGCTGGTGCTCGGCATCGCATGCGTGCAATTGCTGCGGCCGGTTACCGCGCCGCCGGATCGGCCGTGAGCAGCATCGATTGAACCCGGCCTGATTTGCGGGTTGATCCCGCGCGGCTTGGACGGCATGGTCAACCGCAAGTCGAACTGCCATCAACAGCCGGCCAACGGCGTCATCGCATGCAATACCTGCTTCCGATCATCGCAATGTGCACCTTCGCCGCCAGCCTTTCGGTGCGGGCGATGGACCCGTTGATGCTGCAAATCTCGGCGGAATTGCACGTCACCGCGACGGTTGCGGCGACCTTGGCGTCGGCTTTTTCCATTACCTTTGCGATCGTCCAGCCGCTGTTCGGGATCGTGGCGGATCGGTTCGGCAAACCCAGATTGATTCTGGTTCACCTGATCGTTCTCGGTCTTGGCAATTTTGCCGGCGCATTCTCCCCGACTTTCGACATTCTGTTCGCAACGCGCATCATCTGCGGCATCGGCACGGGCGGAGTCCTGCCGATCACGCTTGGCCTGATCGGCGACCTCTTTCCGCTGCAGCAACGGCAGGTCGCGATGAGCCGCGTGCTGGCCGGCGCGATGGCCGGCAATGTGATCGGCGCGACATTTGCGGGCATTGTCGGCGATTTCGTCGGCTGGCGAGGTGTCCTCGCCGGCATCGGGCTGTTGCTGATGCTGGCCTCGGCGGCGGTGGCCTGGGGATTTCGCCGCGAACTCGGCAGCCATGGCAAGGCGATCCGGCTGGGCGATCTCAGCAGCATTTATCGGGAGATCTTTGCCCATCCTCACGCGGTGACCTGTTTTGCCGTCGTGCTGGTGGATGGCGCAGTCGTCTTCGGCATCTTTCCGTTCGTCGCATCGTTCCTCGCCGAAATGGGCGAAAGCCGTTTGTCGATTGCGGGCATTGTCATCGCCGGCTTTGCGGTTGGCGGACTGGTCTACAGCGTCGTGGTGTCCCGGCTGTTGAATCGCTACGGCATCAGCGGCCTGATGATGGATGGCGCCGCGCTGGTCGCGCTGCAATTCGTATTGCTGACCTTCGGTCCGCGCTGGGAGGTGCAGTTTCTATTGTTCACGCTGATCGGCACCGGCTTCTACCTGATGCACGGGTCGGTGCAGGTCTTTGTCTCGGAGATATCGGCAACCGCGCGTTCGGTCGTGGTGTCGCTGCATTCCTTCAGTTTCTTCCTCGGCCAATCGATCGGGCCGATCGCCTATGGCTACGGACTGTCGACCCTCGGCAAGAAGCCGACGCTGCTGATCGCCGCCACGCTGATGGTGCTGCTCGGAATAGCCTGCGTGCGATTGCTGCGGCCATCGCTGATTCGCTCAGAGGGACCGTAGAGCCAGGACGCAGGACTCTTTGCCTAGCCCCGTCCGCGATAGGGCGCGACGCCCTGGTCCGGAATCCAGAGATCCTTTGGCGCGCGGCCGGTCTGCCAGAACACGTCGATCGGAATGCCGCCGCGTGGATACCAGTAGCCGCCGATCCGCAGCCAGACCGGCTTCAGCTCGGCGGCAATGCGCCGGCCGATCGAGACCGTGCAATCCTCGTGAAAGCCCGCGTGATTGCGGAAGCTTGCAAGGTAGAGCTTCAGCGATTTGGACTCCAGCAGCCACCGGCGCGGCACGTAGTCAATCACGAGATGGGCAAAATCCGGCTGGCCGGTGACCGGGCAGAGCGTGGTGAACTCCGGCGCCGCGAAACGGACCAGATACGCTGTTCCGCTTTGCGGGTTCGGCACGCGGTCGAGCTGCGCCTCGTCCGGCGCCTTCGGCCAGGCGACGGCGCGACCGAGTTGGAGGGGTTTCTTCGACATGGGATCCCGTATGGGGCGCCTTAACGGTCGTCGTCAACAGGCGGGCAGCCAGGTGTCCATCCAAGGGCCGTCGCGTGCCGCCAGATTTGGGCCGCCACACCGTTCACATTGTGCCGTTCGCCGTGTATGACGCGCCGAACGCGATCAAGTGATACAAGCGTCGGATGCGGGACACCAGGAAAGCACCATGACTGCCATTGTGGACATTATCGGCCGTGAAATCCTCGACAGCCGCGGCAACCCGACTGTCGAAGTCGACGTGATCCTTGAGGACGGGTCGCTCGGCCGCGCGGCGGTGCCGTCGGGCGCATCCACCGGCGCCCATGAGGCGGTCGAACTGCGCGATGGCGACAAGACACGCTATCTCGGAAAGGGCGTCCAGAAGGCTGTCCAGGCGGTCACGACGGAGATTTTCGACACCATTGGCGGCATGGACGCGGAATCGCAGGTGCAGATCGACGAGGCCATGATCGCGCTGGACGGTACGCCGAACAAGGCGCGGCTCGGCGCCAACGCGATCCTCGGCGTCTCGCTGGCTGTTGCGAAGGCGGCCGCAGCTGCCGCCAATCTGCCCTTGTACCGCTATGTCGGTGGGACCTCGGCACGGCTGCTGCCGGTGCCCATGATGAACATCGTCAATGGCGGCGTGCATGCCGACAATCCGATCGACTTCCAGGAATTCATGATCATGCCGGTCGGCGCGGCGAGCTTTTCCGAGGGCTTGCGGGTCGGCGTCGAGGTGTTCCAGACGCTGAAGAAGGCGCTCCATGACGCCGGCCACAACACCAATGTCGGCGACGAGGGCGGCTTTGCGCCGAATCTGAAGTCAGCCGAGGATGCGCTGGGATTCGTCATGAAGGCCATTGAAAGCGCGGGTTACAAGCCCGGCCAGGACGTCGTGCTGGCGCTCGATTGCGCGGCGACCGAATTCTTCAAGAACGGCAAGTATGTCTATGAAGGCGAAGGAAAAACCCGCACGATCGACGAGCAGGCGAAATACCTCGCTGATCTCGTGTCGCGTTATCCGATCGTTTCGATCGAAGACGGCATGTCAGAGGACGATTTCGAAGGCTGGAAGGCGGTCACCGATCGTGTCGGCGCCAAGTGCCAGCTGGTCGGCGATGACCTCTTTGTCACCAATGTGAAACGGCTGTCGGATGGCATCAAGCGCGGGCTTGCCAACTCGATCCTGGTCAAGGTCAACCAGATCGGCTCGCTCACCGAAACGCTCGCCGCCGTCGAGATGGCGCACAAGGCGGCCTATACGGCTGTCATGTCGCATCGCTCGGGCGAGACCGAGGATTCCACCATCGCCGACCTCGCGGTCGCGACCAATTGCGGCCAGATCAAAACCGGCTCGCTGGCGCGCTCCGACCGCACGGCGAAATACAATCAATTACTGCGGATCGAACAGGGGCTGGGCGCACAGGCGCAATATGCCGGCCGCTCCGCGATCAAGGGGCAATAGTCGGGGACGAGCAGCTCGTCGCTGCATCCCTGCAGCGGCAGCGGATCGACATCGCGCCGCAATTTTGTGCTGTTGATGCACTTGCATCTTCTTGCATGCAGGTGCATGTATTGATGGTCGCCGGCCGCGATTTGCCGGGCGACGATCATTTCGCCCTCAGGCAAGGATGTTCCATGGCCAATCATACCGTCGCCGTCATTGTCGGCAGCCTCCGCAAACAGGCGTTTTCGTTGAAGGTCGCCAAGGCGCTGGCGAAACTGGCCCCCAGCTCGCTGCACCTCGATATTGTGACGCTGGAGGGCCTGTCGTTTTTCAATCAGGATCTCGAGGCGTCGCCGCCGGCCGACTGGGTCGCTTTCCGTGACCGTCTGAAAAAGGCCGACGCCATCCTGTTCGTCACCCCGGAATATAATCGCTCGCCGCCCGGCGTTCTCAAGAACGCGATCGATGTGGGCTCGCGGCCCTACGGCCAAAGTTCGTTCAACGGCAAGCCGATCGGCATCGTCGGCACGTCGCCCGGCGCCCATGGCGGCGTCAGCGCTGTCAAACATCTGCAGCAGATCCTGCCCGGTATTTCCGGCCCGATCATGCAGCAACCCGAGGCCTATGCCGGACTGCTCGGCGACGCGTTCGACGACAAGGGCGAGTTGAGCAAGGATTCGCTCAAGCAATTCCTGTCGAGCTACATCGAAGCCTTCGCGAAGTGGGTCGAGACGTTCAAGAAATAACGCTGCCACGGCCGCGAGCGGCCGACAATTCTTAGCAACGCGTTAACCAGGCCGCAGCATGCTGCGGCCATGGTCTCCCGCAGCAGATTCAAGGCGATCGTCACTGGCATCGCGCTCTATGTGATCGCGGCGATGATGATCGGCTATTTCGGCGTCAACGCCTATACGGGCAAATACGGTCTCAACGCCCAGCAGCAGCTCGATCAGGAAATCATCGCGCTGACGTCCGAACTGGCGCGTCTGAAGGACGAGCGCCGGGCGGCGGAGGCGCGCATTTCGCTGCTGCGGTCCGACAAACTCGACCCCGACATGCTGGATGAGCGCGTGCGAGCACAGCTCGATTACGCCCATCCCAATGATCTCGTTAAGTTTATCAAGAACTGACCGCAAGCCGTTCGGGCTGCAATGATCTTGAAGCCGGGTCTTCATTCGACCGGCTTGCCCGGTCGCTCAATCCCAAAAACCGACTTTTTGCCGCGGCCTGTGCATGCTTAGGCCATAGTTAACCGGCATCTGCCACTGAAGACGCTGGGGCGCGGGCAGACAGGGGACAGCCGCTTGTCGACAAAATCACTGCTTTTGGCATCCGCGGCCTATGTTGTTGCGGGCCTCGTCGTCGGTGGATTGCTGGCGACCGGCAATGCCAGCACGGGCCCCTCCAGTTCTGATCGTGAAATCAAAGTCGCGATGCCGGTGTCCAACGCGGACGCCAAGCGTGACCGGCTGATGGTCGCCCACGCCGTCGCCACTGTCATCCAGACCGCGGAGCGCTGGCGCGAATCCGCCAGGCTCGAACCGGCCGTCACCGGCAGCATCCCGACCAACACAACGGTGCTGGCGCTCGCGGCCGAGCCGCCGGCTCAGGACCGTCTCCAGGATCAGGCGCTCCCGCAAGGCAAGATCGCGTCCTCGAGTCCGTTCGCGACGCAGCCGGCGGCTGTAGCCTCTCCCAAGCCGGCCGCGCCCCCGAAAAAGCAAAGCAACTCGCCGTTGAGCGACGAGCAGATCGCGGGTCTCAAGGAGCGGATGAACCTGACGCCGTCGCAGCAGGCGCATTGGCCGGCGATCGAGGTCGCGCTGCGCAAGATCGGCAAACGGCTGCAGAAAACCCCGAATGGCACCGATCCGTCCGCTGCGATCGACCCGGACAGCCCGGAAGTGCAGGATCTCAAATCAGCGGCATTCCCGCTGCTGTTCACGCTGAGCGAAGATCAGAAGCGTGAGGTCAGGGCGCTTGCGCGGGTGATCGGCCTCACTGCGGTGGCCTCCGCGATCTGAGCGGAGAACGACGTGGCCTCGGGGCAGGCAACGCTCCCCGCTGTCTCCGGATTGGTTGTTTCCTGCTTGGCTGAAGCGCTCGCCTATGAGAGCCGATCGCAAGCGCGATTGGGCCGCAGCCGCCGGATGCAAGCCCAACTTTATTCCAAGATATGATTGCAGTGCGACATGATGTGACGAACAAAACCTTTTGCACGCAAGTCCGGTTGCTTTTTTGCCTCCCTGAATTGAGCTAAGGATGGTTCGTGGACGCACGGTCCGCGAGATTCATCTCTTGCGGTCGACGCGCCCGAACTGATCAGGATGCGCCATGGCCGTTGCCAAGAAAGCCGCCGAGCCGAAGCAGGACGAGAAGGCCAAAGCGGCGCCTCCGAATTTTTCCCGCCAGCAGGACCTGGACGCCCTGAAAATGATGCTGCTGATCCGCCGCTTCGAGGAGCGGGCCGGTCAGCTCTACGGCATGGGCGCGATCGGCGGTTTCTGCCACCTCTATATCGGGCAGGAAGCGGTCGTGGTCGGCATGCAGATGGCACTGAAGCAGGGCGATCAGATCATCACCGGCTATCGCGATCACGGGCACATGCTGGCCTGCGGCATGGATGCCAAGGGCGTGATGGCCGAACTGACGGGGCGCCAGGGCGGCTATTCCAAGGGCAAGGGCGGCTCGATGCACATGTTCAGCCGCGAGAAGAATTTCTACGGCGGCCACGGCATTGTCGGCGCCCAGGTGTCGCTGGGCACCGGTCTCGCCTTCGCCAACCGCTATCGCGGCAATGACAATGTGGCGCTGGCCTATTTCGGCGACGGCGCCGCCAATCAGGGGCAGGTCTATGAGAGCTTCAACATGGCGGAGCTCTGGAAGCTGCCGGTGATCTATGTCGTGGAGAACAACCGCTACGCCATGGGGACCGCGGTCAGCCGCTCGTCGGCGCAGCAGGATTTCTCCAAGCGCGGCGTGTCCTTCAACATCCCCGGCGAACAGGTCGATGGCATGGATGTCCGCGCCGTGAAGGCGGCCGGCGACAAGGCGGTCGCCTGGTGCCGGCAGGGCAACGGTCCCTACATTCTGGAGATGCAGACCTACCGTTACCGCGGCCATTCGATGTCGGATCCGGCGAAATACCGCTCGCGCGAGGAGGTCGACAAGATCCGTCACGATCAGGATCCGATCGAGCAGGTACGTCAGCGCCTGCTGGCTGCGAAAACATCCGAGGATGATTTGAAGAAAATCGACGCTGAGGTCCGCCAGATCGTCAGCGATGCCGCCGATTTCGCCACGCACGATCCCGAGCCGGCCGCGGCCGAACTCTGGACCGACGTTTATCGCTGAATTTTTTGCAGACAATCGCGCTGAGCCAAACCATGCCCACTGAAATCCTGATGCCGGCGCTGTCACCTACGATGGAGAAGGGCAACCTCTCCAAATGGCTGAAGAAGGAAGGCGACGCCGTCAAATCCGGCGACGTCATCGCCGAGATCGAAACCGACAAGGCGACGATGGAGGTCGAGGCGGCCGATGAAGGCACCCTCGGCAAAATCCTCATTCCCGAAGGCACCGCCGATGTCGCGGTGAACACCCCGATCGCGGTCATTTTGGGTGACGGCGAAAAGGCCTCCGATCTGTCCAAGGCAGCGGTCACGAAACCGGCGGCGGGTGCTGCGGCCGAGGCCGCGGCCTCGGCACCCAACGTCCAGCATGAGGTTGACGATTCGCGCTCGCCGGTCGGCGAAGGCAAACCGATAATCTCGGCGCCGGCATCCGCCAGCAAGCGGCCCGCGGAATTGCCTGAGGACCCGGATGTGCCCGCCGGCACGGCGATGGTGACGATGACCGTGCGCGAAGCCTTGCGCGATGCGATGGCCGAGGAAATGCGCCGCGACGCCGATGTGTTCGTGATGGGCGAGGAGGTCGCCGAATATCAGGGCGCCTACAAGATCACGCAGGGGCTGTTGCAGGAATTTGGCGCCAAGCGGGTGATCGACACACCGATCACCGAGCATGGCTTTGCGGGCATCGGCGTCGGCGCGGCCTTCGCCGGCCTGAAGCCGATCGTCGAATTCATGACCTTCAACTTCGCGATGCAGGCGATCGACCAGATCATCAATTCGGCGGCCAAGACGCTGTATATGTCCGGCGGCCAGATGGGCTGCTCGATCGTATTTCGCGGACCGAACGGCGCCGCCGCCCGGGTCGCAGCCCAGCACAGCCAGGATTATTCGGCCTGGTATTCCAGCGTGCCCGGCCTGAAGGTGGTCGCACCCTATTCGGCCGCCGACGCAAAGGGTCTGCTGAAAGCCGCGATCCGCGACCCCAATCCCGTGATCTTCCTCGAGAACGAAATCCTTTACGGTCATAGCGGCGAGGTGCCGAAGCTTGAGGACTATGTGGTGCCGATTGGTCGGGCGCGGGTCGCGCGAAAAGGCCAGCACGTCACGCTGATCGCCTGGTCGAACGGCATGACCTATGCGCTGAAAGCCGCCGATGAATTGGCGAAACAGGAGATCGAGGCGGAGGTGATCGACCTCCGAACGTTGCGCCCGATGGATTCGGAGACGATCGTCGCCTCCGTGCAGAAGACCGGGCGCGCTGTGGTCGTCGAGGAAGGCTGGCAGCAGTCGGGGGTCGGCGCAGAAGTCGCCGCCCGCATTATGGAGCAGGCGTTCGATTATCTGGATGCGCCCGTTGCGCGCGTCTCCGGCAAGGACGTGCCGATGCCTTATGCCGCCAATCTGGAAAAACTCGCATTGCCGAACGTTGCCGAAGTTGTCGAGGCGGCGAAAGCCGTCTGCTACCGGTAAAGCGCATCGTCATGCCCACAAACATCCTGATGCCCGCGCTGTCGCCGACAATGGAGAAGGGCAATCTCGCCAAATGGCTGAAGAAGGAAGGCGACGCCATCAAGTCCGGCGACGTCATCGCCGAGATCGAGACCGACAAGGCGACCATGGAGGTCGAGGCGGTCGATGAAGGCACGCTGGCCAAAATCCTCATCCCCGCCGGCACGCAGGACGTCGCGGTCAATTCGGTGATCGCGGTGCTCGCGGGCGACGGCGAGGACGTGAAAGCGGCGGCTTCGGCGAGCCCGCAAGGCGGGGCAGCAGCCCCCCAGCCGGCGTCTTCGACGCCACCCTCCCCACCGCAAGCGGGGGGAAGGAAAGAGGCTTCCGCGAGCGTGTCCTCATCACCGCCATCTCAGCGATCCGCTGCTGGTCCCGCCGCCGCCGCGAATTCCAATCCCTCCCCCCTTGGTGCGGAGGGTGGCGCGGCGCCAGCCGCGCCGGGTGGGGGGGCAAGCGCACAAGCCAGCGCTGCCAGCCGCACCTTCTCCTCGCCGCTCGCACGGCGCCTGGCGAAACAGGCTAATCTCGACATCGCCCGCGTTCCGGGCTCGGGGCCGCATGGCCGCGTCATCGCCCGCGACATCGAAACGGCGAAATCCGGCGCCGGGCTGAAGTCGCCACAATCCGCACCGGCTGCGGCCGCGCCGGCTTCGCTCTCGGATCAGCAGATCCTCGCGCTTTACGAAGCGGGCTCGTACGAACTCGTGCCGCATGACAATATGCGCCGCACGATCGCGCAGCGGTTGACGCAATCGACGCAAACCATTCCGCATATTTTTCTGACGATCGACTGCGACATTGGGCAGCTCACGGCGGCTCGCGAGCAGGTCAATGCCGCGGCGCCGAAGACCGCGGACGGCAAGCCGGCCTACAAGCTGTCGGTCAATGATTTCGTCATCAAGGCGTTTGCGCTGGCGCTGCAGCGGATTCCGGACGCCAATGTGAGCTGGACCGAGGGCGGCATGCTCAAGCACAGGCATTCCGACATCGGCGTCGCCGTGGCACTGCCGGGCGGCCTGATCACGCCCTTGATCCGCAACGCCGAAGCCAAATCGCTGTCCGCGATCTCCAACGAGATGAAGGACCTCGCCGCGCGGGCGCGGGGCCGCAAGCTGAAGCCGCACGAATATCAGGGCGGCACCTCGGCGGTGTCCAATCTCGGCATGTACGGGATCAAGGATTTCACCGCCGTCATCAACCCGCCGCATGCGACCATCCTTGCGGTCGGCACCGGCGAGGAGCGGGCGGTGGTGCGGGGTGGCAAGATCGAGATCGCGACCATGATGAGCGTGACGCTGTCCTGCGATCACCGCGCCGTCGACGGCGCGCTTGGCGCCGAGCTGTTGCGCGCCTTCAAGACGCTGATCGAAAATCCCGTGATGATGGTGGTGTGACTGCCTCATCTCCTTCTTTGAACGTTTCCGCGGCATTCTGTGACAGGCCGACCAACAATGGCTGAGACATCCTTCGACATCATCATCATTGGCTCCGGTCCCGGCGGCTATGTGACGGCGATCCGCGCCGCGCAACTCGGCTTCAAGGTCGCGGTGGTCGAGCGCGACTATATCGGCGGCATCTGCACCAATTGGGGGTGCATTCCGACCAAGGCGCTGCTGCGCTCGGCCGACGTCTTCCACCTGATGAGCCACGCCAAGGATTACGGTCTGTCCGCCGATAAAGTCGGTTTCGATCCGGCCGCGGTGGTCAAGCGCTCCCGCGGCGTCGCCAAGCGGCTGCAGGATGGCGTCGGCTTCCTGTTCAAGAAAAACAAGATTTCGGTGATCTGGGGCGAGGCGTCGATCGATGCGCCCGGCAAGATCACGGTCAAGCCGTCCAAGACCGAGGCGCCGAAGGGCTCGCTGTCGGCGGGCAGCTATCAAGCCGGGCACATCATCATCGCAACCGGGGCACGGCCGCGCGTGCTGCCGGGGCTGGAGCCCGACAAGAAGCTGGTCTGGACCTATTTCGAGGCGATGAACCCGGACAAGATGCCGAAATCGCTCTTGGTGGTCGGTTCGGGCGCGATAGGCGTCGAGTTCGCCTCGTTCTATCGCACGCTCGGCGCCGAGGTCACGATCGTCGAGGTGCTGCCGCAGATCCTGCCGGTCGAGGACGCCGAGATCGCCGCTTTCGCGCGCAAGGCCTTCGAGCGTCAGGGCATCAAGATCCTGACCGCGACCAAGGTGACGAAGCTCGACAAGAAGGCCGACAGCGTCACAGCGGCCATCGATGACGGCAAGTCGACGCAGCAGATCACGGTCGATCGGGTGATTTCCGCGGTCGGCGTCGTCGGCAATGTGGAAAACCTTGGTCTCGAGAAACTCGGCGTGAAGGTCGAGCGCGGCACGGTCGTGATCGACGGCTATGGCCGGACCAACGTGCCAGGCATCTACGCGATCGGCGACGTCGCGGGGCCGCCGATGCTTGCCCACAAGGCCGAGCATGAAGGCGTGATCTGCGTCGAGGCCATCAAGGGGCTGAAGCCGCATCCGATGGAGAAGCGGCTCATTCCGGGCTGCACCTATTGCAATCCGCAGGTGGCGTCAGTCGGCCTCACCGAGGCGAAGGCGAAGGAGCAAAAGATCGATATTCGCGTCGGCCGGTTTCCGTTCGTCGGCAATGGCAAGGCAATCGCGCTCGGTGAGGATCAGGGGCTGGTGAAGGTGATCTTTGACAAGGCGACCGGCGCGCTGATCGGCGCCCACATGGTCGGCGCCGAGGTCACCGAGTTGATCCAGGGCTATGTGATCGCGATGAACCTGGAGACGACGGAAGAAGAACTGATGCACACGATCTTCCCGCATCCGACCATCTCGGAGACGATGAAGGAAGCGGTGCTCGACGCTTACGGGCGCGTCTTGAACATGTAGGTGATCGGCAGCGAGCCCCTTGCCCTTGTTGCGCTGCAATGAGCGGCTTCCGATACCGTTGCAAAAGCCCCACAAATGTTGCCGGGCGGCAACAGTTCCTGAACATTTAACCTTTCGCACAGCAGCCCCTTGCTTACGCCCCGATTTGGCCACACGCCTCGATTGATTGGGTATTTCGAGAGCCCAAAGTAACGGCGACCGGCGGGGCATCACCACGTCCGGGAAAAAAGCCGAAGTCGGGCAGGAAGTTTTAGGGCGATGGACGCCAAGACCAACATCAAGTCGCGTTTGCCGAGCCGTCACGTCACTGAGGGCCCGGAGCGCGCGCCGCATCGATCCTATTACTATGCGATGGGGCTGACGACCTCTCAAATTCATCAACCCTTTGTCGGCGTTGCCTCGTGCTGGAATGAAGCCGCGCCTTGCAACATCGCACTGATGCGCCAGGCGCAGGCGGCGAAAAAGGGCGTTGCGGCCGCGGGCGGCACGCCGCGCGAGTTCTGCACCATCACGGTCACCGACGGTCTCGCGATGGGCCATGAGGGCATGCGCTCGTCGCTGCCGTCGCGCGAGGCGATTGCCGATTCGGTCGAACTGACGATGCGCGGCCACGCCTACGATGCCCTGATCGGCCTTGCCGGCTGCGACAAGTCGCTGCCGGGCATGATGATGGCGATGGTGCGCCTCAACGTGCCGTCGATCTTCATCTATGGCGGCTCGATCCTGCCGGGCAATTTCCGCGGCCAGCAGGTTACCGTCCAGGACATGTTCGAGGCGGTCGGCAAGCATTCGATTGGCCAGATGTCGGACGCTGATCTCGACGAGATCGAGCGGGTCGCCTGTCCGTCGGCCGGGGCCTGCGGCGCCCAATTCACCGCCAACACCATGGCGACCGTGTCCGAGGCGATCGGCCTCGCATTGCCTTATTCGGCCGGTGCCCCGGCACCGTACGAAATCCGGGACTCATTCTGCATGACGGCGGGCGAGAAGATCATGGAGCTGATCGCGCTCAAGCTGCGGCCGCGTGACATCGTCACCCGCAAATCCCTGGAAAACGCCGCCGCGGTGGTCGCGGCCTCCGGCGGGTCGACCAATGCTGCGCTGCATCTGCCGGCCATCGCTCACGAATGCGGCATCAAGTTTGACCTGTTCGACACCGCCGAAATCTTCAAAAAGACTCCGTATATCGCGGATTTGAAGCCGGGCGGCCGTTATGTCGCCAAAGACATGTTTGAAGCTGGCGGCATCCCGCTGCTCATGAAGACATTGCTCGACCACGGCTACCTGCACGGCGATTGTATGACAGTAACCGGACGCACCATCGCCGAGAATCTCAAGGGCGTGAAATGGAATCCGCACCAGGACGTGGTGCGCGCGGCCGACAAGCCGATCACGGTCACCGGCGGCGTCGTCGGGCTGAAGGGCAACCTCGCGCCGGAAGGCGCGATCGTGAAGGTTGCCGGCATGTCCACGCTGCAATTCTCCGGTCCGGCGCGTTGCTTCGACCGCGAGGAAGACGCCTTCGAGGCCGTCAAGAAGCGGACCTACAAGGAAGGCGAGGTCATCGTCATCCGCTATGAGGGGCCGAAGGGCGGCCCCGGCATGCGCGAGATGCTGTCGACGACCGCGGCGCTGACCGGGCAGGGCACCAGCGGCAAGATGGCGCTCATCACCGACGGCCGTTTCTCAGGCGCCACGCGCGGCTTCTGTGTCGGCCATGTCGGTCCTGAAGCCGCGGTCGGCGGTCCGATCGCGCTGATCCGCGACGGCGACATCATCGAGATCGATGCGGTGGCGGGCACGCTGAATGTGAAGCTGTCGGACGCCGAGCTCGCCGAGCGGCGCAAGGCCTGGAAGCCGCGGGAGTCGAATTACACCACGGGCGCGATCTGGAAATATGCCCAGCAGGTCGGGCCGGCCGTTGACGGCGCCGTCACCCATCCGGGTGGCGCCCATGAGAAGCAATGTTATGCGGACATCTAGTCGCGTTGCATCGGTTTCGGTTGTTGTTGCGGCCGTCATGATGGCGGCGCCGGTGTTTGCGTTCGACGGTACGGCGGCTCCTGATGCTGCCGCGGTCCCTGTGGTGGCTGCCTCGCCGGCAACAACCACTCCGGCCCTGCCGAAGGCGATCGCGTCCGGCAACCCGCTCGCGCCTACGGCGGCGGCGCTGCCGAACAACGCCCTGTCGTCGCTGCAATACTCGGCCGATGGCGGCCATCCCGTCGCGCAATTCAAGCTCGGCCAGATGTATGCCTCCGGCGACGGCGTGAAGCAGAACGACATGATGGCGTTCGACTATTTCAGCAAGATCGCCAACCAGCACGCCGAGGACAATCCGGGCGCCCCGCAGGCGCAGATCGTCGCCAACGCCTTCGTCGCACTCGGCCGCTATTATCTCGAAGGCATCCCGAATACCCGCATCACGCCGGATCCCGAGCGGGCGCGGCAGATGTTCTCCTATGCCGCATCGTATTTCGGCAATGCCGACGCCCAGTACAATCTGGCGCGGCTGTATCTCGATACGCTCGCAACAGCCCCGGACCCCAATCAGCGCCGCAAGGAAGCGGTGCGCTGGCTCGGTTTGGCCGCGCAAAAAGGCCATCATCAGGCACAAGCCGCTTTGGGCCAGATGATGTTCGCAGGCGACCGCATGCCGCGCCAGGCCGCGCGCGGCCTGATGTGGCTGACGCTTGCACGCGACGGCGCCGCCGCCAACGAGACCTGGATCAATGAGGTCTACAACAACGCGCTCAAGCGCGCGAGCGAGGACGACCGGGCGATGGCGCTGCAGATGCTGCAGAACTGGGTGCAGGGCCGCCGCGACTGAACCGCGGCGAGAGCCGAAAGACCCCATCGGGTCTTCTTTTCCTACAAATCCAAATCCACCCAGACCGGGACGTGGTCGGACGGCTTTTCCCAGGCGCGGACGTGCTTGTCGATGCCGGCCTGAACCAGCCGATCGCTTGCCTGCGGTGACAGCAGCAGATGGTCGATCCGGATGCCGTTGTTCTTCTGCCAGGCGCCGGCCTGATAATCCCAGAAGGTGTAGCGTTCAGCCTGGCCGGTCACGGCGCGGATCGTATCGGTGAGACCGAGATTGAGCAGCTTGCGGAACTGTTCGCGGGTTTGCGGCAGGAACAGCGCGTCATTGACCCAGAGCGCCGGATTGTAAGCATCCTCGGGCGCCGGAATGACGTTGAAATCGCCGGCCAGCACGAACGGCTCCTCGGTCTTCAGCCGGTCCGCGGCGTAATCCTGCAGGCGCTTCATCCAGTTGAGCTTGTAGGGGTATTTGTCGGTATCCGGCGGATTGCCGTTCGGCAGATAGAGGCAGCCGACCCGGACCACGCCGCGCTGCAGCGAAACCACACCCTCGAGGAACCGGGCATGTTCGTCGGCCGGGTCTCCGGCCAGTCGGGGGGTCGTTTCGTCGAACGGCAGCCGGGACAGCAGGGCGACACCATTGAAGGTCTTCTGCCCGTGGGTCACCACATTGTAGCCGAGCGCCTCCAGCGGTTCGCGCGGGAAGGCGTCGTCCATGCATTTGATCTCCTGCAGACAGACGATGTCAGGCTCACGTTCCCGGAGCCAGCTGACGAGGTGGTCCAGCCTTTGGCGGATCGAATTGACGTTCCATGTTGCGATGCGCATGCTAAAATTCCCGCCAATTAACTTTTTTTCATTTGGTCCCCGTAGCATGATCGCTTACGTGGGGGGAGCTGGGATGGACGGCCACGGGGGCGCGGGCGGCCCGGCCGCATGCGCCGCGACAGAAATGAGGTCGCGGCTCGTGAATGATGGGGGGAAAGGCTCGCCGACGCGGCCCGATTTCTGATCGGATCAGGCCGCCTGATGGCGTTCTGGCGAGCAAGGGCATGATGACCAAGCGAACTGCGATAATCGGGCTGGTCGTGGTCGGCGCAATTGCGGCTGGCGCCTATGCGACCCGGTCCACCTGGATGGCTGGCACCACGGTTGCCCAGGCACCGGTGCGGCCGCGGACCGTGTCGATCGTGGCGACCACGGCGGAGTCGCGGCCGATGCCGGTCGACGTGGACTCGATCGGGACGGTTGCGACCATCCAGAGCGTGGCCTTGAAATCGCGCATCGAGACCACGATCGAGTCTGTGAATTTCGAGGACGGCGCCAAGGTCAATCAGAACGACGTGCTGCTCACGCTCGATGGCCGCCAGATCGATGCCCAGATTTCCCAGGCCGAAGGCGTGGTGGTGAAAGATCAGGCCCAGCTCGCCGGAGCTGAGCGCGATTTCAATCGCTACAGCGATCTGATCGCGAAGGGGGCCACCACCCAACTCAACGTCGACAATGCGAAGACTCAGGTCGACACGTTGCGCGGCACGCTGCTGGCCGACCAAGCCATGCTGCAGAATCTTCGCGTGCAAAAAAGCTACACCGTGATCCGGGCGCCGATCTCCGGCCGCATTAGCGCCGCCTCGGTCAAACTGGGAAATTTCGTCCGTCCCGCAGACACCGCACCGATCGCCGTCCTCAACCAGATGGCGCCGGTCTATGTCGTCTTTGCCATTCCCCAGCGATATCTGCCCGAACTGAGGGAAGCGATTTCGGCGGGCACCGCGAAAGTCGTCGCGACCATGCCAGGCAGCCAGAAGCCGGAGACCGGGCGGGTGGCCATGATCGAGAACACGGTCGACGCGACCACCGGCATGGTGACAGTGCGCGGCATCATGGAGAATGCCGCGGAGACCCTGTGGCCGGGCACCCTGGTTTCGACGCGGCTGATTATTCGCACCGAAAATGCGATCGTGATTCCCTCGGCCGCCGTGCAGCGCAGCCAGAACGGCGATTTCGTTTTTGTCGTGAAGGATGGCAAGGCGGCGACGCAAGCCGTGACCGTGAGCCGGACATCCGAAGGCCGCTCGGTCATTGCGAGCGGGCTTTCGGGTGGCGAAACCGTGGTCGTTGATGGCCAGTTGCTGCTCTCGAACGGGACCCCGGTCGAGGCCCGCACCAGCAAGGCTGGAGCCTGACCGTGGGGCTGTCGGAACTCTGCATTCGACGGCCGGTCCTGACGACCCTGATCACGGCATCGATCATCGCCTTCGGCGTGTTCGGATTCCGTCTCCTGTCGGTTTCGGCGCTGCCCAGGGTCGATTTCCCCACAATTGCCGTCTATGCGACCTTGCCGGGCGCCAGCGCCGATACCATGGCGGCCTCGGTCGCAGGAATCATCGAGCGCCAGCTCTCGACCGTGCCGGGCATCTCCTCGATGTCGTCGATCTCCTCGCAGGGGTCGAGCACGATCACGATCCAGTTCGATCTCAACCGCAGCATCGACGCGGCCGCACTTGACGTGCAGACGGCACTGACGATCGCGCAGCGCCGCCTGCCGGTCGAGATGACCACGCCGCCGAGTTTCCGCAAGGTCAATCCGTCGGACTTCCCGATCCTGTTCGTGTCGCTGAGTTCGGCGACGCTGCCGCTGTCCACGGTCAACGAATATGGCGACATCACCATCGGCCAGGCTCTGTCGCAGATCCAGGGCGTCGCCCAGGTGCTGATCTTCGGCAGCCAGAAATTCGCCGTTCGCGTTCAGGCCGATCCAGAGGCTGCCGCGGCTCGCGGCCTGTCGCTGGACGACGTCCGCAACGCGGTCGCGCGCGCCAATTCGACGACGCCGGTCGGCAATCTCAACGGGCCCGACCAGAACGTCACGCTGCAGGCCTCGGGCCAGCTCAGGAAAGCAGGCGACTACAAGCAGATCGTGGTCGCTTACAGGAATGGCGCGCCGGTCAAGCTGGACGAAGTCGCCAAGATTTACGACAGCGTGGAGAACGACAAGACCGCCACCTGGTTCAACAATGACCGTGCGATCGTGCTCGCGATCCTGCGGCAACCGGACGCCAACACGGTTGCGGTGGTGGATGCGGTCCGGGCCAAGCTGCCGTCGTTGCGGGAGCAGGTGCCGCCGTCGATCGACGTCAACGTCACCTCTGACCGCTCGGTCTCCATCCGGCAGTCGGTCACCGATGTCGAGGAGACGCTGACCATCGCCATCATCCTCGTGATTTTGGTGATCTTCCTGTTCCTGCGGTCGCTCGCAGCCACTTTGATTCCGGCGCTTGCGGTGCCGATCTCTCTGATCGGCACCTGCGCCGTCATGTATGTGCTGGATTTCTCCATCAACAACATGACGCTGCTCGCGCTGACCTTGTCGGTCGGCTTCGTGGTCGATGACGCCATCGTCATGCTCGAGAATATCATTCGCCATATCGAACACGGCATGAGGCCGTATGAAGCCGCGCTGAAGGGCGCGCGGGAGATCGGTTTCACCATCATCTCGATCACCTTCTCTCTGATTGCCGTTTTCATTCCCGTGCTGCTGATGGGCGGCATTGTCGGCCGCGTGTTCCGTGAATTCGCGGTGACCGTGGCCGTCGCGATCGTGATGTCCGGCTTCGTCTCGCTGACACTGACGCCGATGCTGTGCGCGCGCGTGCTGAAGGCGCACGAGCCGGACAAGCGACACAATTTCGTGCTGCGTACCTTCGAAGCGGTGTTCAATCGAGGCCATGCCGCCTACGAATGGGCACTCGACTGGGTGCTGGCCTACAAATCGGTCATGCTGCTGGTGACGATGGCAACGCTGGCCGGCACGATCGCGCTCTACATCGTCGTGCCGAAAGGGTTTTTTCCCGACGAAGACACCGGCTTCATCGTCACGATTACCGAGGCGTCAACGGACACCTCGTTCGCGGCGATGGTGGAGCGCCACAAGCAGCTTGGCGCCATCGTCTCCAAGGATCCCGCCGTCGAGTACTTCAATTCGACGGTTGGCCAGGGCGGCCAAAATGCGACCGGCAACTATGGCAACATGTTCATTGCCTTGAAGCCGCGCGCTCAACGCGAGCCCGCCGCGGCGGTGATCGCGCGCTTGCGGCGAAGCGCGGCGGCCGTGCCCGGCCTGAAGACGTATTACCGTATCATCCAGAATCTCAATATCGGCGGGCGATCATCCAACGCGACGTATCAGTACACGCTGCAGAGCGGGGATTCCGCCACGCTCTATCGCGTGGCCCCCGAGATGACCGACAAGATCGCAAAAATCCCAGGGCTGCAGGACGTCAACGCCGATCTCTACATCAAAAACCCGGAGATGACGGTCGAGATAGATCGCGAGAAGGCCGCGATCTACGGCATCACCGTCGATCAGGTCCGTAACCAGCTCTACAATGCCTATGGTTCGCGTCAGATCGGCACGATCTACACGTCCTCGAACGACTACCAGATCATTCTTGAAACGCAGCCGAAATTCCGCATCGATCCGTCGGATCTGTCCAAGCTCTACGTCAAGACCGCGAACAATCAGAATGTGCCGCTGGACGTCGTCGCCAAGATGGTGCCGACGGTCGGCCCGCTGCGGATCAACCATCAGGGCCAGCAGCCTGCGGTGACGATCTCGTTCAATCTGTCGCCCGGGTATTCGCTGGGCTATGCCGTCGACAAGATTACGGAACTCGAACGGGCCTCGAACCTGCCGGTGACGATTGCGAGCGGATTTTCCGGTACGGCGCAGGTGTTCCAGGATTCATTGCGCGGGCAGGGCGTGCTGATCCTCGCGGCCGTGTTCGCTGCCTTCGTCATCCTCGGCATCCTCTACGAAAGCTTCATTCATCCGATCACGATCATTTCCGGCCTGCCGTCGGCCGGCATCGGCGCGATCCTGACCCTGATGCTGTTCCAGATGGATCTGTCGGTGATCGCGATGATCGGCATTGTCATGCTGGTCGGCATCGTCAAGAAGAACGCGATCATGATGGTCGACTTTGCGCTCGAGCGCCGCCGCGTCGGCCTCAGCGCTGAGCACGCGATCCGTGAAGCGGCATTGCTCCGATTCCGCCCCATCATGATGACGACCTTCGCCGCGATCTTCGGCACACTGCCGATCGCGCTTGGCACCGGTGCCGGCGCCGAGTTGCGCCAGCCGCTCGGGGTGGCGGTGGTCGGCGGCCTGATGGTATCGCAGCTGCTCACCCTCTTCATTACGCCGGTCGTCTACATCTACCTCGACCGGATCGATCGCAGGCTGAAACGCCGCCTCGAGCCGACATCTCATGAGGTCGAGGACGGCCCGCGGGCGGTCGCGGCCGAGTAGGTTGTCGGCGTATCGTTAGGCTCCGCCGGCCGCCGCGAGCGCGGCAAACCCGCCCGCCAGGTCGGCTTTCAGATCCTCGACATTCTCCAGCCCGATGTGCAGGCGCAATGCCGGTCCGCCCGGGCTCCACTGCGTGGCCGTGCGGTAGCGGCGGCAGTCAAACTGGATCATCAAGCTCTCATAACCGCCCCAGGAATAGCCGAGGCCGAACAGCTTCAGCGCATCGAGGAACGCGTCGACCGCGCGCTGCGGCACCGGCTTCAGAATGATGCTGAAAAGGCCGGTCGCGCCGGTAAAGTCGCGCTGCCAGATCGCATGGCCGGGATCGTCGGGCAAAGCGGGATGCAACACCCGCAGCACCTCAGGCCGCGCTTGCAGCCAGCGGGCGATCGCAAGTGCCGATTGCTGATGGCGCTCCAGCCTGACTGCCAGCGTGCGCAGGCCGCGCAACGCCAGAAAAACGTCATCAGGGCCGGCGCAGGTGCCCAGCAGCAGCATGGCGTGAGCGACGGCCTGCCATGTCGCGGCATTGGCCGATACCGCGCCGAACATGATGTCGGAATGGCCGCCGATGTATTTCGTCACTGCCTGCGTCGAGATATCGACGCCTTTCTCGAGCGAGCGAAAGTAAAGCGGAGTGGCCCAGGTGTTGTCGTTGATGACGAGCGCCCCGCGGGCATGGGCGACCTCCGAGATCGCAACCGTGTCCGGCATCTCGAAGGATTGCGAGCCCGGCGCCTCCACGAACACCGCGCGCGTGTTCGGTTTGAACAGACGATCGATGCCGCGACCGATCAGCGGGTCGAAATAATCCACCTCGACGCCAAACTGGTGGAGCATGCCGTCACAGAAGCGCCGCGTCGGGTAATAGACGCTGTCGCTGACCAGGAGGTGATCGCCGGCGTGCAGCACCGCGAGCAGGGCGGTAGAGATGGCAGCAAGGCCAGACGGCACCAGAATGACGCCGGCACATGTAGGCCCTTCGAGCGCAGCCAATGCATCGCACATCGCCTTGGTGGTCGGTGTGCCCGTGCGGCCATAGCTGAACGGCGCGTTATCGAGGTGCAGGTCGCGTGCGCTCGGATACAGCACTGTCGAGCCATGGACCACGGACGGATTGACGAAGCCATGCTGCATCACAGTGTCGCGGCCGGCGGTGACCAGCAGGGTTTCGACTGCAACAGGCTTTGGCTGGGATTCGTCCGGACCGCTCATGTGCCGTGACCAGTTGCAGGTTGGTGCCGCGTTAACGGCCAACTGCCTGAAAACACCGCATTCGACCTCATGTCTTGGACTTTCAGGCAGGCTCTTGCCCGCCATACTACCCATAAGAAGGGAGGAAAGCCCACCGTCAACCCCTTGACCGGTTTCCACAATCGTTCTGTGATGGGGCAGGCATCCGGCGCTGCGGTTTTGATCGCCTCCAGCAGCGCCGTGCGTCAGCAAGAGGTTAAGCCATGAAACGCGTACTCCTTCTCTCCATGCTCGCAGCCGCGGCTGTGCTTCCCGCGCAGGCGTCGTTCGCTCAGACACTCAAGACGGTCAAGGACCGGGGAACGTTGTTTTGCGGTGTGACGCAGGGTCTGCCAGGTTTCTCGGCTCCCGATGACAAGGGCAGCTGGTCGGGGCTTGACGTCGATCTTTGCCGCGCTGTCGCCGCAGCGGTGCTCGGCGACCCCGGCAAGATCAAGTTCGTGCCGCTATCGGCGAAGGACCGCTTCACGGCCCTGCAGTCCGGCGAAATCGACGTGCTGTCGCGGAACACCACCTGGACGCTGAACCGCGACACCCAACTCGGTTTCAACTTCGCCGGCATCAATTATTTTGACGGCCAGGGCTTCATGGTGCGCAAATCCCTGAAGGTGAACTCGGCGCTTGAGTTGAACAGCGCTTCGGTCTGCGTGCAAACCGGCACCACGACAGAGCAAAACCTCGCGGATTATTTCAAAGCCAACAACATGAAATACGAGGTGATCGCATTCACGACCGCCGACGAGACGACAAAAGCCTATGAAGCCGGCCGCTGCGACGCCTTTACCACCGACGTCTCCCAACTCTATGCGATGCGGCTCAAGCTTGCGACCCCAGCTGATCACGCGGTGCTGTCCGAGGTGATTTCCAAGGAACCGCTTGGGCCGGTCGTGCGCCATGGCGACGACCAATGGTTCGACGTTGTCAAATGGACGTTGTTTGCGATGATCAACGCCGAGGAGCTCGGCATCACGCAGAAGAATGTCGACGACATGCTGAAATCGGACAAGCCTGATATCAAACGGCTGCTCGGCACCGACAGCAACATGGGCGAGCAGCTCGGCGTGTCGAAGGATTGGGTCGTCAAGATCATCAAGGCCACCGGCAATTACGGCGAATCCTTCGAACGCAATGTCGGTTCGGGTTCGCCGCTCCAGATTGCGCGCGGTCTGAACAAGTTGTGGAACCAAGGCGGCCTGCAATACGCTCCTCCGATCCGCTGATGTGAGCGCCTAATCGGTCGGGGGCGCGATGGCCATCGAAGCGAGGAAGCCGCCGCTGCAATGGAGCCTTCGGCTCCGCCGCCTGCTCGGCGGCGGGGCGGGATGGACGGGGGCACTCGCTCAGCTTGCCTTCGTGCTGTTCCTGGTCTGGCTGTTCTACGAAATTTACGCGAACGCGCAGACCAACATCGCCAACCAGCGGATGTCGACCGGCTTCGGCTTCCTCAACCAGACCGCGGGCTTCGGCGTCAGCCAGACCCTGATCGCCTATTCCGAATCCGATACCTATTTCCGGGTGTTCCTGGTCGGCTTGCTCAACACGCTGCTTGTCGCCGTCGTGGGCATCTTCTTTGCGACCGTGATCGGCTTTGCGGTCGGGCTCGGTCGGCTCTCGCCGAACTGGCTGGTCGCCCGGCTGTCGGGCGGTTATGTCGAGTTGATCCGCAACCTGCCGCTCCTGTTCCAGATCCTGTTCTGGTATCTCGCGGTTCTCGGCACGTTGCCTAATCCCAGGCAGAGCCTGTCGGTGTTCGGCACGTTCTTCGTCAACAATCGCGGCCTGATCGTACCGCGGATCGTTCCGGAGAACGGATACTCGGCCTTTCTGCTCGCGATCCTGCTCGCGGTCATTGCCGCGCTGGCGTTGCGCTTCATTGCGCGCCGCCGGCTGTACGATACCGGGCAGCGCCTGCAGATATGGCCTTACGTGGTCAGTCTGTTGATCGGGCTGCCGCTGGTGGCGACGCTGATCTTCGGTGTGCCGATGTCGTTCGAAATTCCGGTTTTGCGCGGCTTCAATTTCGCCGGCGGCTCGCGCATCATTCCCGAGTTCATCGCGCTGACGCTGGCGCTGTCGACCTACACCGCGGCCTTCATTGCCGAGATCGTCCGCGCTGGCATTCTCTCGGTGCATAAGGGGCAGATGGAGGCGGGCGCCTCGCTCGGCCTGTCCCGGGGGCTGACGCTTCGGCTGATCGTGGTGCCGCAGGCGATGCGGGTGATCCTGCCGCCGCTCACCAACCAATATCTCAACCTGACCAAGAACTCCTCGCTTGCGGTCGGCATCGGCTATCCCGACCTGTTCTCGGTGTTTGCCGGCAC